>Ga0326728_10013406_pt1 | contig 17810 bp, 20 predicted proteins | sample MB3enrmetagenome_FD_207602 | JGI IMG/M metagenome (GOLD analysis project Ga0326728, IMG submission 207602) | Lab enriched peat soil microbial communities from McLean, Ithaca, NY, United States - MB31MN | ecosystem: Environmental > Terrestrial > Soil > Wetlands > Peat | place: USA: New York... | reverse complement strand
AAATCCGTTATTGAAAACAAAGAGCTTATGCGACCGACTGCAGATGAAATCGGCAAAAATCGGCTGAACAGGTTAGACGACCGTGGAAGTTGGGCTAGCGGAGGCCACCTATGTTTGGTTCACTCGGAATGGGGGAACTTCTCGTCATTCTTGTTATCGTGATCCTTATCTTCGGCGTCAACAAACTCCCACAATTGGGCAAAGGCTTGGGGGAAGGAATCCGGAACTTCAAATCGGCCATCAAAGAGGCCCAGAGCGAGCCTGAAGAAAAAAAGACTGAGAATGAGAAGAAGTGAGTTCGAAAACCAGCCTCTGCTAGCCTTCAATCCATTTCATTGCGCACGTTTCTAGGGCTGCGAACGACCTTTGTTCGGCAGCGCCAATCTTCCTTGATCGAGATTTTCCAGAACTTGAGATCCGGTTCCAGATAGCGAAGCAGGGTTTCTGCTTTGCCGTGAAATGAAAAGACCGGCGAGATCAAGGATAGGCGGATCTCGCGAAAGTATCCGCGACACTCGAAGTCCCCATTCCCGCTGTGCCGGGCGGGCGGATCCGGATCAGGGGCAATTATCAACCCCCTGGGTCAATTCGGCCACTAGCCTTGCCAAGATAAACCGGAGCCTGCGAGTGGACCGGTCCCGCAGGAGCCTCAAGACATCTCTCCGCCTGAAGGGTAGAAGTGCGGGTGCCGGACATCAGGACTGTCGGACCTTCGGGAAAAGCGGATCTCTTCGATCCATGAGCGCAGGCCGACGGAAGTCCTTGTTTTCATCCGGAGCGGGCGGCGCGGGGGCTCGCTGCGGATTCCCCGGGCTTGCCTCGTATCCCCACGCTTCCGCCCTGACCCGGTTTCTATTCCCAAACCGGGATCGATGAGAGAGAACGGCAAAAGCACTTGACGGGGCTATCGATGTGCAGAAAAGTTCAGATTCCCAATGCCTCATTCCCGGTCAACACCTTGGGCTGGACCTAATCTGGAATCAGGAATTTGACCGGAGCCAGGCGAGATATCCGGAATCGCCGGCCGTAATCGGCACCGCGATCACTTCGGGGACCTGATAAGTGTGGAGCTGATGAATTCTGGAATTAACGGCGTCGAACTTTTCGGAGGTCGATTTGATGAGAAGGAGAAATTCCGACTCGTCGCACACCTTTCCTTCCCAGCGGTAAATGGAGCGCATTCCCGGGATAATATTCACACAGGCCGCTTCATTCGCCTGCACAAGAGCAGAGGCGATTTTTTGCGCCAGCTCAATGGTGTCGGTCGTACTCATGACAAGTATTTCGTTCATGTCGATTGGCCCCGATAAGCATTGCAAGACGCAGCTCTGCTCGGTATTATGCCCGTGTTGTAAGAAATTTCATCGAAAAATCACCCGATGGCCCGTTCAAAAAATCGGATATCGTATAAAAAGGAAGCCTACTACATTCTCTGCATTGTTGCGGTGCTGGTCATCCTGCTGTTCAGCTTCTTCGGGCCGGGTGGGTACCGTGATTTGCAGAAGTCACGACTGGAACTGCAGGAACAAAGAATCCGCGTCGAGCAACTCGAACGTGAAAATTCCGAGCATGTAAGATCCATTGAAAAATTGAGATCCGATAGAAACGCGCTGGAGAAGTACGCCCGAGAGAAGGGCTACGGGAAGCCGGGAGAAATCATTCAGCAAGTGCCCAATCCTCCTGAATCCCCAAAGAAATAGAATTCAGCCTTTACAGGCTCCAGACAACCTTCCCTTTGACAATCGTCATGGCCGGGCCGCCCCGCAGTTTCCAGCCCTCAAAAGGAGTGTTGCGGCTGCGCGAGCAGAACTGTTTTGAATTCACTTCACAGCTGAGTGCCGGGTCAATCACGGTAACATCGGCCCACGCTTCTTTAGCCAGCGTCCCCCGTTCCAACTTCAGAATCCGAGCCGGGTTGGTTGAGAAAAGCTGGACGAAGCGTTCAAGCGTGATGATTTCGGTTCTCACAAAACGGTCGTGAATGAGAGCGACGGCGGTCTCAAGCCCGACGATCCCGAAAGGCGCCCGGTCGAACTCCAGCATCTTATCGTTGATATTGTGCGGCGCATGATCCGTGGCGATCACATCCACCTCTCCGGAAGCGATTCCCTTGACCAGGGCGTCCAGATCGTCCTGAGACCGCAGCGGCGGATTCATCTTGGTATTCGTGTCGTAAGAGGAGACCTGCGCTTCCGTGAGCAGCAGATGGTGCGGCGTCACTTCGCACGTAATCGACACTTTGTCATGGTTTTTGGCGCGCGAAACCGCTTCCAAAGATCGTCTCGTCGACAGGTGCGCGATGTGCAGCTGCGCCCCCGTCTGCCGGGCCAGGATCGCATCCCGCAAGACGTGTATTTCTTCCGCGGCAGGGTTCATCCCTCTCAATCCCAGGATCGTCGAATGGTAGCCCTCATTCATTACGCCGCCGGCCGCAAGGTCCTTGTCTTCGCAGTGATCGATCACCGGGAGACCGAAGAGTCGGGAATACTCCATGGCGCGTCGCATGACCTGGCTGTCCTGCACGGCGTGGCCGTCATCGCTGATGGCGACAATCCCCGTGCGGAACATCTCGCCGATTTCAGCCAGGGTCTTGCCCTGGCTGCCTTTGGTGATCGCGCCTACCGGATAGACCGCGATTTTGGAGACTTCGCGCGCTCTTTCGAGGATGAAGGAGGTTACCGCCTCGGAATCGTTGACCGGCTGAGTGTTGGGCATGCATGCGACGGCGGTGAATCCGCCGTGCGCGGCAGCGTTCGTGCCCGTCTCGATCGTCTCTGAATCCTCGCGGCCGGGTTCCCTCAGGTGGACATGCATGTCGATAAAGCCGGGGAGCACTAAAAGACCGCGGGCATCGATCTCTTTTCGGCCCTTTTTGCGAATCTTTGGGGCGATTTCGGCGACACGACCGTCATCAATCGCAAGGTCGGCGACTTTGTTTAATTTTTGGGATGGGTCGACGATTCTTCCCTGACGCAGTATTAGTTGCATAAGCGCTCTAACGAGAGGATCTTCTCAGCTTCAGTCCTGCATTTCCGGAAAGCAGATACAGCACCGCCATCCGGGTTGCGACACCATTCGCGACCTGGTTCAAGATGACGGAGTATTCGGCATCCGCAACATCCGAGTCGATCTCGACTCCGCGGTTCATGGGACCAGGATGCATCACAATGGTGTCCTTGTTGGCCAGCCGCATCCTCTCCCGCGTAAGTCCGTAAAAATTGTAGTACTCCCGGGTGGAGGGGATAAAAGCTTCGTTCTGCCGCTCGTGTTGCAGTCGAAGCATCATGATCACATCCGCACCTTCAATGGCCTCCTCCATCCGGCCCGTTATCGTGGCGCCGAGTTTATCAAACTCCCAGGGGATCAACGTCGGCGGCCCGCAGACCCAGACATCCGCGCCCATTTTGTGAAACAGGATGGTATCGGAACGCGCCACACGGCTGTGAGAGATGTCTCCTATGATCGCGAGTTTCAATCCTTCCAGGCGCTTTTTGACTGTCCGGACTGTGAGGGCATCGAGAAGTGCCTGCGTGGGGTGCTCGTGCATTCCGTCTCCGGCATTCACCACCGAGGAGCGGCATTCCCGCCCAAGAAGGTGAGGAGCTCCAGCAGACTCGTGGCGAATGACGATGATGTCCGGAGACATCGACTCGAGGTTGTGCGCCGTATCCAGCAGAGTCTCGCCTTTGGACACGCTGCTGGTTGAGGCGGAAAAGTTCAAAATGTCGGCGCTCAATCTCTTTTCCGCCAGCTCAAAAGACGAGCGGGTCCGGGTGGAGGGCTCAAAGAACAGGTTGATGACCGTCTTCCCGCGCAGGGTCGGAACTTTTTTAACCGGCCTCGCCGACACCTCTCTCAGCGCCTCGGCCGTGTCGAGAATGAGATTGATGTCGTCGACGGATAATTGTTCCACGCCCAGCAGATCTTTGTGGCTGAGGGATGTCATATCCTTCCCTATGCTTGCACGCTTTTACCGATTCAATAGTTCTCTTCCACGGACTGGGACGGCGGCGGCTTCTTCAGGAGCAGGACACGCTCCTCCTGATCCTCTTCCGTCAAGCGGACTTCGACTGTTTCATCCTCCGCAACTTGAACCTGCTTCCCGACGTAATCGGCCTGGATTGGGAGCTCGCGGCTTCCGCGGTCGATCAAGACCGCCAATTGGACTCTCCTCGGCCTCCCGAGATCCACAATACCGTCCAGGGCCGCGCGAATCGTCCTGCCTGTGTAGAGGACATCATCGACTAACACGAGGCTGAGATTGTTGATGTCAAAGTCAATCAGGGTTTCCCGCAACATCGGACGGTTGCTGATGGCCGTGAGGTCATCCCTGTACAGGGTAATATCCAGGATTCCGAATGGAATGGGGCGCTTGAGTATTGCCTCGATCTTCTTGCACAATCGCTCCCCCAGAGGCACACCCCGTCGCCGGATCCCGATAATGGCGAACTCATTGCGCGGGCCCAGTTTCTCGACGATTTCGGCCGAGATCCTTGCCAGCACAAGGTCTATTTCCGCGGCCGTCATCAGGAGCTTGCCCTTCATTTTTTTCATTTGGATTTCGCGCTGTGCCGTCAAATGCGGGGCGATAATATCATACGGAAAAAGGCGTTGCAAACGGCTAGTTACTCCCTATACTGAATTGAGATGCTCGATAAGAAAGTAAAAGTGAAGGACATCCGAGATCTGGGTGCGCGCAATTATCTCCTGACTTTGACGACACCGGAACAGGCACGGTTGGTTCGGCCAGGCCAGTTCATCATGCTGAAATGCGTCGAAGAGGTGGAGGAAAACCCGCTCTTGCGCCGCCCGTTCACCATTTTTAACATTTATCGCCATGCGCGCAGCGGGAAGCCGGTTGGCCTCGAACTGCTGGTCAAGGATGTGGGGTCCGGCACACGCAAACTGGCGCAAGCGCACACGGGAGAAATCCTTGATTGCTTTGGCCCCCAGGGTCACGGGTTCCAGGTTTCAGCGGAAATCCGGAACCGGGTCGAAACGGCTTGCCTGGTCGCCGGTGGGGTTGGGATCGCTCCGCTTTATCTGCTGGCGCAAAGCCTGCTCGCGCAAAATGTGAAACCGGTTCTGTTCTACGGCGGGGCCAGGGTTGCCGACCTCGTGCTGCGCGACTATTTTGAGCGGTTGGGAGTCGAAATCTCTTATACCACCGAAGACGGATCGTTCGGAGAATGCGGGGTCATCACTCAACCCGTCGCCCGATTCTTGAAGGCCAATCATCGAAGAGAGACGCGCGTCTATGCCTGCGGCCCCTGGGGCATGATGAAAGCGATCCACGAGCTTTCGGCCCAGGCGAATGTGCAATGTGAGGTGAGCCTTGAAGCGCGTATGGGCTGTGCGCTGGGTGCCTGCCTCGGGTGCGTGATCCGTAGCAGCAAGGACCCCATGGGCGAGGATCAGTACCTTCGCGTATGCCAGGACGGGCCGGTCATGAACAGCCGGCTCATCAATTGGGACACTGTCCCTCTTTAGGTTTGGAATCTTCGAGTCGTTGAGCTATGAAAAATTCCCCGGCCGAAAACAAAACCCTCAAAGCGCCCCACCTGGCCGTGGACATCGCCGGCGTGCGCTTCAAAAATCCGGTCCTGACGGCCAGCGGCACGTTCGGCTACGGTTTGGAATTCGCGAATCTCATGGACCTCAACTCGATCGGGGGCATTGTAGTCAAAGGCCTCTCGATGACACCGATCAAAGGGAATCCTCCTCCTCGCGTGTATGAGACGGCCTCCGGCATGCTGAACGCCATTGGCTGGCAAAATATCGGCGCGACCGAGTTCGTGACCAAAAAACTGCCGGCGTTGAAAAATTACGATACCAACATCATCGTCAACATCGTGGGTTTCGAGCTCAATGACTATCTCGAGGTGACCCGTTTCCTGAACGATTGTCCAGGAATCCAAGCCCTGGAGCTGAATATCTCCTGCCCGAATGTCAACAAAGGCGGATTTCATTTCAACAAAGATCCCAAAGACACCTTCGCCATAACAGCCGAAACCAAAAAAGCATCGCGGCATCTCCCGCTCTGGGTCAAACTGTCCCCCAACGTCACGGACATCCGCGAATTCGCCAAAGCCTGCCAGGATGCCGGCGCCGATGCGATCTCGCTGATCAATACCTTCGTGGGAATGGCCATAGACGTGGAGAAAAAACGTCCGCGCTTGCGCTTCCGGACCGGTGGACTCTCCGGCCCGGCGATAAAGCCGATCGCATTGAGAATGGTATGGGAAGCCTGCCAGGCCGTGAAGATTCCGGTCATCGGCGTTGGCGGCATTGCGAACACAAGGGATGCCCTCGAATTTCTCATCGCCGGGGCTCGTGCCGTCGAGGTGGGCACGGCCAACTTCTATCACCCGGACGCTTCTCAGCGTATCGCTCTTGGATTGCAGGAATACTGCCGCTCGCATAACGTGGACGACATCAACGAAATGGTCGGGAGCCTTCGTGCCTATGAGTGATCCACGATCAAGACTGATTGTAGCCTTGGATGTCCCCGACCGGGAGTCCGCTCTCGAAGCCGTTGAGCGCCTGACGGGACACGTGGGGATTTTCAAAGTCGGCCTTGAAATCTTCACTCGGGAAGGCCCGCGCCTCGTCGAGGAAATCCGCGACCGGGGCGAGAAAATATTCCTGGATTTGAAACTTCACGACATTCCCAATACGGTTCAGGGCGCGGTCCGGTCGGCGTGCCGGCTTGGCGTCGAGATGCTCACGGTTCATGCCTCCGGCGGCCCCACCATGCTGTCGGCCGCAAGCCAGGAGGCGCAATCGTTCGCTTCACCGCCTCTCCTGCTGGCAGTCACTGCCTTGACCAGCCTCTCCGAAAATGATGTGAATGCGCTCGGAATCCCCGGTTCCGTTGAGCAATGGGTCGAACGGCTGGCCTCTCTGGCAAAAGAATCGGGGATCCCGGGGATCGTGGCGTCGGGCAAGGAACTGCCGATGCTCCGCCGCTGCTTCGGCAGTGCGCTCCAGTATGTGACTCCCGGGATCCGTCCGGGCGGAGCAGCCCTTCAGGACCAAGCCCGGGCGGCAACACCCGCGGCGGCGATCCGGGCAGGCGCCAACTACATTGTCGTGGGCCGTCCTATTCTCCAGGCTCCGGATCCCGCAAAAGCCGCCGACGCTATCGTGGAAGAGATTGCTGGAGTGTAGGGGCGAGCGGCCGACGGCCCTTACGGATAGTATTTCTCGTGTTTGATATCCGAGTCAACGCGGAACCCTCGTTTGGAGAGTGCACTCACAACACTATCCACCGTCCCGGGGTGGCCGCTGACATAAACCGCATGGCTGCGGGGCTGCACGAAAGTCTGCAGCAGCCCCTTTACGGCCTCTTCCAAAGCCGGAGTGCCCGGCTTTCTCGTGGGCGAAAACTCCAGAATGGTTTCCGCCCTCCCCGTCAGCCCCATCCATGAAGAGTCCATAAAAGGACGGCTGATGGTCGGCAGGTAGAGGAGCGCCAGTTTTCGCCTGGGATCCTTCAGCGTTTCGTCCGCAAGTTTTTCCAATTCTGCCCGATAACCGAGGTGGGCTGGATAGCTGACTCCATGGATCAGATAAAGCCTGCGCGCCCGGAAGGTTTTCGGAGCCTTTAAAAAATCTTCGTTTAATTTCCGGATCATGCTGACAAATGGGGCAAGACCGGTACCGGAGGCCACGAAGACAAGGTCACGAAAATCGTCGGCGTCCAGCACAAAACGGCCCCTTGGCCCGGTCACGGCAGCCGCTGTTCCGGGGTCGCCGCTGCGCAGTCCCTCAATGACCGCTGACTCCCAGAGGGACGGAGTCAGACGCCCCTCCTTGACCAGATTGATGTAAAACTCCAGGTGGCGCTTTTCCGCAGGCGATGAGGTGATCGAATAAGGCCGGGCAAGGGTTTTCCCGCCATGCGTCAACCACAGCGTGGCATACTGCCCGGCTTCGAACGAAAAGGGGTGTTCGAGAGCAAATCTAAAGACCGCCAGTCCAGCCGAGACCTCAATTCTCGATTCGAGGTGCGCCCGAATTTTTTCGTATGCCGTCATAGGAATTCAATTGTCTTCAAGTGGGGCGGATCTCCAGAGGACCGTCGAGCAAAACCTCGCGCGCGCGCCGGAAGATCGCGTGAAACATCGGCCGGGTCAGCTTCCCCGTGTGAGTGTTCTGCTGGCTCGGGTGATAGGATGCAATCAGCAGGACCCCTCCGGGCAGGTTCCACTCCCGACCATGGCCGAATTTCAGTTCGACACCGGATGGAAGCCCGGCGGTCTCCTTCCATATTTTCAGGAAAGCCCGGAAGGCGACCTGCCCCAGCGCGACCACGACCCTCTTGTTCTTCGCCAGGTTAAGTTCCCGGAACAGGTATTCCCGGCAATTGGCCATCTCTGCCGGCAGCGGTTTGTTGTCGGGCGGTGCGCAACGCACAACGGCCGTGATCAGACAGTCGTTCAATGTCAATCCATCATCCAAACGGATAGCCACGGGCTGATTCGCAAACCCAAATCTGTGGAGAGCTTCGTAAAGCCAGTCGCCGCTTCGATCTCCCGTAAACAGGCGTCCTGTGCGATTCCCTCCATGGGCAGCCGGAGCGAGCCCGATAATGACTAACGCGGAATCCGGCGCACCGAAGGCCGGCAGAGGACGGCCCCAGTAACTCTCGTTTTTATATCGGCGGACCTTTTCGCGGGCAACCCGTTTCCGCCATTCGACAAGCCTGGGGCAGCGCCGGCATTTGACGATCTTCCGCTGCAGCGAATAGAAATCCAGCTCCATAACAAAAGAGTAGCACAGTGGTTCGTCTGCAGTGGGCAGCGTTACTGACCACTCACGAACTATTAACCACTAATCACTAACTGCTGGTAATATGGTGAGCCCGATGGAAAATAACTGTAAACTGACGATCGCTGGAATTGCGCCTCTCATCCGGCGGAAAAAACTCTCGCCCGTGGAACTGACAAAGTTCTTTCTGGAACGTATTGAACAGCTACAGCCTGCAATCAACGCCTATATCACGGTGACTCCCGAACGCGCACTTACGCAAGCCAAGCTCGCGGAGAAGCAGATCACAAAAGGGCATTATCGAGGCGTTCTGCACGGAATCCCGATTAGCCTGAAGGATTTATTTTATACCCGGGGAGTTCGCACCACAGCGGGGTCAAGGGTTCTGCGGAATTTTGTTCCGGCGGGAAACGCGGCGGTCGTCGACCGTTTGCTCGACTCGGGCTGCATTCTGCTGGGCAAAACCAACATGCATGAGTTCGCCTACGGCGCAACGAACCTCAATCCCCATTATGGCCCGGTTCGCAACCCGTGGGACCTGAGCCGCATGTCGGGGGGATCCAGCGGGGGAAGCGCCGCTTCCGTTGTTTCGGCCCAGGCATTGGCATCCATCGGTACCGACACGGGAGGATCCATCCGCATCCCGTCGGCCGCCTGCGGATGTGTTGGTTTCAAACCAAGCTACGGCCGAATCCCCCTGGACGGCGTGATTCCGCTTTCGACGACTCTCGACCATGCGGGCCCGTTGAGCCGCTGCGTCCTTGATGCCGCCCTTTTATTCGATGCCGTTGCGCAAGCGGGATTCTGGAATTCCAATCCCAGTCAGGCTGTGGGGAGACTTCGAAAGGATGTGAAGGCTTTGCAAATCGGAGTACCCCGGCAGTACTTCTTCGATCGCATCCAGCCCGATGTGCGAGAGGCCGTATTCGAATCGGTCGAGGTCTTCAGGCGGCTTGGAGCCCGGATACGCGAAGTGAATCTGCAAGGAATGGATGAAACGGCGCAGCTTGCCGCTGACATCACCGGCGCCGAAGCCCTCGCTTTTCATGAGAGAGGGCTCGAGGAGAGTGCGGAGGATTACGGAGAAGACGTCCGATCCCGCCTGGAACAAAGCCGGACGATGACGGCGACAGCCTACATCAAGAGCCTGCACAGAAGACTTGCCTATAGCCGCGAGTTTGAGCGGGTCCTGGGTTCGGTCCACCTGCTGGCAGTCCCGACCCTTCCGGTCACAGCGCCACGATTAGACCAGCCGGAGGTCAAAATCGGAAGACCCGGCGAGGATGTTCGGCCGGCTTTACTGAGCCTCACACGTCCTGGAAATCTCACCGGATTACCCGCCATGTCACTCCCGTGCGGGTTCTCCTCCGATCATCTTCCGATCGGCTTGCAGCTGATCGGCAGGCGCTTTGAAGAAGCAACCGTTCTTCGCGCCGCTTATGCCTATGAATGCGCAACCCCGTGGCATCAGTATTTCCCGGAGCAGGAGCCGGCATGAAGCAACCGCCGCTAGTCAGCATTCTGGTGGTGAACTGGAACGGCATCGCCTTTCTGCCGGCGTGCCTGGCTTCGCTCGAGAAACAGACCTGGACCAATCGAGAGTTCATCGTCGTCGACAACGGTTCTACCGACGGCAGCGCAGACTATATTCGGGGGTGGACTGAACGGATCCCGAATGCTCAGGCGATTTTCCTTTCCAGGAATTCCGGGTTTTGCGAAGCCAATAACTTAGCGTTTGCCCGGGCGCGGGGGGAATGGATCGCCCTGCTTAATAACGATGCCGTGGCCGAGGCGAACTGGATCGAGGAGTTGATGCGGCATGGCAACCGGGAAGCAGGAATCGGGATGTTGGGCGGTAAAATTCTTTTTCGGGAACCGAAGGGCGTCATCGATAAGGCGGGCCACCTGATTTACTGGGACGGCCAGAATCGCGGCCGTGGCACGATGGCGAGCGATGTTGGTCAATACGAAAACGCTGAGGAAACTCTTTGGCCGGATGCATGCGCCGCCCTGTATCATCGCCGGATTTTCGAGGAAACAGGAGGTTTCGACGAAAGTTTTTTTGCCTATGGGGATGACGCGGATCTTGGGATGCGCGCGCGGTTGCTGGGCTGGAAGGCCTGGTACGTCCCCAAAGCCGTCGTCCATCATCGCCACTCCGCCACGGCGGGCGCCTATTCGCCATTGAAGATCATGCTGGTCGAACGAAACCGCCTTCTTTTGGCAATCAAGAATTTCCCCTGGCCGTTGTTGCTCTCGAATCCATACTGGTCGGCGCGTCGTTTTGCCTGGCATGCGTACGCGGCTTCAAAGCGTCAGGGATCCGCCGGCCAGATGGTCGCTGCCGAGGGCTGGGGGCGATCGATTCTCACACTTGGATGGGCCTATCTGGGTGCACTCCGGATTCTGCCCGGGGCTCTGAAAAAAAGGAGGAGAATCCAGAGGACGAAGCGGCTTTCCAACAAAGAGGTCATGGCCTTACTGAGGCGGTTTCAGATCGACCTCCGTCAATTGACTCTAGTCTCGTAGGGGCGACGGGCCGGCCGCCCCTACGAGGAACAAACCCGCGTATGCTATCTTTCTCGCATAAGGTGATTCATGAAATTAGCGCTGGCGCAGATCAATACAACCGTAGGGGACGTGGGCGGCAACCGCGATCGTGTATTCGGCATCATGGAAAAAGCAAGGGCGCTCGGCGCCGAGATCGCCGTCTTCCCCGAGCTATGCCTGACCGGTTATCCCCCGCGCGACCTGCTCGGGCTTCACGGTTTTGTCGACTCCAATCTTCGGGCGCTCGAGGAAATTGCAGCCCGCTCAGATCAGATGGGTGTCGTCGTCGGTTTCGTGGATCGCAACCTGAAAAAGGAAGGGCGCGATTTCCACAACGCCGCTGCCTTCCTTTCCGAAGGCAGGATCCAGGGAATCGTTCACAAAACGCTCTTGCCGACTTACGATGTGTTTGACGAAGACCGGTATTTCGAGAGCTCGGACGATGTGCGGCTGATCCAATTTCGCGGGCGCTCTTTGGGCATTTCCATTTGCGAGGATGCCTGGAATTCGGAAGATTTCTGGCCCAAGCCTCTCTACTCTACCGATCCCATCCGCAATCTGGTCGGAAAGGGCGCCGACCTGCTCATTAACATTTCGGCTTCTCCCTTCGAAATGGAAAAACCAAAGTTTCGCTTTGAAATGCTCCGGGATCATGTCCGCAAACACCAGGTGCCCCTGGTCTATGTCAACTTGGTCGGAGGAAACGACGACCTCCTCTTCGACGGCAACAGCCTGGCCCTGGGCAAAAGGGGTAACGTCATTGCCCAAGGCAAGAGCTTTTCCGAAGATCTTCTGATCGTCGATACCGATTCTGCCGAGGACCGGGGCTATGACGAGGGAGAGACCCTGCACAACCTTTTTCAAGCTCTCGTCATGGGCACTCGGGATTATGCCCACAAATGCCGATTCAAATCGGCGGTTCTGGGACTCAGCGGAGGAATTGATTCGTCTGTCGTAGCCTGCATCGCTTCGGAGGCTCTGGGCCCCGAGAACGTGCTCGGCGTATCGATGCCCTCCATGTATTCAGCGCAGGAAAGCTTTGACGATGCTCGAGCGCTCGCGCAAAATCTCGGGATTCAATTCGAGACCATTCCAATCCTGCCTATGTTCCAGGCCTTTGAGGGATCCCTGGCACAGGTTTTTGCCGGGCGTCCCCAGGACGAGACGGAGGAAAATTTACAGGCCCGTGTTCGGGGCACGATCCTGATGGCATTATCGAACAAGTTCGGCCACCTGGTTCTGGGCACCGGAAACAAATCGGAACTGGGAGCTGGCTATTGCACTCTTTACGGAGACATGGTCGGGGGATTGGCGGCAATTTCCGATGTCCCCAAGACGATGGTCTACAGGCTTGCTGCTTATATCAACCGGCAGAAGGAGATTATTCCCCAAAATACGATTTCCCGGCCTCCCACGGCAGAACTGCGGCCCAATCAAACGGATCAGGATACCCTGCCCGAGTACGATGTTTTGGATGGGATCCTGCAATTACGTGTCGAGGAACAGATGAGCCTTGATGAAATCGTCGCCAGAGGTTACGACAGGCGGATTGTCGAAAAAACGATTCGAATGGTTCAAGCGAACGAATACAAACGGCGGCAGGCAGCCACCGGGCTGAAAGTGACTACCCGTGCATTCGGAACCGGCCGGCGCATGCCCATCGCTTCCGTCGTCAGTGTTTAGTCGGCAGTGGGGAGTGAAGGGACGGGTAAGCTTTTGGAAAAATCGGAATTGGGAAACTCTGCCGACTGATGGAGGACCGATGTACACACGCGCGTTGCTGACCGATTTTTACGAGTTGACGATGGCGGCAGGATATCTGGAGCAGGGAAAGGCAACCGATACAGCCACTTTCGACCTTTATTACCGGCATAATCCCTTCAACGGAGGCTACGGAATCGCCGCCGGACTCGAAGACGCCGTTCGCGCCGTCATCCATACGAAATTTACCGATGAAGACCTCCTTTTTCTTCGCTCGCTGAAATCCTCCGCCGGGGTGCGCGCCTTTTCGGAGGAGTTCCTGCGCTATCTTTCCGCCTACAGGTTCAACGGCAGCATTCGTGCCATACCGGAAGGGACCGTTGTCTTCCCGAACGAGCCGATTCTTCAGGTCAGCGGCAACCTGGTCGAATGTCAAATGGTCGAGACGGTGCTGTTGTGCCATATCAACTTTCAAACGCTCGTTGCCACCAAGGCAGCCAGGATCTGGGAGGCGGCCAACCAGGGCACGATCGTCGAATTCGGGCTGCGCCGGGCTCAGGGTCCCGATGGCGCACTGAGCGCCTGCCGCGCAGCCTACATCGGAGGCGCCGACAGCACTTCCAATGTCCTGGCTTCGGCCATGGCCGGCATCCCCGCCCGGGGCACACACGCCCACAGCTGGATCCAAGCCTTTGCATCGGAACTCGAGGCATTCCGCTCCTTCGCAAGCTCTTTCCCGGACGACTGCATTCTCCTCGTCGACACCTACGACACCCTGAAGAGTGGTTTGCCCAATGCAATCCAGGTCGCCAAAGAGCTGGAAGCCAGCGGACACCATCTTTCGGGCATTCGGATTGACAGCGGCGACCTGGCTTTCCTGAGCCGGAGAGCCCGGCAAATGTTGGATCAAGAAGGTTTGCCATCCGTGAAGATCGTCGCTTCCAACGAACTCGATGAATACATCATTTCCGACATCATAGCCCAGGGCGGGAGAATCGACATCTGGGGAGTCGGCACGAATCTCGTAACGGGATCAGGGGTAGGGGGAGGCGCTTTGGGAGGCATCTACAAAATGGTCGAGCACAACGGCCGGCCCAAGATCAAGCTAAGCGCCAATCCCGAAAAGATGACCAACCCCGGCGTCAAGAAGGTTGTTCGGTTTTATGACCACGATGACTTAATGGACGCCGACGCGCTGGCCGACGACTCCGAGGACCTGAATAATCAGGAAGTCCTCATCGTGGATCCCAATAACCCGCTGCGCCGCAAAAGGCTCAGTTCCGGAAGACGAGTGGAGTTGCTGAAATCGGTTTTGGAGTCCGGTCGGGTGGTTTACGAATTCCCATCACTCGACGAGATCCGTTCTCACCGGAAGGAACAACTGGCGCACCTTCATGAGAGTCATAAGCGGCTCCATAATCCGCACGAGTACAAGGTGGGGCTTACCTACAGGTTGTGGCAACAGAAGGAGCACATGCTCAACCAAGCCACTGTGTAGGCCGCAGTCAAAAGCAGGTGTTCGTCCAGCCCAGGGGAAAGCGGATTTTAATGTGACCGACCATTCCGCCGACCGCCTACTGCTTTTCCTGGGCCTTGCCGGTCATCGGGACAAAGCGCACAGGAATGGCCGATCGGCGAATAATTCCCAATTCCCCTTTCTCCACGATCATAAGATCCTGATTCAGCGTTCCGACGGGAATCACCAGCCGTCCACCGACTTTCAGCTGATCAATGAGCGGCTGAGGAATGTCCTGCGGCGCGGCTGTGACGATAATCCGATCGAATGGGGCATACTCGGGCCACCCCAAGTAGCCGTCTCCCGTCTTGTACCGAATGTTTCGGTACCCCAATTTCGACAAGAGCGTGCTTGCCTGCTTTTGCAGTTCCGGCAGGATTTCAATCGTATAAACTTCCGGTACGATTTGCGCGAGAACAGCCGTCTGATACCCGGAGCCGGTACCGATCTCAAGAACGCGCTCCGTTCCATGCAAGTCCAAAGCTTGAGTCATGTACGCGACAATGTAGGGCTGCGAAATGGTCTGGCCCATTTTCAGGGGCAGCGCATTGTCCGTGTAGGCGGAATCGATCAGTTCGCTCGGAACAAATTCATGCCGGGGGACCTGAAGCATGGCAGAAATCACGCGCGCATCGGTTATGTCCCGCGCTTGCAGCTGCTCACGGACCATCTGCTCACGGCATCTCACACAATCAGCGTCTTTGGGATCAGGTTTGTTCGTTGATTCTTTTTGGGTAATCGGGAACCAGTTCATGGAGCATCCTCCATGGCAAATGGGAACAACCGGATTCACCAGGAGAGCGATGATGAACTTTGTGACGGCCGGCCTCATAGTTCGCCTGCCCATAGTGAATAGTGTACTGCACAAAAGGCGGGCGGTCACTAAAATCGAAGACTTCGCTTGCTCAAAGGATCTCTTTCCCCAAAGCCGACAAGATCAACTCACAGCCGAGTATGGCGGTTGAGTTCTGGTAATCTAAAATGGGATTGACCTCAACAACGTCGAGCGCCACAAGCCGCCGAGAGTCAGCAACAATTTCCATCAGCAGATGCGCCTCCCGATAGGACAGGCCACCGCGGACCGGAGTGCCCACTCCCGGCGAGACGGCCGGATCCACACCGTCCATATCAAAGGAGACATGGAGCGCCGCATCGCCGCCGCCTATCAATCCCAAGGCTTCCTCCACCACGGAAGCCATGCCGCGCCGGTCGATGTCCTTCATGGTGTAGGCATGGACTCCCGAATGCCGCACAAGGTCCTTCTCGCGCTCGTCGAGATTGCGCAAGCCGACGACAGCACAGCGCCCGGCCTCAACCTTGGGACTGAACCCGCCTAAATCGACCAGTTCAGGGGGACCCTGGCCCAGAATGCAGGCCAGGGGCATGCCATGAACATTGCCGCTGACGGTGGATTCGGGCGTGTTCATATCCGCGTGGGCATCGATCCACAAAACAGCCAGAGGGCGATCCCGCTGGCGCATCGCGGTCGCCGATCCCGCAACGGACCCCGCGGCCAGGCTGTGATCACCTCCAAGGCTCACGGCAATGTGTCCGGACAGAATGCTGTCCCGGACTTTAAGATACAGATCTTGGCACACCGCCCCGATTTCCCGTGCATACCGCGCACGCTGGTTCTGAACTCCAATCACTTCCGGGATTGGGACAGGAATGTCTCCCAGATCGATGACCGAATACCCGAGCGTGGCGATGCGAGCACCGACATTGGCAATTCGAAAAGCCGAAGGGCCCATGTCGACGCCACGGCGTCCCGCGCCCAAATCCAAGGGAACTCCAGTGATATCCACGGCCTTCATTGAAACCGCCTCCTGCCAGCTCCTATCAGCATGCATCGGCTTTTGCCGCCAGTCCATGTTAATTATCCGGCGTCCCTTTTCTGAAAATTCAAGCCGCGAAAAACCCCGACGACGCGATAGGGCCGGGGCTTGATTTCGTGGTTCTCGACTTTCTCGTGGTCAAGAGCTCTATTGCCGCTCACCGCATAGCGAATGCGATTTCACTCCCAGATCCTAGCCCCAAAAATGGTAAACTTATACCAGGGTTAAGGGGGGAATGTATGATTTTCTCTCTGGACATTTGGCTGCTTCCGGCCATCACCGCAGGCTCTTCTTCCTACCTTGTTTGCCTGGCATGGGAGAGGTTTCGCAACCCTACGGCACCGGACGGATTGCTCTCTGCTTTTCTGGCCGGCCTGAGTTTCCTTATGGGAGCGATTTGCGCCTATTACAGGCACACTGTTTTTGCCCCCAGCCTCGAGAACAATGTCATCACCATGTTTGTTGCGGGCGCCGTCACGACGTATTTTTGGCTCCTCCTTCGAAAATACCTCCCCGGCTTCAATCGGCGAAGCAAAGCCAGATAAACCGGCTCACGACACTGCATTCCTGCCTGATTGAATGACGCTGAAGTGATGATTTCGAGGCGAACTGTCGCGATCCGGGAGGCGGAAAATGGCGCGCGGGCCGCTTCACAGCAAGCGGTCCCCTCACCCGTGACATTTAACCGAGCGCTTCTCCGCTTGGGATGAGCGTCCCGCGCATAATGGAAGCAAAATCCTAGCTATTCGCTTCCAGAGTCTTCTCTTTTTGAATCTGCCCCACATATCGGCGGATTGAGCCAAACGTTTAGCAGGTTTTTGGGGCCGGTCCGTTTGTCAGCGCCACATCAATTGATTGACTTCGGCCTCTCACGGTCCCTACAATGCGGCGACGGTATGTTCCAAACTCGAAAGGATGCCCGCATGCCGAGTGACCGTCGTAGAATGTTGGAATGGGTCCTGGAATCCCTGGAAAACAACCAAAGGCGGTGGATGAAGGAATCGCAGACGTCAGTCGCGAACTTCGGTGCGGAGCTGTCCTCCTGAGGAAAGCGTCGGCAGGTGCAGGAAGGCTGCGAAGATCGCAGCGGATGAAGGCATACTGGGAAAACTGGCGCGAGAAAAAGGCGAAGAAATAAACCGGGCGTGACTGGTTAACGGCTGGCTGCACGATGGACTCTATTAATCTTCACCGAGTCTTCTTTGCCAACCACTAATCACGAGCCGCCTTTCTTGGGGCGGATGATATGTCCTTTGCCGAAAGCCAGCTGTTGCCGGGGGATCCTTTGATCATCCTTGCCCAAGAGCATCCGTTCGTATTGTTCAAGCCCCTTTGGTTGAATGCTGTCGCATCGGCCGTCGTTGTCGGTATTGCTATTTTCTCGCGGAAGGCCTGGATTGTAGCCTGCTTTTTAATCCCACTTGTTTGCCTCGTCC
>Ga0326728_10013405_pt1 | contig 17810 bp, 12 predicted proteins | sample MB3enrmetagenome_FD_207602 | JGI IMG/M metagenome (GOLD analysis project Ga0326728, IMG submission 207602) | Lab enriched peat soil microbial communities from McLean, Ithaca, NY, United States - MB31MN | ecosystem: Environmental > Terrestrial > Soil > Wetlands > Peat | place: USA: New York... | reverse complement strand
AGCAGACTTAGAGGGGTTGGGCCAACCAGCCTGACTCAACCTTTCCCCAGTCACCTGGGATTATCCTTGGAACTCCGGCAATTTTCTTTCGTCCACCACCGTCATTCCAGCTCTTTCAATGAACTGGTGACATCATGGCAGATTTTTTTCGGGAATAATACAAAATCTTATCCACAGGGTTATTCACCGTCGCCAGAGCTTGTTCACAACCCGCCATCGCCACGAAAATCAATACGGACGGCGCTTTTGCGCGCATGCGAATCTCCGGCCCCGGCGCGACAACCGACCGCCCCGGCGCCGATGGTGGATAAGTTTTTAGCCGGAAATGCGCCGGAAACTGCATCCGCGCCCGAGTTTGGGCGTGTTTTGAAAATAGGATTTTTCGAGCAACCGCCGCCAAATGGCTCGGCAGGAGCCTCGCCCTACCGAGGCGTTTATGGTAGGGCGAGGCTCCTGCCGAGCCGGGGCGTCCAAAAAATGAGATTTTTAAAACACGCTCTCAGGCTTTTTTCTTCGTCTTGGCCGCCGTTTTTTTTCGTTTGATGTAGGCGGCCCGGCGTTTGCGTTTCACGACTTTATTTGTTTGTGAGCCCATATTTCTTTACTTTGTTCCCCAAAATGCGTTCTTTAATGGCGCACTATGAAGAGATGGCGCCGTTCATTCAATATCTATTTTGCGCTGGTCTGCCTTGCCCTGGCCGGCGGTTGCGCCGCGATCAGGGAAGTCAAGAAGGAAACCAGCCCCAAAAAAGAGCAGTCCACCATCCGCCTCTACCTGGAAGGGCAGAAAGCGGACAGAACGAGCACCGGCACGGTGCTGGTCACGCGCGGCAAAATTCCTTTTACGGTCGAACGCGAACCTTTCCTGGATGAAGGCGACCTGGCCCAAGCCTCGATAGTCAATGACGCGGGCGGGGAGGGCGGTTATTCCATTCAACTGACTTTCAACGATCACGGGACATTGTTGCTGGATATGTACACCGCCGACAACAAGGGCAAGCACATCATCGTCTTCTCTCAATTTCCCACCCCCGGCCAAAAGGCCCATCAGGCAAAGAAAAAGACGGACGATTCGGATGACGCGGATTTGGTGGAGCCAAGCACGATCGAGCCGCCGGCCGGCGCCAATGCCACCCGGCAGTCCGGCTGGCTCGCCGCGGTGTTGATTCGGCAACGCATCTCCAACGGCCTGTTCCGCTTCACGCCGGACGCCTCCCGCGCGGAGGGCAACCGCATTGTGCGGGGGCTTAGAAATGTCATTGGGAAGGAAAAGAAAAAGGAACAATTTTAGGCAATCCTCTCCGCCTTCCTCTCGATTGATGTGAACAAGATTTTTCTCTCCGGCCTCCTTCTTTCCGTCCGGCTCGCGGCCCTGGCGCAACCGTTTCATTTGCCCACGGCCAATCAGGCCTTGTTCGAGAAAGGCGGGGAGGAGAAATTTTTTGTCGGGACCACCGGCCATTCGTGGACCAGCGGGTGCTTTGGGTGCGTTCGTTCCGGCGGCTGGCAAATGCACGAGGGCCTGGACATCAAATGCCTGCAACGGGACAAGCGCGGCGAACCGTCCGACCCGGTCATGGCCACGGCCGACGGCACGGTGGCGTATATGAACAACCGGCCCGCCCTTTCCAATTACGGCCGGTACATCGTTTTGCGCCACAACATCGGCGGCCTTGAGATTTATTCCCTCTACGCCCACCTGGCGGAATTTGCCGGCGGCCTCAAAGCGGGCCAGGCGGTGAAAGCGGGCGAAAAAATCGCCGTGATGGGCCGCACCAGCAACACGCGCCCAGGCATCTCCCGGGAACGCGCCCATGTTCACTTCGAGCTGGACCTTTTTTACAACGACCATTTCAGCGCCTGGTTCAAAAAACATTATCCGAAGGAGCATGACGATCACGGCATTTGGAACGGACAAAACCTGGTCGGCATTGATCCGCGCCTGATCCTCCTGGCCCAGCGCGATGAAGGCCCGCATTTCGACCTCGCGCGCTGGCTGCGACAGCGCCCCGAATTGTGCCGCGTCCTGGTGCGAAAAACCGATTTTTCCTGGCCCAAGCGCTATCCCATGCTGGTGCAAGAGGACCCGGCCCTGCCGCGGGAGCGAATCGCCGGTTACGAAATGGCGCTCGATTTCAACGGTCTGCCCTTCCAATTGATCCCCCGCGCCGCCTCGCAAATGAAAGGGACCGCCCAGTACCAACTGCTCTCCGTCAACGCAGCCGAATACACCAGGAATCCCTGCCGCAGGCTGGTGACGCGCCACGGCGCCCATTGGCAACTGGGCAGAGAGGGCCTCAATTTGCTGGATTTGCTGACCGACTGATGGCGCCGATTTATTCGAGATGTTTGTGGACCAGGGCGCACAGCTTCATGGCCAGTTGATCCTTCAAACTGTAATACACGCGCTGGCCCGCCTTTTTTCGCGCCAGGATGCCGGCCCCGGCCAGCAAGGCCAGATGCTTGGAAACGTTGGCCTGGGTCGCGCCGACTGCCGTGACAATCCCGCCCACCGTGCGCGGCTTGCGGCAGACGGCTTGCAAAATTCTCAGGCGCATCGGTTCGCCCAGCAGACGAAAGCGGAGGGCCACCTGATCCAGTTGATCCGCGGACAAGAAACGGCTGTTTTTTCCGGTTGACATATTCTTAAATAGTTATATACTCATACAACGATTATGAATGCTTTGCAAACGGAAAATTCAATTCAACCGCTCGAGCTGCACCGCCGGCTGGCGGAAGGCAGGCCCGCCCAATTGCTCGATGTCCGCACGCCGGGGGAGTTCGCCGCCGCGCATGTGCCGGGCGCAAAGCTGATCCCTCTCGACGACCTCGACCCCGCCGCCTTTCAACAGCAGCGCGGCGCGGAGGCAAAGCCGGTCTATGTGCTCTGCCAGTCCGGCAAACGCGCCCGCAAGGCGATTGAAAAGCTCGAACGGGCCGGGGTTCACGGCTGCGTGCTGGTCGAAGGCGGCACGCAGGGCTGGATGGACGCGGGGCTGCCGGTCGAGCGCAGCCAGAGCAAGGTTTTGCCGCTGATGCGCCAGGTGCAAATCATTGTCGGACTTGTTTCGGCCGTGGGCGCGGCTCTGGCGCTGGCCGTCAACCCGCTCTTTGCCATTATCCCGCTCGTCACCGGCTGCGGTCTGCTGTTTGCGGGAATGACGGGCCTGTGTGGCATGGCGCTGCTCCTGGCGAAAATGCCGTGGAACCGCGCCCCAAGCTGTGGTTCCTGTTGTGAAACAAAAAGTGGAGTTTGATTTATGAAAAATCCTCATCGCATTGTGATCGTCGGGGGCGTGGCCGGAGGCGCTTCCGCCGCCGCCAAAGCGCGCCGGGTGGATGAAAACGCCGACATCCAGATCTTCGAGCGCGGCCCCTGCATCTCCTTTGCCAACTGCGGCCTGCCGTATTTCATCGCCGGCGAGATTGCGGACCGCGCCCAATTGATCGTCATGACACCGGAAAAATTCTGGGAACGCTCGCGCGTGCGCGCCCACGTCAACCACGAGGTGCTTTCGATCCAGCGCGCCGCCAAGACCATTTGTGTCAGGGAACCGGATGGCCGGCAGCGCGACGTGCCTTACGACAAACTCATCCTGAGCCAGGGCGCAAAGCCAATCGTGCCGCCCATTCCCGGCGCGGGCCTGCCGCATGTTTTCACCCTGCGCGACATCCCGGACATGGACCGCATCGCCGCCTTCCTGAACGAACGGCAACCGCGTCATGCCGTCGTCATCGGCGGCGGGTTTATCGGACTGGAAATGGCGGAGGCGTTTCACCGCCGCGGGCTTCATGTCACGGTTGTTGAGCGCGATGCTCACATTCTGCCGTTGTTGGACCGCGACATGGCGGCTCACCTGCAGAATCAAATCCGCCGCGACGATTTTGAGTTCAAAACCGGCGCCGCCGCAACGCGGTTCACCGGCGACGGCGTGGAGTTCGGCGATGGCAGCCGGTTGCCGGCGGAGTTGATTTTGATGAGCGTGGGTGTGAAGGCGGAAGTGGAACTGGCCAGGGCGGCGGGCCTGGAGATAGGAGAAACCGGCGGAGTGAAAACCAACGGCCGCCTGGAATCGTCCGACCCGAATATTTATGCGGTGGGGGACGCGGCGGAAACGACACACGCCCTGACTGGCGCCCGGGCGCGCATTGCGCTGGCCGGCCCGGCCAACCGCCAGGGACGCATCGCCGGCGCCAACGCGGCGGGCGCGCGCCTGATCTATCCCGGGGCGCTGGGCACCTCAATCGTGCGGGTTCTGAACATGACCGCCGGGTTCACCGGCCTCAACAGCGCCCAAGCGGTGAAGGCAGGCTTCACCTTCTTTACCAGCCTGACGCGCGACAACAGCCACGCGCACTATTATCCCGGCGCGACACCGGTGCTGATTAAAATCCTGGCGGAGGAAGGCACAGGCCGCCTGCTGGGCGCGCAGGTCCTGGGGGAACGCGGTGTGGACAAGCGCGTGGATGTTTTGGCGACAGCCATCACCGGGAAAATGAGCGTGTTCGACCTGGAAAATCTTGACCTGGCCTATTCTCCTCCGTTCGGTTCGGCGAACGATCCTGTGAACACCGCGGGATTTGTGGCCGGCCATATCGCGCGGGGCGACCTTGCCACCGTTGCGCCGGAAACCTGGAAGCCCGATGGCGACTACCTGCTGGACGTTCGCGACCCCGACGAACTGGCGGAATTCGGCAAGCTCAAGAACGCTGTCAACATCCCTCTGGCCCAATTGCGCGACCGTCTTGGGGAATTGCCGCGCGACCGCCGCATCGTGACTTATTGCCAGAAAGGGCAGCGCGGTTATCTGGCCGCGTGCGCCCTGCGCGGGCGCGGGTTTGACGATGTGGCCAATTTGCGCGGCGGATTCCTTCAAGCGCAACTCCTCGGCCAGATTTAGACAAACCAACTATTGTAGTGTCACTGAAGTTCGTTGCAAAATGCTGATGCACGAGGAGCGCGGGCGTTTTATCGCGCAGCAGCAGCGCGGAGGCGGACTCGCCCGCATCCGTCGGCGTCCCGCCGACGGAATTATTAAAATGACTTCCATGACACCACCCTATTGTCCGTTTCATAAACTTTTCGCCACCGGCACAAAGCTGCAAAACAGCAATTTGTGGCAATATTACGGTTTGACCCCTCCGACCCTCCGACTCCGACCCTCCGAAGGAATGAATTGCAACGATTTTTCTTGACCAGCAGCCAGCTTTTAATCAGAGTCAAGTCAGGAACCAAAATCGACATGAAAGTATATGCAAATGCACTCGTTGTGGCCGCACTGTGTACGTCCACTGCTGTTGGGCAAATCACCAACTCTTTGCCGGGTCGGACGCTGAACAAGCTGTTGCCCGACTACCTCCGTGCATGCGTCTATGCGCTCAATCAGGGCAATGGCTCGGTGCCAGGAACACTGCTGGCGCTCAATTCCAGCAATGGGACGATCCTCAATGAGATTTCCCTCAACCTGAATCCCACCGATATGGTGATTACATCGGCGGGTGACGCGATCTATGTCATCAACGCCGGGAGCCGGACCATCTCGAAGGTGGATTTGACCACGTTCAGCGTGGTGACTGAAGAAGCCATTTCCACCCCCAACACTTACAGCCTTTCCAATCCCCTGCATCTGGCGGTGGGACGGCCAAACTTGGTCTACTTCACGGATGGCGGCTGGGCGCCGAGCATCACCACTTTCGATTACCTCAACAAGACCAACATAGCCGTGTATGACGACGGAAATGGAGCGGGCGGGATCACCGTTACACGCAACGGCAGCATCCTTTACCGTTGGCGGCAATATGGATGGGGCGCGGGCAACGTGAACTCCTGGGTGACACGTTACGATACAGTGACTAACGCCAACCTGACTCCTCTGGAGGATTCATTCACTTCCTGGCGTCGCGACCCCACGGACACCCCCATCTTTTTGGATGGCGCCGAACGATGGGTTTTCAACAAAGAGCAAATGTTCGCGGCGACAAACGTGTCTGTTTTGCTGAATCAGTTTTCCGACAATATCTATGGGATTTCACTTGATGGGTCCGTTGCGTTCGGTCCCACGGAAGTATTCAATACCCTGAATGGCAGCGTCCTCACCAACCTGCCATTTTCAACCACGGTTCAGACGTTGTCCGGCGACCAGAAAAAACTGCTCCGCTACAATGCCTCAGCCTCCAGCCTCGTGATTTATGACATGACCAGCATCGCGCCGGTGAGCGGGCCGAACATCGCGCCGACGCCTGCCGATGGTTCGGTCGTCAGCCTGCCTTTGACCAATCTGACCTGGACGGTATCGCCATTTGCGCTGGCCTATGATGTCTATTTTGGAACCAACCGAACTCTGGTGGCGGGGGCCACCCAAATTTCGCCCCTGTATTTGGGGCGCGTCACAACATTGGGGCGGGCCTTGTCCCAGGCCCTTTTTCCCGGAGCCACCTATTACTGGCGTGTGGATGTGGTGGGGTTTGACTCCACCAATTTGGGTGGTCTCTGGTCGTTCACTGCTTCAACCCTGTCCGTCAACCCCGCTCAAATCACGTACAGCGCCATCACAGGTTACAATCCGCCAGCCATGACGTTGAGCCTGACAAGTTCAGCGCCGGTTGTCTGGACAGGCGCGGTTACTGGTTCAAACTGGCTGGTCTTGAATCCAACGGCCGGGACCTCGCCCTCCGCACCGAATATCACTTTCAATACCGCGGCCCTTCCGGCCGGCCAGTACACGAACAACATGGAATTCACCATAGGGGCGTTGAAGTTGGAAGTGCCAGTGACGATAAACATCAAGCCGCTGAACATCTCAAAAATGGCGGCCGACCGCCAGCGACCCTATCTTTACGCTTTGCAACCGCCTGCCCTTTCAGGGCAGGACGGCTTGTTGCTTTTTATCAACACGACCACCGGCAACATTGACAACACGCTGACGATTGGCATCAACCCCACCGACCTGAGCATAAATTACGCGGAAGGGCACTTGTACATCGCCAGTTGGACGGAGACCTGGACTTATGTCGTCGATTTGACCACGCAAACGCTGCTCCCCTCACTCGACCTTGGCACGGACATTTACAAAATCAATGCCGGCCGGGCGGGACGCGTGGTGACCGAAGGAGAAGACCAATGGATCGCCGTAAACATTGTGGATACGGGCACTGGGGCCGTTGTGGGAAGTTTTCCGTATCCCGAGCGCGAAGGCGACGGTGAAGCCGATCCGACCGGAACAGTTTACTACCATTGTGACAACGACATCTCCGATGCTCACGTCCACAAGTTCATCATGACAAATGACACGCCCGTGGAAGTCGCAGACAGCAACGAGCATCCATTTGGCACGCGAAATCTTGTCCTATCGGCGGACGGCACCCAGCTTTTTTGGAACAGTTATGTGTATGACACCAATCTCAACGAATTAGGAAGCCTCGGCTCGGAAATTTACTCTTGCACCAGCAATGCCCGCGTTGCGTTTGCCGGGAGCCAGGCCTTTGACACCACGACGCTCCAGGCCATTTACAATCTGCCGGCGGCGAGCGCGGTTTCCTGTGTGGACGGACAGAATCAGTATTTCTGGTATTTTGACAGCACTACCGCCACGCTTGGCAGCATTCCATTGAGCGTGATTCAATCGCCGACGATAACCCAACAACCAGCCCCCAGCACCACCGTCGCCGCCGGCAGCGCGGTTTATTTGACTGTGACGGGCATCGGGCTGTCACCGCTTTCCTATCAGTGGACCCTGGCCGGCACAAATCTTCCTGGCGCAACCAATTACTTCCTTTCGATCAACAACATTCCAACTACGGAACAAGGGAGCTATCAGGTCATCATCAGCAATTCATTCGGCTCCGTCACCAGCGCTGTGGCCCAAGTGACTGTGCTGATCCCGCCCGCGATCACCAGCCAGCCGTCCATCGTGGCTGTTTTGGCCAACAGCAACGCCACCATGACCATTGGCGCGCTCGGAACGCCTCCGATGAGTTATCAATGGTCATTTCAGGGCGTTGCGATTGCCAATGCCACGAACAACACTTTGACTGTCTCCAACGCCCAATCCGTCAACGAAGGCTATTATCAAGTCGCTCTGGCAAATAGTATTGGCACAGCCACAAGCCGGCCCATTCTATTGCGGGTATTGCCTTCCGCGGCGCTGATTGTTTCCGGCCCGGTTCCTGTTTCTGTTCCGGCCGGAAATCAAGCTGTTTTCAATGCTGGTGTGATTGGCAGCGCACCATTGACTTTCCAGTGGTATAAAAATGGCGACCTTCTGCCAGGGGCAGTTTCATCCCAACTAGTCATTTCCAATGCGCAAGCGGCCGATGCCGGCACATATCAACTACTGGTTTCAAACTTTTTGGGTGCGGTCATCAGCGCCGGAGCAACCTTGACGGTGGTGCCAGCCAAGCCGTCGTTTGTCTTGCAACCGGTTCCAGCGGCGGCAGTGGCTGGCAGCAGTGTGGCTTTTGAAAGCCTGGCCATCGGTTCGGACGATGACTTGAATCCCATCAAATACGCCTGGTATTTCCAAAGTAATAGCCTCACCGGGCAAACAGGCTCAAATCTGTTTCTGGCATCAATTACAGCCGCCAATCAAGGCGCGTATTACGCCGTGGCCTCAAATTCCTGTGGCACGGCCACGAGTGCCGTCGTCCAATTGACGGTTTATCTGCCCCCCTCGTGGCAAACCGGATTATCCAACGAAGTTGTGGATGAGGGAACAACAATTGTGTTGGGCGCAAACGCTAATGGCACAACGCCGCTGGCGTACAGTTGGAATTTTAATGCCACACAACTTTCAAATACTGCCGCGTTCCTTTCCCTGACAAACATTGCACCGTCGCAGTCGGGATTTTATTCGGTCACTGTCACCAATGAATATGGCAGCATCTCATCAACATGCAGGGTGAGCGTTTTTGTGCCACCATCCCAAGTCGTCGCCTGGGGCGATGATTCCGGCGGACAAACGAATGTGCCGGCCAATCTCGACGATGCTGTGGCGATTGCGGGCGGAGACTATCATTCGGTTGCCATCCGGGATGATGGAACACTGATTGCGTGGGGATTCGATGATGACGGACAAACTGATGTCCCCACCAACTCCCTGCCGTTTGTGTCAATAGCCGCCGGAGCGGATCATAATCTCGCCATTGTTGAAAATGGCAGCGTCGTCGCTTGGGGACTGGATGATTCGGGTCAAACCAATGTTCCTGACACGGTTTCATCCGTGCTCAGTGTGGCGGCTGGCGAATCTCACAGCGTGGCGTTACTGGCCTCGGGAACCGTGGTTGCCTGGGGAGATGACACGTATGGGCAAACATTCATCCCGGATATATTGCTCCCAACTAATTACGTTGATACTTGGTGGGGAGAAATTGAGATAATCAATGCAAACTGGATCCCTGTTCAAACCATTGCGGCTGGACGCAATCACACCTTGGCGTTGCTTACCAATGGCACTGTGGTTGCATGGGGCGACAATGGTTTTGGGCAGGCATCACCACCGTCCAATCTGTCAAATGTCGTTGCCGTCACCGCCGGTGATCTGCACAGCGCCGCATTGTGCTCCAACGGAACAGTCGTGGTTTGGGGGGACGACACGTTTGGACAAACCAATGTGCCTCCAAGTCTCTCAAATGTCGTTGCCATTGCCGCCGGCGATTTCCACACGCTGGCACTCTTGTCGAACGGCGCTGTTGTTGGATGGGGTGATGATACGTTTGGCCAACTGGACGTGCCGTCGAGCGTGACGAATGCCATCGCGATTGCCTCCGGATATTATCACGGGTTGGCACTTGTTCCATATATTTCGTTGCAAGCACACTTGACCCCCGACGGACTGGTAATTCAATGGAATGGGTCGGGTAATCTGCAATGGGCTCCCACGGTGACCGGACCTTATGCCGATGTGTTGAGCCAGGGGAATAGTTGGACAAACGTGGATATGTCTGCTCCTGCAAAATTCTTCCGGCTACGCCGATGACAATGCAAAAGTTTTTCATGGCATCCGTGAAATCAGTGAAATTCGCAGCAGGGGCATTGTGTTTTTTAAAAAGTGGCCATCATGACCTGTACAATTTTCGCCTTATGTGCCATAATTGGCACGAGAAAGGCTTCCGCTGTCACCGAAACAGCTATGGACTGTAGAAAGGCCAGAGTTCAAAGCGTCTTGATCCCGCTTTGCCTGGCGGCGGCGATCAAGACTTCAGCCCCAGGAAACCGGGGTGTTGAATTTCAACGCGCCTGCACTCGGTAATATCTTGTGCTGTTGGTGGGGGCGCTGCTGTCGGTAAGCGTGACAGTCCCGCCTGTGCCGGGTACAGTCGGACCGTTGGCGCTCCAGGTTGAGCCGGCGTCCAGACTGCTGCCGGACAGAAGCAGGAAACTCCAGTTGGTCGCCGTCGAGCAACCGATTTGGACGTTGGAGGCTGTCACTGAAATTTGCGTGATGTCGAAAGGCGCCAGAGTCGGAACGTCCGCTGCAATCAGCGGATTTATCCCGTTCAAATACTTGGTCAGGTTCGAAATGCCATTGCCGTCCGCGTCGTCCTGCCCGCGCGAATTGTCACTGGCCTCCCCAAGCGCATGGCCGAAATAAGCCAGCCGCCACCAGTCGGGAATTCCATCGGTATCGCTGAACACGTTGGCGATTTTGACAACCTGCACGCCGGAGACGCGCGCGTTGTCCACCACCGATAGGAAAAGGATTTGCAATTGCGAATTGGTCACGTTGTTCGTAAAAACGAGCGTGATGGGTATATTCATCCCGCCCGTCGTCGCGTAAATATCGAAATTGGTCAGCACCTGCCGGCCCTGGATGAAGACGTTGAACTCGCGTTTTTCTGGGCCGCTCCAATACGTCTCCGCCTCCAGCAGTGATATTTGGTAAACGCCTTCCGGGCAGTCAAACTGATAAAAAAATCCGCTGCTGCCCGTGCTGTACCGCTCGCGCTGGTAAAGCGGCCACGCCGACGAGCATACGCCAACGATCGCATTATCCAAATAACCGTTCGTGCCGCGCGAATAACCAAACGCGCCCAGGCTGTAATTCGTGTCTTCCAGCCAGACATTTCCGCTGCAATCCGTCACGTTGGCCGGGTTGCCGCCGCTGACGCGCTGCACATAACTCCCGGGAACGTTGAAGAACCAGACATTGACAGAATTGTTGGAAACATTCCCCGAAGTGTCGGTGGCGTACGCGCTGATGACGTGCGGCCCGTTGAGAAAATTGGAACTGTTCAGATTCAGGCTCCAGGAAGTCGTTCCGATGGCGGTTGCCCAAATTCCGTTGTCCACTTGCACTTGAACACTTTGCACGGCGATAGTGTCGCTGGCCGTTCCTGATATTTGAAGATTCCCTGCAATCATGGCGCCGTTCGTCGGCGTCTGTATTGAAATTGTCGGCGGAATAAGGGTGGTCTCGCCCGTGACGGTGAAATTCCAGTTCGCCTCGTCGTTGTTGTCCCAAGTGCCGTTGCCGTTGTTGAAGCAGCAATTCAACTGCGTCGCGGTACTCGGAATGGCCACGGTGTATTGCCAGAGGTTGGATGCGGATACATAAGTCATGGCCGCGTCCGGCGAGACGGCGGGATTCCAATCGTTCCAACCCAGATGAAGGTACACGCTCGTGGCTAAGGCAATGGGGCCGCTGGCGGGATTATATTGAATTGTCACCTGCGACCCGGCCACCGGCGCCGCCGGCATGATGGAGACGGAGCCTTCGCATCCGTTGCCGCCGCCGCACGGACTTGCGCCAATCCAGAATTGCATTTGCCAGGGGGAATGCAGGGCGTTGCCTGAAACGGAATCCAAGGCCGAGTTGGTGACGCGTACCGTTATCAACGTCGAATTTGTCAACCCCGTGGCATTGGTGGGGGTGAAGGTCATCGTGTCATTCGCTGCATTCACTGCCGACCAGGTGAAGGAACCGCTGACCGACGGGGTCGTGCTGAAGGCGTTTTGCACGCTGTTAGTATTCATTGATTTGCTGAATTGAAGCACGATGGGTGGAAAGTTTGACACACTGGCCCAGTGCATGGGCGAGCTGCTCATCACAACCGGATCAAGCGGCTGCCACTGCGATTGCGCGATGAAAATTTTGGCCGTGACGCCGGGCACGGTAATGGCGGGCGTCTGCGAGCCGCCAGTCAGTGTATAGGTTTCGTTGGTGTTGAGCAAATTCACCAGCACGGTGCCCGTGGGATAAGTCAAAGTGCAGCCGGGCAGTGTTTGGCTGGAACTGGCCGTGTTGAAAACCACGAACACCTCCTGGGTGTTCAACACCCGCGAATAGGCAAATAATCCCGGGCCGCCCGAGTTCTCCGATTGGAGCACATACGTGCCGAGCGCAATGGCGGGATACAGACGGCGGAAGTTGTTCAACTGGGCGACCCACAGGAACAGCGGATAAGTCATGTTGAAGTTGTCAACGCCCGGCGAACCGAGCGTTACAACACTGCCCGACGGGCCGTCTTTGAACAGCCCGGCGAACATGTCCTCGCGGTCATCCGGATCCGTCGTGCCATAAAACCCCTGCTCTGTCCCGTAATAAAGACAAGGCACGCCGCGCGCGGTGTAAAGAAATGCCAGCGCCACCTCAAGCTCATTCGTGTTGCCGTTCGATTCGCTGGTGCTGAGAAAACGGGGATTATCATGGTTGTCCAGAAAGGTCACCAATTGCATCCAAGACGCCGGATCGTAATAAGCTTCAACATTCTCATAATGATCTTCGATCTGCGCCGTCGCGCCGCTGGCCGTGGCAAAAACGCTGTTGACGATATAATAAAGTGGATAATCCACCACTGAATCAAATTCAAACGGCCCGCCGTCCTCCGTTCCGGTATATGGACCCACTACCGTATCGGAACCGTTATCAGCCTCGGAGAACATGAAAAAGTTGGTGTTGCCATTGGTCGCCGCGTAGGAATGAATCGCCGGGCAGAAGCTCTGCCAGCATCCCATGTCCACTTCCAAGGCCGTATCAACCCGGAAGGCGTCAAAGCCGGCTTGCGCAATCCAGTATTCGTAAATCGCGGCCATGTTCGAGCGCACATACGGCGTCTCCGTCCGGAAATCATTCAGGCCGTCCAACCAGCCCAATATGACCTGATTCGTATCACTGAAGCTGTCAATGTCCCCATAGTTATGGAACAGATTGGTCAGTGCTGGATTGGTTGTGGTGAGATTGAAAGGAGCCGGGTACGTTTTCGAACTCTTCACATAACTCAGGGGATAGCCAGTCGGGTAATTAAAGGTTGGATAACCCGACCCGCTGCCCGTGACAAGGTCCCCTGCGTGGTTTACAACAATATCATCAATGACCAGCAACCCGCGGGCGTGCGCCGCCTGCACCAGGGCTTGCAAGTCGGAGAGCGTGCCCCAATGCGGCGCGACCTCGTAGAAGTTCCAGGCGGAGTAGCCGTGGAATTGCCCCTCCGTATTGAGCACAATCGGTGAAATCCAGATAGCCGTTGCTCCCAGCGCCTTGATGTAATCCAATTTCTGTTCGATGCCCGCGAAATCCCCGCCATGGACCCCTGTGGGATTGCCGGGAGCGTAAGTGCCTTCGGCATTATCGTTGTTCGTGTTCCCGTCGTAAAAGCGGTCGGTGATAATCTGGTAGATGCTTTGCGCCTGCCAGAAGAGGTTGCTGGTTTGCGTGTAGGCGTTGCCCGCAAAAAGAAAACCCAGCCCGGCCAGAAGACTGGCGGTGGCGCGGGAACGGCGGGAACGAAAAGACAGATTCATCAAAAGCACTGTATCATCAACCCGCTCAAAGGGTCACCGCATATTCATGCGTTTGTTGACCGTCCTGATCTGCTCCCGGCGTGGAAACGCGATGGGCCGGAAGGGGGTTGCGGCGGACGCCGGCTTTCGTTACGCTGGTGTCATGAGTTTTGCTGCGCTTGGCCAGTTTCCCCAATATCGCCCGCGACGGTTGCGGCAGTCGCCGGCGTTGCGCCGCCTGGTGCGGGAGACCTCGCTGCGGGCCGGCCAGTTGGTTTTGCCGTTGTTCGCGCGCGCCGGCCGAAAGGTGCGCGTGCCGGTCGCGTCCATGCCGGGGGTTTTTCAATTGTCGCCGGACGAGGTTGTCCGGGAAGCGGCGGCGGCGCAGGCGGCGGGGGTGGCGGGGGTGATTCTGTTTGGGATTCCCGAACGGAAGGATGAAAAGGCCTCGGGCGCTTATGCGGCCAACGGCATCGTGCAGCAAACGGCGCGCCTGTTGAAGAGGGGGCTGCCCGAATTGCTGGTATTGACAGATGTCTGCCTGTGCGAATACATGAGCCACGGCCATTGCGGCATCATCGGGAGGAACAAGAGCCGGGGAGTGGACAATGACGCGACTCTGGCATTGCTGGCCCGCACCGCCCTCAGCCACGCGGAGGCGGGAGCGGATGTCGTTGCGCCGAGCGATATGATGGATGGCCGGGTGGCCGCGATCCGGCAGGCGCTCGACCGGCATGGCTTTTCCGAAACGCCCATTCTTTCTTATGCGGCGAAATTCGCCTCGGCTTATTACGGGCCCTTTCGGGAGGCGGCGGAGTCCGCGCCGAAGTTCGGCGACCGGCGCGCCTATCAAATGGACGGGGCCAACGCCTTGGAGGCGTTGCGCGAAGTGGCCCTGGACATCCAGGAAGGGGCGGACATGGTCATGGTCAAGCCCGCGCTGGCTTATTTGGACATTTTGCGCCGGGTCAAGATGGAATTCGGCCATCCGACGGCGGCTTACGCGGTGAGCGGGGAATACGCGATGATCAAGGCGGCGGGGGCCAAAGGGTGGATTGACGAACGCGCCGTGACGCTGGAGACGTTGCTGGCCATGCGGCGGGCCGGGGCGGATTTTATCATCACTTACTCGGCGACGGAAGCGGCGCGTTGGTTGAAGGAGGGTTGACCCGCGCCTCAAAGTTTCTTGAACAGAAGAAAAACAAGCGCCAGAACCACCAGCGCGAAGACGATGATCGCCCCGATGAAAATCTTTGTGCCGGTGTTGCTTTTCTTGGGAAAGGCGGCCTTTTCGTAAGTGACGGTGGTGGACGGTTCCTGGCCCAGCTTGACGCCTTGGGGGATGACCATGGTTTGCTGGGGCAGTTTCTTGGGCGCGGCGGGTTTGGCGCCGGGCTCTTCCAGGCGCATCTCGACCTGCCCCAAACGCAGGATCTGGCCGGGTTTCAAGGGGGCTTCACCCGCCACCTGATGTCCATTGATAAATGTGCCGTTGGTGGAATTCAGGTCGCGAACAACAATGTCTCCCCCGCGCAACAAAATTTCGCAATGATGGCTGGAAACCGAACCTTCAGGAATGGCAAAAGTATTATCATCCACACGGCCGATGGTGGTTTTGTCCACCGTCAGCTCATGAGCTGTGCCCGTCAATCCTTCGCTGAGAATAACTAGTCTTGCCATATCGGCGTCGCTGATTATGTCTGTTCAAGGCTGCCAGTCAAACCGTTTTCCTGTCAAATCTTTTCGAGACGGGGAAAACCTTACGCGCGCGAAGGGAGGGGCGGCATCAGGACGTTTGAATCATATCGCGAAATTGGGCGAACAACGGGGTGGAATCGTGCGGCCCAGGGGACGCTTCCGGATGATATTGCACGCAGAAGATGGGCTTGTGCTTGTGGCGCAGGCCCTCGACGGTCTGATCGTTCAGATTGATGCGGTCGATCACGACGTCCCCCGGCAGGCTGTCCGGATCGACGGCGAAACCGTGGTTTTGCGAGGTGATTTCGACCTTGCCGCTGGCGAGGTTTTTCACCGGCTGATTGCCGCCGCGATGACCAAACTTGAGTTTGAACGTTTTGCCGCCAAAGGCCTGGGCGGCAATCTGGTGGCCGAGGCAGATGCCAAAAATCGGCACGCCGCTCTTGATCAAATCGGACACGGCTTGCACGGCGTAGTCCAGCACGGCCGGATCGCCGGGTCCGTTGGAGAGAAAAATGCCGGCAGGTTTATATTGCAGCGCCTGGGCGGCCGTGGCGGTCGCGGGCACGACTTGGACCTTGAAGCCGTGCTGGCGCAGACGGCGCAGAATATTGTATTTCATCCCAAAGTCATAGGCGACAATGGGAATGTCAGCGGGAGGCAGGAGGGAAGGCTCAACGACATTGTTGGAGCCGCGCGGCAACAGGAACGGGCCGCTCTGCGCGTCCTTTTCATCCCATAAAAACGGCTCCCGATGCGTGACGATTTTTACGTAGTCCGTCGCCCCCAACCCGGGCCAGCTTCTGGCGCGGGCCACGGCCTCCTCCGGCGCAATGTCCTCCGTGGCAATGAAGCCGTTGAGCACGCCGCGGACACGAAGCTTTTTGGTCAGGGCGCGGGTGTCGATGCCCTGGATGGCCGGGATGCCGTTTTTTTCCAGATACTCAGCGAGGGAGAATTGCGCGCGCCAATTGCTGACCACGGGGGAAAGTTCGCGAATGACGAAGCCGGCGACGTGCGGCTGCCAGGATTCGACATCCATCGTATTGACGCCGTAATTGCCAATGAGGGGGAAGGTCATGGTGACAATTTGGCCTTTGTAAGAAGGATCGGTCAGAATCTCCTGGTAGCCGGTCATGCACGTGTTGAAACAAACCTCGCCGCAGGCCTGGGCGCGGGCGCCAAAACCCCGGCCTGGAAAGACCGAACCATCCTCGAGGGCTAATATCGCATTCATCAAACAATTCCGCCTTCGCTGCCTCGTCCGCCCCAGCCGCTACGGCGAAGGCGGAGACAGTTGCGGCGCGACAAGTCCGCCGCCTGCGGAATGTAAGGCGATTGGCCCGGCGGTCAAGACAAAAAAAGCGCGGCCCTGCCCGCCGCGCCGCGAAATCAGGATTGAACAATGGAATTATTTCTTCTTCGCTTCATCGAGCTTTGCGATCATGGCCGCCGGCCCGCCCGCCAGGTATCCCACCTGGTTCCAAACGACTGTCCCATCCGGTTTCAAGACAATCAAAGTGGGGAACCCGCTTACATGGTATTTCTCCTGCAATGCCTTGTTGGCCGCCTTCAATTCGGCGGATTGTTGTTTCTGCGCCGGAAAATCGACTTCGACCAGCACCAGGTTTTTCCCGGCATAGCCGATGAACTCGGATTTTGAAAAAGTTTCCGCGTCGAGCTTTTTGCACCAACCGCACCAATCCGAACCGGTGAAATCGAGCAGGACCAGTTTGTTTTCCTTTTTGGCCTGGGCCGTGGCCTCGGGGACGCTGGTCAGCCATTGGGCATCGGCGGCGGGCAACTGGCCGGTCATCCAGCAAGTGAGCAGGGCGAATATAATTTTTTTCATGGCGCGTTGTGAATTGTTTGGCAACCAACGGTCAATTTGCACGCGCTTTGCCGCTGGCGCAACCAAAAACCGGCCAAAGATTTCAGGTTTTTCGACAAGACTGATTGGATAAGAAGCCTTCAATTTGCAACTCCGAGAGGCATCGGGGCAGGTGCTTTGATTTTGCCTTGATTTTCTCAAGCAACTTGGGTTGAACCATATTGCCCCGGAAAAAACCGTGAAGATTTCGACATTTTGTCCGTTAAACCGTCACAACCTGTTGTCAATAAGGTATTTATGCATGTCAATGGGGTTCTGCGCTGGTTTCAGATGGATAGATAGTCTGAAAAACCCGCAACAGGTTCCTCGCTGTTTTCAGTGGAATCGAGTTTCATTAAAAGCCTTCTTTGGCACCAAATTGGAGCGGCCAGCCGGAGCGAAGTAGCGCAGCGCACGGCTGAAGGGACTGGGATTCTGTACCCCCCCACCCCCCCGCTACAGTGCTACAAACGTTGATTATCAATGACTTAGGGTGCTACAAGGGTGCTACAATTGGGCTTATTT
>Ga0326728_10013404_pt1 | contig 17811 bp, 13 predicted proteins | sample MB3enrmetagenome_FD_207602 | JGI IMG/M metagenome (GOLD analysis project Ga0326728, IMG submission 207602) | Lab enriched peat soil microbial communities from McLean, Ithaca, NY, United States - MB31MN | ecosystem: Environmental > Terrestrial > Soil > Wetlands > Peat | place: USA: New York... | reverse complement strand
TGGCGTGTCCGGTCATGACCAGACCCACCGCCAGGAAGAGCACCTGCACGATTTTCTTAGTAACCGAGTTTAGGGCATAAGTCAGGATGCGCTGGAAGATGACGCGCCCTTCTTTTACCGAAGCGACGATACCGCCGAGACCTGGTTTGGTGAGCACGATGCCGGCCGCCGACTTGGCGACATCGGTGGCAGTCGACACCGCGATCCCCGTCTGCGCCTGGCGCAAAGCGGGCGCATCGTTGGCGCCGTCGCCGCACATACCAACAATGTGTCCGCTCTTCTGAAACGCCTTGACGAGGTTATACTTTCCCTCCGGGAGGACGCCGGCAAAAACAGCGAATTCCTCCGGGCGCACAGCATCGGGGATTGGTCCGGGTGGACAGACTGCTCCATCGAGGCCCACCGCGCGAGCCACAATCGCCGCCGTCGCCGGGGCATCGCCCGTCACCACTACGGTGCGGACGCCCAACGTGCGCAACTCCGCGATGAGCGCCGCCGAATCCGTTCGAGGCGGATCGCTGAGAGCGATGATCCCGGCAAGTTTCAGCGCCGCTGGTGGACCCACCGCGACGGCCAGAACGCGGAAGCCCTGTGCCTCGAGTTGGTTGGCTGTCGTGGACGCATCGGGCGATGATTGCGCGAGGCCCACGACCGCGGTAAAGGCCCCCTTGACCACGCGCACGGCGGCGCCGCCCGGATCGGCGGCCGTCGCCTCGGACATCTTCGTCCCAGGATCGAATGGAACGAACTTGATCAGTTTCGGCAGATCGGGGGCCGTGTTCTTGCCGGCGGCGGCGCGGATGGCCCCGTCTACCGGATCTTGCCCGCCGTCGGAACTCGCCAGGGCAGCCAGTCCCAACACGTGCGCCTCGTCGAAGCCGGACATGGGATGGACGGCGGTTACAGTCAGTTCATCTTGCGTGAGCGTGCCGGTCTTATCGGCGCACAGCACGTCGATGCTGGCCGCTTCATCCACCGCGGAGAGCCGCGTCGGAAGGACGCCCAGATGTGCCAAAGCCCGCGCGCCGAGCGCGGCCGCAAGGGTAAAGGTAGCCGGCAGCGCTACCGGGATCGACGCCAGAACCGCCGTGAGCACCAGGGAAACGATCTCACCAGGCGGCAGCTTGAGAGCGTGAGCATACCCCGCCAGGACCACGATCAAGACGCCATTGAACATGGCGAGATTGCGCACCACGCGCAGAACGGCCTTCTGCTGGGAACTTTCGACGTGCGCGGTGCGCACCAGCTCCGCGGTGCGTCCAAACTTTGTGCGCGCGCCGGTCGCCGTGACCTCCGCAACCGCTTCACCGCGCCGCACCAGCGCTCCGGCATAAGTTTCGAACCCGGCGCCAGCTTCGAGGGGCACGGATTCGCCGGTGAGCATGGATTGGTCAAGCAGCACCGATCCCTCGGTCAGGCGCACGTCGGCGGCAACCACGGCGCCGAGCGATAGCTTCACTACATCCCCGACCACCAATTCGGCAGCGAGGACATTTGTCCAGACATTATCGCGCTTGACCGCCGCGTTCAACGCGAGCCGCGATTTCAGCGCGGCCAGCGTCGCCTGAGCGCGCCCTTCCTGAAAGAACCCGAGCACAGCGTTGAAGGCCAGGAGGAGCGCGATGATGGCAGCCTCGACGTACTTGCCGAGGGCAACCTCGAGCCCGATCGCAGCCTCGAGCATCCATGGAACCGGCGCCCAGAACTTGGTCAGCACCCTGCGCAATGGATGCATCGCCGTGTCGGGCACTGCGTTTGGACCGGACTTCTCGAGCCGGCGGCGGGCTTCATCGCTGGTGAGGCCGGCCGGAGCCGGGACATCCTTGGCGGAGGCCATAGTTCAACCGTTATCTCACCAGTAGCTTGCGCATCCGCCGTCAGCCAAGGTTCTCCGCCGCGAACTCCCAGTTGATCAGCTTATCCAGCACGGCGTTGACATAGTCGGCGCGCCGGTTCTGGTAATCCAGGTAGTAGGCGTGTTCCCATACGTCGATGGTCAATAACGGCTTCAGGCCAGTGGTTATCGGCACATCCGCATTGCCGGTCTTGACCACCTTGAGCTGGTCGCCCGCCAGCACGAGCCACGCCCAGCCGCTTCCGAACTGAGTGGTTGCCGCGGCCGCCAACTCCTTCTTGCATACATCCAAATTGCCGAAGGAAGCCTCGATTTGTCGCATCAACGCGGCGGGTGGTTCACCCCCGCCGTTCGGTTGCAGACTGCGCCAGTAGAACGTGTGGTTCCAATCTTGCGCTGCATTATTGAAGATCGCGGACTTGTCGGCTTCGCCGGCTGTCCGGGTAATGATGGTGCTCAACGGCAGGTCCACAAACTCCGTTCCTGCTATCAGCTTGTTCAGGTTATCGACATATCCCTTGTGATGCCTGCTGTAGTGGAAGCCAATCGTATGTCCCGAGATTACGGGGCTCAGCGCGTTATCCGCGTAGGGCAGGGGCGGTAGGACATGCGGAAATGCACTTTCAATCTTGTCGTTGCTCGTCATTGTTCCTCCTATGTGGTCATGTAAACACTTAATACCAGTCTTCAGCGGTGCGCCGCTCGCGGTGTCCGGCGTTGCCCGGCTCCACTATTTCGCTCACACCGCCCGCTGGTCGCCGGCTAAACAAGCGATGATCGCCTTGGTAACCGGCTTAGTCTCATTAGGGCCTTGAACCGGGATAGACACAACCCCCGCTTGTTCAGCCGGATAGTCGTTCCCTCCCGGGAACAAGGCATCCCCGATGAAAATCATTTCCTTCAATGTAATGCCCAGAACGTCTCTTAGTTTTCCGATTCCGTAAGCCTTGTCTATGCCCGGTTTGGTGACATCGATGGATGTCGAGCCACCCATCCGAACGGAGAATTCGGGAATCAAAGTGTCGAGAATCGCCTTGATTTTCTTCCGCTTGGTGAAATCGGGGTCCCATTTCTCCTTTTCCGCCAAGGGCGCCTGCTGACCTAATGCGGAATAGGTGATCTGGCTTCCCCGGTCTTCAATCGCTTCCCCCCAGACCTTTTCAACCTTGTAGCCCGCTTGTCCGATCGCCTTCTCTAGAGAACTGGTTATCTTCTTTTTTTCATTCGTGGTGAAATCTTCCGAATAGATCTTCTTCCAATCCCCTGTGTACCGGAAGAACTTCGTTCCACAGGTGGGAAGAAGGGATAGATTCACCAGGCTTTCGTCATGCGGAAGATGGGCGAGCACCTGTTTTTCAAACTGCGGCCAGTCGCCTCCGGAAATGATGGCCACCTTGACGACACCGAGAAGGTCGTGCAGCAGTCGCGACATTTCGGCGTCAACAGACGACTTACTTTCGGCCAGTGTGCCATCCAGATCGAAGACAATCAGCTTTTTCATTCCGGCACCTCGATTTCCAGGACGTTCACTCGGCCGCGCGGTTGAAACGTACACGCGCCAACCACCGCAGGCAGCAGAAACACGTCGCCTTTTCCGATGGTATAAGTGGCGCCGCCGTGCTCGACCAGTCCCGAGCCCGCAATGCACACCAGCACGCGCGGCACACCCGGCGCGCCAACGGCAAACGGCGAGTCTCCGCGCAGGCGCGACAACCGGAAGTGATCGCAGTCGAAGAGCCGCTCGCGTTCCACCGGCTCCGTTGCCTCCACCATGGGCGGCGCCAGGCCGCCCGCACACTTCCCAAAGTCAATGCAGGCCAGCGCCTGATCCACCTGGAGCGCGCGTGGCTTGCCAGTCTTTGCGTCCACATGGTTCCAGTCGTACAAGCGAAACGTCACGTCGCTGTTCTCCTGAACCTCGAACACCACCACGCCGCCGCCCAAAGCGTGAACCGTCCCCGCCGGAATGAAGACGCCGTCGCCGGGCTTGGGAGTGAAACAGGCGAGGCGGTCCGCCACCGTTCCATTCGCGAGACCCCGCCGCAGATCGTCCGCGGTGGTGCCTGGCTTCAGGCCCGCATAGATGCGGCTTTCCGGCCCCGCCTCGAGCACCACCCAGGCTTCGGTCTTCCCGGTTTCGCCCGCCGGCAGCAGCTCCGTGTGCGTATCCGCCGGATGCACCTGCACCGAGAGCATTTCCCGTGCGTCGAGAAACTTCAGCAGCAGGGGGAATCGGCGGAAACGCCCGGCCAGCCTTCCCATCGCCTCTTCTGGAAACTGCCGCAGCAGTTGAGCGATGGTCCGCCCTTTGAGAGGCCCATCGGCAACACGGCTCGGATGATCGTCGCGGTCGCTCAGCACCCACGCTTCGCCGATAGGACCGGTGCCCGGCAGCGGTGCGGTAAGCACGCCGGCCAAACGCCGGCCGCCCCAGAGCCGATACTCGTAGAGCGGTTCGAATCGCAAAGGATAGAGAGGGGTTTGACTCATAGCATGTCGCCGGCCATTACTCTATCTTGATGCCTTTTCCATCGCGGCATTGTATTCGCCGCGGCGCGCAGCCCGGTTGCACCTGGCTCGATGATACAAAGCTCGCTGTGCCGCCAACACGTGGGCCTCTTCGCCGCGCCAGATCTCCATAGCCGGTTGCTGGATGGCGCGGGCAAAGGAAAACGCCAACGCCCAAGGCAGCCGGGATTTGAATTTGGCATTCATGGCATTCAAACGGGCCGAAGCCAGTTCGGCGGATTGCCCGCCCGACAAGAACGCGATTCCCGGAACGGCGGCGGGGACGGCCCGCAACAGACACCTCACCGTGGCGCCGGCCACCGCGTCCACCGTTTCTTGCGTGGGGCAGGCGGAGCCTGGAAGCACCATATTGGGCTTCAGGATCATGCCCTCCAGCATCACCCCTTGTGTGTAAAGCTGGCTGAAAACCGTGCGCTGGACTTCCTCCGTTACCTCGCCGCAGCGCGCGAGGGTATGCTCGCCCTCCATCAGCACTTCCGGCTCCACGATGGGGACCAGTCCGGCTTCCTGGCACAACGCGGCATAGCGAGCCAGCGCCTGCGCGTTGGCCTCGATCGCAGCCCGGCTGGGAATGCCGTAGCCCATGGCAATCACCGCGCGCCACTTGGCAAAACGCGCGCCCATCTGAGAGTATTCCTTTAGACGGTCGCGCAATCCGTCCAGACCTTCGGTGACTTTCTCTCCGGGGTGACCCGCCAAATCCTTGGCGCCGGCATCGACTTTGATGCCCGGAATGATCCCCGCATCGGTAAGGACTTTGACAAAGGGAGTGCCATCCTTCTTGTGCTGGCGGATCGTCTCGTCGAAGAGGATGGCGCCACTAATGGACTCCCCGAGACCGGGCGTGGTCACGATCAGCTCCCGCCAGGCGTGCCGCGCCTCCACAGTCAGGGGAATTCCCAGCTTTTGAAATCGTTTGTCGCAGGTTGGAGTGCTTTCATCCATCGCCAGCAGGCCCTTGTCGCCGGCGACCATCGCCCTCGCGGTGTCTATCAGCTCTTGCGTATTCATTTCGGGTTACTCCATTTCCAGTTACGGATTTCCGGCATGTCTTCGCCGTTCTTGTCGATATACTGCTTGTGCTCGATCAGTTTGTCCTTGAGCTGCTGCTTCAGGTAGATGCCCTTGTCGCCGGTCCGAGGCACGCGGTCGATGGTGTCCATTACCAGGTGGAAGCGATCCAACTCGTTCAGCACCGTCATGTCGAAGGGCGTGGTGATGGTCCCCTCCTCCTTGTAGCCGCGGACGTGGATGTTGTCGTGGTTGGTGCGCCGGTAGGTCAGCCGGTGGATCAACCACGGGTAGGCGTGGAAGGCGAAGATGACCGGCTTGTTCTTGGTGAAGAGCTCATCGAAATCCGTGTCGCTCAACCCGTGTGGGTGCTCAGTTTGCGGCTGCAGCCTCATCAGGTCAACGACATTGACCACCCGGATTCTCAGGGTGGGCAGATGCTCGCGCATGATCGAAACGGCGGCAAGAGTCTCCAGCGTGGGCACGTCGCCACAGCAGGCCATGACCACGTCGGGCGCCACGCCCTGGTCGTTGCTGGCCCACTGCCAGATGCCGATGCCCTGGGTGCAATGCTTGATGGCGGCGTCCATGGCGAGCCACTGCGGCGCGGGATGTTTGCCCGCGATGACCACATTGACGTAGTGGCGGCTGCGCAGGCAATGGTCCATTACCGACAACAGGCAGTTAGCATCCGGTGGTAGGTAAACACGCACCACCTCGGCCTTCTTATTTACGACGTGGTCGATGAAACCGGGGTCCTGGTGTGTAAAGCCGTTGTGATCCTGCCGCCAGACATGCGACGCCAGCAGATAGTTTAGCGAGGCGATCTTGCGCCGCCAGGGCAGGCCCGATGTTACTTTCAGCCACTTGGCATGTTGGTTGAACATGGAATCGACGATGTGGATGAAGGCCTCGTAGCAGTTGAAGAGTCCATGGTGGCCAGTGAGAAGGTAGCCTTCCAGCCAGCCCTCGCATTGGTGCTCGCTGAGCATTTCCATCACGCGCCCGGCGGGCGCCAGAAACTCGTCGTTCGGCACGGTCGCGGCGTCCCATTGGCGTTTGGTCGCTTCGAAGAGGGCTTCCAGGCCATTGGAGAGCGTCTCGTCGGGGCCAAAGACGCGGAAGTTGCGCTGCTCGCCGTTCAGCTTCGCCACGTCGCGCAGGAAGCGCCCGAGCACGTGCGTGTCGCCGATGCCGCCCGCGCCCGGCGAGGGCACGGCCTCCGCGTAGTCGCGGAAATCCGGCATGCGGAGGTCGCGCAGCAGCATTCCGCCGTTGGCGTGGGGATTCGCGCCCATGCGCCGTTCACCCTTGGGCGCCAGTTCGGCCAACTCCGGTTTCAGGCGGCCCTGCTCGTCGAACAGTTCCTCCGGCCGGTAGCTCCTCAGCCAGTCTTCCAACAGCTTGAGGTGCTCGGGATGGGTGGCAGGGTCGGAAATCGGTACCTGGTGCGCGCGGAATGTGCCTTCCACCTGCAACCCATCGACGATCTTCGGCCCGGTCCATCCTTTCGGAGAATTGAGGACGATCATCGGCCAGCGCGGCCGGACGATGTTTCCATTGACGCGCGCGTCCTGCTGGATCTGTTTGATCCGCTCGATGGCCGTGTCGAGCGCCACGGCCATGGCTTCATGCATCGGGGCGGGCTCGTGACCCTCGACGAAGTAGGGCGTCCATCCGTAGCCCCGGAGCAACTGTTCCAATTCCTCGCGCGTGATGCGCGCCAGGACGGTCGGGTTGGAAATCTTGTAGCCGTTGAGGTGCAGGATGGGCAGCACCGCGCCGTCGGTGGCCGGGTCCAGAAACTTGTTGGAATGCCACGCCGTGGCCAGCGGTCCGGTTTCCGCCTCGCCATCGCCCACCACGCAGGCGACCACCAGATCGGGATTGTCGAACACCGCCCCGAACGAGTGGCTGAGCGAGTAACCCAACTCGCCGCCCTCATGGATCGAACCCGGGCACTCCGGCGAGGCGTGGCTGGGAATCCCTCCCGGAAACGAAAACTGAAGAAACAGCTTCCGCAGTCCGGCCTCATCCTGGCTGATGTCCGGATAGATCTCGCTGTAGGTGCCCTCCAGGTACGTGTTGCCCACCACCGCCGGGCCGCCGTGTCCGGGACCGGAGACGTAAATCATGTCGAGGTCGTATTTTTTGATGACCCGGTTCAAGTGCGCGTAAATGAAGTTCTGCCCGGGGGTGGTGCCCCAGTGTCCCAGCAGCATGTGTTTCACATCCGCCAGAGTCAGTGGCCGCTTCAGCAGCGGATTGTCGTACAGATAAATCTGCCCAACCGACAGATAGTTGGCGGCACGCCAGTAGGCGTCCATCTTGTGGAGCAGTTCCGGAGTGAGCGTGGTGGTTTTCATGGTTCATTCACCGCCTCGGTTTCGAGAATGTGGCGCACCGAGCGCGCAATCATCAGATCTTCGTCCGTCGGAATGACGCGGACCGCGACGCGGCTGGCGCCGGTGGAAATGACTGCCGCATTGCCGGCATTGCGCGGCTCGTCGAGTTCGATGCCGAGGAAGCCCAGTCCATCGCAGATGCGCGCGCGGACCGGCGGCGCATGTTCGCCGATGCCTCCCGCGAACACCAGTGTATCCAAGCCACCCAGCGCGGCGGCGAACGAGCCGATCCACTTTTTCGCCTGATAGCAGAACAGCGCCACGGCTTCCGCGGCCCGGATGTCATCGGCTTCCCGCGCGAGCAGGTCCCGCATGTCGGAGCTGGTTTCCGAAACCCCGAGCAGGCCGGAGCGGTGGTTGACCATTGCGTAAAACTGTTTCGTGGTCATGTGGTCGGTTCGCGCCAGGTACGGCGCCAAGCCAGGATCCAAATCGCCGGAGCGGGTGCTCATCACCAATCCCGCCGTGGGAGTGAAGCCCATGCTGGTGTCGATGCTCTTGCCGTCGCGCACGGCGGCCAGGCTTGCGCCGTTGCCCAGATGCGCGAGGATGACGCGGCCGGCGGTGGCCGCCGGGTCGCCCAGACGCGCGAGTTCTTCCATCAGGTAGGCATAGGACAAGCCGTGGAAACCGTAGCGTTCGACTCCCTGCGCGTAGTAGCGGCGCGGGATGGCAAGCAGCTTGGCAACCCGCGGCATGCTGCGGTGGAAAGCCGTGTCGAAACAGGCTACCTGGGGCAGTTTCGGATGCCGCCGGCGGAACGTCTCGATCAGTTCGATCTCGCTGGGCAGATGGTCCGGGTCGTACGGGCTGATGCGATTGAGTTCATCCAACAGTGCCTGGGTGACCAGCTCGGGCGCGGTGTGATGCATGCCGTGGACCACGCGGTGCCCCACAGCCCGCACCGCGTCGAAATCATGCTGCTCTTCCAGCCAATCCATCAGAAAAGTCGCCGCCGATTTGTGGTCGGAGGCGTCGAGGCTGCGGCTGTCCTGCCGGTTCGTGGCCGGGTCGTCGAACGTCAGATTGGTCCCGCTCATGCCGATGCGATCCACCGTTCCATGAAGCGTTCGCTTCAGGGGTTCGCCAATCCGATACAGCGCGAACTTGATGCTCGACGAGCCGCCATTGATCGTCAGGATGGAGGGGTTAGCGGGTTCCATGGATGCCCCCTGCGTCCTTGTCCAATCCCAACGAAGCCAGTTTCGCACAGGTGGACTTGTAATCCGTGTGAAGAATGCTTCGAATCCCCAATCCTTCCGCGATCTGGACGAACATCGGGGTGTTTTCGATATAGACTACTTGCCGGGCTGGCGTCTGGACGATATCCAGCGCCAGCCGGAAGATCTCCGCGTCGGGCTTGCGCACATGGACGAAGCAGGAGGAAACAAAAGAATCCACAAACCCCGCCAGCTTGAACTTCCGAATCCGATGCGCATTCAGTTCGCGCGCTTCGTTGCTGACCACGGCGATCTTGAGCCCGTAACGGATCTTGAGCCGGGCGATCAGCTCGATCATCTCGGGGTAAGGTTTCGATTGCGCGAACATGAAGCGCCGAAACCGATCCCGGGTGAACGGCCGCTTTTGGTAGAAGACCACCCGGCCTAAATACTCTTCCAGAGTGAGCTTTCCCTCCTCGTAGGTGTCGAAGGTCAGGTGATGCCGGTCCTCCATCTCGGCCAGGTCCAGATCGAAGGTCTTGGCAGCAAGCTCGCGGGCATTGTGATCCCACCCGTTGGTGAGCAGGACACCCCCGATATCCAGAAACAATGCGGTGATCGGCATTCTCAGGCTCCCAGTTCCTGCACCGTGCGCAGAAAAGCGATGACGTCCTCTCGGCTCAACATGCCGACCACCTGGCTGCCGGTCATCACCGGGAGCTGGTTGACTCCGTCGCGGTCCATCTGTTGGAGGGCAGTCCATAGCCCGCTGCCAGGGTCCGTGCGTTTCGATTGCTCCAGGGGAAGCATGACCTCGGCCGCACTTGTCGTCGCCCAGTCCGGCCGTGGCACTTCCTTGATCCGGTGCAGGGTCATCAGGCCAACGGCATTCGCTCCGCGCTGGACGAGGAAGCAGCGGCGGCCGCTGCCCAAAATGTGTTCATCCACGAGTTGCTGCAACGTCAGGTCCGCCGGGACGGAGGCACAGTGACTGCTCATGGCCTGCGAAACCGTGTGACCCGCCAGCAGACCCTGAAATACCACTTGATGCACCTGCGCCGAGGCGGCATTGTCGAGAAACCAGCCGATGAAGGCGATCCATAGCCCGTTGCCAAAGTTTCCCCCGAGCATCTGCCAGACGCCGAAGAAGATGAACGCGAAACCGAAGAACCGCCCCGTGTTGGCGGCGATGAGCGTGGCCCGGCGCAGGTTCTTCGTGGCGGCCCAAACGGCGGCACGGAATACACGGCCGCCATCCAGCGGAAAGCCTGGAATCAAATTGAAAAGCACCAGCGCGAAGTTGATGTAAGCCAGGTACTTCACCAAACCCCACAAGGGCTCGACGGCGGCCACCGCGGGCTTCAACACCGTAAACAACGCCGCCAGAGCCAGGCTCACGATCGGTCCGGCGATGGCGATGAGGAATTCCGCCTTGGCGCTCGGCGGTTCCGCGCCAATCTGAGCCACGCCGCCAAAGATGAACAGCGTGATGCTGCGCACCGGCACCTTAAACCGCAGAGCGATTACCGAATGTCCCAGTTCGTGGAGGAGCACGCTCACAAAGAGCATGATCGCGGTGGTGGCGCCCATGAACCAATACAGTAGCGGCGGCCAGTTTCTAAATTCGACGGGATAGTAACTGCTCGCCAGCATCCAGGTGAGCAGCCCGAAGATCAGGAACCAGGAATAATCCAATGCAATTGGGATTCCCAGAATCCTGCCGATCGGAATATTGTGCCGGGTCATGAGTTCTCTCCTGTGCGGTGTCCGGCCAACTCCATGGGGAGCGGCCAACTGTGTCCTGGATGAACCAGCAGGCCTTGGGTGGCATCCGGCCCCCAAGTGCCGCCGGCGTAATTGGGGAAATCACTGGGGGGACTCGCCTTCCACGCCTCCAGCACCGGCATTAGCAGCCGCCATGCGGCATCGACCTGGCCGGGGTCCTTGTCATACCCCGCCACCGGGAAACCGTGGCCGGCCATGTTCAGCAACAGATTCCGGCCCATCACGCCCAGGCCGACCATGCCGATTTCATAGCGTTGGGTTTCCATGCCGGTCCTCCATTCGAAGTCGGATCAACGCTGCCACAGGATTCGAGGGGCTTCCAGGGGAACGGCAACGCCCGCATGTTGCGGCATCACGCGCGCCGTATAGTCGGCAGCCGGGTGTGTCGCGGGCACCCGTGCGCGATACGCGTAGCCTCCCGGCGCGCCTGCCAGTTGGTGAACTCGCTCCATCTCTTGCCGCACGGGACCGCCGCCGTCGATTCCATCGGCATAAATCTCTACTCGCGCCGCATTCGGGTCGAGATCGTTGAGATAGACCTGAACCTCAAACACGTGCTGCTCCTCGCCGGTCTCTACCTTCACTTCACCGAAGCGCAGGGCGGGCCACTCCGTTCCCACCGCATGCCGCCACTCGGCCACCTGGCTGCCCACCGCGCCTTTGTTCGCCGCGCGATCGCGGTAGGCGGCGGCCGCCGGCAGGTAGTGTTGCTCCGTGTATTCGCGCACGGCGCGCTCCGCGGAAAAGCGCGGTGTCAGGCTCGCCATGCTGTTCCGCATCCGCGCCACCCAAGCCGTGGGGATGCCCTCCCGGTCGCGCGCATAGAATTCGGGAATCACTTCCCGTTCGAGCAGGTCGTAGAGCGCCTCGGCTTCGGCGGCGTCCCAGGCCGGGTCCTCGCCATGTTCCTGGCCATCCCCCAAGGCCCACCCGACTTCAGGCGTGTACGCTTCCGCCCACCAGCCATCCAATTCGGATAGATTGATGCCTCCATTCACCAGCACCTTCATGCCGCTGGTCCCGCTGGCTTCCCAGGGACGCCGTGGCGTGTTGATCCAGACATCCACGCCCTGCACCAGGTGCTCGGTCAAAAGCATGTCATAGTCGCTGAGAAAAATCGCGTGCGGGCGCGTCTCGGGCCGCCGGATGAAATGTATCCATTGCCGAATCAGGGCCTGTCCAGCCTGGTCCGCCGGATGCGCCTTGCCGGCGATGACCAGTTGCACCGGGCGCTCGGAATTGGACAACAGACGAAGCAGCCGCCGCGGGTTGTGCAGCAGCAGGTTGGGCCGCTTGTAAGTCGCGAAGCGGCGCGCAAAGCCCAGCGTCAGGGCGTTGGGATCGAAGAGATGCTTCGCGGCTTCCACCTCCTCGGGCGGCGCGCCTGCCGCGTCCAGGTCCCGGGACAACCGTTCGCGGGCATACTCCACAAGAGACTTGCTGGCGGCGGCGCGAAATTGCCAGAGCCTGGCGTCGGAGATCCGCCGAATGTCCTGGTCCAGGGTCTCCGTCGTCCCCATCCAGCGGTCCTTTCCACAGCTTTCCATCCAAAGACCGTCGGCCGGAGCCGAGTCCCAGGTCGGCATGTGGACTCCGTTGGTCACGTGTCCGATCGGGATTTCCTCTTCCGGCCAGCGCGGAAACAGAGGCAGAAAAAGGCGTCGGCTGACTTTCCCGTGCAGGCGGCTCACACCATTCACCGCCCCGCTCCCGCGGATTGCCAGATACGCCATATTGAAAGGCTCCGAGGAGTCCTCCGCGTTCTGCCGGCCCAGCGCCAGCAAATCGTGAAGCGCAATGCCCAGCTTCTTTTCGGCATACCCGCCCAGGTATTGCTCGATGAGGGCCGGAGTGAAACGATCGAAACCGGCGGCCACCGCCGTGTGAGTGGTGAAGAGATTGCCGGCTCGGGTTGCGGCCAGCGCCACTTCGAAGGGCTGGCCGGTCTCTTCCATGAAGGTCCGCGCGCGCTCCAGCACGGCGAACGCCGCGTGCCCTTCATTCAGGTGACAGACCTCCGGTTGGAGCCCCAGCGCGCGCAGCAGCCGCCATCCGCCGATCCCCAGCAGTATCTCCTGCTTGAGGCGCAATTCCGGCCCGCCCCCATAGAGCTCGCTGGTAATCCCGCGATGAACGGGAAAGTTGGCCGCGTCATTGCTATCCAACAGGTACAGGTTCACCCTGCCGACCTTCACCTGCCAGGCGCGCACCCAGACCGAGTATCCAGGCAGCGCGATTTCCAACCGCAGCCACTCCCCGTTTGGCTGGCGCAAGGGCGCGATCGGCAACTGCCCCGGATCGTTATACGGGTAAAGGGCCTGCTGCTCCCCGTTCTTGTCGATCGCCTGGCGAAAATAGCCCTGCTGGTAGAGCAGTCCCACGCCGGCCACCGGCACGCCCAAGTCGCTGGCGGCTTTGAGTTGATCGCCGGCCACATTCCCCAGCCCGCCCGAGTAGATGGGCAGTGCTTCGCTCAACATAAACTCCATGCTGAAATACGCGGCGCAGGTCAGTGGAGCCTCCGCATGATTCCTCTGAAACCACGCGGGCGCTTCCGCCGCCTGCCGGCTGGCTTCCAACAGACCATCCACGTTCTTGCGGAAAACCGGATCGCCCAACACGCTCTCGATCCGGTCGCGCGAGGCCGTCTGCAGCACCACCCAGGGGTTATGCGTGATCTCCCACAGGCCGGGATCAAGCTGCCGCCACACTTCGTCGGTGGCGTGATTCCACGACCAGCGCATATCCAGGGCAAGTTCCGCCAGGGAATCGAATCCTTCGATTTCCGTGGGCAGGAGACTGTGCAGCGGGTGGCTGGTACGGGCTGGTTTACTCATGATTCCGCGTTCCTCGATTCCAGCTTTGCTACTTTCGCCAGACGGCGCCGGTGACGCGCGGCGCCACTGAACCGGGCCTGGAGAAACGCTTCGACCAACTCCCAGGCGAGCGCATTCCCGACCACGCGGCCGCCCAGGCAGATGGTGTTCATGTTGTCGTCCTCGACACCTTGGCGCGCCGAAAAACACTCGTGGATCAGGCACGCCCACACGCCCGGCGCCTTGTTGGCGGCGATGCCCGCGCCCACGCTGCTACCGCGGATGGCTACGCCGCGATCCACCTCATAGCGAGCCTCACGCAGCTTGCCCGCCAGATACTCCTTCAATTCAAATCCGCCATGATCGGCGGCGATACCGATGCGTTTCGGAGTCGTTGGCGGCACTGTCGGCGAGTTGGGCACAGTCGCTCTCCAGCCAGGATAGCGCTCGCTCAAAGACGTTCTCGGCGGTCAAGCCGCATCCGCGACCGGCACAGGCGCCGGGGTGGGTGGGAAACTCCGGCGCCATCGCCATGCCGCAGTCCGCCGGTTTCAACGCTGTGCCGGGTACCCGGCAAGTTCCTCCACCAGCCTCCGCGCCGACTCGGGAACCGCAGTTTTGCCGTCCAGGATTTCCTGGTGACTGACATCGGAGCCGTACATGGCTTTGTCCCCGCTGTGGTCGGCCTGCACCACCGCGCCACTCACGCTGACCCCGGCAAAAACCCCTTTGCTGCGCGAATAGCTCAGGATCTCCGCGTTGAGCTTTACATCCGTGCCGGCGGCTGCCTGTCTCCCGACGGGTCCGGCCGCCACGGTGGCGTCGGCGCCGATCTTGAATTTGTCGCCCATCAGGCTTTGCAAGGCATGGTCGTTCATAAACAGCATCACCACGTCCGTGAAAGAGCCGCCAATCTGGAAGCCTACGCTCCCGCCCCCGACAGCCACGAACATCGGAGCACTCCAGCCGCTGCCAGTGCGGCAGGTCGCCAGTCCCTTGCCGTAGTTTTCTCCGAATATGAAGGCGAGCTTCTCCTCCCCTGGAATGATGGCAACGCATTTCGCCTTTTCCAGCAGGTCGCGGGGGATGCCCTTGTCGGGCGTCGCCATGATCTCGTGGAAGACCCGGGTCGCTTTTTGAATACGCCCAATATCATCGTCGCGATCCGACGCCAAAGCGGGCAGGACCAAACCCAGGCCCGCCATCGATACGATCAACACGTTTTTGTACATGATGTTTCTCCTCAAATGTTCCGACTGTCTTCCGCCGCCGATCCGCCGTTGCGGCAATTGGAAGCGCCCGTCGCTCTGGATGCAGTTCGAAGCGCAGTGGCGAATCTCCAGCTATTCTCTGCATTTCATTCACCATTCCGAGACAGTGGAACCTGAGGATGGCCCTCCGCCTGCACTCGGACCTGAACCTGACTTGCATGCCGGGCCGCACTGGAAGGCCTTGGATGGCTGCGAAACCCGCTTGGCAGCGGCATTCACAGCTTGCTGCCCTGCAAATGTTGCATTTCCCGTGCAGCCTTTGCATTTCGGCTCGGGTGAAGTTCTGCCAGCCTCACGCTGGCGGCGTGTTAGCTACTCGTACCTCAACGCCTCGATGGGGTCCAGGCGCGCGGCTTTGATGGCGGGCAGCAATCCGGCGATCAAACCAATGCTCTCCAGCAACGCCGTCGAGGTGATCACCGCGAACGTCGAGATCCGCAGGCGGATGTCTCCCGCCCCGTTGGTTTGGTGGAACAGCGGCCCCAGTAGCGGCAGGCTTCCCAGCACGGCCGTCACCGCCCAGCCCGCCGCCACGCCGATGACGCCGCCCACCGTCACAATCGCCACCGCCTCCAGAAGAAACTGCGCCAGGATGGCGCGCCGCGTCGCTCCGATGGATTTCAACATGCCGATCTCACGCGTCCGCTGCGTCACGGAGACCAGCATGATGTTCGCCAGCCCCACGCCGCCGATGGCCAGCGTCAGCGTGCCGATGAAGCCCAGCAGCAGGCGCAGCGCGATCCCCATGGTGTCCACCAAGTGTATGTACTCGTTGAAAACATAGGTGTGCACGGCGCGCTCGTCGTTCCCGGAAAAGTTGTGTATGCGGGCCAGCGCTTCCTTCACCTGCCTGACCGCTTCATCGCGGAAGACCGGGTTGGCCGGCATCCACACGATGTCGTCGGGGTATTTCAAATCGCGATACAGCGACGCCGTCTCGTAGGGAATAAAGGCGCACTCATTGTCCGGCGTGTTGTAATTGGCAACTTGCGTCTTGGTCCTCAAAACCCCGACCACGGTAAAGCGCAGGCCGTTGATGGTAATCTCCTCGCCGACCGGCGGGATTTCACCGAAGAGTTTGCTGGCGCTGTTGCCGCCCAGCACCGCCACGCGCTGCTTCTCGGTCTCGTCCTCGGGCATGAGCCACCGGCCCGTCTCCATAGCCTCGTTGCGGATGCGCCCGTAAGCCACATCGACGCCGCGCACCATCGTGATTTGGGAACGATAGCCGCGCACCACGGTCATGCTGCCCATCATCATTTCCGGCGATATCGCCGCCACCATGGGGACCGCTTCGCGGATGGCGTCCACGTCCGAGCGTTCCACCCGGACCTTGCGGCCGGCGCGCTCGCCCCCCGCCTGCGTGGAGGTCTGGCCGCCGTACATCAGGATGAGGTCCGACCCCACCTGGAGGAACGCCGTCCGCAAAGCCAGGTGGAAGCCTTCGCCGTACGAATAGAGGATGACGAAGCACGCCACTCCCCAGGCCAGGCTGGTAGTGGTGAGGATGCTGCGCCGCCGGTTGAACCTCAACGCCTGTCCGGCTTCGCGGAAGATGGAGCGGATGGTCATAGGCCTTGTAGCGCAGGCACTCCAGCCGACGCCGGCTTCACTGTGCACACGCCCGGCAAGAGTGCCCAATGCCACTTAGTTTTCGCGGGACCGAACATCCTGCATGGATTGTGGGGCAGGATGGTATCCTGCGCGCGACCCAGAGGGTACCCCGGGCAACCGGCGCTGGTGGGCCTGTTTACAGGCGATCCGGGCGGGTTACCAACCCGCCGGACCCAGAGGGTACCCCTGCCAACCTGCCCCACAACTCTAACGCTCATAGCGCAATGCCTCCACCGGTGTCAGGCTGGCCGCGCGCCACGCGGGCCAAAGCGCCGAAGCTACCGCCACGATGCCCAGCGCCGCGAAGGCGATCGCCGTGGTGGTCCCGCTCACCGGAAGTCCGCCGAACATTTCCTGCTTGGGGAGCCGGTTCACCGCGGCGGCAAGGCCATAGGCGCCGAACCAGCCCGCCAGTCCGCTCAAGCCCGCCAGCAGAATGCCTTCCAGCAGGAAATCCGCCAGGATGCGGGCGCGGGTGGCGCCCACGGCCTTGCGCAGCCCGATCTCGTGAGTCCGCTCGGCCACCGTCACCAGCATGATGTTCATCACCCCGACGCCTCCCAGCGTCAGCGTCACCACCGCGATCGCCCCCAGAAAAATGGTCATCGAGGTGAAGATGGTATCCACCAGTTGGGCATTTTCCACGGTGTCCCAGATGAAGGTGGCGCCCGTATCGTCCGGGTCGAAGCGGTGGTTGCGGCCCAGCACGCGCAGCACCTGTTCCCGCGCGGCCTTCCACCCGTCGAGCGAAGCCGGGACGTAGATCAGGTCGCTCACGATTCCAGGGTGAAAATTCTCGTCCGCCAGCGGCGCGTCGCGTACCATGGTGGAGTAGGGAATGTAGATCTTATCGCTGTCCAGACCGTTATAACTGCTGTTCTGGGTCTTGGGCGGCATGAGGCCCACAATCCGGAACGCCAGTCCGTCGATGGCCACGCTGGCGCCGGGCGCGACGGGTCGCTCGCCGAATAGTTGCTTGCGGACGTTGTCGCCCAGCACGGCCACGCGCGCCGCCGCGTCGTCGTCCTGGTCCACCAGAAAGCGGCCGCGGTCCACCGGGATGCTGCGGATCTGGGAATACAACGGCTCCACGCCCATCACCGAAAACGTGCCGCTGTTAAAAGGGGTCACGGCTCTCGCCTGGTTCTGCAGTTCGGCCACCACGTAACGCACCAGGAAACATTCCGCGCGGATAGCGCGCACATCGTCGTAGTCCAGCCGGATGCGCCGTCCCGCGCGCCGGCCGCCGGCCTGTTTCTCGGTCCGCCCCGGAAACACGATGACGATGTTCTCGCCGAGCTGCCTGAGCCGGTCGCGCTGGCCCACCTTGAAGCCGTCGCCCATGGCCACAATCAGCACCATCGA
>Ga0326728_10013403_pt1 | contig 17812 bp, 8 predicted proteins | sample MB3enrmetagenome_FD_207602 | JGI IMG/M metagenome (GOLD analysis project Ga0326728, IMG submission 207602) | Lab enriched peat soil microbial communities from McLean, Ithaca, NY, United States - MB31MN | ecosystem: Environmental > Terrestrial > Soil > Wetlands > Peat | place: USA: New York... | reverse complement strand
CACGGATTCCGCTCTGCTCTCTCAACTGCAGCAAAAGGGAGGGGCCATTCAAGTTTTCTTGCAGGTCTGGCAGCGGCTGGTGACGGCGCTGGATGACCCGTGTTTGCGCGAGCCGGCGCTGGGCCAGGCCGACACAACGGCGCGCTTGCAAACCGTCTGGCGCGTGGTCGCCAACCTTGTTGCCGCGACAACGGTCGCTCCCCCACCTGTGCCCGCAGCGCCTTCGGCCGCACTGGCAGCCACCAGAATCTCTGCCACCGCGGCCAAGTTGAATCTCGCTGCTGCCAGTTCTGTGGCATCCACGGTGACATCGGTGGCGGCAACCGGCGGGGCCACCGGGACGACGGCCATCGCCGCCCCGCCAGCCGGATCTGCCGTCCCCACAGTCGATTGCTGCACGCAGATGTACAACCTGCTCACGATTCTCACCACGGGAACTATGGCTGCGATGACCAGCGGCGGCACCACCGACTGCTCCTGCCAGCCCATTCCCGCAGCCGGATATCAGGGACTGGAAAACCAGCTCTATCGAGTAGAAATCCATCAAGGCGGGCTCGCGACGAAGGCGACCTTTAAATGGTCGCGCGAGAATGGCTCGGTGGTTGCCTCCATCCTTAGCATTTCCGGTCCAACGGTCTGGGTCAACTCGCTGGGACCGGATGCCAATTTGGGATTCCAGGCGAATGACTGGGTTGAGATCAGCGACGATACTTATCTCTTCGGCGAGACGCCGAATCAGCCGGGAGTGCTCTATCAGATCCTCAGCGTCGATCCGACAGGGCCCTCGATTGCGCTGACCACATCCGCTGTTTCCGTTGATCCAACCCGGAATGCTCGAGTGCGGCGTTGGGACCAGTCTGGAAGCTCCGCCGGTTCTAATGGCGTGCCCCTATCCGCGAATGCCTGGCAGGCCCTTGAAAACGGTATCCAGATTAACTTCAGTCAGGGGTTCTATCGAACTGGAGACTATTGGAGCATTCCGGCACGAGCGGCCACCGGCCAGATCGACTGGCCCCCCTGCGGCGGAAATGGCAATGCATTCCAGAGCCCCACTTCCATCACTGTATTTAATGCGCCTCTGGCATGCATCCACTGGGACGCGACCAGCAACCAGGCGACCGTCGAACCTTGCCAGCGGACCTTTTCGCCGCTCACCGAGCTGACGCCGGAGGTCCCGCCGACTGCGCTCCACGTAACCGACTACAGTTGGGCCAATGATGACGTCACGACCTTGGACGCGCTTTTGAACAGCGGTTTGACGGTGACGCTGGATGCGGCGCCGACCGGACCCATCAGCGGAGCCAACTTCATAGTAACGGTGGAGGCCGCGAACCGGTCCTTGATGCCGGACTTTAATGTCGTAGCGACGAGGGTGGGGATCGTGGCGACGGCGCCGGTTGCCGCTGCTGCGTCAGCCGCACCCGTCGCCGCTGCAACTCCGGCTGCAGCCCTTGCCGCGCCTGCTGCGACTTTGGCCGAAACGGCTAAGGTGACCACGCTGGCCACACCGGCCGCAGTTACCGCCGCACCCGTAGCTGCCTTGCCCGTAGCCGCGACACCGGTCGCCGCGACGCCTGTTGCCACTACACCTATTGCCGCTGCACCTGTTGCCAATGCGCCCATTGCCGCGACGCCTGTTGTCACAACCACAACCCCGGTTGATACCGCCCTTTCGGCCGGCATCCTGTCCGGTCTGCTCAACACCTTGCTCACCACGAATTACACACCTGTCTACCAGATTGTGCCGCTCAATATCTCCATTCTCGACTGGCAGACTACGGTAAACACCGCCGCCAAGCAGATTGTCTGGGGGTTGCCGACGAGCCCGGACACGGATATCACTGCTCTGCAATCCAGATACATTGCGGTCATCAACACCGCGCTGGGAACGCTGGCGTCGTATGGGATATACGCTCGTGCGCGGGTTAAGCTGATGGGGGGTGCGATATTTGCCACGAGCGGGAATACGCAAAGTTTCCTCGATGGGCAAAGCTTTGGCCAGCAAGCCACGCGTCAGGATGGAAAAACTCCATGCATCTCCTTGCACATGCCTTCCGGGAACAACGATAAGGCCAGTGATTTCGAGGGATGGTTCTATCTGGCGCCATATAATAGTGTGTCTTCCCTGAGCATGAATTACTCCACTTTCACCGTGGTGGTAAATTCCAACCATGTCGTCACCGGCGTGACGGCAGGTTCGCCGGCCACCGCGGTCACGGCCCAGGTGACCGTGAATCTGCTTTATTCCGCGGTGATGGCCAGTGGCGTCACCGTCAATCTCAGCCTGGCGGCGGTGACGGCGGGGGTGACTCCAAGCAGCTTCGTAACTTTAGCCAAGACTACTTTGGTGATTCCACAGGGCTCGTCCTCCGGTGAGGTAAATATCAACGTGGTAGGCAATCCCGGTGTCAGCACCAGCGGCACTGCGACAACTGCGGTATCCGATGTCTTTCAAATCACCGCGAATGTCCAGCTCGCCTACGGAAGCCCGGACTCGCAATCCGTCACCTTCACTCTAACGGGAGTGCAACCCCCCGTCATCATCCAGTAACGAAAGGAGAAGCTTGATGCGGGCCGTCTGGTCATATTGGAGCAAGCCCTACCTGGAATCCAAAGGGCGCACTTGGCCCAGCCCGATGCATCATTGGCTGGCTTGGGGACTTTCCCTTCGTCTGGCTCGCCGGCACTATCCGGAGACCATGCTGGTCACCGACCGCGCGGGCAAGGAACTGCTTGCCGATTGCCTGGGTCTCCCGTTCACACTGGTGTCGACCGAGTTGGACTCGCTTCGGCACGCGGACCCAGGCTGGTGGGCTTTGGGCAAGCTGATCGCTTACAGCATGCAGGAGCAACCGTTCGTTCACCTGGATGCCGATGTTTTTTTATGGAAACCGCTGCCGCCCGGCGTGGTGAGCGCTCCTGTGTTCGCCCAATGCCCCGAGGAGCATTCTGCCCGCGACTCGTCCTGTGCGCCCCGCCAGGTGGAAAGGGCTTTTCAACAATGTGAGCTGCCTTTGCCGGCGGAATGGGAGTGGGCGCGCTCCCGGTCGCTGGCTATCTATCGTGAAGCCAATTGCGGAATTATGGGCGGCAATCGCACCGATTTCATCCGTTACTACGCAAACCTTGCCCGCGACTTGGTGTTGAGTCCGGCCCATGCGGAAGCCTGGGCCAGGTTCGACAACAAGGATGGTTTCAACATGGTGGCGGAGCAGTTTCTGCTGAGTGCTTGTGTCGATTTTCACCGCTCAGATCCGGAGTCACCATTTCGGGGAATCTTTATGCGCTACCTCTTTTCTTCAGCAGGGGAGGCGGTAGACCAGGAGGCGGCCGCGCGCGCGGGCTTCACCCATCTCTGGGGCGATGCCAAGCGCGACAGGGCCATCGCGCGAAGATTGGAACAACGTACTCAAGATGAGGACATTCATTTTTACAGGCATTGCCTGCATTTAAGCCAGAACCGCAACTTGCTGGCCGCCATTGGAGCTTGATATGCGAAAGGCACTGGCCCCGCCCGGTCGCTCGACATCGAAGCAAGGCAACCAGCCTGCCAAGGATGTGGTCCGATCGCCGACAGCTTTGCGCAATCCTGCATCGCGGCGTGAATCTGCCGCACCGCAAGGAACCGCCTTGCCGCAATCCTTTGCGGCGATACCAAAACTGGCTTCGCAAGAAGTTACTACGGAAGAAAATCCGCAGCGCACGCCTTCGCTGCCCTTACAACGCAAGCTGGCCATCGGTGCAGTTAACGATCCCCTGGAAGCTGAAGCCGATGCTATTGCTGACCGCGTTGTGGGGGGATCCTTGGCATCTGCGCCCCATTTCGGTGCGGTTGCCGTGCGCCGCAAATGTGACTGCGAGGGTTCTGGTAAACCCTGCGCGGAATGCGAAGAGGAAAAGAACAAGGTCCAACGAAAAGCGACCGCATCCATTACGCCGACAGACGCGCCGCCTGTTGTTCACGACGTGCTCAGCTCGCCCGGCCAGCCGCTGGATTCCGCAACACGTTCCCTTATGGAACCACGCTTCGGGCGGGATTTCGGTCGGGTAAGAATCCATACGGGAGATCAAGCCGCACGCTCAGCGCGAACGATGAACGCGCTGGCTTACACGGTGGGCCCAGATGTCGTATTCGACAGCAATCGCTACGTTCCCGCGACACAAGAAGGTCAAAAACTGCTGGCGCACGAACTGGCCCATGTTGCCCAACAGGGAAATTCGGACAGTAGTGTGGTCAGGCGGGCGACCGGATCAGCTTCGAGCGGGACAGGAGCACCTTCTCCGCCGGCACCCAATGCGTCTGCTACCGGCGGCTCGGCTCGGCCCGCTGCGTCCCCAATCGCAGTCGATGTGATCTCTGCCGAAAACCCTGAAGACTTTCTGGTGCGCGCGGCCGCCCAGAATCTCGGCGTAGATATCCGGGTGCGCTCGATGGTGGATATGGTGGATCAGGTTGAGCGCCTGACGTCTGGCAAAAGCTGCCTCTCACGCCTGAGTATTTTCAATCACGCCAATCCTTCCTACCAGCGTGTATCTGGAGGCCGCGAAAAGAAGTCACAGCCTGCACCTCACGAGGAAGGCTTTTCTCTAAGTTGGCTGCTGAGCGATGCCAGTCATGCCACCTTGAACCGATTGCGTCACTCATTATGCTGCAACGCCGAAGTCAACTGGTATGGATGCTCAACTGCGGGAGTGTGGGCCGGGGGTGACGAACGGAGCGCCGCCGAAGTACGGCAGAGCAGCGAGCGCTACAGCGGAACCTTCGGTCATTTTTATCACGACGTGTCTGAGGCCGCAGCACACGGCGCTACCAGTTTTCAGTTCATCGGCCCAGTCAATGTTCAAAGCTGGGCCAACGCTCTTTGCACGACCGTAAACGCTGCCACGGACTTTAACAACTGGCGTACAACCGGTTCAGGTGTTGTTCGCACAGTCATTCACGGCGGCCAGATGGTGCCATACCCGCACGAAGCAAACATTAATTGTTCGTGTGACGCCACGAGTGGACGCCTTGCAGCAGATGCACCCACCACGACGCAACTCAGCCAGCGCGCAACAGAGCTAAGGGAGCGAGCGCTTAAACCGATCTATGAACAAACACGCAGCGCAATTGGCAGCAACGTTGCTCCCACCGCGGAGACACCTGCGCAGAGAAGCGAGCGCGAGAGCTTCGAGCGGGATCAGGCCAAGTTCTTTGCAGAAGTCGGCGAGAACATCCGAAATACGATTTTAGAGCACGCGGGATTTACCCCGGGAGCGCAACCGCGTACAGCCGATGACGCGCTCAAAGTCACTGCCTTGTGGGGGTTGGACGTCGACAAAATTGTCGCCAACCTGGGTACGCTTTCTACGTCAATTTCAGGACGAACCACGACGGCCACGACCGCGTCCCTTGATCAGCAGCAAGAAAATCTGGAAGGCGCCCTGACACCTAAAGGCCGCGAATCGTTCATGAACGCATTGCTGGCGGTTCGACGTGAGCATTTCTGGAACCAACACCTGCAAAACCACAGAATCTACATCTTTCCCGATCTCAGCGGGGTGAACCGTTATCGCGGCTACACTCAGCACAGCAGCCAACCCAGCGCAACAGGGCCAGCCGAGGAAGTCTGGGTCATTCACATCAGCAAGGACCTGCTTGAGTCAGGAGACCAGGGGAGAGACTTGGCGACTGCGTCCATCGTGCATGAGCTTAGTCATACGCTTGGAGGCAACGTGTTGGAGCCGGCAATGCAGCTCTTTGAGCGACAGTTGGCGGATCTTCTTGTGGATCATCCGCGCATTGCTGCTTTGCGCAACAGTGCGACAGACGCTGCGGCTGCGCGGTTGGAACACCTGCGGCTCCTTCGACAAATGATCCACGACGCTACTACATATGCTGAAGGAGAAGTTTTTGTTCATCTCCAGCAACTCACCCATCAACCTGCCATGACTGTAAATGGGAAAACAATTTCCGGCAGCGATTTCATCCTTGATGAAGTTACGTTCTGGATCGGCCGCTTGGCCTGCATCGGCCTGCAGCCACGCCTCCTGGTCGGTCTATTAGGGTCTATCCGCAGGCGGGTAGACAGGACTTACGACGATCGCATTGCCGCGGCGCCGGCCGGCTCACCCGAACGGCAAAGGCTGGTGTTGGATAAGCAAATCGCGGACGCAATGTGGCCACTCGCGTTAAGCCAGGCGCAGAGCCAACCATGCAAGCCCTGACCGGGGAGTCATTAGATCAGTATGAAAACGAAATACTCCACCCTAGCGCGCGCTCCAACCAGACGGGGCAAACAGCTTGGTGTTCATGAGGGGCCACAAGCTGCTTTGCGTGCTCCTGTTGCACATCCAGAAAATGCGGCGCATCCAGGGACGCTCCTGCCGTGCTCGTTTGCAGAGATTCCACCATTGGCATCAAAAGAACTGGAACATACCCGTCCAGCTCCATCGGTTGCAGCGTTATCACAAAAGATGGCGCCGCCCAGGTTCTCCGAGTCGGTGGATCCACGCCTGCCGGCGTCTACACCGGCCTGGACGGAGGACGGACAAACTCGGCTCAGCCCCTCGGCCCTGTTGCTGCCACCTTCGGACCTCCACAGTGTTTTGCAGCACGAGGCCGTGCATGCTGTACACCAGAGCATGGCGCCTCGGCTGGAAACCACAGGCGCCCGCGCGCATGCAGAAAGTCTCGCCAGCCGCGGCGAACAAAATGGCGCCACCCTTTCTTTTGGGGATTTCTTTGCTCCGGTGCCCGCTCTGCTGGCATTTCCGCCGCAGGCCTACAAGCCCTGGACGAGCGTCACCCTCGGGCATCCCGGAGTCGTGGGAGAGGTAGTCGAGTCTGGAGTTGCTGTGCGGATCTTCAGGAGCTACGAAGATCTTGGGGTAAAGGGATCGGGGGCGGGTTATCAGAACTATGAATGCGGAAAGCACGATGCGCCTCCCATTCCTGACCTGGTGAAGAAGATGCGCAAGGTGGCCCAGACGGTTGCAAAATTCAACGCCAGCATTCCCAAGGAGGGCACGACCCTGCGTGTAGCGCTGGTCACCATCATCGGTGATCGGAGCGGCAATGCATATCGGACGGCGAACGGAAAAGGGTTGATCATTCTCAGCCAGGACGACTTCGACGCAGGTACTTTCGACGCCACACTTTTTCATGAAGCGTCGCACGCAATCTTCGAGTTTCATAGCGTGGCGAAAGGCGCAGAGGACCGACAGCCTGATGCGTTGGCCCTGCGAATCGCGGACTTGTATGTCCGTCTCCAGGACACCACACTGGTTGCGGAACCAAGCGCGAAATTCGATCCTGCGAAGCCGCCGTCGCTGGCCGTCAGTGCCGACGACAAAGCCCATCCAGCCGGGGTGGTGATGGTGATGGACACTCTGTGGGCAGGCGAAGGGGGACACCCGTGGCATGGTGTGGACGAATTTTTTGCCAGCGCGTACGGCGGTTATCGCAGCAATTCCGCTTTGCTGAAAAAGATTGTCACGCACTATGCCAAGGCGGATTCCAAAATCAGCAGACTCGCGACAGAGCTTTTCTCGCTGCTCGATGTTGCAGGCGATCCAACCAAGGCCGCCAAACTCAAACAGCCGGCCAAGCCGGAGACAGCGACAACCGAATTGGCGAAAGTATCAGCGCCGCCGGATGAGACCGCCGACCAAACAATCCTGGGGTGGCTGATTGATCCCACGCGCATGCCGGCGCCGGACAATATTCGTTGCCCAGCTTCGACGCCGTAAGTGAAATGCTACGTCACCAGGGTAGAAAGCAGATTCGATCAAATGGGCTCTACGGTTGCCACAACACGCGATGTCTTCGTCATGTACACCAAAGCCGCACCACGAGCAGAAACGCTCGGAATTAAGATGAGGAGTTCCGGGTGGAATTGAATATCTCGTAACGAACGCCGGAGTTTTTGACATGGGAGCAGAATCCGCCACTTTAAGCCGCGCGGCAACCAAGCAGACCCAACCGCCTGCAAAGCAGTCCGTGCGCCCATCCGCCGATCGGCAGAGACCTGTTCCCCAGCGCGAACTCGTGACGCCGGGAGGAACTGCCGTTCCCAAATCCTTTGCCGGCATCCCGCCCCTCGCCCCAGGTGAAGACAATTGGGAGATTTTATTTTCCCATCGTGCTTTGCGATTGCCGCTGCAACGCAAGCTCGCCATCGGCGCCGTCAATGATCCCCTCGAAGCAGAAGCCGATGCCGTGGCTGAGCGCGTTATGCGCGGCCCAATTGCGCCTCCGGCCATTCAGTCCAGTTCTCCCGCCGTGCGCCGCAAGTGTTCCTGCGAAGGCAATGGGAAATCCTGTGAAGCATGCCAGGAAGAAAAGAAAGACCGGGATGAGAATAAGCTGCTGCGCAAAGCAGAGGGTGCGGTGACGCCGGTGGAAGCTCCACCCATCGTGCGCGAAGTGCTGCACTCACCCGGCCAGCCGCTGGATGCGAGCACGCGCGGGTTTATGGAGGCGCTCCTCGGGCATGACTTCGGCCAGGTGCGGATACATGCGCAAGGTTCTGTACCTGTGCCTGCACGCTTGGCCGTGGGCGCACCGCACGACGCATTTGAGCAAGAGGCCGGCAGGGTGGCTCAACGCGCCTTGAGTCATTCCTCCGCGCCTGCTGGGGGGCGGCCTGACTTCAGCGGCGTTCGGATTCACACGGATGCCAAGGCGGCGGAATCGGCCCAAGCTGTGAATGCCCGTGCCTACACCGTGGGAAATCACATCGTCTTTGGAACCGGTCAGCCCGCAGCCGGAACCAACGCCGGGCAACGTTTGCTGGCCCACGAACTGGCACACGTGATGCAGCAGACACGCGGTCGCCTGCGTCGTGCAGGGGCCGGCACGGCTTCGCCGGAACCGGAACAGGGCGAGGGGGTTCGCACAGGCAGTTCCAGCCTGACCTTGCAGCGCGACCTGGCGATCGAGCCGCCACAGCCGCTCGCTGTGGGACGCGTGCTCACTCCAGCAGAAATGCGAACAGCAATCGAATTCAATCAGCGGGTCGTAGCAGTGATAGGGGAGGCCGGTATACGGCGCCTGCGCGATGTTTTAGGTATTAGCCTCGAGCCGGCGGTAATTGACGAGGATTTCGTACGGGCTGTGGTCGGGTGGCAGGCCGTGCAAGGCCTGTTACAGGACGGCAAGCTTGGCTCAGCCACGGCTCACCCGCTGTTCCGCGAGATCGGGGCTGAACATGTGGGACGCTGCCAGTTGGCGAGTGGCCCCACCTACCATGCGCTGGTCGATCCGGCGGCGGTGCCCGTCGTTGGCGATACCCAGGTAGGGGACCACCGTATCGAGGCCGAGTTTGCGGATGACCCGGCCAATGGTTTGTTCGCCTCGTGTTGTGAGGTGCGCCAATTCATCCAGTGGGACGCCGTGTCTGCGGGGGATTTGCCCGGCGGACACCCGCACGCCGGTTTTCCCGCAGGCACACCAGCGGGCACCTGGATTGAAGATCGTGATCCGGCGGACGTAATCCGGTTCGGCCACCGCTCCGGTCCTTTCGCGGCGTCGCTCGGCCCAGACAACGAATATATCGACAGCACGGGTCGCCCCAATGCGGCCTTCGGGAACATCTATCATGGGGAAGACCGCCCTTTTGGCCCCGCCACTGGTCTCACAGGCCAATGGCGCTTTATGGTGCGAGCATTCGACGTGTGCACTGGCAAGCGAGTGGGTAGCGGCGATGGGGCGACCGATTACTTGACCTACACCTGGTGATCACCTGGGGTGGGGCGTCAATTGGACTTCATTCTCTTCCGCTCGACCGATAACTTGTGCTTGGCGCGAGCCCTGTGCCTTAGCGGCTTGTTCTGACTGAGACCGAGTCGAAGCGGGGAAAGAGCTCGCAAATCCGCCAAATACTCTGTCGATTTTGTTTTTTGGATTGTTTTTTGAGATTTGGTTTTTTTCAGAATTTTCTGTGAGGTAGCCCGATGGAATCAAATTCAGACTATGTCGCCCCTCTTAAGACCCCGGGGACCTCCTAAACCGCACTCCTTCAGCTTAGAACGGCTCGGGCGGCGGATGAGGGTTCTATCGTGGCGAACCATCGCCTCCACCGCCTCCACGCTTGAAACACGAGCCGCCGGTCCCGTTCACAATTCGCCGCGATGGGTCATAAAAACTGCTGCTTGCCGAGCGCCGGGATGCACGGTAACATCCGTCTGGCTGCTTCCATGCGACAAGCTGGGCTTACGACTTCCGAGTTGCTCGACAAGCTGGAGACATTCTACGGCAAGCAGGAACCGTGCTGGCCCGCGGATCCTTACGAGTTCATCGTGTGGTGGCATTGCGGGTACCCGGCTAGCGATGCGGCGTGCAATAAAGGCTGGGATAAGCTGAGAGTTGAGGTTGGCATCGAGCCGCCCAACCTGCTTGAAGCGACACCGCGAAAGCTCGCTTCTGCCTTGACGCCGGGCGGTATGGTTCCGGAATTGCGCGCTCTGCGACTCAAAGAGATTGCCATGCTGGTAACGGACGCGTTCGGCGGTGATCTGCGTGCCGTCCTGACCGGCCCGCTCTCGGAAGCGCGAAAGACCTTAAAGAAGTTTCCCGGCATTGCCGACCCGGGAGCCGATCGTATCCTGCTGTTCGCCGGCATAGCGCCTATTGCTGCGGTTCCCTCCAATTCTCCGCACGTACTGGTTCGTCTCCTCTACGGTCGGGACCACGATAACTACGGCGCTAGTTATCACGAAGCACAGCGAGCGATCGCGGCGGAGGTGCCGGAGACGTTCGACGCCCGCACGCGCGCCTATCTGCTACTGAAGCACCATGGCCAGCGGATCTGCAAACGCACAAACCCGAGGTGCGAAGAGTGTCCTGTCAGCTCGAGCTGCTCTTTTTTTCGCCGGAGATCGCCGCCCCAGGTCGATAGATAACCCGTAAACACTCCCTGGACGACCTGACAGGCGTTGTTGGGTGTTGCGTACCAATGGTCGGCCACTGGGAAACTGGCCCGAAACGGTATCCGGGAAATAGATCCCGCCTTGCCGCCTAGCGTTTGCCTTTTCCTGGCGAGAACGCCCTTACCCCCGGCAATCATGCAAATTCCGCAGAATTGGCGGTCGGGTCCCCGAAGCCGACTTGGACAACTTCGGCTGGCGCGCTCGGGCCTTGGCCGAAAGGGCTCTCGCATTCGCTTTTGGTCAGTAGTTTCCGGATACGCCAGCCAGGAAGGGCACCCGTCCGTGCGAGGCACTGTCATCGAATGTCAGAGGGTTGGTTTCTTCTGCGGCCCATTGCGAAATCAGGGGAGCCGAAGCGTTTTGTCGCTAACTCGATTGTTTTACGGCTCTCCTGCCCTTCGCCACTTTCCGGGGTATTGTCGTTCCATCAAACATTCAAGCATGTTAATATAGCGCAACCTGGTTCAAAGTGTATGCCTCGCCTTCGATCACTTGGCGCGCTTTCGCTTTGGGTTGCCCTTTTCTGTTGCTGCGGGGACGTTGGCCCGTTGAGCGCTCAGACTAATACGACACCTGAAAAGGAAAGTGAGACCATCCGCGGCACAATCTTGAATAGTGTGACGCATGCACCCGTTGGCCGTGCGCTCGTCCAATCACCGGATGGTCGCTTTGCAACGCTGACGGATTCTGCCGGGCATTTTGAGTTCAGAATTCCATCAAGCGAAGCGGGCCGGAGAAGCGAAGGTCCCATTCCAGCCCCCGGAGCGACATCCCCAGGCGAAGAAACTAACTATCCCGATTTCCTGATGGCGCGCAAGCCCGGCTACCTCAGTAATGAAAACCCCATGGGTACACAAATAATCCCGGGCCAAAAGGAGGTTACGCTCTATCTCGTGCCGGGAGCTCTCATCGTGGGCCACGTTGTCGTGGCGGGTTCCGGCACTACGGAAAGGGTCCAGGTGGAAATCTACCACCGCGAAATCGAGGACGGCCGCGCGCGTTGGAAGTCCAAGGGCACGTTTAGAACATGGTCCGACGGGGTGTTTCGTTTTTCCGAGCTACCTCCCGGAACCTACAAATTATTCACGCACGAACTGATTGATCGCGATCCGCTGACCTACAACCCTCAGGGCCAGCTATACGGCTACTCACCTGTCTATTTTGCGGGAGCGGACAACTTCGCTGCGGGAACCACAATTCAATTATCAGCAGGCGACGCTTTCGACGGGGACTTCTCACTGAAGAGGACGGAGTATTATCCCGTGGAAGTCGGCCTGACGAATGCGCCTGAGGGGGCGCGGGTCCGCGTCGTAGTCGATGCGGGGGGTGAAGGAGGACCAGGATATGCACTTGGCTATAACCCGCAAACACACAAGATTCACGGCTTTCTGCCGGACGGTGCGTACACCGTTAAAGTGTCGACCGTCGGCCCGGCGAGCGAGACGGGGACCGCGTACATCGGCGTGAAAGGCGCCCCGGTTACAGGTTACGCAGTGACGTTGGTTCCCAGCGCCACCATTAGCGTGAACCTCACAGAAGAATTCACATCGACTGAAGGGACTGGCGGTGGTGCGCAGTCCGGGTCTTTCGCCGGGTTCCAAACGTGGCGTGGACGTTACTTCACGGCATGGCTGGAGTCAGCCAACGAATTCGAACAGGAAGGTAGCCCTTCATTACGTCGACCCAGCGGGCCCGAGGACGAATCTCTGGAAATCGAGAATGTAAACCCCGGACGCTACTGGGTGCGTGTCGATTCAGCTCGGGGCTACGCAGCCTCGCTCAAATGCGGAGAGACGGACTTGCTGCATCAGCCGCTCGTCGTCCCGGCAGGAGGATCGACTGCTCCGATCGAGTTGACGTTGCGGGATGATGGCGCACAGATCGACGGCATCATCGAGGATGTCCCGAGAGTCTCCGGACCATCACCCACTACGGCATTTCAAGCGCCTCCTCATCTCTATCTTATCCCGTCGCATAACAGCACGGGCCAGTTCATGGAGGCAATGGCCTCGCCGGACGGAAGTTTTTCCCTCGAGCAGATCCCACCCGCCGACTACCAAGTATTGGCTTTGGATGGCGCGCAACCGGAACTGGAGTATCGAAACGAAGAAGCGACGCAAAAATATCACTCTTGGGGGCAAGCGGTTCGACTGGGCCCTGGCCAGCGTTTGCAATTGCGGCTGCGCATGGTCACGGGGAGCGACTAGTTATGCGGAGCTTGCCGCGATGGACTCAATTGACGATCCCCTTGGCTGGATTCGCCTTCGTCTGCGCGTGTGCGATCCTGTCGGCCCAAAACCGTCGCGAGGAACCCAAACCAGCCAGCGTCAGCGGGGCATTTAGGATTGGGGGTGTTGTTGTCAGCGAGGCAAGTGGGGCGCCGCTGGCGCGCACGCGTGTGACCATCGTTGATGCTAAGAACCCTCGCAATGCGCAGTGGATGATTACCGCCGAAGACGGACGTTTTGAATTCAACCACCTCAGTGCCGGCAAGTATTCATTGCGGGGAGCCCGAAACGGATTTATCGCGGCCGCGTACGAACAGCACGAACATTATTCCACCGCCATCGTGACCGGCGCCACACTCGAGACTGACAAGCTTATCCTGCGACTGGCGCCCGCCGCCATGATCAGCGGTTACATTCTCGATGAAGCGGGAGAGCCGATCCACCATGCTTCGGTGCGGCTCTACCGCGAAAATCGCGACTTTGGCGTCAGTCGAATCACTTCAAGCGGCTCTTCGGATTCTTCGGACGATCGAGGATACTACGATTTTTGGCCCTTGAACCCTGGCATTTACTATGTATCCGCTACGGCCCGTCCCTGGTACGCCGTGCATCCCCCATCGTCACACGTGGAAGGCACGGGAAGTTCTTTTCAGGCTGTGGATGCCTCCCTGGACGTCTCTTACCCAACCACTTTTTATGCGGACACAACAGAGTCTGACGCCGCCGCGCCCGTTCCCCTTAAAGGCGGGGATCATCTGCAGATCGATATTCACCTCGAGCCCGCTCCAGCCCTGCACCTGCTCTTCCATCTCTCAGAGGATGGACGAAATGGATTCTCAATGCCGGCACTTCAAAAGAGAGTGTTCGATTCCGTCGAGGGAGTCACACATTATGACGTACAATCAGTTTCACCCGGCACCTACGAGATGACGGGAGTGCCTGCGGGCAGATACACTGTGCGATTGCACAGCTCCGCGCCGGGCGAAGCGGACCAGATCACGGAAATGGACCTCACCAAGAATGGCGAGGATTTGGATTCTACTCCGGGGGAGCCGCTTGGCAGCCTGACACTGTCGGTGAAAATCCTCGGGGAAGACGTACTTCCCCAGCAACTCTCCGTTGCCCTGCGCGACGCCCACCTGCGAACCGTAGCATCTCACACGGTGGACCGAAATGGCGGAGTGCAGTTTGAGGGCCTGCCTGCAGGCAGATACACCATCGTCGCATCATCCCCGGGCAAGCAGTATTTTGTATCTCAGACTTCTTCTCTCGGCTCGGAAACTTCGGGGCACAGTTTCGACCTTACGCCAGGTTCCTCTCTCTCTGTGTCAGCCCTACTCCTCGGCGGTTCGACGCGAGTGGAAGGATTTGTGAGGCGCTCGGGGAAAGCCGCCGCTGGAGTGATGGTTGTCCTGGTTCCTGCCGATGCCGAATCAAATATCGAGCTCTTCCGAAGAGACCAGAGCGATTTTGATGGAAGCTTCATCCTGCGTGACGTTGTTCCCGGGTCCTACACGGTGATTGCGATCGAAGACGGCTGGAACGTGGATTGGTCGGTGCCGACGGTGCTCGCCCGCTATACGCCGCGTGGACAAAAACTGACGATCGGTCCTCAAGCGCAAGGTTCTGTAAGCTTACAGGAGTCCCTCGAAGTGCAACCTCGCTAGATCGCCGCCAAGATTGTTGCTCCGCAACCTCGCACATCGCGTTTGTCAACCCGAGAAGCGCGAATCGAGTTTATGGTGAATGCACGACCATCGTGTTTTGGCGAAGGACACCCTACGGGCAAAAACGCGCATCTTCGCCGAGGCGCGTAGTGCTACGCCCGAACTGCACGGCTCGAACCGATTGGCCGCAGCTACTCGTAGCGGAGGGCGGTCATGGGATCAAGGCGCGAGGCACGGCGAGCGGGCAGGAAGCTGGCGGCAAAGCCGATGGCAGCGAGGATGAGCACAGTTAGCGCAAGAGTGAGCGGGTCGCGCGGTTTCAAGCCAAAAAGCATGGAGCTGGCGAACTTGCTTCCGGCAAGCGTGAGTCCGACGCCAACGGCCAAACCGATGGCGACGAGGATGGCCACTTCGCTGAGGATGAGCCGAATCACTCCGGCGCGTTGCGATCCAAGAGCCATGCGGATGCCGATTTCGTTCGTCCGCTGGGCAACAGTGTAGGAAATCACGCCGTACAGTCCGACCGCGGCGAGCAGCAACGCGAGGCCGCCGAAGAAGCCGCAGAGAGTGGCCATCTGCTCGTCCTGAAGCAGCGAATCGTGAATCTGGGTGCGAAGCAGCCCGAATTGGATGTTGATCTCGGGATTCACTCTGGCGATTTCGTCCTTGACGGAATTCAGCAGACCGGCGAAACCACCTCGCGAGCGAACCAGGAAGTGAGGCCCGGTGAATAGCCGCGGTTCATCGCTCTGCGCCCGCGCGAAGTACATGACCGGCACCATGGGCTCGTGCATGTCCTGGTAAACGGAATCCTTCACCAAGCCGACCACCTGGTAGTAGCGTGCGGGCTTTCCCGGCGGGGCCCAAACGCGGATCTGCGCGCCGATGGGGTACGTTTTGCTGCCAAGAAACTTCTGGACGAACGTCTGGTTGACGATCGCCACTTTCGGCGAGCTGGCGTTGTCACTGGTAGTGAAGCCACGCCCGGCAATCACGGGTATCTCCAAGGTTTCGAAGTATCCAGGGCTAATGTAGTCCTCCCAAGAGGCGCCGTTGGGATGATTGCCTTTGGCGTCGAGAACCCAGTCGTTGCTGCTGCTGTCGCTTACCGGGGAGCGTTCCGCAATCGCGGCGGCAGCAACACCGGGCAGAGCGCGAATACGTTCCAGGAGATTTTGCTCAAGGCCTGGGCCCAGCTCGAGGGACAAGTTGAGGGGACTGGTGTCCATATTGACGATGAGCATGCCATTTTGCTGGAAGCCCGGATTGCGCGTCATCAGATTTTGGAGGCTGCGCGCAAAGAGAAGAGCGCCCGCGAGCAAGACGACCGAAAGGGCAACTTGCGAGGCCACCAGAATGCGCTGCAGGCGGAAACGTTCGCGGCCAGCGGTCATGCCGCGCCCACCGGTCTTCAGGACGGATCCGGGCGCGACATTTCCCGCGCGCAGAGCGGGGGCAAGGCCAAAGAGCAGGGTCGTCAAGAGAGCCAGGGCGGCGGCAAAACCGAGGACGCGCCAGTCCGTGGGCATGTCGAGAAAGACGGGGTTATCCGCCGTGCTGACGAAGGCGATGAGCGCCTGGCTGAGTGCGGCCGCGAGAAAACCGCCTGCAACAGTGCCCGCGACGGCCAGCAGCGCGCTTTCCGAGAGTAATTGGCGAGTGAGACGAAGGCGTGAAGCTCCCAAAGCGAGGCGCACAGCGACCTCGCGTTCGCGGGCGCTGGCGCGGGCGAGGAGCAGGTTGGCGAGATTGGCGCACGCAATCAGCAGGACGAGGCCAGAGAGCCCAAGCAGGAGATAGAGTGGGTCGGATGCGTCACGCCGCATATTGGAAAAGCCGTTTGCTGCGGGGCGCGCTTCCAGTTTGTATCCCAGATAATGCTTCACGCCTTCGGCGTCGTACTGCGGAGGAACCGTTTCGCGCATCGTTGCGGGTGCGATCAACCCGAGTTGCGCGCCAAGTCGGGCGAGTGTCCAGCCGGGCTTGAGGCGACCGAGGATCGCCAGCCACCAAGTCTCGCGCTGCCGAGGGCCGGTGATGAAACTGTATTGGGGGTTGATCAGAGGTTCCGCACAGATCGGCACGGCCAAATCGAAGCGATCGCCAACTGAGACACCGAAGAAACTCGGCGGGGTCACTCCCACGATGGGGAAGGGATGGCCTTCGAGAGTGAGCGTCTTGCCGATCACTGACGCCGCGCCACCGTAACGACGCTGCCAGAAGGCGTAGCTGAGGTCCACGGCTCCCGAACACCCGGCTTGCTCATCTTCCGGATCATCCGCCGGGGAAATCAGACGGCCGAGGATCGGCTGCACGCCCAGCACTTGGAAGAACTTTCCGCTGATCCAAATGGCCTGGGCATTATCGACCTCGCCGCCTCTAGCGAGGTTCAGTTGAGTGCCACCCCAGGCAGCAATCGACGAAAAAGCTTCCTGCCGCTTCCAGACTTGCTGCCAAAGCGGGAACGTAAATTCGCTGTACGACCCGGTGAAGTTGCCGCTGCCCCAGTGGTTGGTATTGAGATGGACGATGGCGAGGGTGCTGGGATCCTGGACGGGAAGGGTGCGCAGGCGGACGGCGTCAATCAGTTGGAAGATGGCGGCGTTGGCGCCGATGCCGAGAGCAAGCGTCAGGATCGCGACCGCGGCGAAACCGGGCGACTTGGCCAACCTGCGCAATGCGTAACGCAAATCCTGCCAGAGCGATTGCATACACCCCTCGTGAGACGTGGACGAGGCAAACCGATCACCGAAGCTCGTCCATATAGACTCTTAACCTGAGTTTTGGTTAGCGGCAAATAAACTTAGCCAGAATTTCCGTTTTCAGTTTTCGCCCGAGCAGCACTATACGCCCGAGCACGCCCTGAACTCAATCTCCACTTGCGTGGAATCGTAGTTGCCATTCGGCGGATAAGCAGCCCTTCGGCTGTCAGCACTCGCTGCATTGTACATTTGACTGTGTGGCTGACTGCGCCACTATGCCGGGTTGGTTCCGCCCCAATATGAA
>Ga0326728_10013402_pt1 | contig 17813 bp, 16 predicted proteins | sample MB3enrmetagenome_FD_207602 | JGI IMG/M metagenome (GOLD analysis project Ga0326728, IMG submission 207602) | Lab enriched peat soil microbial communities from McLean, Ithaca, NY, United States - MB31MN | ecosystem: Environmental > Terrestrial > Soil > Wetlands > Peat | place: USA: New York... | reverse complement strand
CTTCAACCTGTACAGGGACCTGCTTGAGCCCGTATGCGTTCGCGAAATATCCCCAAGCGGGATGGAAGACCATGAACGGACGAGGTTTTGAACCATCCGCAAACAGCCGCGAAATGTAAATGTCCAACTCGACCAGTTCGGAAACGAACTGCCTGTAATTCGACTCATAAGAGTCCCGGTTTGCGGAATCGATAGCCGCAAGAGCTTCGAAGATCGCACGCGCCTGCAGGATCACCAAAGGCGGCGAGAGCCAGATGTGAGGATCGTCGCCTTCGCCTTGGGGGCCGGCACGTCCGTAGAGCTGGTTGGAAACCTCTCCTGGATGCGAATCGGCCTCAATAGGCCTTCTTTTGATCTCTTTGTCCGTGTGTACGACCAGGATTTTAGGGTTTAGACCAACTATCTTCGGAAGCCATACGGTTTCGAACGGAACCCCCAGGGCAAAATATATCTTTGCCCGGCTCAGTGCAGACATCTGTCCCGGTCTGGGTTCGTATGCTTCCATCTCGGTCCCGGGAGGCACCATTACTTCTATCTGGACCAACTTCCCCCCAATTTTTTCCAAAAAATACCGCTGCGGAAGGATACTGACGGCAACTGGCGTCGGTGCAGGTTCCTGAGCAGAAATCAGGCAAGGCTGAATGAATATCAAAGCAAATACCAATCCCATTTCCAAGAACAAGGCCGACATTATGGCGTATCCCTCATGTGTGCAGGCGAAGCCTGAATGATATAAGCCATTTTGTATGATATGAGATTTCACTCCCTGGCGCCACAGACTTATTCAATTAATTATTCATTCCTATGGTGTAAATGCTTATAATCGAACCATGCCCATTTCGAGCAGGACCTGGTCGTAAGGAGCCCGTGATGAATAAATTGCTGGTTGCGTATGACGGTTCGAAGCAATCCGAGAAAGCTTTCAGTCAAGCGTTGGAATTAGCCTCAAAATTTTCGGCCAAGGTGGTAGTGCTTTCAGTAGCGCGGCCACCCGAACCCCCCGTGGCAGTGGAGATGGAGGCAGTGCTTGAGAGTGCCATAAGGCATTACGAAGCGGAATTTCATCGTTTGAAGAAGCTGGCTGATTCTTTGGGCGTCGAGACTGAATTCATGGTTAAGGCCGGACACCCCGCTGAACAAATCGTGCTCATGGCTAATGAAGCAAAAGCAGATGTAATCGTTATCGGGCATCGTGGCGGGAGCTTCTTGCAGAGATGGCTCCTGGGTTCAGTGGCCAAACGTGTACTCAGTTATGCGCCCTGCACGGTGATCGTCGTCAGATGAGGTCTTAAAGACCGATATTCTTTCGGTATTCCTGGTCTATTTTCAGTCCTTCGATGTCGGTTGTTCTTTCGCCCCGGGAGGACTTGATTCTGTCGATGTTCCTCTTCACAATGGCTCGTCTGGATCCGTAGGCGAGAGCGATCTGTTCGGAAATCTTTCCCTGCTCATAGAGCCGTGAGATGTTGGCGTCGAAAGTGGACCATCCAAAAGGTTCGGACTGCTCCATCATCTCGTAGAAACTCTTTCCTTCGGCTTCGCCATTGATGATGGCTTCCTGGACCCTGAGACTGTTGCCCATTATTTCGAGAGCGGCCACTCGCCCGCCTCCGTTTCTTGGCAGAAGTCTCTGTGAAATTATCCATCTCATGGCGTCCGCCAGTCGAATTCGCACCAGCCGCTCCTCTTCCAACTCGAACATACCGATAATGCGATTAACACTCTGGCCGGCATCTGTCGTGTGAAGGGTGCTCAAGACAAGGTGGCCGGTTTCAGCCGCGCTTAATCCGATCTCAACAGTCTCCCGATCTCGCATCTCGCCGACCAGTATCACTTTCGGCGCCTGGCGCAAAGCGGCCCGAAGCCCGTTTGCAAAGGAATCGAAATCGAGACCCAGTTCGCGTTGGTTAAAAGTGGCCTTGAGCTGGGGATGGACGAATTCGACGGGGTCTTCGAGCGTCACAACGTGGTAGGGGTGACGGGCATTGATCTCATTCAGAATCGCGGCGAGAGTAGTAGATTTCCCGCTGCCTGTGGCGCCGGTCACGAAGACCATTCCGAACTTTTCATCAGCTATGCCTTTGAGGCTGGAGGGGAGTTCAAGTTCATCCAGTGTGGGGATCCTGGTGGGAAGCTGTCTCATTGCAATCGAGTAGGTGCCGCGTTGCGAGAATATGTTTACGCGGAAACGAGCTCGACCCGGCAGATGGTAGGAGACGTCGCAGGATCCCATGCCAAGGAGATGATTTATGCCGCGACGGTCGTTTCCAACGAGGTTGAGGGCTATGGTTTCGGTGTGAAAGGGAGTCAGCGTCGGGATGCCAAAATCCCTGCCCGCCGGCTTCAGCAGCCCATCAAGTTCGACCTGAGGAGGTTTGCCCACCGTGAAATTGATATCGGAGGCGGTGGGGTATTCATCGAGGATGGCCAAAAGAAAAGAATCCAGCTCTGCTCGTCTCATAGCGTATCATACCTCGGTAAAATCCGGGGGTGGCTCGGTCAGGTGCTCGCGAAATTTCTCCTTGTCGACACACTTCATGTAAGCTTCGGTGGGACCGATTCGACCCGCCTTGAGGTGGGTGAAAATAGCATCATCCAGGGTCTGCATCCCATATTTCCTTCCTGTCTGAAGCGCCGATGCGATCTGGTGTGTCTTGGCTTCCCGAATCATTGCGCGCACGGCATGAGTAGCAATAAGTATCTCCAGCACCGCTATGCGCCCCTTTATGTCAACACGTTTGAACAGGGCCTGGGAAATTACAGCTCTGATTCCGTCAGCCAGGCTGGATCGAATCTGGGCCTGCTCGCCCACCGGGAATACCTCGATTATGCGGTCGATCGTTTTGGCCGCACTTTGGGTATGGAGCGTCGAGAAAACGAGATGACCGGTCGCCGCCGCTTCCATCGCCAGGCGCATTGTCTCAAGGTCGCGCATCTCGCCCACCAGTATTATGTCGGGATCTTCACGCAAAGAGGCTCTCAGAGCGGCAGAAAAAGACCTCGTATGAGTGCCGACCTCCCGATGATTTATCAGGCAGTTCTTGCTCTGGTGCACGAATTCTATGGGATCTTCGATGGTGATTATATGGTCTTTTCTCTTGCGATTCGCTTCGTCGATTATCGCGGCCAGCGTCGTCGACTTGCCGCTGCCCGTGGGGCCGGTAACAATGACGATTCCTCTGGGCAAAAGCGCGAGCCTGCTTACAACGGGTGGAAGGCCGAGCTGCTCGACACTGAGAATTTCACTCGGAATCTCGCGAAAGACCGCTCCAATGCCACTCTTTTGAATGAAAAAATTCGCTCTGTAGCGGGCGAGCCCTGGAATTTCGTATGAAAAGTCCAAATCCCCGGTTTCCTCAAATGTCTTGATTTTATCTTCCGGAGTGATTTCATAGAGCATCGAGCGCAGCTCGTTGTCATCCAGGACTTTGTATTTTACACGCTCCAGGTCGCCTCGAATCCTCAAGACCGGCTGCTGGCCGGATACCAGATGTACGTCCGAGGCTTTTTGTTCATTCATCAGTTTGAAAAAAGCATCTATCCTGGCCATGAACCCTTCGCTTTCCGCCTCCGGCGTCAAGGATCACGCGGAAGCGAGTTGTGGTCTTTGCTCTTGAGCTACAACCCGCGACACGCAACCCGCAGCATGTCCTCAAGCAACAATTATGCCTGAACCGTGCCCCAATGTCTGTGCCGGTCGTCAAGACGTCTCAAACCGGCTTTTGAGGCGGCGTCCAGCGCTTCCAAAAATTCCGCGGAAGTGATCCTGCGGTTTATCGCACTGTTTACAACCGCCCTGCCGCACGGGTGATACTGATCCATAATGTTCACGTATGTCCCGGGTGAAATCTCCTTTGCAATGAAATCGAAGATTTCGCGGGTTCCGGCCAAGCGGTTCGGCATGACAAGGTGCCTCACCAATATGCCCCTTTGGGCCACTCCGCTTCCGTTTAAAACAAGATCGCCCACCTGCCGGTGCATTTCCCGAAGGGCTTTGCGTGCACGCTCGGGATAATCGGGCGCATCACAAAGTTCCTGAGCCGCTCCGGGATCCCAGAACTTGAAATCCGGCATATAAATATCGACGATTCCGTCCAAAAGCTTTAACGCTGAAACCCGCTCGTATCCACCGCAGTTATAGACGAGAGGAACGTTGAGGCCTGATTCGACGGCTATGACAAGTGCGCCGAGAATGGGCTGAATTACATGTGACGGAGTGACAAAGTTTATATTGTGACACCCCCGCTTTTGAAGGAAGAGCATTATTTGGGCCAATTCTTCCGGACCGGCAGGCACTCCCTCACCGCCGTGGCTTATGTCATAGTTCTGACAGAATTCACATGAGAGGTTGCAGTGCGAGAAAAAAACAGTACCCGAGCCTCCCCTGCCTACAAGGGGCTGCTCTTCACCATAATGTGGCCCATACGAAGCAACCACTGCGAACTTGCCCGTCCTGCAAAAGCCCTTCTCGCCCGCCATTCTGTCCACCCTACACATGCGGGGACACAGAGTACACTTTTTCATCCACTCCGATGAACGTCTTAACGCCTCTCGAAGTTTTCCGCTCCGGTATGCTTCAATGTATAAAGCGTTCATCTTTGCTTACTCCCATGAGGTCAAAGGCAGGTTGTTCCTTGTTGAGGCCATGTAACATCCAATCACTATGCGGTCCAGGGGATGTGGCAAGATGCGCTGAAACAGCGAAGCCTCGACGATAACCACGATTTTGAAATTCACATATTGAACCAGAATTGCTGTTTGGTGAACAATGCATAGAAAAAGCGGCATGATTTTTTCAACTCGAGTCGGCCCGCCCTTTCCGTCATCTTATTCGGTCTTTCGTTGTAAATATCCCTGGTTGTGCTAAACTAATTGCTTTGTTTCCATGAAAAAATCCGGAATCTGTGAAAACTGACCGTGAGCCTGCCTGCCCTCAGGCGAGGAAACAAGAAGGCTTTAGAGCAGAGGAGTTTCCATGGGATTGCGAAAAATACTCATCCTGCCCGCCCTGATTACAATTTCGACTGTTTTCGCGTTCGGTTGTTTTGCTCAGCAGGAAGACGGCAGGCAGGTGGACGATAAAGTCCGCGAGCTCCAGGAACAGTACCGTCGGCTTTTGAAAGAGGAATACAACCCTTCGACCATTGAGCCGAAAGTTGAGGGCAAACCCTCTTTCAGTTCCGAATCGAGTTGGATGAAGAGTTCGCACAAGAAGGACGGGAAGTACGGGCATCGGAAATCCGCAAAAGGGAAGAACCGAAAGCGTTTCGCATCGAAAGGCAAGAAACTTGCCAAAAGGGGAGCCGGCAACTCTGCAAAAAAGTCCCCCCGCAAGGGTTCTTCGCTGGCCAAAGCATCAACCGGAAATCAGACTAATCTTTCCAAGTCTTCAACGTCGAAAAACAGCCGTTCACAAAAAGATCCCAAAGCAGCCAAATCCGGCAGAATCACAAGCGAGAAAAAAAAAGATTCAGGCAAAAGTAGTGCTAACAAAAAGGGGCCTCTGAAATCCGGTAAAATCCACGATAACAACAAAGGCAAGACTGTGAAGAGTTCACAAAAGTCCCGAACAAGTCAGAAGTCAAAATAAAACTCAGGGAAGGGAAAAAAATTAATAAAAAATGAATTTGGGGCAAAATCTTGATTTGTATATTTCAACTTTTGTCCTTAAAATGTGTTGCATGATTGACCCCTCTCTCAAGGAGGCAACATCATTTCGTAGGAGGAAAGGAGAGTCAGGATATGAAGGGTAAGCTTCTCGCAATGATCACCGCTATTCTGTTTGGGGCGACAATGGTGGCAACCCCCATCGTGATGGCGGCCGGTACGGACACCGGGGCCGGGATGGAGGAACAGGCAAAACCAAAGCCAGCAAAGACAAAGGCAAAGAAGAGTACAAAGAAGAAATCCTCAAAGAAGAAATCCAGCAAGAAGAAAAAAGCAGAACCTTCTGAAGAAAAGTCAATGTAAGGAATTTTGGAAGACGTGTTTTCGCCTCATTGAGAGATCGACGAAATCAGGGCTATGCAAAACCTGCCATTCGATGTTGAATCGAAGGCAGGTTTTGTTTTTATATTGAATGATAAATCGGAGAGCATGACGAGGTCTGAGAAAAGGAGGCTTATCAATATACCTGCAGAGCTCATAGCGCATTAATGAACCGCGCTTTCAAATCAGATAGAAGACCCAATAGTTGGAATAATATGGTCGATGTCGACATGGAAGACGTCTCATTCCACCATCCGCCCGAACGCCCGCGCGATGATCTCTATCTGTTGAGGCAGGATCGTGCGCAGATCCATCATGAAACGGTCTGACTCTATCCGGCCTATGATCGGAGGATCGTTTCGGCGAAGGAATTCCTCGACTTCATTGGCGCTGAAATCACCCGACTGGACCGATACTGCAAAAGTCGGCAAATCCTGGGCGGGAAGGGAACCGCCTCCGACCTGTGAAAAACTCCGGCGCACCTCTACTCCAAGCCTGCCCCTGAGGTCTGCCTTCCCAATGGCCGAGGCAAGCTCTTCCGCACGGTTTTTTAACACGTCGGGCGAAAGAGCTATCATCCTAAGCGTAGGAATTCTCTCGAAAGCTTGCCGTTCGTCCCTATAGAATCGCAAGGTGGTTTCCAGTGCAGCCAGGGTCATCTTGTCCACCCTTAGGGCACGCATGAGAGAGTTTTTCCTGCACTTTTCGATCAAGTCCTTTCTGCCGACTATTATGCCCGCCTGCGGACCCCCGAGCAGTTTGTCGCCGCTGAAACAGATCAGGTCGACGCCCGTGCGGACGTTCTCCTGCACCGTTTTCTCACCATGAAGTCCAAATGGCCCAAGATCGACAAAGCAACCGCTTCCTAAATCTTCCACCACCGGAAGGCCGCGTTCGCGCCCCAGGCTCACCATCTCATCCAGCGAAACCTCTCCAGTAAATCCCACAATCCTGTAATTGCTGGTGTGCACCTTCATGAGAAGCGCTGTTCGCTCTGAAATGGCCGACACATAGTCTTTGAAGTGGGTGCGGTTAGTGGTTCCCACTTCTTTCAATATCGCGCCGCTCGCGCTCATTACATCAGGGATTCTGAAAGATCCCCCGATCTCGACCAACTCTCCCCTGGAGACAATGACCTCCCGGCCCTCGGCAAGAGTATTCAGGATCAGGAATACCGCCGCTGCGTTGTTATTGACGACCAGGGCGGCCTCGGAGCCGGTCAGCTCACGAAGGATCGCTTCTGCGTGGACGTAGCGCGAACCCCGTTCGCCCAAACTTAGGTCGTATTCAAGGTTGTTGTAGTCGCGGCAGACAGCCTGAAGTCTCTCCAGGACTTCGTCAGAAAGAAGCGACCGTCCGAGATTGGTGTGGATCACTATGCCGGTAGCGTTGATAACCGGGCGCAGGGCAAAGGCGGCGAGCCTGTCCGAGCGTTGGGAGATCGAGCGGGCGATATCCATTGGATCTACCGGAACCGGCATGGACCCCGAAGCCAGCAGTATCCGTTTTCGGGTCTCATCGAGTTCCTCGCGTATTGCATTCAGCACCAGCTTGCGAGGATGGCGGGAAAGAGCATCCTGCACAGCCTCCATCTGCAGGAGGTTATCCACACTCGGTATTTGCCTCAACAATTCTTTGGCCTGATTCACGCTCATTTCGGTTATCAGTTTCTACCTGTCAGTTTCTTGGCTGTAATTCTTAACCGATTAGTCTGTATTAGACGCATGATTCTTTATATATCACACGATCACACGCCCTGTCATGCCATCTTCGGCGGGCCGAGGAAGACCCTGAAAAACTGATTGCTCAAAATTTGCCGGATGCAAAGAAACGGGAAAGCTCAAGTAAGGATTTTGCCGAGAGTGACAGTATAGTATAATCATAACCGGAATTGACGGACAGAACCGACCGGCGTTAGAATTGACTCACTGATGATGAGATTTTCCGAAATTGAACAAGAACATATTGAAATGCCTGACGAGCGGGTTGTCGGGCCTTCCGATCTGAAGAGCACATCGGCAGACATCGTGGCGTTTCTTAAGAAGTCTGCCGGGTCGGCTGCACTTAGAGGGGTGCAGCCTTCCACACTGGCCTATCTGGTAGCGATGGCCATGAGGCAGATCAGGAAGCCTTTCGTGCTCATCGCCCCCACCGATAAGGAAGCTGAAACATTTGCCGAGATGGTCTCTCTTTTCGGTGGCGCAAGCCGCACGGATGGTTGGACTGCCGGACAGCCTTCCCAGCCGTCACGCCCAGCCCCGCAAGGCTTGCCACGCAGTGCAATCTCCGGTCGCAGCCAGCGGTATGAAGACGGCATCCCGGAACGACGGGTATGGTTCTTGCCTTCCCGGACGGGCCACAAGGCGCAAGCGCTTGGAAAAGCGGAAACGACGGCAAGAAGGATCGAAGCTCTCTATGCGCTGCGCGCCGCATCCTCTCCTCTAGTGGTGGTTACCTCAGCCTTGGCCGTAATCGAGCGCCTTATCCCTCCGGAAATTCTTGTCGCCAATATGGATTACATTATTACCGGAGAAAGCATCGACCCTGAGGATTTTATGCGCAGGCTGATCGAGCGTGGCTTCTTCAGGGTGTCGCTCGTTGAGGATTACGGTGATCTAAGCCGTCGGGGGGGCGTGCTGGATCTGTATGCGCCTCTTTACCGCTGGCCGTTGCGACTTGAATTCTTGGGGGACCAACTGGAGTCGATTCGTCTCTTTCACCCACTGACCCAGCGCTCGATGGGAGTACTTGAAGAAGCTGTCATCCTACCTGCAAACGAAATCATCCTGGACGCCGCAACGAGGCGTCGGGCTCAGGATGCGGTCTACCGGGACGTGCGGGACGAACTGCTCACGCCCGCGGCCGGCAACATCTGGCTTGACAGGATTGCTGAAGGATACCAGCCCGGCTCTTTCGAGTCTGCTTTTCCGGTGTTTTTCGAAAAGACGGCCTCGATTTGGGAATACCTTGACCGCAATTCCATTCTGGTTTGGACTGACGCTGCCGAGGTTCGCCGCGAGATGGAGGGGCAGCGTGCAAAGTTACTGCAAACATGGGACGAGGGGGTTGCGCAAAGCGAATGGAGAAAACACCCGGACGAACTCTATGATGAACCGGAGCGGGCCTTCGAAACCTCCCGCCGTTTCCAGCAGCTTCTTTCCAATTCTCTTTCCGAACAACATGGCGCCGCAAATGTGTTAGACCTCGGAACATCACCGCACACCGAGCTTGCCGCCGCCGTCAAGGCCCATGCAAACCGGGAGCGGTTGCTGGAACCCGTTGCAAACTGGTTCCGAAGGTGGATCAGCCAGGGCGCTTCCATCTTTTTGGTCTGCTCGAACAAAGAACGCGCTGTAAGAATCGCCGAACTTCTTCAGGACTACGGAATAGAAGCAGTGGTGAGCAGCCACGGTTTTGGTGAAGAGTCCTTCGAATCCAGTCTGGTAAAGATAATCCAGGGAACTCTCGGCAACGGTTTTTTCTGGCAGTCTGAAAAGCTGGCCGTAGTGGCTGAAGAAGAAATATTCGAGAGACGGTCTCGTCGCCGGGGACAAAAGCCCGTCGCGGGCATCTTCCTCAGTTCGTTTCAAGACCTTCACCACGGTGATTTCGTGGTCCACGTGGACCATGGAATCGGAGTCTTCAAAGAGCTTGCTCATTTGAACGCCGGCGGTGTGGAAAACGATTTTCTCCTCATTGCCTACCAGGACGGCGACAAGCTCTACGTGCCCGTGGACAAACTCGAAAAAGTTCAAAAATATATGGGGCTGGAAGGCCAGGACCCCCAAGTCGACAAGCTGGGCGGCAAGTCCTGGGAAAAAGCCAAGGCCAAGGCGAGGGAGTCGGCCGAAAAGATGGCTGAAGAACTGCTGGATCTCTACGCCCTACGACAGATGGGAGAAGGGTATTCTTTCACAGCCCCCGACCATTATTTTCAGGAATTTGAGACAACCTTCGCCTTCGAAGAAACCCCTGACCAGGTTAAAGCGATAGAAGACGTTTTGGATGACATGACCTCGAAACGGCCGATGGATCGCCTGATTTGCGGAGATGTCGGCTACGGGAAGACGGAAGTTGCCCTGCGAGCGGCTTTCAAGGCCGTCATGGACGGCAAGCAGGTGGCGATGCTGGTCCCCACCACGGTTTTGGCCGAGCAACATCATGAGAGCTTTTTGGAGCGATTTGAAGGTTTTCCGGTGAACGTCGCCTCGCTTAGCCGCTTCAAGTCCGCAGTCCAGCAGCGGACAATCGTCCAAGGACTCAAAAAAGGCTCGGTGGATATCGTGATCGGCACGCACCGGCTTCTCCAGGAAGACATAGCCTTTAAGGACTTGGGTCTTCTGATTATAGACGAGGAGCATAGATTCGGGGTGCGCCATAAAGAGAAGTTGAAAAAGCTGCGGGCCTCCGTTGACGTGCTCACTCTAACCGCCACTCCTATTCCGAGAACGCTGCACATGGCCCTTGCCGGCATTAGGGACCTCAGCACCATTGAAACACCCCCCCAGGATCGGCGTGCAATCGAAACTTACGTTACAAATTACGACGAATTCTCCATCCGCGAAGCGATATATCGCGAGATCAACCGGGGCGGCCAAGTCTTTTTCGTTCACAACCACGTCCAGACCATTCAACAGATGGCGGCCAGACTCGCAGTTCTGACGCCGGAGGCCCGAATTGCCGTGGCGCACGGACAGATGAAAGAGCGCGACCTCGAAGGAGTTATGCTCGATTTCATTCATAAAAAAATAGACGTGCTGGTGTGTACGACGATCATTGAATCGGGTCTTGATATTCCAGCGGCGAATACGATCATCATCAACAGGGCGGACAAGTTCGGACTGGCCCAGATTTATCAGTTGAGAGGACGAGTGGGGCGTTCGAGCGAGCAGGCTTACGCCTACCTCATTATTCCAGGCGAAACGCTCATTACCCGGGACGCTCAAAAGAGACTGCGGGCGCTTTTGGACTTCAGCGAACTGGGGGCAGGTTTTAAAATCGCTTTGAACGACCTCCAGATTCGTGGAGGGGGCGCAATTTTGGGATCGTCGCAATCCGGGCACATAGCTGCTATTGGCTACGAGCTCTACCTGGAACTGCTGGAAAAAGCGATAAAAAATATGAAGAGCGACGGAGTGCAGGCCGAGTCGGTCGATACTGAGATCAACCTGCCGATTTCAGCCTTTCTGCCGGAGGAGTTCATCTGCGATACCGACCAGAGGCTTGTCGCATATAAACGGCTCACTACGCTGGCCGATGAGCAGGCGATCGAAGACCTGGCAGGTGAATGGCGAGACCGTTACGGGCCATTGCCGGAAACGGCCAAGAACCTCGTATTGATGGCGATGATTCGCCTCCTTCTCAAGCGGCTTAAAATCATCCGGCTCGATGGTGACCCGGAGTACTTCACATTGAACTTTGCGCAAGGAGTAAACATTTGGCCGATTATGTCGCTGTTCGAGCAGAAGAAGTTGAACTTCGCCCCCGAGTCGGAACGTAAGGTAAAAGTAGAAATATGGGGGCGTAATTTTCCACAAAGAATCCTTCGGCTTAAAAGAATCTTGCAAGAACTCGATGAAAGTGCTACAGGTGGTGAACTTCACTAACAAAGTTGGAGGATGAGATGGCAGCCTCCCGTAAAGTCACAGTTTTTGTTTTTTTTATAGTTGTTGCCGGCGTTCTTTCATTTGCCGCAGCGCGGGCTGAAACTGTGGATCGCATCGTGGCCAACGTGAACGGGGAAATAATCCTGTACAGCGATCTGCAAGTTCAGGTCAAGAATGTGACAAAAAACATGCCGATGCTCGACGTTTCCGATCCGGCAAAAAAATCGCAGATCGAGCATGAGGTTCTCACTCAGATGGTGCGGCAAAAACTTGCCGACGCGGAAGCAGAGCGCCTCAAGGTTTCGGTGAGCAATTCGGAGGTGGATCAAAAAGTCCATGATATTGTCGAGCAGAATAATGCCACTTTAGCGCAGCTCGAAGCCAATCTTAAGGCAAATGGCCAAACCCTCGAGAAATTTCGCGATGAGGTAAAAAAGAACATGGAGCGCGAGCGCCTCATCGAGCGGGTTCTCAAGTCCAAAGTGATAATTAGCGATCAGCAGGTCGAAGCCTTTCTCAAAGGGGACAAGGGAGATGCCGCATCGACTTCTCAGAGGGTCCATCTGGCTATGATACTGCTTCCGGTCGGCGACACATACGGAAAGCCCGAAGAAGTCGAGAAAACAGGCCGTGCAATACTTGACAAGCTCAAAAACGGCGCTGACTTTGAGACTATGGCCAGACAGTATTCAAAAGGACAGGCTGCACAGGAAGGTGGAGATGTCGGCTACATGGCGCCTGAGGATCTTGCTCCATATATCGCTCAGGGAATCCACAACCTCAAAAAGGACGAGGTGTCCGGTCTTGTGAAGGGGCCCAGCGGATATTACATCCTGAAGGTTCTGGGCGTCGACAACAAGAAGGCTGAGAAGTCGGACCCGGCCTTGGTGGAAAAAGTCAGAAGAACTTTGTATGAACAGGAAATGAGTCGCAAGTTCGAAGAGTGGGTGCGTTACCTGGAATCCAAAGCCTTCATCCAGATCTCACTTTAGACGAGCGTCATCAGATGAAAGAACTCTCAGAATTTCTCAAAAACGAGAGATTGAATCGGGGCCTGACGCTTAAAGCCGTTTCCGAGCACAGTGGGATAAGCGTCAATGTGCTTGCTTCTTTTGAGGCTTGCAACTTCGATTCTTTTGGCGCCTCTATTATAATTCGCAACATCATCCGAGCCTATTGCAAAACCCTCAATGTAGACCCCAAGCCGCTCATCGAAAAGTTCGCCTCCGAAATTGATGCCTACAACATCCAGGACGCGGGAATAAGAGAGTACGGGCGGCTAATGAAGCGCCTTCGCAGGAGGCGCACCTTCATCAGCCTGCCGCTTTTCGCCCTGCTTTTGATTTCGGCGGTCGTTTTCTATGGTACGACCTGGGTATCGGAGAAAAGATCGAAGTTGTCAGCTCCATTGGACGCCGAGAGAATATTCACACAGGAGGAACTTCCCGCCGAGTTGCAGCAGCAAAGGACGGCTACCGGCGCGGATAAGAGGGGGCAACAGTTCGGAGCTGATTTGCGGAAGGCCGACGAAGCGATAAGAACCGCCGAAATCCTCATAGGAGAAGCGAAAACGTCAAAATTAAGGACCGAGGAAGCTGACAACGACGCGGAACAGACCGGTGCTGCAATGGGAAAGAATGTCACACCGGATAATTTAGCTTCAGCCTCTCTTGGACTGAGCAATTCCACTGAAGCCGTGGCAGACGATGCGCCTGGACGGTATGTCGATGGGCGCCCCGGCAATAAGTTCGCCGTAGAAGCGGTCGATGACGTTTGGACTCAGGTAAGGATCGACGATAAGAAGACCATAAGCGAGACGCTTCATGCCGGAGACCATAGGGAGTGGCCTGCCGACAAATCCATACAGGTCGTAATCGGAAACGCCGGGGGCATCCGTATGCAATGGAACGGTCAGCCGCTCAAGGCGCCTCGCGATCCTGGACGAGTTCTGCGCTTCCGCCTCCCTGATTATGCCAAGGAAGAATAGGCGCTTGCTTGGATTTTCACCGGGAAATCCATAGCTGAGGCTTTTGTCCCGGAACTGTTGTCACTTCAGTATCCGGTCTAAAAAATCTTTGGTCCTTTGGCGCCTGGGATTCTTGAAGAACTCGGCGCCGGTTCCGCGTTCGATGATACGTCCTCCATCCATAAAAATTATCTCATCGGCTACTTCTCTGGCAAATCCCATCTCGTGGGTCACGACCAGCATTGTCATGCCCTCTTTCGCCAGACCGACCATGACCGTCAGAACTTCCTGGATCATTTCAGGATCAAGCGCTGAAGTTGGTTCATCGAACATCATGTATTCGGGCTCCATCGCCAGCGCCCTGGCGATGGCTACGCGCTGTTGCTGACCTCCGGAAAGACTTGCCGCGTAGCCGTGGGCTTTATCGGGAATACCCACGCGATCAAGCAGTTCCATCGCCTTGCTCTGAGCTTCCCGCCTGGATTTTTTTCTCACCTTCATCGGCGCGAGAGTTACCATGTCCATGACTGTCATGTGCGGGTAGAGTTCGAAGCGTTGGAAAACCATCCCTATTTTCCGGCGTAATTTGTGCAAATTGGTTGCCGGGTCGCCAACCGACACGCCGTCTACAAAAATTTCGCCCTTCTGAAAGGACTCAAGGCCGTTTATACATCGAAGAAGCGTGCTTTTCCCGGAACCGCTGGGCCCGCAAATCACGATCGTTTGCCCCCGTCCCACTGTCTCGTTTATTTCGGTCAGAACTTGTAAGTTCCCATACCATTTGCTCACATTCAACATCCGGATCATAGGCGGCTGCGCACGAAATCAGGCAGGCTCTCCGATTTTGTCCTGAGACCATGGAGGATAAAGTCCCTCGATATCTCGTCAATCCCGAAGGAAACGAATCCGAGCAGGCGTAAATAATCATCGAGGAAGACATGGTCGGGAAGGCCGGCGCGCTTGTTGTCCAAGTAGTCGCAAACGGTGTGGGCAATATAAAACAGGGCGATATTGGCCTTCTGGTCCGCCGGCAGATCGCCTGGAGGAGAGAATACGGGCCAGGCCTGGTATTCAACCGTTCGGCAGATCGGCTTCGGGGTGTTCCATTTTTCGAGAAGCATAGCGCCCAGCTTTGAGGGGTCCAGCATCCCGATGAGAAACGACCATTTCGGATCTTGATTCCGAAGCAGCAGGAGCACTATTTCTCCTATATCGTGCAGAAGGCCGATTGTACCGAGAAGAGCCGCTTTGTTTCCGTCGTACGACCGGCATAACTCGGATGCAATATATGAGAGGAAAACCGAGTGATGATGAATCTCCCTGAACTCGTCAGAATCAACTATCGGCTCACCGAGAACACGCGAAAGCGCGCTGCGATATACCTCAGTCCTTTTTCCGGCCGGCAGCTCCATCAGTTGAGCCACATGCAGAGTGGGCTCCGGAATGCTCTTCAAGACTTCAACAATTATTTCCGAGTTCCCATAATCGGGCTGCTGTTTGCGGAACTTGCCGATATATCGTTCCAGGGCGGCTTGGCGAATGCGGATAGACTCATTTTGTCCTCCAAGAATCTCTATCCTTGAAAGCACCGAGTCATGTAGTTTTTTTAGGATTGCCGCCCGAGTTTCGACTCCGAGCGTATCGAACGCGGCCAGATCCAAAGAAAATACGGTTGAGGCCTCTTCCGCGACAACGGACGAAATCCTTCCCTTGCCCTCCGAAAGAGCCGTCTCCGATATCAGGTCCCCCGTTTTAAACCTGAAGGCGGCGCCGCCTGATTCACCGAAGGCAACCTTTAGCGTTCCGCTCATAACGCAGAATATTGTTGCGCCAGGCATTCCCTTCATGAACAGAGGCTCATTTTCGGGCAGTATGCGGATCGTCCCGGAGTTGAAAAGAATGATTCTTTCCCTGTCGTCGAGGTTCGAGAAAAAACCCGGTGGAGTGCGGTCTGTAGCGGGGCCTTTTGGAGACATGGCCTTGTTCCTTTTTCTCAGGTAATCTTGCCGCCTTATATTCCAGATTCTCAAAATAGGACAGTGAATTCTCCTGTCTTCCGGCAGTCCTCCATCTGCCGGAGAGCCGCTGCCCCCGGGATCGATTGCATTCAGATCGTCCGCTCTCTTCCTGGGGGCTCTGCAGGACAGGCCTCGGGCTAAAACATCATCTCCGTCAGTCATTTCGGGTATTTGGGGGTTGGCGACCATGGTTCCGGGTGAACCCCTGCAGGAATACCGCCTGCAATCGTTCACCACGAGTTGCAGGTCCAGGGCCGGGACTAAATTATGAAAGACTTGGCAACCAGGTTAGGAACTATGCACGAAGACATCAATAACTGCGCATGTTGATTTACCGCCGCCGCGAAGCCTGCCCTGGTAATTATCAGGCCATGGGCGTGTGGACCGCTGCTTTACAGATTGTAAAAGCTATGCATTCCCGCTTTGGAGGCTGTTTTGCAATCGCCGGACGTCCCGATTGCAAAAAAATAGCCACCGCAGAGACGCAGGGGGCGCAGAGAGAATACAGATGGTTAAAACGACACCTCTCTGCGGCCTCCGCCCTCACAAAAGATCGGGCGTGGACCTTCGCTTGGCTCGGCTCACCCGGCTGCCATAGGGGCCTCTCGTGCCTTGAACAGTCCGGGCCTGAACGGTAGTGAGGGCCGACTATCCGAACCAACCGGACGTAATGCATATAGCGGGGACCCGAAGCGTAGCGAGGGTCCGCCTCCACTGCGTCCAGTGCTCAAAAATACCTTCGGTGCGGAGAAAGTGCATAAAACCAGGTTCTTTGAGTTCTTGTTTTCTTTTCTGCCGGGGCGTTTTTCTCAGCGCTCTCTGCGCCTCTGCGGTGGGTAGTTTTGAGGCCCGCAGAGGATGGCGGAGACCGCAGATTGCCAAGGGAATCATCCTTCCGGACTCTTTTGATTTGGACACAATCTCTTTCGCGGGGATGACGAGACTCACATCTTTTCGCAATTATTTATGAGTCGCGTATAATACTAACTTGCCTCGAAAACACGGTTTCAAGCTTCGCGGGTGGATAACTGCGGTCAAGTTGCGATCGTAAACTCCCGGATGCGGCCCGCTTTTCTCCCCGGCCTCTCCCCACTTACGAGAGGGAAAGGGTGAGAGGCGAGGGTGAGGTCTTATTTTTTCAACTCGACCTCGAGTTGAATAGGCTTATAGAGGTAGACCAGGCGGCCCTGGTCGGAATTTTCGCCCAGAGTGAGCAGCACGGACACGTTGTCGCCGTCCCATAACAGTTTGGAAGCGTTATTGTCCGGTTTTGCAGGCTGGCCGAGTTCGCGGGTCAGTATTTGCCCTATTCTTTCGAAGCCGTCGGGCGAAAAATAGACCATACCCATGTAGAAGCGGTCCTTGTAGAAACCGTATATCACCCGCTCGAGCTTGACCTCCTCCATCTGGAGCAGATCGTCTTTCTTCTCGTACAAAAGAAGGTCGCCTTCACCGGCAATTTGGTCTATCCCGGAAACTGAAGCGGCTCCTGCCGCCCACTTGATGCCGCGGAAGCCGTCGGGTTCGCTTGCGGCCGGTGAGCCGCAGCCAAAAACAGTGCACGTCAAAAAAACGGTCAGCCAGAGGCCGAGAGTCCAAAGTTGTCTTTTGAGAGTCGATTTCATGTGGTTTTCTCTTTCACTGTTCACTGTTTGCAGCCCTGTCGTCAGAGGCTTCCATTTCGACCAGCTTCGCTTTTGCCGACGCTGAGGATGAGTCGGCATCGAGCAGTATTTTAAGACCTTTTTTGTACCATCTCATTCCCGATTTGGTAGCCGCCGTCTGCTCTTCCACGTCCTTAGGAAGACGGTCCTCCGAACACCGGGTCAGGATATGCAGCTTACTGTCCGAATCGAGGGCGGAATGGCCTGCCACAAAGCGCACAAAGGCAGCCCATTCGGCTGGGGTCGGTCCGCCCCATTTTCGCATCGTGTGAAATAGGCGATAACATACGAGCGCTGCGTCGCGGTCCTCCTCCTGATGGAAACGTTTTCCACTATAGAGCCGTATTGCCTCTTTGCCAATCTCACTGGTAAACGTGAGGTAAAACCATCTCAGAATCAGAAAATAGCTCTCGCGCGTAAGCTCACGCCCTGCCCAGTAAAGCGGGTTGGCGATATTCTTTATATTCAGGGCGAATTTGGCCGCTTTATAGATATGCGGGTTCTTCTTGAAAAGCTGCAAAACCGGGTTTTCGTTAATCTTCAGGTAAACCTGGTAATAGCGCTGAAAATC
>Ga0326728_10013400_pt1 | contig 17815 bp, 18 predicted proteins | sample MB3enrmetagenome_FD_207602 | JGI IMG/M metagenome (GOLD analysis project Ga0326728, IMG submission 207602) | Lab enriched peat soil microbial communities from McLean, Ithaca, NY, United States - MB31MN | ecosystem: Environmental > Terrestrial > Soil > Wetlands > Peat | place: USA: New York... | reverse complement strand
TGGGGATTCCGGTCGAAGGTGAACGCGATTCCGGTCTGAGGCCGAACACCGTTCCGGTGTGATTCCGAACAGCATTCCGGTCTGAAAGCGAACGCCATTCCGGTGGCAAGGCGAACAGTTTTCGTCATCTACCGGAATGGCGTTCGGCTTGGACCGGAATGTTTTCCACAGATGTACCGCAGGAGGGCAGCTGCGCTGGACAATAACCCGGCATTGCAACTCTATCGCTTTCGAGGAGAGCAGGGTGCCGGCCAGGAGAAAATCCATGCGCAAGGTAAAGGAAGTCCTGCGGTTAAGGTTTGAGTTGGGATTGGGACAACGGGCCATTGCCCGTAGTTGTGGGATGGGGCTTGGCACGGTTCATGAGTATCTGGAACGGGCTGCGGCGGCGAGGATCGGTTGGCCGTTGCCCGAGGGCGTAGGGGAGGAGGAACTGGAAGCCCGGCTGTTTGGCAACCAGCCCCATGCTGCCCGGGTGGAGCGGCCACGGCCGCAGCCGGACTGGAAGGCGATCCACGAGCAACTCCAGCAACATCGGCATCTGACCCTGCAGTTGGTCTGGGAAGAATACCGGCAAGCCCATCCCGAGGGCTATCGCTACAGTTGGTTTTGCGAGCGCTATCAACAGTGGCGTCGGCACCTGGATGTAGTGCTACGCCAGGAACACAAGGCCGGCGAGAAGATGTTCGTGGACTGGGCGGGCGACACACTTCCGGTGTACGACCCGCAGTCGGGAGAAGCCCGCCCCGCGGCCTTGTTTGTGGCCGTGTTGGGCGCCAGCTCGTATACCTACGCGGAAGCCCGGCGGGATCAGCAACTGGAGTCCTGGATTCAAGCGCACATCCACGCCCTGGAATACTTTGGGGGTGTGCCGAAAGTGGCCGTACCGGACAACACCAGAACTGCGGTCACCCGCGCTTGTCGCTACGACCCCGATCTGAATCCCACCTATCAGGAGTTCGCGGTCCATTACGGCATGGCGGTGGTCCCGGCCAGGCCGTATCACCCCCGGGACAAAGCCAAGGCGGAAAGCGCCGTGCAAGTCGTGGAACGCTGGATCGTTGCCGCTCTCCGCAACCGCAAGTTCTTCAGCCTGGCGGAACTCAATCAGGCGATCCGGGAGCTACTGCAGCAGCTAAACCAGCGTCCCTTCCGCAAGCGAGACGGCTCGCGAGCCAGCCTGTTTCAGCGTTTGGAAAAGCCGGCATTGGCGCCACTGCCGACCGAGCGCTTCGACCTGAGCCAATGGTCGCGGGCCACGGTCAACATCGACTATCACGTCGCCTTTGACGGCAACTTCTACAGTGTGCCGTACACGCTGGTGCAGCAAGTCGTCGAGGTGCGCTCGACGCCGACCACGGTGGAGATCTTCCATAAGGGCAGCCGGGTCGCCTCCCACCTGCGCAGTCGGGAACGCGGACGCGCGATCACGCAGAACGAACACCGGCCCAAGAGTCATCAAGCACATCTGGAATGGTCGCCCTCGCGCATGATGAACTGGGCACACACCATCGGTCCGCACACGGCACAGTTGTTCGCCCGCATCCTGAACGAAAAGCCCCATCCGGAGATGGGGTATCGTTCCTGTCTGGGGATCATCCGCCTAGCGCAGCACTACTCGGTCGAGCGCATGGAGGCCGCCGCCGAACGGGCCGTGCTGACCGGCGCTTGTCGCTATCAAAGCGTGAAGTCGATTCTCAAAACCTCGCTGGATGCAGTTCCCCTGTCTCCGGCCAAGACTGGTTCCTCCCCCTTGACCCACGACAACGTCCGCGGTGCCGAATACTTCGCCGGAGAGGAGCCGCAATCATGCTAAGTCAACCGCTGATGGATAAGCTTGCGGCCATGCGGATGCAAGGCATGCTGGAAGCCTTGAAGACGCAAGAACAGAATCCGGCCGTCCACGAACTGAGTTTCCTGGAACGGCTCTCGCTGCTGGTGGACCAGCAATGGACCTGGCGGGAGAATCAGGCGCTGGTACGACGACTGAAAGCGGCCAAGCTACGCCACCCCGCCTGTGTGGAAGATATCGACTACCGCGCGGCGCGGGGCTTGGACAAGAACGTAGTGCGCGCCCTGGCCCAAGACTCCGCCTGGGTACGCAATCACGAGAATATTTTCGTTATCGGTCCAACTGGCGTGGGCAAAAGCTTCATTGCCTCAGCTCTTGCCCAGAAGGCTTGTCGCGATGGATACTCTGCTCTGTACCTGCGGGCGTCCGCCTTACAACGGGAACTTGCCCTTGCCCGGGCAGACGGGAGTCTCCGCTACTTCCTGGCGCGACTTAGCCGCGTTGATGTGCTAGTGATCGATGACTGGGCCATGGCACCGTGGACGGAACCGGAACGCCGGGAAATCTGGGAGATCTGCGAAGATCGCTACCAGACTCGCTCTACCATCCTCACTTCCCAGCTTCCCGTTTCCCGCTGGCACGAACAGATCGGCGATCCTACGATCGCCGACGGCATCCTAGATCGCCTGGTTCACAATGCTCATCGCATCGAAATGCGGGGCGAGTCGATGCGGAAGCGTTCGACTCCAGCACGGAACGAAAAACCTGACAAGCCGGACAAGAAAGAGTGAATCCATCTTCGTCAAAGAGAAGCAGGGGATAAAGGGGCTGGCCGCCCCTTTCCCCTGCACCCCAAATCCCCGCTGCAAACAACTCCTCCGCTGCGCTCCGGATAACCTCTTCTCGGGATGGTTCTTGACGATGCCGAACACTTCCTGCACAATCATCTCGCCAGCGTCGCTTCGCTCCGACTGCTGTTCAGCTTCCTCCGGAACGCCGTTCGGCTTCCCTCCGGATTAGGCGTTCGCCTTCAGCGGAATCCCCATTGAAAACACCGCAGTTCTCCGGCGTGGAGCTGGCGCTCCGAAATTCAGGCTGATAATCCTCGTATTGGCGCGGTACGCCAACTCCTGGATCGGTGATCTCGGCGAGCCTGCGATGGGGTGGCGGAACGAAGGGTGGGTCGGGGTGTCCAGCCGTCCAAAAAGCTACTGGATGGCCGTGAAGAAAAGTTGTTTCAAATTTTTTTGGGTATGCAATACGGCATATTTCGTGGCGGCCCAGCCGTGATTACCTCCCCGCCTCGGCGCACGCCAGCACGCACCCCGCCCGGTTGTCCTTTCCGGCTGCCTCGCGCTTCCGATCCGCCCAGCCGGTCAACAGTTCGTTCCTGCCTACCATCAGTTCTATCTAAATCGCCCCTTAGGCAGACTAGAATCGCATCCATTTGCGTTTATAGCAACGATCTGCCAATCGATAAGGGTCTGGAGCGATCCAGCGCAGCCACTTGTTTAAATCGCATCCTGGTGCGATAGCCAGGTATTTTTTCACAACGTCTGATGCTTCAACTCGGCGCAATAAAGCCGCCAGCAACGGCGGCTTTGGGTTGAGCGCGAATTGTGGCTTTGATCTTAGCTTAGGAATTTCCTACGGAGTGCTCCTATGCCGCCCAGTAAGCCCGGTGCCGAGCATGAGCAGGCTGGAGGGTTCGGGGACGGGCGTTATAGAAAAACTCGTCAGTTCTGTGGGGGCGGTTCGCATATCCAAACTGCGATGGCTCATTTAGTAGATTTTTAGTGCTGGGCCGCGCCCATTCTTCCTTCGCACTATCCGTCCGTTTCTGCCAATCTTCGACAGCAGGCGCGGATCTCGGCCAATTGCAGCGCACCGAGATCTACAAATTGGAAACCGTAAATTCGACCTTGTCTATACCGTACCGTGGCGCGGATCTGAATTGGCACAGCGCACTGCGGGATCTTTACCCGTAGGCTGACGAACTCGCCCGGCGATAACTCACCTTCAATCATGGCCCCCAGCCCTCCTTCACAAAAATTGAGAGTATGCCCCAAGAGCACTGCGTCACCTTGCAGCCGCTGAGCCATAGCCCGAAACGGTACCTCGACTTGATAGCGTGGAAAGCTGCGTCTGACAAATGTAGGGATGCTGGACAGGATCGGCACCAGAAACACCCATCCCAAAATGCGACCAGTCGCGTGGGCATACAGACAAGCAGAAGCCAGAAAGTCAGTCATAGCGTACCATTTTTGCTAGTCACCCCTTTCAGTGAATGCATTCGAAGTGATAACGGATTACAGCGCTAACAATAGCACGCAACCTGCCATCGGATTGCGGGCTGAGCAGGGTGCTGAAGGAGGACTCGAACGAGCAACCCCGCCGCGCTGTTTAAAAGCCTACAAGCGACCTATCGATCCTCTGGATAACCCGAACGTGTTTCCGTCGTGGCTGTGAAGAATTTACCTTTTTGGGTAAATGTTTCCAGAATAACTTTCGTAGCTCCCGCGCATCCCCGATGAGCGAGCTGGAGCAATAAGCTGGGTATGCAATGCCAAAATTGCGTCTTACCTGAGAACCAAAGTATTGATTTGAGGTGTTTGCCGTTTAAAATTCGGGCATAGTACCTAGCCGTCGATGGCGGATTACTCTCTTCTGCCCCACAGTCTCATTCTGCCTGCCCCCCTGCGCCTGCTTCTCCTCCTCTCTCCGGCGAAGCAATTGGCGCAACGCCGCCTCACGTTCCTTCTCCGGGAGGTTGCCTAATTTCAGAAACTCCTCGTATCGTTGCTGTAATTTTTCATAATCGACTGGCGTCATATGTCTCCTCCAAATGAATACTATCCTCTGAACGAGCGTGATCAAGGTCGCCTTCCTGGGTGGCTGCACCTGCGCCTTCGCCAGAGAGGTCGGCGGCAGGACGCATCCCGGCAGTCCCCTACCTGTAAAGTCCAAGGCGTAGACACTCAGGCCAGCCCGCGTCACCAGGAGAGGTCATTTCGGGCCAGAACAAATCGGCGATACCCTGAGCACCTCCCGACCCTTAACCGCCCGTCCTACAGGCTGGAATGCCCTTCTACAGGGCTTCCAAAACGGTATACGGGCGAGGGAGACTGGCATGGTGCGCCCCGCCGCGTCACCGTCTTCGGTAGGCATTGGCAAGGCCACACACCGCCGATGCAAGATGTCCGCCGCAGGGGTGCTGGGGGATATCGACCTCGCTCCAGCCAATCCTAAACTCGGCATCAAACGAGAAAATACGAAATCGGATGCAGGTGCCCGTGAGATCGAACTGAACCCGCTTGCGCTCTGGGCCATTCACAGGTTGTTAAGCCGTGCCGCTGCGCTCGGGGCAAATGCGCCTGAGCATTTCCTGTTCCCTGCTGATCTGTCACGGCATACTGCCAATGGCGATCCGCTAAAGGGGCGTCGGGGATTTGATCCAACCAGGCATCAGCAATCTTGGCGCACGGCTTGGCGCAAGATGACCGCCAAGGCCGATCTGCCGTGGATTAGGTTTCACGATTTGAGGCACACTGCGATCACAAAGGGCCGTGAGCAGGGGGTGAACATTGCAATTCTGAAATCTCTAGCTGGGCACATGGACGCGAGGATGACCGAATATTACACGCACATTGGGAATCCCGTCAGGCGGGACGCCGTCAACAGGATTGCGGAGGCCTATGCGCCACTGCTGGAGCTTTTGGGGATTGAAAATCCGACTCGGGGGCCAATTAATTAACCCCACAAATCTCCCCACAAAAACCGTTGGAAATAGCGGGATGACCTTGGGTGGGGTGGAGTGAGCAGGAATCGTCAGGATTGGAGGTAGGCTGCTGTCAAAGCTTGTTAATTCTGGTGTTTGCGCTTTTCAAGCTATCGCAAGCTCACTGCTGCATAGGTTGTGCATAGCCTTGACACGGTAGAGGTCAGGAGTTCGAGTCTCCTCGTGCCTACCATCTTTCCAACAACATACGGTGACACCTGCTCCGGCAGTGGGTGATTTGTGTCGTTGTTTGTGTCGTAACCCTGAATTGTTGGCTTGCTGGGCCGCTTGGCGGAGAGCACATTCACCGCGTCTCGCTTCGCTTCCTGCCGCACATGGCTGTAATGCTCCAGCATCTTCCTCGACACGTGCCCGGCCAGGGCCATGATCGTGGCGTCGCTGGCCTGCGACTCGGCAAGCTCCGTAATGGCATGATGGCGGCAGTCGTGGAAGCGGAACCCCTTGAGCCCGGCGGCCGGGGTCAGCTTGCGCCATGCGGTACGCCAACTCTTCTGGCCGCGCTCAGGGTCCGGTCTCAGAGGAGGATCGTAAAACTCTCGCGGAGCTTCGGGTCTTCGAGGACATCCCAATGGCCACACTCAAAGTCCTGGTGGCCGATGACGAAACGGTAATTACCGACACACTGGCCATCATTCTCAACCAGCACGGCTACGACGCCCATGCTGCTTACACCGGCACGGGTGGGGTGGAACGTGCGCGTCAACTCCGCCCCGACTTCATCATTAGCGACATCCTTAAGCCGGACATACATGGCATCGAGGTCATGATCCGCATCCGTGAGTTCCTGCCGTCTTGCAAATTCCTGTTGTTTACCGGGCAAAGCGCTACTGTGGAGTTGTTGGAATCGGCACGCGCTCAGGGGCAAGAATTTGAAACAGTTCTCATTCTCCTGAAGCCGGTATACCCGGAGCTGATCCTGGCTTGGCTTAGAAATAGCGGCGAAGCAGCACATCCCGGATATGATGCGATTGCGGAATTTCGCAAACAGGGTGAGATGAACGAGGAGGACTACAAGATATATCAAGGCACCATGACTGCGGAATTTCGCAAACAAATCGAGAGAAAGCGAATCGTAGCAAGAAATTAAAATCCCCGTGGTGGAGGGGAGCATGAGAACGCTGAAGAGTCTTTTGCCGTATTCTTTCTTCCTCTACCTGGCCTGCACAGCACGTCCTCCGGTCAAGCCCAAAGCCGGAGCCCGACTTCACCTCCGCCAAAAGCAGCGACAGCAACAACGCCCGCAGAAGTTCTCCGGAAGAATCGTGCCAAAATTGCTGAAATTGTTGCCGCTGATGCCAGTTCGGTGAAACTTGGAACAGGCTTCTTCATCAACGATTCCGGACTGCTCCTGACCAACCTTCACGTTGTCGAAGGTTCCCGGATTGTCGTCGTAAAGACCGCCAATGGAGAAGCGGTGCAGGTCAGTAATGCCGCAGGCTATGACCTGGAAAATGACCTTGTCGCCTTGCAGGTCGCTACCCGAGGCCCAGGAGTGAGGTTGGCCAACTCCGACACGGTGGAAGTTGGCGACCCAGTAATTGTCGTGGGAAATCCTGAAGGGCTGGAGGCGACGATTTCAAACGGTTTGATAAGCGGCGTTCGCGACATTGAAGGGCATATCCTGTTCCAAATCACTGCTCCTATACCAGGAGGAAGCAGCGGCGGGCCAGTATTCAACGACCGAGGCGAGGTTATCGGCGTTGTTGTGTCCTCCCTTAAAAGAGCGCAAAACATCAACTTCGCAATTCCAATCAACTATGCCAAGAAGTTTTTGGATTCCAGCCGCACACTGCCGCTAACTTCAATTCCGAAAAGGCAAAAAGCTGTCTCTGTTCCCGAAGAAATCGATGCCGGAGAAATTATTGATCTGGTCGGCCATTCTGTATTTGAGCCGTATGTAAAGTCAGTGATGAGCAGGCTCAACGGCGGCACGATTCCAAATCCGGCCATCAAGGTCATCCCGTCTGTCCCAGGTTATTTCCGAGGAGGAGAACTCCGATTTTTCGACTTCTGGGAATTCGGTTTTTCGATAAGGGCACAGGATGGAAAAGTTAACCAGGTCAACTTCTTTGGAGAAGACGTACCTCGGTTCGATCTCGATCCCGGTATGAGTGGCAACTGGAAAGATGCGAATATAAAGGCTTTCAGCGGGAGACTCCCGTTAGGACTGCATTGGGGTGATAACCGCACTGAAGTACGACATCTCACCGGTGCGAAGAGGCGTACCGGTACCGGCGGCGACCTCGAAAACCTCGAACTGGGTGACTGGGTCGTTGTCGGTCGTTACAGCTATGAGGTTCTGTACTCTGATTCGCAGAAGCTGGCGTTTATCGGAGTTTCCCAATGGGAGCGGTGACCGCAAATATGACGACTCGTCACTTTTGTTGTGTTGTGCAAAAAGGCTGTTCCGCCAAGGCTCGTCAGCGGGTGAAAGCAAAGCTAAACGTTCAAGCTATGGGCTTGTAGCTTGGTGGCAGTCACAACAAATCAGCGCTGCTTGTCAAAGCGGCTTATTGTGGGGCTGCAAGGGCCGCTTGATCGTGGCCGTCCCCCGTCAGATTTCTATGCGGTTATCAGCCCAAGCCCAGTCGCCTCAGGTAAAACCGGCCCGTGCACAACAAAATCCAGGCGACTTTCGCCGCCTGGAAGCTGACTGGGCAATATTCCTGGATTACTTGCAGGCGCAAACCCCCTTGGTGGTGCCCAGGTACTGCGCGAATGTGCAAGCCTCCGGCAGGAACGCACATTCTGCGGCCGACAGCGAAGCAGGCAGGAAGGGCGCTTCCGTCGTGACAAAGGTTCCGGAGGTCGGCTGTTGCAGATGAGTTGCCCACGCCTTCAAATCCGGGCTTAGCGTCCCGGCTTTTGTGGGATCGCAGCTCGTGCCAGTGGGCACCGTCGAGACCAGCTTGATCACGCCCGAGGCCGGAGCAACGCTCGTCAGTGGGTTCGAGGTCAGGCTGTTATCAACGGACAATGCCAGAAGCGCATTGGCCGTGATCGGGCAGGCACAGCATTCCACTAATTCCTGAACTGCGTCGAACACGTAGATGTTCGCGCAAAGGGTTCCCTCACCCGAGCTTAAGGGCGTACCTACATAACCTGAATTGATGATATATACGGACTGGTCGGCCCCTGTCGGGTTATTCCGATTGTTAAAGTAGCTGACCGAATATACAGTCGAGCTATCCGAAGTCACAGTATCCTGCGCGGCCGCGATCATACTAAGCATCATGGCCGCCAGCAATACGAACACAACTTTCTTCAGCATGGAGGATCCTCCTTTCCCACTCATGGCTGCCAGCAAACATGTGGCGCCGCTAACAGTATGCGCTATACCGTAGAAGTGTGCCTATCCTCTCACTTTCGTGGGCAATTCCACTACTTAGAAGTAAACAAGTCATATTAAGTTCGACTACTCCGAAACGAGCAGGTCATACCCTACACTTCTTGACTAAGTGGACGAGTATGAAGGAAGACGATTGACAGCTCACACACGGGTTGCTTTATGAGAATTCATCGCAATCACTCGATTAAGCCTCAGGACGGAGGATACACAGGACTTCATAGATAAATGTAGGAGTGCAGTCGACTGGTATGGGGATGAACGCCAGGAGTAATGATCTTGACAGAACTGATTTTTCCCGCTAGTATACGCAGCGGGCTAGTTGCCCCGGGCGGTCGCGAAAGAGGCAAGTAACCCTCTTCAGCATAGGGATCCTCCAATCTCCTACCGCGACCGCCCAAGATCTTTTGGAAGAATTTACCGTGCAACACATGGGAGAATGTAGTCTCCCGATATCGTAGGCCGTTCGGCTACCGCGAAAGAAGCAAGCCATATAACTAACCCTCCTGCCTAGCCGGATAGTTACCGCGACTACAGCTTAGAAGAACAGAAAGAGCCGGCGCGGGACGGCTCAGAGGGAAAACTAGAGCTTAGTTGGCAGTTGCGCCAGTGACACCCGGAGCCCACGGGCGATCAAATCCAGATTGAGGATTGAGATGTTCCGCTTTCCCCGCTCCACATCGGCCAGAAAACTCCGGTTAATCCCCACTTTTTCGGCCATGACAACCTGAGTCCAGCCGCACTTGGCGAAGCGGCGGCAAACTGGAAACGACCCACTACCCAACCGGGAAAATCGGAAAGTCAAAAAATATGCCATGCTTCCAGCGCCTCTCTTTGGCTGCCGCTTTTTTCTTGGCCAGTTGGTGCTTTATTAACCGCGCTCGGGTGGCGGCAGCAGTGGGATGCCCGCCCTCGATCTGATATTTTCGTTGCACGGCATAGCCGCCTTTCTTGGCAAGCATGGAGCGGCCCCATTCTGAGGTTGGTGGATTCAGGGTGAGGCGTTTGGCTTGGCCCACGAGCAGGGCAAATGTCCATAGCGGGGTTGACTTACCTAGTTTCCTGCGGCGTGCCAGTAGGTATGACAACCACTGCCGGGCACGCATCTGTGCTCGCAGGGGCAGATCACGAAAATAGCCGTTAGGATTTCTGCCGCGATATTTCCGCACTGATTCGATCCTCATATGCAGTTGGATGCTGGTCTCAGACTGTCGGCACACGTTCAAGGCTCCACGGACTTGCTGCGCTGTAAGCCGCTTAGAGAGTGAATTGATCGCTGCCATGTGTGGGCACTTTCGCCTGCACAAACCGGCTTCGCGTTGAGGCTCAAGGGGGTGGCTTGGCTCTTTGAGTTGGGGAGACCTCAGAAAGTGAATGCACCAGAAAAAGTTTGTGTCGTTACTTGTGTCGTAACCCTGCCATCCCCGCCGGAATCGGGCAGTCTCGGAGGGTGTCACTCAGGTACAGGCGGAAGGCAGCGAATATGCGCCAGACCCGCATAAACACTGCCTATCCTTATTACTTCCGATTCCTGGGTGTCGCGCCGTCTAAGTCGGGGCCACGATTTGACACGGTAGAGGTCAGAAGTTCGAGTCTCCTCGTGCCTACCACTTTTTGCGCCGGTTAGAGCGTCCCGGCGCGCCGGGAAGGTCAGGAGTTCGAGCCCAGCCCCGGCGAGCCGTGGGCCTGCCCCGGCGAAGCCGCGGGTCTCCTCGTGGCTCTACGCCATTAATGGGGGCAGAGCTGCCCTGAACAGATCTCACGAACACATCATCTTAACCTTCAAGCGATAGTTCCCAGTTCTGCTCTGCGGTTCTGCGGCTCTGCGTTGGGTGTTTGCTTCGCTCGGGATTTCGGCACACGGCTCAGACAGCGCGTTTTTGCCCGGTTGCCGCCTGGCCGTCCTTGCCTTGGCAGAGACAGTTCCACCATTTTTCGCAAACTCATGACTGTGCAGTATTGCTCGCTTTGGGGACAAATGTGCTCCCGGAATGCCGGGATTGGAGCCTCGGCAACTTAATGTCTGAGGCGAGGTGAAGCATCCGGAGCACACAGATTTCGTACCAGTTCAGATCGAACTCATACCAGGCAAGACCGTGACGGGGCGATTGCGGATGGGCGTGATGATTGTTGTGCCAGCCTTCCCCGAACGTCAAGATCGCGACCCAGAAACTGTTGGTGGAAGTGTCGCCCGTCGCGAAGCGTTGCGATCCCCACATATGCGTGGCCGAATTCACCAGCCAGGTAGCGTGCAGGCCGATTACCGTCCGGAAGAAAATCCCCCACATGACGTATTTCCATCCGCCCAGCACAAACAGAATCCCTGCTAACCCAATAATGGGGACCCAATGCCACCTGCTGATCCAGGTGTGGAACTTGTCTTTGCGCAGGTCGGAAACATAGGGCAGAAGACCGGATGAGTTGTTGTGCAATACACGTCCGGAGATAATCCACCCCATATGCGCCCAGAAACCACCGTCGCGGGGAGAGTGGGGATCACCTTCTTTGTCGGTATTCTGGTGATGTAGACGGTGGGTTCCGACCCAGAAAAACGGTCCGCCTTCCAGAGCCATGGTGCCGCAGACGGTCAGCGCATATTCGACCCACTTGGGGGTCTTGTAGCCGCGGTGCGTAAGCAGTCGGTGATAACCCAAGCCGATACCGAAGCTCCCCACGATCCACCACAGAAGCAAGGCAACCCCAACCGCTTTCCAACTGAACATGAACAAAGCCGCAACCGCGCCGATGTGGAACATGAGCATGAAAAGCGTCGTGGCCACACTGATTGGCTCAGTAAATGTCCTGTCGTGTCTGAAGATTCTCATAACTGCCTCGGTGCCCGGTGTGTCAGGCCGCGCACTCCACACCGCGTGTCCGTGCCAGCGAGCGTAATACGACCTGCAAGCGGAGCCTTGCCCTTATTCTCTATGCAGAGAATCGGCCATTGACATTATCGGAGTGTCGCATGGCAAAAACCGGTCAAAAGTGAACACCTGAGGTTTAGCGTCGACGAGGTACACAGTAGGCCGCTAGTCATGAAGCACGACGCTAACCAGCGAGCTGTGGACGTGCATGCCGCCGCCGTCGTAGTCAATGAATCCCAGGTCCCGAAATCGATTGAGAAAGAAACTGACTCGTGAGCGGGTGGTGCCGATCATTTCCGCAAGGGTTTCCTGGCTTATCTTCGCGATGACTGGTATCGGCTTGGATTCCTGGCCGAAGTTGGCCAGCAGCAGGAGAAGCCGGGCAAGGCGTTTTTCACTGGAGTTAAAAAGGTGATCTACCAGGTCCGCTTCCAGGCGAATGTTCCGGGAAAGCAGGTAGGCGAGAAAACGTTCGGCAAATTCCGGTTCCTGATGGAGCAACTTGACCATCGCCTGCTTGGTCACCCGAAGGATGACCACCCGTTGCACCGCCGTGGCGGTGGACATGCGAACCGGTTGGCCCGCCAGACATCCCTCGCCAAAGAAGCTGGCTTCCGGCAGGATGGCGACGACGGCTTCTTTGCCCCGCTTGGATACCGCCGTAAGTTTCACCTTGCCGCTCTGGATGTAAAACACCGCATCGGCCGCATCTCCTTGCGAAAATATGGCTTGTTTGTCCTGGTACTCCCGGTTGGTCTTTTCCCCCGCGAGTTTCGTCAGGAAGAGGCGCGGATCGAAAGCGGCACGCCGTTCAGGGGACACGCCAATCTCGGCCGGAGTGACCACCGCTTCACGGGCTGCTACCAGGCGCAAACGCGCGGGCGCCTGATTGGCACGCTCTTTCTTCTCCGTCACGACGGGGTGTTTAACGGCCACGGAATTCTTCCTCTCGGAGAGCGCACGCGTGGTTTCTCGCCGAGCAAGTAAATTATAGTTCACTGCAGTGGGCGCTGCGCTCTCGGCTGAATCGCCGCCGGCCACCTGAGGGTTATAGAGGCTGCGGAATAAGTCAGTTTCGCAAGGGCACGACTTTAGTCGTGCCGCAACCCATTGAAAATAGATTGGGCCTTAGCCCCCGAGGGTAAAAATCTCAATTAAACGTGACTTTTTCAGCAGCCTGTATAGCTCAGATGCCTTCGACTACCCCGCTTGGACCGCCGTCCCGGGCTGGAATGGTCAACGGTTTCGATCGGGGACATCGTGCAGGAGAAAATTGAGCAACGCCCTGTGCACCCGCAGGCTGCCGTTGTAGTCGATGAGACCCTTTTTCCGGAACCGATTCATAAAGTAACTCACTCTGGACCGGGTGGTGCCCACCATCTCCGCGAGGGTTGTCTGGCTCACCTTCAGCAGGGCCGAGTCCGGCTTGAATTGCGGTCCAAAGCCCACCAGGAGTAACAGGATTCTGGCCAGCCGTTTTTCGCTGGGATTGAGAACTTGGTCTACATACTCCTCTTCGAGCCGCCCGATACGAAAGAGTAGATACGAGACGAAGACCGTCGCGAAGGCGGGCTGTTGATGAAGGACGCGGACGATCGCCGCCCTTTTCACGCGGGCAATGGTGGAAGAATGAATGGACGTAGCGGTAGACATCCGCAGAGACTGCCGGACTAAGCAACCTTCGCCAAACAGATCGCCGCGCCCCAAAATGGCCAGGACCGCTTTCTTGCCGTTCTTGGACGCGACCGTCAGCTTCACTGTGCCATGGCGGACGTAGAATAGCGCATCCGACTTGTCGCCTTGCGCAAAGATGACCTGCCGGTTTCTATAGTCCCGAGTGGTTGCCTGGCTATCGACCCTCTTAAATAGACCTACCGCATCAAAGGGAAGGAACGTTTCGTCCGCCATAGGTGACCCCTGGAGCGCCACGGCACTCGTTGCTAGGTCAAGCCTACTGGCCAGCGGCTTGCTGTGCTGGTCAATAGCGCTCACGAAGGGACAACGCAAGAGCGGAGACCGCAGGCCCCGTGCGCGCTCAGGAACGATTCAGCCACACTGCTCTCCGGGTTGACCTTGCCAGCTCCCGGAGGCCGGCTGGTATCCGGATCCGCTTGGGGGCGCCACGAGCCGCGGCAGCGGGCGAGCCGCAAATAGTTTCTGACAAGGCTTGGCCAGCCAGCGGGCCCAGCGAGCCGACCAGGCGATTCGGGCGCTGTCGCTGGCGATGCCGGTGTCCGCGTACATCTGACGATAAATCTTGGAGATCAACAGGAAAGCTAGACGGCCCTTTATCGACTTGATGAATTGGGACCGTTTCCAAATGAAAGGCAACCTGTAGTAACGGTCCCACACGGCTTGCGTGCGCTCCCGGATTTCCGCGGGTGACATAACCGGATGTGGGCAGTAGATTTTCGGCCGCAGCGAGTGCGGAATCAGCCAGCGCCGGGTGATCGGAATTCCCCCGACATGAGGTACGTCGTCTCCGAAAGCCTTTTCCCAGCGATCGAAATCCACGGTTCCGGGAAAGGGCGTCAACATCACAAACTGCGCCAGAGCGATATCTGCTTTCCGGGCAACTTCCGCCGTAGCGTCGAAGGTTTCCGGCCGGTCGCTCGGCAGTCCGAAGATGAACGATCCCAGCACGTAAACTCCGTGACGGCGGAAGGTCTGCAGGCGTTCGATCAGGCTTTCGCCCGCGGAGTTGAAGTCCTTGTATATGTCCTTCAGCCCCTCGGGAGTAACCGACTCGACGCCGACGAGCGCCCCTTTGATATGCGCGGCTCTCATAGCGTCCAGGAACTGCGGGTCCTCCGCCGCCTCCATCGTGATCTGGGTGAAGAAAACCGTGTCTGGCGGAAGCTGCGCCAGCCGCGCCATGAGTTCGAAGCGCTCCGCACGAATGCGCTTGAGCTCCTTTAGCCGTTCCGGATTCTGCCGTGCCGCCATTTTCAAGTCGGTGAGACTCACGGGATAAAAATTGTCGTCGGCGAGTGCGATGAAGCGAAAGCCCAGGCGCCGCAACTCGACAATCTCTTCCACCACGGCATCCGAGGGACGTTGCCGGGGACGCTGGCCGTCGGTGCGCCACACGGAACAGAAGGAGCAATGTTTGGGGCACCCGCGAATGGTCTGGACCGAGGCCCACATGTAAGACTTGCGCGGGATCAGATCCCACCGCGCGGCCACAAATTCCGTGGCGCTCAGCCGGCCGCCTTGGTAAACCGACTGGTGAGCGCCGCGCGCGCAGTCGCCCAGGACCGTCGCCCACACCAGGTCCCCGTCTCCTCTGACCACGGCATGGGCGCCGCCAAGCTTATGCGCCTCCTCGGGATAGAGGCTGGCGTGAATTCCGCCAAAGATCACATAAGCACCGCGGCTGCGCGCCATCCGGCCGATCTCATAGCCGCGCAGCGCATTGGCCGTATGGATGCTGATGCCGACGGCGTCGCCTTTCTGAATTTGTCCCGGGTCGATTGGTTCCAGGGTTTCGTCCACCAGCATCGGATCACCGAAGGACTTGGGGGTGGCGGCGGCCATCACATATAACCACCGCGGCGTAATGACAGCAGTTCCGAACGAAACATCGCTCGGATTAACGAGGTGGACTTTCATCTGGCGAATTGCTCCCCTGATTCCCGGATCGCGTGGCATGGCAATCCGATTGGTAAAGAAGGTCGACAGTTTGCGAATATGCTCATGTCGCGCGCGCTACGGTTTCAAGGCCCGTGATTGTTCGCCGCTCGATTCTCCCGCTCGGTGTGCTCTTGGAGAAGTAACGTCAAGAGAGAAATCAATGATGTAGTGGACGGGGGTTGTGCAGAAGAGGCAGGGGGTTTCCTGAATTTCCTGCACGCCTTCCTGCATGACGCTCAAGGGAAACGACCGCAGGCATTCGGTGCAGGTCAGCACAATGAAAGGCACTCCCTGGGAATCTTTTCCGTTTCGTGGTATCCAGACCGGAGGCGACTGCCGGTGGTGGCTCAGCGACGTCTCGGGGCCGGTTCGGAGCAATGCGGCGACCGTGCGCAAGAGTTCTTCCGGATGGTGCCTCCCCTTGGCATGGAAGGCGTCGGCGATGACTCCGCCGGGGAGGCGATCGCCGGACTCGTAAGCGCCGCTCATTGCGACCACCGGAATTTCCGGGAAACGGCGGCGCACGACCGAGAGGAACTCAAATCCCGACATTTGCGGCATGTTGAGATCGGAGATGATGACGTCCGGGACCGCCGTTCTGAGCTGCAAGAGCGCATCAAAGCCATGTTCTGCAGTACGGACGTCGTATCCTTCCTCGTTCAGCAACATTCCCATGCTCTCGCGAATGTCCGGATCGTCGTCGATAAGAAGGATTCGGCCCTTAGATAGGTTGCTCATGGCCGTCCCTTTCTCACCGCTTGCTTCGGCAGAGAGAGGAATACCATTTTTCACGAATTCAGGACTGTGCAATATTGCTCACTTTGGGACAAATGTGCTCCGGGAATACCGGTCCTTCCCCGGCTATCCAATGGCGCCCCGAGGCCGCAGCGGGCTGTCTAGGGCTGTCTAGGGCTGTCGTGGGGACACCCTTCGTTGTCAATTCGCGACCAGGCTTCTTCGTCGCGAAGGCGTTCTTCGCTTCGCGCACGGGAGCCGGCGCCATCGCCCGATTGTGCGTGCGCGAACGCGGCATTCATGACCTTTATCCTCCGCCAGTACTCGCGAAAGAATGCGCTAAATCGACGGTTGAAGCCCGCGGGCTGTGGTCTCATCCCAGTGCTTTGGCAATCGCTCGTGCTCACCGACGGGAGGGCACCCTGTACTGAAGTGAACTCGCGCTGCGAGTAAGGCGGTACCCTGACCGAACTTGTGAAAACAGACATTCCAACCTCCTCGAGCTTCTCGTCGTGCGAAATGTCCCGGGCCGCACTACTTTCTACGATATCAAGACGACATCGGGACTCCTGAGCAATAGGACTCACGTGGTCCGTGCCGATTCTCCGGGATTCCGCTTGATCTGGTCCAGGCTTCAGGCTGCTGTGACCGCAGCGATGTTGTGAAAGGTGGAATTTATTACGGTCGCGACCCGAACCTTAGGCGTGCCGTCCAGCACCTTCTCCAGTTTGTTCAAGTAATAGGCACATCGGTCGCACCTGTCAGCTTGTTCCTTGCTGTCCCAGATACTGATCGCGGTCACATGCGTGCCGCCCTCGGCTGCCAGCGTGATCACATCGCGGAACCCCGTTTGTTGGCGCAGTAGAGGCAGTACGTACTTTTCGAAGGTCTCACCAAAATCTGCCAGGGTGTGTGGGTTCAAACGTATAGAAACACTGCGGGCAAACATTGCTAGACCTCACGCCTTCTCGGTTTTTAACCGGTAATCGAAACGGGGTTTCACTGGAATTGTCGTTTTAGTTCCCATAGCCCGACACCTTACTTGAGATTCTGTTTTTGGATCCCTAAACAGGAATTGGAGCATCCTGGGCGGCGGCGTGACTGTGCAAAAGTGATCACTGTGGTCAGGTCAACCGCCTGGCTGCCTATCAGCACTTGAATCAGGCGGCCGTCGCTCTCGGCATGCGTGCGTCACGCCTCTGCGTGTACCTTACGCCCGTTTCGGGAGGAACCGGGCCCATTCCCGAGATGATCACATCTGCTCAGACTTAAAAAAGCCACGAGACTACAAAAGTGCAAGCCCTCAAAGCCACAAGCCGAACTATACGAGGGCCGGAAGAGAGCGCATCCATGCACAGCCGGAACCCGACTAGCCAGCTCGCCTTGGTATTGGTCGCCGTTTTTCCCCTAGCATTGGGAATCAGCGCACAGAACCACAGCGGCCGGTCTGCGCCAAAGGAAGTGAACGCTACCGCTTTACCGGCTCAAGGCCCACCGGCAACGGCCCTGCGCGCGATTATTGCCGCTGGCCGCCTGGAAGATCTACGTTGGCCCGATTTTCCGGATTACCGCGTCGATGTGGAGAAGTTTTATCAACACTCGGACCATTCCCTGGCCTGGGTTCGTACCGGACAACCCACTCCACA
>Ga0326728_10013399_pt1 | contig 17815 bp, 13 predicted proteins | sample MB3enrmetagenome_FD_207602 | JGI IMG/M metagenome (GOLD analysis project Ga0326728, IMG submission 207602) | Lab enriched peat soil microbial communities from McLean, Ithaca, NY, United States - MB31MN | ecosystem: Environmental > Terrestrial > Soil > Wetlands > Peat | place: USA: New York... | reverse complement strand
CCGTGGAAATGCTTTCCGGCGAGAAGAAGAGATTGCCGGGTTTTGTGCTGAGCCGGCCGTAGAGATCGACGGCGAAGGCATTGCTGCCTTTGACGGCCTCGGACTGGTCGGCGGCTGGAGCGGAGATCGAGGTCGTGGGCGGCATAGCGGCAAGGGCAGTGTGGCCGGCAAATAGCGCGAGAAGAAGAGATAGCAGCGGCTTCATGCAAGGCTCCTGGATCGATGTGCAGAAAGGCACCAGCTGATCTTAGATCCCAACAGGGATCGCAGCAGGCAGCCTTTCTTGCATCAAAAAATCGTGGCCCGCCGATGCGCCGGTTTGCCGCTATCCCATCAGGCCCTTGTGGCCCAGCCAGCTACGCAGATAAGACGCCTGCCCGATGTGGTAAGTTTCGTGGATGGCGAGGAAGCTGACGATGCCGCTCACCTTGCCGTCGGTGCTCGGAGGCCCGCTTGTCGCAGGTTGGGCGAGCGCCTCCTCCGATACCGTGTCGAGTGCGCCGGCCAGCACGCCGGAGACTTCTCGCCAGGCATCGATCAGTGTGTCGGGCGAGGGATAGGCGGCGCCATCTTCGCATTTGCTGCCGCGCGCGAACATACCCAGCCAAGGCTGCGACCACTCCGTGCCCAGCCGTCCGAGCAGCGCCTTGCGCGTCCAAATCACGTGGCCCACGATCCACGCGATGTGATTGCATTTTTCGTCGGGGCGTCGCAGCCACTCTTCCGGCGAAAGATCGCTCACCATCTTCACCAGAAAATCGGAGTTGAAGCGATAGTTGTGTGCGGCCGTTGCGATAACTTCGGGGACAGGCACGGGACCTCCTGATATTGACCGAGCGTGGGACCTCTAGGCTCGGCTTAGATATGCGCCTTCACTGGTGTCGACGCGAATCTTTTCCCCTTCGTTGATGAAGGGTGGGACCTGGACCACGAGGCCGGTTTCGGTCTTGGCGGGTTTGGTGACGCTGGAGGCGGTCGCCGACTTCAATCCCGGCTCGGTTTCGATGACTTCCAGGTCGACGGTTTGCGGTAGCTCGATGCCCACCGGCTGGCCATCGAAATAACTCACCTTGATCTGAAGATTGGGGATGAGATACTCGACCGCATCGCCGAGTGTGGCGCTCTTGAGCACGGTTTGCTCGAAGTCCTGCGGGTTCATGAAATAGAAATCGTCACCGTCGGCGTAGAGGAACTCCATGGGGATTTCATCGACGACGACTTTCTCAATGGCGTCGGCGGAGCGGAAGCGGTGCTCGAACATGGCGCCGGATTTGAGGTTGCGCAGCTTGGCCTGGATGAAGGCGCGAAGGTTGCCGGGCGTGCGGTGCTCGACCTTGAAGACGGTGTGCAGCTGGTCGTTGTGTTTGATGATCATGCCCGGACGAAGTTGTGTGGCGGGAATCGCCATAGATGGTGCAGCTCCTTGCTGGATTTGCGCGCGATGCGCAATGAAATATGCCGTTTGGCCTTTCTATATATTGTAGCCCAGCGGGTAGTGCAGGGACCAAGGGACCAAGGGAACGAGGGAGCAAGCCATCCCAGCGGGCAACGGCCGCTCGCCGGGGTCCCCGGTCCCCGGCAAGGGCGCAAGAAAACGGCGCGCGTCGCCAAACGTTTGCTGCATCAACGCGGAAGGGCAACCGCAGATCCTTCGACGCCGTTCGGTCCAAAGGCGGACCAAACTTCGATCAGGATGACAACGGTACTTGGGTTACAAACTTTAGAAATCGGACTCAAACAGGCGCGATATAGAATAGCGATGAACCAACCAAGGGCCGCAAGGGAGAAAAATCAACGCATGAGCAAGCCAGTTTCTATCTGTGTGATCGGATCGGGTTATGTGGGACTCGTGGCGGCCGCATGTTTTGCCGAGATCGGCCACCACGTGGTCTGCGTGGACAACGATGAAGCCAAGGTGAAACAACTTCGTGACGGCGGCGTGCCCATCTTCGAGGAGCATCTGCCGGAGTTACTGGCCAGGCACCGCGGCCGCTCGGTTCTGTTCACCTCGGATCTGGGCGAAGCCGTGGAAAAGAGCGAGGTGGTATTTATCGCTGTGGGCACGCCGCAAGGCGACACGGGCGCCGCTGATTTGTCCTATGTGGAAGCCGTGGTGGCGGAGATTGCGCGATCCATTACCAGCTACAAGGTGATTGTGGAGAAGAGCACGGTTCCGGTATACACCAACGACTGGATTCGGCGCGTACTGCACCGTCATGGCATCGCGCTGGAAAGCTTCGATGTGGTTTCGAACCCCGAGTTCCTGCGCGAAGGCACGGCGGTCAAGGATTTTCTGCACCCCGACCGTATTGTGGTGGGCGCAAACAACGAGCGTTCCGCCGAAGTGCTCGAGCGGATTTACGAGCCGCTGACCAGCGGCACGTATTACGCCCAGCCGGGGGCGCTTTCCGGAATGTGCAGCGCTGCGCATCCTGCACGACTGGTGGTGACCTCGACGCAAAGCGCGGAGATCATCAAGCACGCATCGAATGCGTTCCTGGCGATGAAGATCTCGTTTATCAACGCGGTGGCAAACCTGGCCGAAGCCGTCGATGCGGATATCGAAGATATTTCCGTGGGCATCGGGCTCGACAGCCGGATCGGTCCCAGGTTTTTGCGCGCAGGGCTGGGATATGGAGGCTCCTGTTTCCCCAAGGACGTAGCCGCGTTTCACTGGGTGGCGCAGGAACGGGGCGTGGATTTTCAACTGCTCGAAGAAGTGCGCAAGATCAACGAGACGCAGAAGGAAGTTTTCTTCAACAAGGTGCGCTCGGCATTGTGGACCTTGCGCGGCAAGCGGCTGGCCGCATTGGGCCTGGCCTTCAAGGGCGAGACTGACGACATCCGGGAGTCACCGGCCATCAGCATGATTGAAATGCTGCTGCGGGCGGGCGCGATTGTGACGGCCTTCGATCCCGCGGCGATGGAGCGCGCCAGGGAAGTGTTGCCGCCCACGGAGAAGATGCGCTATGCGAGCGATCTGTATGAAGCGGCGAAAGATGCCGACGCGGTGCTGATTCTGACCGACTGGAAGGAGTTTGCCACGGTGGACCTGGCGCGGCTGAACCGGGCCATGCGCTTCCCGATCGTGATCGACGGGAGAAACCTGTACAAGCCGCTGGAGATGCAAAGCCACGGATTCACTTACGTGAGCGTGGGCAGGCCGACCGCGTATCATGCGCAAGAGGGCAAACCGCGCAAGGGGTAAAGGCGGTGAAGAGTGCGGGTGTGAGTGTGAGCGGACAGTTCCCAGTTCATGTTCTCAATGGTCAGCGAACAGGGGGTTTCAAAACAGTGGGCAGTTCCAGATCGCTTGCCACTCACACTCGCGCTCACCGCTAACCACTCACCACTAACGGCTGTTTTTTGGAGCACTCAATCTTGACCATGCACGTTCTCGTCACCGGCGCAGCCGGGTTTCTTGGTTCGCACCTTACCGGCCGCCTGTTGAGCGACGGCTACACCGTTCTAGGCGTAGACAATCTTTCGACGGGAGCTCTGGGAAACCTTGCCCATCTCAGCGGTCATCCGCGCTTCCGGTTTGAGGAGCGGGACATCTGCACGAGTTTCGATCCCGGCCCGGTGGATTACGTTTTCAATCTGGCTTCGCCGGCCAGCCCGCCGGAGTATCTGCGCCTGGGCATCGAGACGCTGCGCGTAGGTTCCGTAGGCGTGGAGCATACGCTGGAGATCGCCGCGCGTTACAACGCGGGCTACCTGCACGCCTCGACTTCAGAGTGCTACGGAGACCCGCTCGAACATCCGCAAAGCGAGAGCTATTGGGGTAATGTGAACCCGGTGGGCCCGCGTTCGGTCTACGACGAGGCCAAGCGGTTTGCAGAAGCGCTGGTGATGGCCTACCACCGTTCCCGCGGAGTGAATACACACCTGGTGCGCATCTTCAACACCTACGGCCCGCGTTTGCAACCGGGCGACGGCCGGGTGATTTCGAACTTCATGATGCAGGCTCTGCGCGGTGAGCCGCTGACCATCTACGGCGACGGCCAGCAGACGCGCAGCTTCTGTTATGTCGACGATCTGATCGAGGGCATCATGCGCCTGGCGCATAGCGAGGAGCACTTCCCGGTCAACATCGGTAATCCCGTGGAGTTCACGATTCTGGAGTGCGCGCAAACGGTTTTGGACATCACGGGATCGAAGAGCGAACTGTGCTTTGTCGATCTGCCGGTGGACGATCCGGCGCGGCGCCGCCCCGATATCACCAAGGCGCGGACGCTGCTGGGATGGGAGCCGCAGGTGCAGCTCGCAGAAGGGCTCCAGAAATCGCTGGATTATTTCAGAAGCAAGCTCGCTCATGAAACGGAAGTGAATCGGCCCTGAAGCTGACGTACTATCCCACCGTTTTCCGCAGAACACGCGCAAAAGGATGGGGCACGGAAAGGTTCTTCCTCCCAGAGCGGTCAGAAATCTACGGCATTTCTCCTTCAAACGTAGTCCTTTCGAGGGGCGTGCGGGGTTGCGATTTCTTGAGAAAATCGCAACCTGGCAGTCGTGGCTTCGGGACACATCAGAAGGAGAAATGCGTTAGCGCGGGGGCTCGTAGGGCTCGGCGCGCAACAGATTTGAAAGAATGTTGCGCTCATCCGGCGAGAAAGTGCTCTGGTAACGCGCGGAGTTGAGCACGGTGTCACGCTGATCGAGCGGCACGGAGCTGAGATCCTGAAATGCGTGCTTGACGAGCATCTGGCGGTCCGGCGGCAGCGCCTGATAGCGGCGGCCGGCCTGGCGCACCTGCATCTGCTCCTGCGGCGACATACGTTCCAGCATCTCGCTGCGAGCCAGGCGGCGATCGCGTTGCGCCTCCGGCATCTGGTTTAGCTGGTGCAACTGCTGGACGAGCCGCTGCTGCTGAGCGGGAGCCAACCGGTTGAAGCTGGGATCGTTGCGCAGCAGCCGCTCCTGTTGATCGACAGGAAGGCCACGGTGCTGGTTCAGCCAGTCGCCGAGATGTCCGGGAGAGGCAGCGCCGGGATAAGCGTTTCCGGGACGCGTAGCCGGAGACTGCACGCCATACGCGCCATTTTGGCCGTACGCTGGCGCAGGACGCTGGCCGCTGTTATATTGCGGATTCTGCTGATAAGGCCGCTGCTGGTTCTGGTACGGTCTCTGCTGGTTCTGAACCTGCGGCTGTTGATTCTGGTACGGCCTCTGCTGATTCTGATTCGGCCGCTGTTGATTCTGGTACTGGCGTTGCTGGTTCTGGTTGCCGCGCCGCTGATTCTGGCGGGGAGGACTCTGCTGCCTGCCGGCGCGCGGCTGGTTCTGGCCGAGACGCGCCCGCATGGCAGGAGCGGGGCGGAATTCAGCTGGGCGCTGAGAATGCAGCCCGGCCGCGGGCAGGCAGAGAAGCAAGGCGGCAGCGGCGGGCAGACAGAAAGACAGGACCGCTGCGGCGGTCGAGGCCGCCTGACGCATTCTTTCCGCGTTCCAAGTCCCGTTCACAAGTCGTTCTCCCGGCAGCAGGCCAACATCTCAAAAAATCAGTCTCCGCTCTCGTTGCTGGAGAGAGATTCCATCTGGTCCAGCACTTGAGCATTGCTATCGAGCGTCTGCAGATCGTTCACGGCAGCGGCAAGCGGGGCGGGCTGCGGGGGCTGCATCCAGTCGGTGACGCCAAGATAGGTGCCGCCGCCCAGCAGCAGCACGATGGTCAACGCCATGGCGGCCAGAGGACGCACGTGCAAGCCTGGACCATACGCGATGCTGGCGCGGATGCGAGCCATTCTGCCCGCCAGCCAACCGGCCGGCGCGGCTTCGCGCTCTTCCCGCATCCTGGCGCCCAGCCGCGTGAGAAAGTAAGGGCTCGGCTCGGGAGCTTCCCAGGTATCGAGCAACTGCATGGCGGCCTTGAGCTTTGCAAGCTCGGCCTGGCAGTCGCCGCACTCGGCAACATGCGCTTGAACCTTGGCAGGCACAGCATGTGGATCGAGCAGCAGATCGGCCAGTTTCTCGTCCACCATTTTGCAATTCGTCTTTGTCTGTTTCATGGTTTGCCACCCCGCTCTCTGCCGGTTGGTTCCGGCTTCTTTCCCGCCTTCCAAATCAAACAAAATCCTTCAACTTTTCCCGCAGCGTCTGGTAGGCGCGGAAGAGGAGCGACTTGGTTGCCGACTCGCTCAGCTTGAGCACCTCGCCGATCTGGCGGTAATCCATCCCCTGGTACTTGTGCATCAGCACTGCCATGCGCTGCCGCTCAGGCAGCGCCATCACATGACGGCGAATCGCGGCCATGCGCTCATCGCGCAGCAGCCGCTCTTCGGCCGAAGGCTCGTCGTCGGCCAGATCCGGAGACGTACCGGTCTCCTCGTCAGGCTGGTCAAGGTACACGGTTTGCGCCGTGCGCTCGTTCTTGGTGTCGCGCGCGTAGTTCACCGCCAGGTTGGTCGCGATGCGGTAGAGCCAGGTGGTAAACCTGGCCTCGGCCCGGTAACTCCCCCTGGCACGATAGACGCGCAAAAACACTTCCTGTGCCAACTCCTCGGCAATGGCCTGGTTGCCTACCATCCGGAAGAGGAAATGCATTATCGGCCGGTGGTATTTTTCCGCCAGGTACGTAAAGCTGGCCTCGTCCCCCTCGGCCACGCGGAGCATAATGGCCGCGTCGCTGGTGGGGTCCAGTCCCTCCCGAACGCCCGTGTTCGGGTCCGGGGCCGCGCCCGGCCGAACGGCCGAACCGGCGCCCAAGGCAGGACCGTTGAGGACCATGGTTGCCATACTTTCTGGAACCCCATCCGTGCCAGAAGGTTGCGCCCCGTAAGAGGTTTCATCGCCGGAATTTCCGTTTTCCTGGTCCTCCGCGCCGGGGCTTGGGCCCGCGCTCCTGGAAAAGGCGGCAAATTGGCTTTTTCGGCCCGAAACCGAGGGGGGCATTCCGGAGCCTGCCAGGGCGGGGATAGGGCTGAGCGCGGCTTCCCCTTCCATGGGGAGCTCATTTTCCTGGCGGATTGAACGCGTTCTCCTGAACATACCCGGTTTCCCGTCCAATCCTGGCGGTGCAAGGGCAAACCGCGCCCACTGGGCGCCGGATTTGGACGTAAAGCTCTGCTGGTGTTACTCTACCTTACGGGACGCCTTCTGCGGCGACCTTCCTGTGCCGGCAGTTCCAAACTGGTTTCCGGGCTGGTTTCGAGTCTGGTCTGTGGGAAGGAAAAGCGGGCAGGTCACACCTCTCGAGAACCGGGAATTTTCCCGGGCCGCGGCAGTGACAGTAGCCCCTCCCAAAGCCTTTTCTGGGCGCTTAACTCAGCGGTAGAGTGCCATCTTCACACGGTGGAAGTCGCAGGTTCGAATCCTGCAGCGCCCACCAAAATCAACAACTTAAGGGGGGTGTCTCCGCATCTGGGTCCAATCTGGGTCCAAGGGCCAATTTGGAGCCATCTGTGCGGCCCGTTAGCTGTTCCACCACTCAGCTATGAGCGGTCCGAACGGCTTGCGGAATGGCTTGCACATACGTGTCAGCGGTGATCTGGAAATTGACGTGACGAAGGGCTTCCTGGACGGCCTTGATGTCCTCTCCGTTCCCCTCTGATTGCGCTGAATGGCGGACGACGCTGCCAGCGAGAAACTCTCCTCCGCTTGGCGCTGAATGGCTCTCAGCTTGCCACGAAAAATCCAACGATGAATAGGGTACCCGGTGGTACCGGTCACCAGGATCTTCATATCGAACCTGAATGCTGTGAACGCTCGATTCCATACGCGACGCCGTTTCCGTTGGGTCCGGGTTGTCCCGGCTTCCGCACCGTGACGCGAGGATCTTCACGCAATTTCCGGATCGCGTTCATGGGAAGAAAGGAGGAGTACTATCCGCGCTCCCCCGTTCGCTGTTTGTGAGTTGTTATCGTGTGGCGAGGGCCGATTCATGCCTCCACCGCCGCTGAATTGCCTTGAAGGAAACCGCCTGATACGGCGCGGAAATTCCCACCAGCAAATACACGATGGAAGTGATCGCGGAGGTCTCGCCAAATCTGAGGCCGAAGATCGTCGCGACCAGGTCGAAGTGGGCTGCGCCTATCAGGCCCCAGTTGAGACCGCCAACTACCAAGAGCACCGCTGCAATGCCGGGCCATGGTCGTGACCACGGCGCAGGAATCGCAAAGCAAACCCTCTCTTTTCCTCGCAAGCATCAACTACAACGTATGTCAGCAAGCAAAGAGGACTGGCGAGTTCCTCATTATCCCTGTGAGCAAAGGTTGTTCTCCGGCTGGATTACTAATCGTAAACGCATCTGTTGACTGGAGGGCCTCCTGGATGATGCTAAATCTCCCGACGCACTCTTCGCCCTCGGATCGGTAACTGAAAGTCAGCTTAGCGACTGGAATCTCGTGCCCCCCGCCGGGATCTGGTCCCAAGGGGCTCCCCGAGCCTGGGGCGTTTGTGGGTTCCGATCCGCCGTGGTTCCGAGTTCGCGAATAGAATGCAGCCACTGACGCAACGGTCACTGCTGCATGGGCCATCGAGTGATGTTCGGCGGAGGTTGAACCGCGGAGCGGGGATGGCTTCTATGGCTCCATCCACAAAGATGTACCGCTGGATGCAGGAGCAGCATAGATAGCAAACCTGTTGAAATAGCACTTGCTATAATGGCGCAAAGCTTCAGCGGCCCCTCTTTCTCCGCCATGTCTTTGATTCGATTTGGGGAATTCGAGCTCAACGAGCAGACACTCGAGCTCCGCAAGAACGGCGTGCTGAGTCGCATTCAGCAGCAGCCGGCGCGCGTTCTGGCGTTTTTGCTGAATCATCGCGGCTCCCTGGTGACACGCGAACAGATCCGGCTCGCCATATGGGGCGAGGACACGTTTGTCGACTTCGAGCAGGGGCTGAACTTCTGCATTCGCCAAATACGCCTGGCTCTGAACGATCAGGTGGAGCGCCCCCGGCACATTGAGACTCTTCCGCGCCTCGGATATCGCTTCATTTCCCCGATTGAAAAGAGTGGAGACGGCGAGCCCGCGGCGGTGGAGAAGCGCCTGCGTATCGGGGTGGTTCCGGTGGAGGATCTCTCGGGACAGCCAGAGAACTATTTCGCCGCCGGATTGACGGAGGACATGATCTCCGCACTTTCGCGCATCGATCCAGGGCGGCTTCGCGTGACGGCTCTTCCAAAGCTTGAGAGCGGCGATGCGATGGCGGAGCATCTCGACCGGCTGAAGCGCGAACTGAACCTGGACTATCTGTTGCGCGGATCAGTGAGACGCTCGGGGGATAGGTTTCGCATCAGCGCGCAATTGCACGATCTGCGCGACAAGTGCGTGCTTTGGTCGGAAACGTACGACCGCAAGGCGGGCGATCTGCTGGCGGTGCAGGAAGAAGTGACAGAACGCGTCAGCCGGTCTCTGGCGCTGGAGCTTTTTCCGAGCGCGACGGTGGGCTCGCGGCGGTATTCGCGGTCCTCAGCTGCGTATGACGCTTACCTGAAGGGGCGTTTCTTCTGGCACAAGATGACCTCGGAAGCTATCCGGCTAAGCATGGCCTACTTTCATGAGTCGTTATCGATCGATGCCGGTTTTGCACCCGCATACGCGGGACTGGCGGACTGCTACGCGCAGATGGGATCCTCGCGCGTGGGAACGATGAAACCTCTTGAGGCCGTCGCAGAATCGCGTAAGCATCTGCAAAGGGCGTTGGATTTGGATGAAACACTAGCCGAAGCGCATTGCACGCTGGGCCTCATCAAGAGCTGGTACGACTGGGACTGGGACGGCGCGGGTGTCGAGTTCCAGGCGGCGCTGGCGCTCGATCCAAGCCAGATAACCGCGCTCATTTGGCAGTCGCTCTTCCTATCAGTGAACGGGCGGCATCAGGAGTCACTCGCGTCGATGCAACGCGCGCGAGAACTAGAGCCACTCTCGCCCACCGTCAATCTTTATCTTGGATTGGCGTATGTGCACGGTGGTCAATTCGACCTGGGGATCCGGCGCATTAGAGAGAGCATTGAGCTCGATTCGGGCTACTATCGGTCTCACATGTTTCTTGGCAGATCATTGAGCGCGATTAACCAGCATGACGAAGCGATTGTCGCGCTGCAACGGGCGCTGGCTCTTCGGCCCGACAGCTTCGAGTCGAGCGCATTTCTGGGATTCGCGCTGGCGGGCAAGGGCGACCGGAAAAGCGCCCTTGCCATGGTGAAAAAGACCCAGGTACTGGGCGAGAAATGTGAACCGGCGATCGTCCTCGCGTGCATTTATGCGCGGCTCTGCATGCCGAACGAAATGTTTGAGTGGCTCGAGCGGGCCGTGGCAGTCAAGTCGACTCCGATCTATGTCCCACTGATCAGCGTGGAGTTCCGTCCTTACGAAACCGACGCTAGGTATCACAGATTTCTGGCATCCATCGGATTGTCGCATCGCGCGCGATTTTAGCTTGTCGGTGCGATGTTCTGGTTGAAGCGGAAAAAGTTAGTAGGGTCGTACTTTTTCTTGAGTGCGGCGAGGCGAGCATAGTTCGCGCCGTATGACGCCTTGACCGCCGACGGCCCTTCCTCACCGAGGTAATTCACATAGGCATCTGAGGCCCCGAAGCCGTTCAACGCTGAAGCGAAGCCCTGCGCCCAGGTAATGCATTTCTCCGCCATGGTTGGATCGGTCCACGCGGGCATGATGTTGATGCTGTAATGAACGCGACGAAGGCCGAAGGCGGTTTGTTCTACTGGCACGCGGCTGGCTGCGCCGTGCATGTGCTCGAGTATGACCTGGGTCTGCTCGGTGGGCATCTGCTCTGTGTATTCGAGGATCGTCCGAATGGCCTCATCGGTAAGCTCGCGGAGGAAGGGGCACTTGAAGTAATAGTGCGCGCCTGCTGGAGCGGTGAAATCGAGCATGGTTTGAAGCTCGGTGTATTTCTTTTCGCCGATCAAGTCGGCGGCGGGCTGCGAGGCGAGGTAAAACTGTTTGCACGCGGCGGCGCGGTCGTCTTGCGATCCGCTGTGACAAAGAGCGATTGCCGCCATGGGATGGCCGTGCCCCACGAGCAGCGCGGCATAGGCGGTGAGCTCATCGGGCGCATGGGAAGTCAGGTCTCGATATTGCCGTAGCAGGTCGAAGGCTACCGGGCGCGGATATAACACAATGCCGCCATGGATGTTGGCGAGATGATGTAGACGGAACTCGAGCGCGGTAACGATTCCGAAATTTCCGCCGCCGCCGCGGATGGCCCAAAATAGTTCTTCGTTTTGCGTGGGGCTTACGGAGACGTGATTTCCGTCGGCATTCACGAGATCGGCGGAGACGACGTTGTCGCAACTGAGGCCATGCTTACCCATGAGCCAGCCAATGCCGCCACCGAGCGTGAGCCCGCAGACACCGGTAGACGAGATCACACCCCCGGTGGTGGCCAGCCCAAATTTCTCACATTCGCGATCGAATTCTCCCCAGGTGGCACCGCCTTGAGCTAATGCAGTTTTCCGGCTGGGGTTGATCTGGACTTCTCTCATCAGCGAAAGGTCGATCATCATCGCCCCGTCCGCCACCGACTTTCCGGCTACGCTGTGGCCACCCCCGCGCACCGACGCGGCGAGTCCCTGTTCGCGGGCGAAACGGACCGATTGAATCACATCGGCGATGCTCGTGGGCCGAACGATAACCGACGGTTTGCGGTCGATCATGCCGTTCCAGATCTTGCGCGCAGTGGCGTAGTCCGCATCGTTGGGGGTCAGGATCGGGCTGCTGAGGATGCGGCGCAGGCCGGCCAATTGCTCCGAGGAAAGTCCTTGTATCGGCTCCTTCATGCAGGAAAGATTACCACCCGTGCACGGCCTGTCCAGATGAGTTTTGGATGAGTTGGGCGAGGCGCGGAACTCAGGTTCAACTCATGGCCGCCTCATTGAGTGGAGGGGAAAGGTGCAGCAGACTCCTTGCATCATGAGGCGCGAATAGGTCGAGGCGCCGAGTCGATGAGGAGGAAGTCACATGAAAAGGAAAATCGCAGCTATCGTCGGGCTGGCTCTGCTCTCAGCGCTCTCAGTCTCCGCCCAAGACATGAAAACCAATCTGATCAAGGTGCCGTTCGCGTTTATTGCTGGGGACAAGACCTTCCCTGCGGGCGAATTTCGTGTCCAGATCAATCTCCAAACGAGAGAAACTACGCTGTTCAACCCCGCTGGCGCTTTGGTATCCATGCAAACCATCTCCGACGGCGCCGCTCCTGAACAGAACGACGCTCTGGAGTTCGAACGCTTCGGCGATACCTGGGTCCTGCGGCAAGTCAGGGTTCAGGGTTACGCGCTGAGGCTGATCCCGAGCAAGCTCGAGAAGAAGGAGCTGGCCGAATTGAAGTCCCAGGGCCGGCAGACGCTCATCGCATCTTCGGCGCCCGCTCGTTAAGTCTGGTACCCCATTCGCCCGATGCGGGATCTGCTGTGAAGCATCTCCCGTGTCAGGCGATTGATGCGATGGGGACCGAGGGCCGCCGTTCGTGAGTGCGGAGGAGAAGTGGCGCAGACTCACCTCGCGTCACCCTCCAGAGCGGGTACAGCCCAGGAAAAATCCGCACCTTGACAGATAAGAAAAGGAGCACACCATGAATCAAAACGTCAGGAACGCTGTAGCAGCATTCTCATTCAGCTCGGACGGCAGGTTGCGGGCGCGGCTCTTCCGCGGCAGCCTGTCTTTACTGGCCACCCTCTGCTTTTTGATCCTCGCAACCAGCGCCAAAGCGGCTTGCGGAAGCTTCGCCACGCCAGGCCTGAAGGCCTCCATCAAACTGCCCATCATTACGCAGGCCCAGATTGGCTTTCCCTCACCGTACCCGGGCGCCAATCCACCGATCGTTGGCCTGTGGCATGTAATCTACACCAACAGCGCCGATGAATCGACCTTCAACGACACCTTCGACACGTGGCACAGCGACGGCACAGAGTTTGAAAGCGCGTTTCTGGCGCCGGCGGGCGGCGACGTGTGCGTGGGAGTGTGGAGGCAGACGGGCTTGCGCAAGGTCACTTTGCATCACGTGGGCTGGCTCTTCAATCCGAGTACGCCGACAGCCACGGCAACCAACACCTTCACCCTGGACGAGGACATTGAGGTGGCCGCGGATTGCATGTCCTACAGCGGAAAGTTCACATTCAAAATATGGAACCTGGATGGAACCCCCACACCGATTGAAGTCACAGGCACGATTGCGGCGACACGTATTACGCCGAATTAACGAACGGTCCCTCCCCGAGCGATGCGATCACCGGCAGCAGCGAGTCCCCCCACGCCTGCCGGTCGACGCACCGAGCACGAGCGCCTTCTGTTCCCCGCCCTATTCGTTCCGTCCCCAACTTGTGCTCCGCTTCATGTCGCGCCCGGGCGCAGCGTATCCACATACATTCAACAAGAATGCGCCTTCGATCCCGAGGCAAAGCACCTCGACGTCCATGTAGGCTTCCCGGAAAGATTGTCTTCAAGAAGTCGGCATCGCGACGGGAAGCTCATGATCTGCCCCTGGGGTGCGGTTCACTGAGGCTCCCCGACCCTACGGCGTTCCCCGGGGGTGAGCCGTCAAAATGGCGCCTATCCAATGTTGAGTGAGTGCCTTGCCCTGAAGTCGTCAGCTCAGAATATTCGCATTCGCAACGGGGTGCATATCTGGGAGTGAGCCCCATCACGGTAAGAAGTATGCCGGAGGGCACATTTTATCCTCAGGCCGCTCCGCCGCCGTAATGGGAAGAAACCAGGACAGTCTGGCGACGGAAGCAGGGGCGATGCGGCAGCGCGTGCAAAGCCGCCAGGCTGGGGCGCGAACCCACTCCCCCTCGACCGAAAAGGAGCGTCGTCATGGTTGGCCCAACATTGCTCGTTCTTGCCGCCGGCAAGGGAAACCGGTACGGTGGCGTCAAGGTCATAGAACCAGTAGGTCCGCAGGGAGAGACGCTTCTCGAGTACTCGCTCTACGACGCCCGAAAGGCTGGCTTCGCCAGGATCGTCTTCGTGATCCGCAGGGACATGGACCGTGCAGTGAGGGAAACACTGGGCGCACGGCTCGTTCGCAACTTCGCGGTCGAGTACGTTTATCAGGACGTGATGCGGATTCCGTGGGGATTCCAGGTGCCGCAGGGAAGGAGCAAGCCCTGGGGCACAACACACGCTGTGCTTACCGCCGCAAGCCAGCTTCGCGAGCCCTTCGCAGTGATCAACGTGGATGACTTTTACGGTGCTCAGAGCTATTCAGCTCTGGCGCGCTATCTCCAGGCAGGCACCAACGATTGCGCCATGGTGGGCTACGTCTTGCGCAACACGCTGCCGGAGATCGGGCCGGTGGCGCGCGGAGTCTGCCAACTCGATGAGAAAGGTTTCCTCAAGGGGATTATCGAGCACAAGAATGTGGAACGCCAGGGCGGCCATGCGGTCTGCGTTGACGCAGCCGGGCAGGAAATGAAACTCTCCGGCAACGAGGTGGTCTCGATGAACATGTGGGGCTTCCGACCGGAGGTTCTCAAAGCCATGGCCGAAAGGTTCGAGAACTTCCTGAAGAGCCAAGGCGGCGACCCCAATTCCGAATGCTATTTGCCGAACACAGTGCACGAGCTGATCACCGAAGGAAGAATGCGAGTGAAAGTGCTTCCCAGCGCAGACTCCTGGTTTGGGATAACCTATCGCGAGGATCATGCGCGCGCGATTCAGACCATTCACCACATGATCGAGGCCGGGTATTATCCACGGCGGCTCTGGGCGTAAGAGCAAGAACCAGTTCGCGTGCGCTATGCGAGCCGATTCTGTCCTCGGTCCGTCCTCGCCATATTGCAGCGTTCCAACGGTTGTCGCCAATGCAGCGCAAGTCCTACAAGACCACTCAAATTGTGGTTGGGTTGTAAGCCAGAACGGCTGGACAACGGAAGCCTATCGCTGCGCAGCACCCCATATTCGCGCGGATATTACTGCGACAGGCCACTAGCTGAAACTGATCCCAAAGCACTCGGACGTAAAGGCTGGGCGCCGCTCCCAATCGCAAGGGCACTCCAGTGCAGGAAGGCTGGTTGGCTGGTGCACACCACTGGGGGTAAATGCTTACGGAGGCGATCCTGATTCTACGCGCGATGTCTTGATTTCAATCTGACGAAGCCTTCGCGCACCCAACCTGGTTCACCAGCGCATCATCGCCACTCAGTCAACGAGAATCCAAGAAGGTCCCCTGAGGCCGGCATGGCGACTGGAATCTCGCGCCCTCCCGCCGGGCTGGGGTCCGAGGAGGCTCCCGCAGCCCACGTCAGGTGAAGCCGGGTTCCGCGACGCTTCGCTACTGGCGGGCAAAGATGAGCACGCTCCAACTGGGGAGATTGATCCAGATCTGGCCGTCGGAGGCTTCCAGAGAATTGCCGTAGTTGCCCACTGTGTTGATGCCACCGTAGACAGGCGCCTGGGAGTTGAAGATTTCCAGCCATGTGCCGCCGTCGCCGGAGAGGCTGACGCCATACTGGTTCGATCCCCATTGGCCGTCGCCTGGGTTCACGACCACCAGCAGGACATCCCCGTTTTGGTCATAGCGTTTGAAGGCGATGACCTGGTTCTGAGTGTCGTTGTGGGTGACGAAGCCGGCCGGCGATCGCAGCGCTGAATGGGCCCAGCGGAGGCCGTTGATGTCGCGCACGAGCTGCTGCATGGGGGCGCCTGTGGGATCCCCGACCTTGGCCCAATCGAAGCGCAGGTCGCCCCAGGAGCCGACGACCGGGTTCCATGAGCCGTCGAAATGACCCTCGGTTCCCATGAAGAGCATAGGCGTGGCTGGCAGGGTGGCGTTGAGAGACCAGGCCAGGCGCGCTTTGGCGAGGGCCCAGCCGTTGGTGCGGCCGCCGAAGCGCTGGGTGAGGTAGACACCCGTGTCACCCTGACCGCTGTAGATCTGGTCGTGGGAACCGGCCAGATACATCACGTTGTGCCAGTTGTTGGGGTCGGCGAACAGGCGCTGGTTGTTGATGATGCCGCCGGGGCCTGAACCATTGAGCATGTTGACCGCGTCCCAGGGGCTATTCATATCCCAGATGGCGCAGAACTGAAAGACGCCCCAGGGGTCGATCCAGGGCATCACGGAGGTGGCGGCATCGTTGGGGTTGTACTCGGCGATGAGGTACTTCTCCGGGAACTCGATGCGCAGGGCGGGGACGATGTATTCCAGGGCATCGGGCTGAATGGCTTGCACGGCATCGAAACGCAGGCCATCGACGAGGTAGTCGCCCAGGTACATGCGTGCGTTGTCAAGCAGCAGGTCCTTCACTTCTTGCTGCCAGAGGGCGAAGCCTTCGCCCCAGGGAGTGTGGTGGCCGTTCACGAAGTAAATGCCGCCCAGAATGGGGTTGCCGTTGCTGTCCAGGTTATAGCCGGCATCGTTGCCGTCGTATTGCCAATAGCGGTTGTCGGTAATGGATGCATGGTTGTAGACCATGTCGAGAATCACGGCCAGACCTTTGGCATGGGCGGCGTCGATGAGTTGGATGAGCTCGGCGACTGCGCGATCCGGACTGGTGGCGTAGGCGTCTTCTGAAGCGAAAAGGTCGCAGGGGCCGTAGCCTTCATCAGCGCCTATGCCCAGGCTCGCTCCCGGCAGGTCGCAGAGAAAGTCGGTGATGGGCAAAAGCTCAATGGCGTTGAAACCGAGCCCGCGGATGTAGTCGAGCTTGCTGATGACATCGACGAAGGTGGCGATATTGTTGGTAACCGGGATGCCGTCGTTCTTGCCGGCAAACGAGCCGACGTGCAGTTGGTAGATAAGAAAATCCTGGAAGGCGGGTGTGTTGAACGGCTGGCGGTTGCGAGTGAAGATGCCCGGATCGATGACATAACCCTGAGAGGCGGCGGCGGAACTCTGCACCTGCTGCGCGCGGGCGTCGGTGCGGTAGTAGGTACCGGCGATGTTGTTCACGCCCCCGGAGTTGGTAATGATGTATTGGTACTTGTCGTTGGCCGTGACGGGGATCTGGTCGGCAGACCAGTTGCCGGTGCCGGGCTCCGGGGCAAGGTCGAGCGCGTTGGCCGGTAAGCCGCCGGTGAAGTCGCCGAAGAGCTGCACGCGGGAGGAGTTGGGAGCCCAGACACGAAAGCGGGCGGTGCCATCGGCGTAGAGAAGACTGCCCATGCCGTCGTCGTTGGGTGAGGGAGCACGCATCGGAACCTCCAGAGGGGGATCAGCTTGCGTAGAACGGTGAATGGACCTGCGAGAGAGGAAGCTTCAGAGCGCGGGCAACTCAGTTGGCCCCCGCGAGCTGTTGCCGGCTGGTTGGAACCCGGTGAGGCGAATCAATACCAGATCAGTTGATTTCTACTGAACGAAAGCACGTAACCTGGAATTACTTTACGCTGATCGGCGCGTAATTCTGATGAAATTTGCTTTGAGATTCAATTAGGGCGTGTTTTGGCGCTCTTCACACGCCGCGATGCGCCGAGTATCCATACGGCTCACACGGTTCCAGAGAATACGGCATTCTCGCAAGAAACTCCCGTCTCCAAGTCGTCGCTAGCTGGTCAATTCGACGATTGGTCTCTGCAAGTCGGCAAACGTCCACGAATCTGTCTCTGACTGAGTTTCTGTTAGCGCCGACAGATGGGATGAGAAGGCCGGTCTCCGGCGGGATGCATTATGCTCCCAGGTTATCGACGCGCTCGATGCGCACGAGGATGGCGCTGATCTGTGCGGCGCGGGGACTGACGAAGTCATTCGGAGAACGAATCCGCAGCCGATACATTAGGGGGTTTTGAGCCGGCCATGGGTGACGCGCTGAGTCCGCAACTGCGGGTTGCACTGGCACCCTTGGGCTGGCCCCCGCTCCATCACACGGCGGAACGAGAGGGCGACCAACAGATGGCTGCGCCGACTGTACCGAGAA
>Ga0326728_10013397_pt1 | contig 17821 bp, 13 predicted proteins | sample MB3enrmetagenome_FD_207602 | JGI IMG/M metagenome (GOLD analysis project Ga0326728, IMG submission 207602) | Lab enriched peat soil microbial communities from McLean, Ithaca, NY, United States - MB31MN | ecosystem: Environmental > Terrestrial > Soil > Wetlands > Peat | place: USA: New York... | reverse complement strand
CTTTGGCGAACGCATCCCGACGGACGTCGTCTATTACGACGGCTCCGATCCGGACAAGATGCACAACTATTACACATTCCTCTACAACCAGCTCGTGTTCGACCTGTTGAAGCGCCTGAAGGGCGAGCGCGAGGCCGTCGTCTTCGCTCGGTCGGCCACGACCGGCGGGCAGCGCTTCCCCGTTCACTGGGGCGGCGACAACGTGGCGACCTACGAATCGATGGCCGAGAGCCTGCGCGGCGGTCTGTCGCTCGGCCTCTCCGGCTTCGGCTTCTGGAGCCACGACATCGGCGGCTTCCAGAACACCGCCCCGGCGCATGTCTACAAACGCTGGTGCGCCTTCGGCTTGATGTCGAGCCACAGCCGTCTGCACGGCTTCACCTCCTATCGCGTGCCATGGATCTATGACGACGAAGCGGTGGATGTGCTGCGCTTCTTCACCAAGCTGAAGTGCCGGCTGATGCCCTACCTCTTTGGCGCCGCGGCGCAAGCGGCGGCGAACGGCGTGCCGATGATGCGGGCGATGCTTTTGGAGTTCCCGGATGATCCGGCCTGCGAGGCGCTCGATCGCCAGTACATGCTCGGCTCGTCGCTTCTCGTCGCGCCGGTGTTCAGCGAGGAAGGCGACGTGTCGTTCTACCTGCCAGACGGCAAGTGGACGCAGGTGTTGACGGGCGAGATCGTCGACGGCGGTCGTTGGCGGAAGGAGAAGCACAACTTCTCGAGCTTGCCGCTCTACGCGCGGCCCAATTCTCTCATACCCTGGGGCGGTCGCGACGACCGGCCGGATTACGATTTCGCCGATGGGGCGGTCTTCTCGGCCTATGGCCTCGACGACGGCGCCGAGGCGAGCGCGTCGATCCCGAATGCGGCCGGCGAGGAAACGTTCCGCCTGGCGGTCCGCCGCGACGGCGCGGCGGTCCGTGTGACCGCCAGCTCCGCCGATCCTGTGTGGACCCTCCGCCTTCCCAAGGGGCTCGCCGTGAGCGGGAGCCAAGGCGCGCTATTGTCGGTCGAGGCGGGCGAGATCGTCACCGTGCGGGACAGAGGCTCGGTCACGATCGGCCTTTCGCGAGCCGGCTGACATTCGCGCCTGACGATGATCCGCGAAAGGTCGCCCGGGTTCGTGCTTGGGCGCAAAACGGTCGTTCAAACTTCCCCACAACCGCTTGACGCGCGCGCTTGACTTGGCCCGCCGCGCGGGGTTCTTGGCCGCGCACGCCCATCGCGCCCGCGGAGGCTCGCATGACCGATCGTCCCTCTGTCCATCGCGCCGCGGCGACCGGCTTCGCCGCCGCCGCCGAGGCCTATCAGAGGGGGCGGCCGGACTATCCCGCCGCGCTCGCCGATTGGCTGCGTGACGATCTCGGCCTCGCGCCCGGGCGCGTCGCGCTCGATCTCGGCGCCGGCACCGGCAAGTTCACCCCGCTCCTGCGCGCGACCGGCGCGCGGCTCGTCGCCGTCGAGCCGGTCGAAGCGATGCGCGCTCAACTCGCCGCCGCCCATCCCGACGTCGAGGCGCTCGCCGGAGACGCCGAGCGCCTGCCGGTCGCCGACGCGTCGGTCGATGCGATCGTCTGCGCCCAGTCGTTCCACTGGTTCGCCAAGCCCGCCGCGCTCGCCGAAATGCGGCGCGCGCTCAAACCCGGCGGCGCGCTCGGGCTGGTGTGGAATGTGCGCGACAACCGCGTCGCCTGGGTCGCGGCGCTGACGACAATTCTCGACCGTCATCAAGACGACGCGCCGCGCCACGAGAGCGGGCAGTGGCGCGCCGTCTTTCCCGCGCCGGGCTTCACGCCGCTCAGCGAGCGCCGCTTCGCCTTCGAGCACGTCGGGCCGCCCGAACGCGTCATCGTCGATCGCGTGTTGTCGACGAGCTTCATCGCCGCTCTGCCAGCCGCCGACCAGGCGCGCGTCGCCGACGAAGTGCGGGCGCTGATCGCGGCGACGCCGGCGCTGGCGGGCCGGGCCGAGGTCGCCTACCCCTACGAGACGCGCGCCTACGCCTGCCGACGGGTCGATTGAGCGGCGAGCGAAACACCGCCGCCAGCGGCGCCGCGACGCGGCGGCGGAGATGATCCCGACGAGTTAGGCGAGCCGCCCATGGGCATGGCTGCGGTCGGCGAGCGTCTCGATCACCCGACACTCGGCGACTTTTCCGCTCCCGCACTCGTTGACCATCCGCACGAGCTCGGCTCTCAGCGCCGTCAGGCTGGCGATGCGCCGTTCGACCTCGGCCAGCCGGGCGCGGGCGATCTCGTCGGCCACCGCGCAGGACTGGTCGGGATTGTCCTGAAGCGACAGCAAGGCGCGAATCGCGTCGACCTCGAAGCCGAGCTCGCGCGCGTGACGAATGAACGCGAGGCGGCGCAGATCGGCGGCGCCGTAACGACGCCGGTTGCCTTCGCTGCGCGGCGGCGAGGGCAGCAGGCCGATCTGCTCGTAATAGCGGATCGTCGGCGCCTTGACGCCGCTTCGCCTCGCCGCTTCGCCGATCGGCGCGCCGTGCTTCATTTCCGCTTGCTCCTCTAGTCGCTAGAGATTGTACGGTCGTTTCCGATGTTCGGGAAGGAGCCGGCCATGGCGGAAGACTGTTGCTCGTCGACGGAGTCCGGTTGCGCCGCCCCGCCGGTGAAATTCCTCGAGCGCGAGGTTGCGTCCACGATCTCCGTGGCCGCCCGAGCGGCGGTCGGGCACTCGTGTTGCGCTGGCGGCGCGCCAGTCTTCGACGGCGTCGACCGGCGCTACAAGGCGATGCTCTGGACGGTCATCGCGATCAACGGCGCGATGTTCCTGACCGAGATGATCGCCGGCCGGCTTGCCGGCTCGCAGGCGCTCAAGGCGGACGCGCTCGATTTTTTCGCCGACGCCGTCACCTACGGCCTGAGCCTCGCCGTGATCGGGGCGTCCCTGCGCGTCCGCGCCGCCGCGGCGTTGCTGAAGGGGCTGAGCCTCAGCCTGATGGCGGCATGGGTCATGGGCTCGACGATTTACCAGACGCTCGTTCTCGGCCTGCCGCGCGCCGATCTGATGGGCGGCGTCGGCGCGCTGGCGCTGGCGGCCAACCTCGCCTCGGTGTTGCTGCTGCTGCGTTACAAGGACGGCGACGCCAACGTGCGCTCGGTCTGGCTGTGCTCGCGCAACGACGCGATCGGCAACGTGGCGGTGATGGCTGCGGCGCTTGGCGTGTGGAGCGCCGCGACCGCGTGGCCCGATCTGGTCGTCGCGGCTCTGATGGCCGGCGTCTTCCTCTCCTCTTCGACGCAGATCTTGCGTCAAGCATGGACCGAGTATCGGCGCGGCGAGGCGGACTGCGCCGCCGCCGCGCAGGGCGCGCCGTCGCGCCCCTGACTTCCGGTTAGCGTCGGCCGCCTTCGCGCAAGAACGCTTCGAAGGCGCGCAGAGTCGCCGCGGAAACGTAATGCTCGATGCCCTCGGCGTCGGCTTCCGCCGCCTCGCGCGGCGCGCCGATCGCGAGCAGCACGTCGACCACCAGGCGATGACGCTGATGCACGCTCTTGGCCATGGCGAGTCCCGCTTCGGTCAGGAAGATCCCGCGATAGGGACGCGAAGTGACGAGCCCTTCGCGCTTCAGCCGCGCGATGGTCTTGGAGACGGTCGGGTGGGCGACGCCGAGCCGGCGGGCGATGTCGGCCATGCGCGCCTCGCCGTTGGCGGCGATCAGGTCGGCGATCAGTTCGGTGTAGTCTTCCAGCGTCGCGGCCGAGCGCGCGGTGCGCGCCTTGCCGAAGCGTCGCGCCTGCGCAGCCTCGGTAGCGACCTGTGTATCTTCGACCGCCCGCCCTGTTCGGCGTCCTCTCGTGGCCAAGCCGCCCTCGCTCAATCCGTCGCGGCCACGCACCGTACCCGCCGGCGACACAATGTCATCGTCGCCGTCAATATGCAGCCATGGCTTCAAAGTGCAACTGCCATTTTGACGCAGCCGCCGCGGATAAGCCACGGCGTCATTGGGCAGCCTATTGACTATGATGTAGCAATGGCTACATTATGCATGCCAGGCGCAATTAGGCGAAGCCGGAGCGAGGACCAATGAGCGACGTCGCGACGCGGATAGGGCGGATGGGAATGACGGACCGCACCGTCGAAGGGATACGTGACGTGCTGGCCGGCAGGGCAGGCCGGTTCAGACCGCTGCTGTTCGCCGGCCCCGCGGTGATCGCCTCGATCGCCTACATGGACCCCGGCAATTTCGCCACCAACATCCAGGCGGGCGCGAAATACGGCTATGGGCTGCTGTGGGTCGTGCTGCTGGCCAATGTGGTGGCCATGCTGTTCCAGGCGCTGTCGGCCAAGCTCGGCATCGTCACCGGGCGCAATCTCGCCGAGATGTGCCGGGAGCATTTTCCGCAGCCCGTCGTCTACGCCTTGTGGATCGTCAGCGAAGTGGCGGCGATGGCGACCGACCTCGCCGAATTCCTCGGCGGCGCCATCGGTCTCTCGCTGATCTTGCACATCCCGCTGGTCGCGGGCATGGGCGTCACCGCGGTTCTGACCTACGGCATTCTGATGTTCGAGGGGCGCGGGTTCCGCCCGATCGAGGTCATCATCGGCGCCTTGGTCTCGGCGATCGCGCTTTGCTATCTCGTCGAAATGTTCATCGCGCCGGTCGATTGGGGCGCGGCGGGCCTGGGTTCGGTCGTGCCGCAGTTTGCCGACGCCGGCGCCCTGACGATCGCGGTCGGCATCGTCGGCGCGACGATCATGCCGCACGCCATCTTCCTGCATTCCGGCCTCACGCAGAACCGCGCGCCGGCGCGCAACGACGGCGAACGCCGCCAGTTGGTGCGCTTCTCCAACATCGAGGTTCTCATCGCTCTGGCGGTCGCCGGTCTCGTCAACATGGCGATGGTGGTGATGGCGGCCAGCGCGTTCCACGAGGGCCACAGCGACGTCGCCGAAATCGAGACCGCCTATTCGACGCTGACGCCGCTGCTCGGCGCCGGCGCCGCGGGCGCGTTCCTGACCGCGCTGCTGGCGTCCGGGCTGTCGAGCTCGGCGGTCGGCACGATGGCGGGACAGATGATCATGCAGGGCTTCGTCGGCTTCCGCATCCCGATCGTCGTACGCCGCCTGGTGACGATGGTTCCCGCCTTCGTCGTCGTCCTGCTCGGCGTCAATTCGACCAACGCCCTGGTCGTCAGCCAGGTGGTGCTGAGCTTCGCCCTGCCGGCGCCGGTCATCGCCCTGCTCATCTTCACCCGCCGCAAGGATATCATGGGCGCCTTCGTCAACAGCCGGCTGACCAACGTCGCGGCGGTCGTCGGGACGATCGTGATCCTCGCCTTGAACGTCATCCTGCTGCTGCAGACTTTCGGCGTCGACATTCCGGGACTGCCGAGCAGCTGACCGCTCGCTTGACGGCGCCGCCCGCCTCCGCGCTCGGCGCCGTCTATTTCGCGACGACCTCGGCCGCCGCCGCCGCCGTCGCCGCGCGCTTCGCCAGCGCGCGGTCGAGGCGGCGGCGCAGCGGCTTGTCGCCATGCGCCGGATGGCCAGGATCGCTCGCAGCGGCGGCCATGCGGCGCATCAGATCGGCGTCGTGCTCGTCGCGATAGGGCTTGAGATCGAGATCGTCGGGCAATTTGGTCAGCCGCTCGTCGCCCATCTCCTTGACGTAGGCCTGCATGAAGCGGTCGTAGGCTCGCCACGACACCCCGTCGGCGCGCACCGCGGCCTCCTCGGCGCGCGTCGCGATCTGGTGGGCGTGCTGGTAGTGGAGATCGAGATGGTCGATCAGCGCCTTCTCGACCTCCTCGTGCAGCAGCAGATAGCGGTCGACCGCGACGTCGCGGCCGCGATGGCGGAAGGTCGGCGGCAGATGGCGGTCGATGTAGATGCGTTTGCCGTCGAGGCTGTAGCCGGCGAGATAGGGAATGTCGTGCTCGCGGTCGATCGCGCCGACGCGGCGCGCGAGCGCGTCGAGCGCGCGGTCGAGCATCAGGCTCGAGACATAGGTGTCGGGGATGCGCAGCTTCCGATGCGCGGCGAGCGGGTGGCAGCAATCCTGCGGCATGGGCGCCTCCGAAAACGAAAACGCCGCTCCGCCCGAGGGGCGAAGCGGCGCCGAGGATCGGCGGCCGACGGGCGGCCGCTAGCGATGGATCACTTCGGCTGTTCGCCCTTTGCGGCTTCGTTGCCGGCCGCCTTGGCGTCGGCTTCGCACATGTAGGCGCCCTGCTTGGTCGTGCCGTAGCTCTTGTGGCCGGAGAAGTGATACTTGTGCGACTTGGTGTTGACCCAAACGACGGTGTCGCTCGGGCAATGCGCCTTCGCCTCGGCCTCGGCCGCGAACTCGCCGGCGCCGGTGGCGGCGGCGGGGGCGGCCATCGCAGCGGCGGACTTCTTCGGCTTCGGCGTCGCCGGGGCCGCGGCGGCGGGCGTCATCGCCGGCGCAGGCGCGGCGGCCGGAGCGGGCGCCGGAGCAGCCGCAGGGGCGGGGGCCGGAGCGGCCGCCGGCGTGGGAGTCGCGGCCGCGGCCGGAGCGGCGGCGCCCTTCTTCTGCGCCTCGCAGGTCTTGAGGAACTCGTTCCAGGTCTGGCCGTTGGTGGTGCCGGCGGCCTTGGCCGCCTTCCAATCCGCGCCGCATTCCTTCATCACGCTCTCGGCGTTGGCGGCGGTCGCCGCCAGTCCGAACGCGCCGGCGAGCATCATAGCCGCAAAGCCGATCGCAAAACCCTTATTGTACATCGTCTGTCCCCCTGTCCTCCGCTCCGCGCCGCCGCTTCGCTCAGCGCCAGAGTTCTTTTCGCCGCGATCCGCTGCGGCCACGCGATCTACGGCCTTACGCCGCCGAATTGCGAACGAACAGATTCTTGATCTTCTTCAGTCGGGTCGAGAAGCCGTGGCGGTTCTGCTCGACGTCGACCACCGCTTGCGAGGTGACCCAGTTGAGCTGAATCGCGCGCCGCCGCCCGGTGAACCGCTTGTGGCCGTGCCACGAATTGTCGGCGCGACGGAACGCCAGCAACGTGCCGCCGTAGGGCGGCACTTCGGCGACATAGTCGTCGAGATTGTCGGGGCCGCGCAGCAGGCGCAGGCGCCCGGCGTCTTCCTGCCAGCGCTCGTTCATGTAGAGCAGGACGGTGACGATCTTGCTCTTCGAGTCGGTGTGGATCGCGCCGTCGCGCTCGCAAACGTAGCCGCGCACGGTGTACATGGTCGGCCGGCCGGAAAGGTCGATCTCGAACTTGCGCTCGATCGCCGCCTGGAACTCCGAACCGCGCAGCTCGTCGATCAGCGAGCGGAAATGGCCGTGGATCTCCAGCTCCGCCGGCGGATGCGATCCCGGGCCGGGAACCTCGGGATAATCGGCGAGAACGGAGGCGAAAATCTCGCTCCGTAGGAAGTCGGGAACGACGACGAAATCGAAAGGGTCGCGCTCGAGCGGCGTACGCTCCAGCGCGGCGAAATCGCAATAGCTCATCGGCCGCTCCAGCTTGGCGCCCGTCGGGCCGCGCCTCGGTCGGGGCGAGCCTATACCAGATCGGCCGGACGCCGCCAAGAAACGGAGCGTCTCAACTTTCGCCGCGCCGCTGCGGCGGTCGCAGCGAGGCCGCCCCCCGCATCGAGGCTGCTCCAGCCGGGCTCGGCAGGCGGTTCGGCCGACTGGCGCGCGGCGATCGCGGCGTCGGCGTCGGAGGCGTCGCCGCTCCGCCGGTCGATCCGCTCGAGGCGCGCCGCGAACGGCGCTTCGAGCCAAAGGCCGATGAAGGGGACGCCGAGTTCGGCGGCGAGCCGCGCCGCGGCATGGCGTTCGGACGACTTGGCGTAGACGGCGTCGAGAACGACGCCCTGGCCGGCGGCGAGCGCGCGTCGCGCCTTGTCGATGAGACGCGCATAGGTCGCCTTGGTCGCCGCGAGGTCGTAGGCGGCGAGCGGCAGGCGCTCGGTCTCGGCGACGGCGAACAGGCGCTTGCGTTCGACGTCGCTGCGCAACACCAGCGCGCCCGGCGGCCGGCCGACTTCCGGCGCGAGGACGGCGGCGAGCGCGCTCTTTCCGGTTCCCGAGAGGCCGCCGACGGCGACCAGACGCGGCGGGGCGGGGTTGAGGAACGCCTCGGCGAGGACGAAGTAACGGCGCGCCAGCGTGCGTTCGGCGCGGCGCGCGGCGCCGGCGAGATGAGCGACGTTCGCCGCTTCGACCTTGGCGCGGATCGCCGCGCGCAGGCTCATGAAGAAGGGCAGGGCGGCGAGCCCGTCGAGTTCGTCCCTCTCGCCGAGCGCGAGATAGCTCGCCAGCAGCCGGTTGGCCGCGGCGCTGAGATCGCGCTCCCACAGGTCCATCAGCGGGAAGGCGAGATCGTAGAGGACGTCGCCGGTGGCGACGTCGGGATCGAACTCGATCGCGTCGAACAGGGTCGGCTCGCCGTCGATCAGCGCGATATTGCGCAAGTGCAGGTCGCCGTGGCAGCGCCGCACCCGGCCCGCCTCGCCGCGCGCGATCAGCAGGGGCTCGAGCGCGGCGAACGCGGCGCGGCTCTCGCGATCGAGCGCCGCGGCGCGCCGCGGCGCGAACAGGTCCGGCCGCGCCGCGAAGGCGGCCCGATTCTGGTCGAGATAGGTCGCCAGCGACCGGGTTGCGCGCCCGCCGTCGCCCGCCGGCGCGCGGTCGTGCGAACGGCGAATGGCGGCGGCGAGGCGGCGGATCAGGTCGGTCGACAATTCGCCGCGCTCGGCGATATGGTCGAGCGTCGCGTTCTCGTCGAAGCGGCGCATATGCGTCGTCCATTCGACGGCCTCGCCCTCGCCGCCGATCGCCAGAGCGCCGCCGCGGCGCACGATCGGCGTCACGCCGAGGTAGACCCCGGGCGCGTTGTCGCGATTGGCGGCGATTTCCGCCTCGCAGGCGGCGCGGCGCTTGTCGAGGGTCGAGAAGTCGAGAAACGGCAGCCGGATCGCCCGCCGCGCCTTGTAGGCGTCGCCGCCGGCGAGGAACACCGCCGCGCTCTGGGTGTCGATGCGTTTGACCGGTCCGACCCCGCCGTAGGCGCCCGGGTCGGCGAGAAAAGCGAACACCTCCGACTGGTCGCCCTCTTCAGGCGGCGGCGGGCTGATGGTCGGGGCGCTGCTTTCGGTCATCGGGCTGGCCCGGCGGAATCTAGCGCGTTCGCCGCGTTGCGTCGCGCTGTTGACCTGCCTCAAGCCGTTAAACGGCGGCGGGGTTATTGGACAGGCCGCGACGCCCCTCTTCTGTGACGGCTGAACCGCTTAGCTTGGCGGCGCCCCACTTGCCGCTCGGGAGCTCGATCGGTCATGTCCCGCATCGAAAACCGCACTTTCGACGAACTGGCGATCGGCGACAAGCACACCTACGCGCGCCTGCTGACGCCGGAAGATTTCGAGCGCTTCTCGCGCGCCGCGGGCGAGCTCGACCCGGCCGCGGTCGAATCGGGCCTGGTGACCACCAACGGCTTCGAAATGATCGCCGGCGCCGCCGGCTGGGCCGGCGCGCTGGCGGCCTCGGTGATCGCCGGGCAGTTCCCCGGCCTCGGCTCGCAACTCGTTCGCCTGTCGCTCGCCGACCAGGGCCCTGCGGCGCCGGGCGACCTGGTGACGCTCGCGGCCCTGGTGCAGGCGAAGGGCGAGGGCCGGCGCGTCACGCTCGACCTGCGCGCCGTCAACCAGCGCGGCGAAGCGATCCTCACGGGCAGCGCCGAAGTCGTCGCGCCGTCGGAGAAGATCGCGCGCGGCCGGGTGCGCGGCCGCAACGGGGAGATCCATGAGAAGGGCCGCCGCTATCGCCGGCTGCTCGAACTGACTCGCGGCTTCAAGCCGCTGCGCATGGCGGTGGTCCATCCGGTCGACGAAGCCTCGCTGGTCGGCGCGGTCGAGGCGGCGCGCGAGAAGCTGATCGAAGCGGTGCTGATCGGCCCGGAAGAGAAGATCCGCCGCGCGGCCGAAGCGGCGAACGTCGACGTTTCGGGGTTCGAGATCGTCAACACCCAGCACAGCCACGCCGCCGCGGTCGCCGCGGTGGCGATGGCGCGCGAAGGCAAGGCGGAGGCGTTGATGAAGGGCGCCCTGCACACCGACGAGCTGATGCGCGCGGTCGTCGACGGCGCGACCGGCCTGCGCACCGCGCGCCGCATCACCCACGTCTTCGCCATCGACGCGCCGACTTATCCCCGCGCGCTGTTCATCACCGACGCAGCCGTCAACATCTATCCCGACCTGATCGACAAGCGCGACATCATCCAGAACGCGATCGACATGGTTCGCGCGCTGGGCATCCTCACGCCGCGGGTGGCGATCCTCTCGGCGGTGGAGACGGTGTCGCCCGACATCCGCTCGACCATCGACGCGGCGGCGCTGTGCAAGATGGCCGATCGCGGCCAGATCACCGGCGGCATTCTCGACGGCCCGCTCGCCTTCGACAACGCGGTGTCGGAAGAGGCGGCGCACACCAAGGGCATCGTTTCGCCGGTTTGCGGACGCGCCGACATCCTCGTCGCGCCCGATCTCGAAGCCGGCAACATGCTCGCCAAGCAGCTCGAATATCTCGCCGACGCGGAGATGGCGGGCATCGTGCTCGGCGCGCGCGTGCCGATCGTGCTGACCAGCCGCGCCGACAAGACGATCGCGCGCCTCGGCTCCTGCGCGATCGCCCTGGCGCTGGCGCGCCGCCCCGCCTAATTGATATAACACATGAATAATGTTAATAAACGCTGAAGTTTGGCCCCGCCAAACCAGAGCAAATCAATAGCTTGTGACGCCATTCGGCGTTCAGACCCCGCGCCGCTTCACACGCTGAAGACGACAACGTGGAACACGACGTCGCGGCGCATTGCTGGGCCGCGACGGAGGGAATCGGCCGCGCCGCGCGCCGTCGGTTGCGCCGAGCGGGGGGACGGCCTAAGTGCGTCGCCAGCGGTTGGTCGAGGGGTCGGCGCGCGGGGCGCCAAAGCGTACGGGGAACCACTCATGATCAAGCAGTTCTCCAGCCGGAATGTTGAAGGATTCTCGAACAAGCTGCGCGGGCTGGCGACGCTCGCTGCGGGGTTGGCCGCGCTGGCGACGTTGTCAGGTTGCGACCAGAAGAATGTTTACGTCGCGCCGCCGCCGCCCAAGGTGACGGTCGCCAAGCCCGTTCGGCGCGCCGTCACGAACTACCTCGAGGCCACCGGCAACGCCGCCGCCGTCAATTCCGCCGACCTGGTCGCGCGCGTCGCCGGCTTCGTCGACAGCATTGGCTATCAGGACGGCGGGTCGGTCAAGAAAGGCCAGGTCCTGTTCGTCATCGAACCGGAGCCTTACGACCTCAAGCTGCAACAGGCGCAGGCGGCCGAAGCGGCCGTCCAGGCCACCCTCAAACAGGCGCAACTCGACTACGATCGCCAAGCCAAGCTCGTCGCCAGCGCCTCGGCGTCGCAATCGGTTCTCGACAATGCGACCGCCACCCGCGACAACGCGCAGGACGCGCTGCAGCAAGCCGAGGTCAACACCAAGCTCGCAGACATCAACGTCGACTATGCCCATGTTGCGGCGCCGTTCGACGGCGTCGTGACCGCGCGCCAAGTCTCGGTCGGCGACTACGTCGGCGCCGGCGCTTCGCCGACGGTGCTCGCGACTATCGTCCAGCTCGACCCGATCTACGTCAATTTCAGCGTCAGCGAGGCCGACGTTCTGCGCGTTCGCGCTGAGATGCGGCGGCGCGGGCTGACCTACGCCGATCTCTCGAAGGTTCCGGTCGAAGTCGGGCTGCAGAACGAGGAGGGCTATCCGCATCGCGGCGCGCTCGACTACGCTGCGCCGAAGCTCGATCAATCGACGGGCACGCTGAGCGTGCGGGGGAACCTTGCCAACGGCGATCGCGCGCTGCTGCCGGGCATGTTCGTGCGGGTGCGCGTGCCGATCGGCGAGGAGACGAACGCCCTGCTCGTGCCCGAATCCGCACTCGGGGCCGATCAAAGCGGGCGCTACCTGCTCGTTGTCGGCAAGGACGACGTCGTCGAGCAGCGCAAGGTCGAGATCGGCAAGCTCGAAGACGCGCTGCGCGTGATCGAGAAGGGGCTCGACGCGAACGACCAGGTGATCGTCGATGGTCTGCAGCGCGCCATCCCCGGTCAGAAGGTCACGCCGGAGTCCGCCTCCGCGGCGCCGTCAACCGACGACGCCGCACAGAAGTGAGGGGCCGCACATGTTCTCGAGATTCTTCATCGAGCGGCCCGTCCTGTCGAACGTGATCGCGATCCTGATCGTCGTGATCGGCGTCGCCGCAATCTTCAAGCTGCCGATCGCGCAATATCCGGAGGTGACGCCGCCGACCGTTCAGGTGACGACGCGCTATCCGGGCGCCAGTCCGCAGACGATCATCGACACCGTCGCGCTGCCGATCGAGCAGCAGGTCAACGGCGTCGAGGGCATGATCTACATGCAGTCCTACGCCACCGCCGACGGCGCCTACTCCCTGACGGTGACCTTCAAGATCGGCACAGACGTCAACTTCGCCCAGGTGCTGGTGCAGAACCGGGTGTCGAGCGCGCTGGCCTCGCTGCCCCAGGCGGTGCAGCAGCAGGGCGTGACGGTGCAGAAGACGTCGACCTCGATCCTGCAGATCGTCACGCTCGCCTCGCCGGACGGTCGCTTCGACAGCCTCTACCTCGCCAATTACGCCGCCATCAGCCTCAAGGACGACCTTGCCCGTCTGCCAGGCGTCGGCAATGTCAACGTGTTCGGCGCCGGCGCCTACGCGATGCGGGTCTGGCTCGATCCCGACAAGCTGAAGGCGCGCGGCCTCGGCGCTCAAGACGTCGTCGCCGCCGTTCAGTCGCAGAACCTGCAGGCGACCGCGGGGCAGATCGGCGCGCCGCCGGCGCCGAGAGGGACGGCGTTCCAGTACACGCTCGACGTCGCCGGCCAGCTCGACGACCCGGCGCAGTTCGCCGACGTCATCATCAAGGCGGGCGCGAACGGTCAGATCACCCGCATCCGCGACATTGGCCGCGTCGAGCTCGGCGCCCAGACCTACGGACAGGTCTTCTCGCTCGACGGCAAGCCGGCCGCGGGCCTCGCCGTCTTCCTTTCGCCCGGCGCCAACGCCCTTGACGTCGCCGGCGAGGTCAAGACGCGCATGGCCGAACTCGCCAAGAGCTTTCCCCAGGGCCTCGTCTACGACATTCCGTTCGACACCACGGTGTTCGTGCACGCCTCGATTGTCGAGGTCTACAAGACGCTGATCATGGCGGCGATCCTGGTGCTGATCGTCATCATGGTCTTCCTCCAGGATTGGCGCGCGATGCTGGTGCCGGCGACGACGGTCCCGGTCACCATCATCGGCGCCTTCGCGGCGATGGCCGCGCTCGGATTCACCGTCAATTTCGCCACCCTGTTCGCGATCGTGCTGGCGATCGGCATCGTCGTCGACGACGCCATCATCGTCGTCGAAGGCGCGGCGCACAATATCGACAAGGGGATGCCGGCCCAGCAGGCGGCGATCGCCGCGATGCGGACTCTCACCGGCCCGATCATCGGCATCACCCTGGTGCTGTTGTCGGTGTTCCTGCCGGCGGCGTTCCTCCCCGGCCTGACCGGGCGCATGTACGCCCAGTTCGCCCTCGTCATCGCCTCGACGGCGCTGATCAGCGCCGTCAATGCGATGACGCTGAAGCCGACCCAGTGCGCCCTGTGGCTCAGGCCGTCGGTCCCGGTCGAGAAGCGCAACCTGTTCTATCGCGGCTTCAACGCCGGCTACGCCTGGCTCGAGCGCGTCTACGTCGCCTTCATGTCGCGGCTGGTGTGTCACGCTGGCGTCGTGACAATTGTCGCGCTGGCGGTCGCCGCAGGCGCGCTTTACGCTTTCGCCCGCATTCCCACTGGCTTCATCCCGATCGAGGACCAGGGCTACATGGTGGCGACCGTGCAGCTGCCCGACGGCGCGTCGCTCGAGCGCACGCAGCAAATGCTCGGCCGGGTCCAAACCTTGCTGAGTCAGACGCCCGGGGTCGACAAGGTCGTCACCATCGCCGGCACGTCGCCGCTCGAGAACAACGCCTCCCTCGCCAACGCCGGCGTCGCCTACGTGATCCTTAAGGACTGGGACGTGCGCGGCAGGAAGGAAAGTCTGCTGCCGATGCTCGAAAGCCTCAATCGCGCGGTTGCGCCGATCGAGGAGGCGAAGGTGCGGGTCCTGCCGCCGCCGCCGATCCAGGGCATCGGCTTCGCCGCCGGCTTCACCATGCAGGTGAGCAATCTCGACAACAGTTTCGATTACGCCAAGCTGCAGCGCGTCGCCGACGCGATCGTCGCCGGGGCCGGTTCGCAATCGACCATCCGCCTGGTGATTTCGTCGTTCCGCTCGGCCTCGCCGCAATATGCGGTCGACATCGACCGAGTGAAGGCGCAGTCGCTTCAGGTCAGCGTCCAAGACGTGTTTGGCGCGCTCGACGGCTATCTCGGCTCGACCTACGTCAACCAGTTCACCAAGTTCGGCCGCACGTTCCAGGTCTTCGTCCAGGCTGACTCGCCGTTCCGCCTGCGGCCGGAGCACATCGCCAACCTCTGGGTCCGCAACTCGAACGGCGACATGGTCCCGCTCGGCGCGCTGGTCAAAATCGAGCCGACTATCGGCCCCTCGCTGATCGGCCTCTACAATCTGCATCCCTCGGCGACGATCGTCGGCATGCCGGCGCAGGGTTACTCGACCGGCCAAGCGGAGCGGCTGATGGAGCAGGCCGCGGATCAGACCCTGGCGCCGCACATGGGCTACGACTGGACCGCCATGTCCTATCAGGAGAAGCTGGTCGGCAACCAGATGTATATCGTGTTCGGGATGGCGCTGCTGCTCGTCTATCTCGTGCTCGCCGCCCAATACGAGAGTTGGGTCCTGCCTCTGGCGGTGATCTTCGCGGTGCCTGTGTCGCTCGTCGGGCCTGCGCTCGCGCTCGGCGGACTTCGAGTCGACAACAACCTCTACATCCAGATCGGGCTCGTGCTGTTGATCGCGCTGTCGGCCAAGAACGCGATCCTGATCGTCGAGTTCGCGCGCGAGCTGCGCGCGGAAGGGAAACCGCTGCTCGAAGCTGCGGTCGAAGCCGCGCGCGCCCGGTTTCGTCCCATCCTGATGACGTCGTTCGCCTTCATCCTCGGCGTCGTTCCGCTGGTTCTGGCGACCGGGGCAGGCGCCAACGCGCGCGCCTCGATCGGCATAACCGTCTTCACCGGCATGCTCGCTTCGACCTGCCTGGCGGTGCTGTTCACGCCGTCGTTCTTCGTGATCCTGCGGCGCTTCGAGGAATGGCGGGCGGCGCGCCGCGCCGGCGCCGCACGGCCGATGCAGCACGCGCCAGCGGCGGAATGAGGAGCGACGGCGGCAAGGGCGGGAAGTCCGCTTCCCGCCCGCTGCAACCGAGCGGAACCTTCGCCTCAGCGTCCGCTTCGGAAGCGCCGAGACCAACGGCTGAATGGCCAAGTCGGGCGCGAAGCGGTCGCAACTGCTCGGGTGACGCGAAGCCTGCCGACCACCCACAGCCGACCAGCGGCGCCGGGAAACAAGCGACGGAGTTTGACCATCAGCGCCGCGCAACAGCCGGCGCCTCCTCGGCCGCACGCTGGCGGCGCTTGCCTCGCTGCGCCCGCCGCCTCACAATGGCGGCCATGCCCGCCGCCGCCTCTCCGCGCATTTTCGACGTCGTCGTCGCCGGCGCCGGCCCGGCGGGGCTCGCCTTCGCCGCAGCGGTCAAGCAGGCTCTGGGGCGGGGGATCGCGATCGCCGTCGTCGATCCGCGCCCGCAAGCGGGCGACGGACGGCTGCGCACGGCGGCGCTCGCCGAAGGGCCGCGCCGGCTCATCGATGGGGTCGGCGCCTGGGCGGCGCTCGAGCCGCTCGCCCAGCCGATCCGCCGCATGGCGATCACCGACGGCCGCGCGCGCGACGCGGTGCGGATCGAGCAATTGCGCTTCGGCGGCGAAGACGGCGCGCCGCTCGCCTATATGGCGTTCAACGACGACATCGCCGCCGCGCTCGGCGGCGCGGCGGCGGCGCTCGGCGTCGAGACGATCGTCGGCGCCGTGACCGCGTTTGCGCCCGGACGCGACATGGCGGAGCTCGAGCTCGCCGACGGGGCGCGGCTGAGGGCGCGGCTCGTCGTCGCCGCCGACGGCGCGCGCTCGCGGCTGCGCGCGCTCGCCGAAGTTGCCACCGTCGGCTGGGACACCGGGCAGACCGGCATCGTCGCGACGATCGCCCATGAGCGCGACCACGAGGGTCTCGCCGAGCAGCACTTTCTGCCCGCCGGCCCGTTCGCCATCCTGCCGATGCGCGGCCGCTGCTCGAGCATCGTGTGGAACGAGAGCCATGCCGACGCCAAGGCGATCGCGGCGCTGGCGCCCGACGATTTCCTGCGCGAGCTCGAATATCGTTTCACCTTGAAGCTCGGCGCGTTGAGCCTCGCCTCGCGCGTCGCGACCTTTCCGTTCAGCTTCCGCTTCGCGCGGCGGTTCGTCGCCGAGCGGCTGGCGCTGGTCGCCGACGCCGCCCACGTCGTCCATCCGCTGGCGGGGCAGGGGCTCAACCTCGGTCTGCGCGACGTCGCCGCGCTGGCCGAGGCGGTGGTCGAGCGCATGCGGCTCGGCCTCGATCCCGGCGACGCGACGACGCTCGAAGCCTATCAGCGCGCGCGCCGCTTCGACGTCGTTTCCTCGAGCCTTGGGATGGATGCCTTGAACCGCCTGTTCGCCAACGATCTTGCGCCGCTGCGCGTGGCGCGCGACTTCGGCTTGCGCGTCGTCGATCGGCTGCCGCCGCTGAAGCGCCTCATGACCGCCGAGGCGGCGGGCGACGGCGTTCGGGCGCCGCGGCTGTTGAGGGGGCTGGCGCTGTGAGCGATCCGCAAGATTGGCGCCTGCGCACGCGCGCCGCTCAGGCGCTCGGCCGCATCGACGAGACGACCCACGGCGTCGTGCCGCCGCTGCACGTCACCACGACCTTCGTCCGTGATCCCGCCTACGCCGACTGGAGCGCGCCGATCTACGGCCGTCCCGACAACCAGACCGTGCGCGAGGCCGAGGCTGTGATCGGCTCGCTCGAAGGCGCCGCCGCGACGCTCGTGTTCGGCTCGGGCATGTCGGCGGCGATCGCGCTGTTCCTGAGCTTGGGGCCGGGCGCGCGGATCGTCGCGCCGCGGCGGATGTATTGGGCGCTGCGCCATTGGCTGAAGGACGAGGCGCCGAACTTCGGCCTCGAGGTCGCGTTCTGCGACCCGGAAGATCTCGCCGCGCTGACGGCCGCCGTGGCGGAGAGGCCGACGCGCCTCGTCTGGCTGGAGACGCCGAGCAATCCGTTGTGGAGCGTGACCGACATCGCCGCGGCGGCTTCGATCGCCCATGCGGCGGGGGCGGCGCTGGCGGTCGACTCGACCTGCGCGACGCCGATTTTCACCCGGCCGCTCGAACTCGGCGCCGACGTCGTCATGCATTCGGCGACCAAGTACCTCAACGGCCATTCCGACGCGATCGCCGGCGCGCTCGGCTTCGCCAGAGCCGACGGGCTCGCCGCGCGCGCGGCGGAGATCCGTAAGCTCCACGGCCTCATCCTCGGGCCGTTCGAGGCGTTCCTGCTGATCCGCGGCTTGCGCACGCTCGACCTCAGGGTGCGCGCCGCGGCGGCCAACGCGTTCGAGCTGGCGCAACGCCTCGGCAATCACGCCGCCGTCGTCGAGGTCCTCTATCCTGGTCTGCCGCATCATCCCGGCCACGCGATCGCCAAGCGGCAGATGCAGGGCGGTTTCGGCGGCATGCTGTCGATCCGTGTGCGCGGCGGCCGTGACGGCGCGATCGGCGCCGCGGCGCGGGTGAAGATCTGGAA
>Ga0326728_10013396_pt1 | contig 17822 bp, 11 predicted proteins | sample MB3enrmetagenome_FD_207602 | JGI IMG/M metagenome (GOLD analysis project Ga0326728, IMG submission 207602) | Lab enriched peat soil microbial communities from McLean, Ithaca, NY, United States - MB31MN | ecosystem: Environmental > Terrestrial > Soil > Wetlands > Peat | place: USA: New York... | reverse complement strand
GACTCAAATCCCATAGCGTCGTGACGCGGCTTCGTTCAAACGGCTGTATCGAAAGCGCGCCGTCCGGGCCCTCCCGCTGCCCCACGGCTTTTTCGTCGGCGCGCTTCCGATACAGCACTAACGTTTTTCGTTCCCAATCCGGCTAAAGTGGTGGGTTAGGCTGTTATCGAAAGCTATTGGTAGACCCTTGGCGACAAGGGGCGATCAAATCTGTGACAGTCCCAGTCGCCGTGAGCTCCGGGAAGGCGTTGTGCCCTACTTCTTCATCAAGTCCAATACCGCGCTGGTCATGGATTTCACGCCAGTGCGCAGCGTTGGCTCGGGAACCGGCGCCCACAAACTGGAGTGGAGTCCGGGCAGCGGCACGCCGGTACGTCGACTCTCCGCAAGCTTCACCGGATCTACGGCGCCCAAGGCAAACTGGCAAATCGGGATTTGGCGATCACCCAGACCGAAACGGCAGAAGTCCTCACTGGACATGACCGCGGGCAGTTCCACAGCATTCTCTGGCCCGAACACCTTCTTAAAGACCTGCGCCAGCCGTAACGTCAGTTGGGGGTCGTTGTAAGTCGACGGAGTGTATTCGCTCTCGCTGGCCGTCACAATGGGGGAAAGCGACGGTGGAATTCCGTCAGCGGTAGCGATACCCTGCGCCATTCTCGTCAGCGCTCCCAGAATGTGCTGCCGCACCTCCTCTTTGTACGCCCGGATGGTAAGCTGCAAATGCACTTCGTCGGGAATGATATTGGGGCGTGTGCCCCCATGAATTGAACCAACTGTGACCACGGCAGGATCAAAGGGTGAATCTTCCCGGCTCACAATGGTCTGAATTGCCAGTATGAACTCCGCGGCTTCGACGATGGGGTCTTTAGCCACTTGCGGTGCTGAGCCATGGCCGCCGATGCCGCGGAGTGTGACATCGACGGAGGTGGAACTGGCCATCGCGTAACCCGGTGTGAACCCGACTTTGCCCGCCTCGAGCGCGGGGGTATCATGCAGCGCAACGACATAATCCGGCCGCGGAAAGCGCGTGTAGAGGCCGTTGTCAAGCATGGCCTTCGCACCGTTAATGGCCTCTTCTGCGGGCTGCGCGAGCATCACCAGCGTTCCATGCCATTGCTCCCTCATTTCCCCCAACATTTTCGCCGTTCCCACGAAAGAGGTGATGTGAATATCGTGCCCGCAGGCATGCATCACGCCCACCTCGCGCCCTTCGTCATCCTTGGTCCGGACTTTGCTCGCATAGGGCAACCCCGTCATCTCTTCCACGGGCAGCGCGTCAAGCTCGGTTCGAACGTACACCGTCGGCCCCTCGCCATTCTTCAAAATACCCACCACGCCGTAGCTGACCCACTCCGGATGCCCGGCGTATTTGCCGATATGCTCTGTAACGCTGTATCCCAGGGTGCGCAGTTTGCCGGCAACAAAAGCCGAGGTCTTTTGCTCGTGATGGGAAAGCTCGGGCGCAGCGTGCAGCGACTTATAGGTGGAAAGAAGCGACGGCATTTCGCGTTCAAGCAGCCCATCCAGATTGGCCTGCTGACAGCGTGCGCCAGGGACGCTTAGGAGCAAACAGAAGACGAGGCAAACAAATGTAGCGTGACGGCTCACAGAGCCCTCCAGATTGGCGGATGGTTCGTCACAGGATGACGACCCGCGGCCTCTCCCGGCATGGCGGCAACGGGCTCCAACCAGTATCCGGGAAGTGGGCAGCACGAGGCAAGGGAAAGCTGCTTTGGGACGAAAGGTCCTGGTCGCACCCCCGCCGCTAGCGTACGGTTCACGCCTACACGTAGAAGTGCCCTATGTGCGCCCAGGATCCAACTAGAAGCATCTCTCACCTCCCCCTACCCACAATCAACGGCGTAGGGTAGAGCAAAGTCGCTCAACTCGTCTGCCGCACCTCGGAAACTATTGTCCACAGCATGTAATCACTTGACGGTTAGTCGCGAGACCGTTCTTGTGATCCGGAGTTTGGCGGCGACGAGCCAGGGGCGCGGGTTAGCCCTTACACGTCCGAGTGGGTTGTTTTCGCGTGCCCGTCGGCCATGCAGAATTTCGGATTAAGGCTGCCCAATCATCGTAAAAACAAGGCGACTATCGTGGAGCTACTTCCTAGAGCGCCGTGGGGACCGCGAGGCCGGTGATCGACATGTTTAAGATGCCGACTGCACGGGCAAGTGAAATGGGATGGGTGGAAACAACTGCCATTTGGCTTTTACCGCTTCCAGCAAGGCCCGGCCGAATAGAGTTCCTACTCGATACGCTTTCCGTGTTGGTTAAGGCCGTTTTGGTGCAGGATCAGCTCCGTCGCCCGGCCCTGGTCGTCGGTTACAAAAGTGATCTGGGCGTCGACAACCTTTAAGAAGAAATCGCGATCGCTCTCGGGAAACACCTCGAACTTAGGCTGCCCGGTTGCCTGAACGAAAAGATGGTCGCCTTCGCGCGTTACCGTGAGAATGAACGTCGGGGTCAACCCGTAGCTCCCGACATACCCGTCGAACAACTTCAGATTGATGGGAACCTCCTTGTGCTCTCTGGGCCGCGGCGCCTCGCCTTCCACCCGCTTCGCATGATGATCCTGGCCGCCTTGGTGCAGGATCAGTTCGGTTGCACGGCCCTGGCTGTCGGGTACGAAGGTGATCTGTGCATCGACGACCTTCAGAAAATAATCGCGGTCGCTCTCTGGAAATACCTCCACTTTTGATTGGCCGGTGGCTTGCGTGAAGAGGTGATCGCCTTCCTGCGTAACCGTCAAGATGAAATTCGGAGCAACTTGGTAGCGGCCCACGTAGCCGCGGAAAATGCCCGGGTCCACCTTGACCTGAGTGCGTTCCGTCGGCTGATAATCGGCCCACCCATACTCATGGGCAATGGCAAAAAGTATCTCCGTAATCAGCGCATCGCCCATATCGGAGTTGGTCATGATGACCGCCCCCTGCCCGGTGTGCGCGTATGCAACGAGCATGCATTGGAAGCCCTCATTCGCGCCGCCGTGGCTGAATCGCAAGGTCTTGCCAGCGCCGTCAAGGAAAAGGCCCAGACCGTCGTTCTCGATCTGCCGGGTGAGCATCTGCTCAGCCATCCCCTTCGAGATGACGCTGTGCGACTTGCCTGCGAGCGCGTCCTGAATGCCGATGGCGAAGCGAGCTAGGTCCCCCGGCGTGGTCCACAGACCGGCGGCCGCCAGCTCCGGGTAGGTGTGATACTTGCCTTCCACCGGCTTGCCGTCGGCCTGGTAGGCGGTGGCGGCCAACGGCTGCCAGTCCTTCCGCAGCGGCTGTGAGTAGGCGCTGTCTTTCATGTCTGATTTGCTAAGGACTGCCTGCTGCATCATCTCAGGAAAAGGCTCGCCAACCACGTCGATCAACATTTGTTGCATCACCGCGTAGCCGCCGCCGGCGTAGCGCCACTTTGTGCCGGGAACCGTGTCAACGCGAATGGGCTCAGTGTTCGCCGGCTTCTCGCCGTTCAGCACCTGCACGAGGGTAGGTACGGGCTTGCCCGCTTCATAGCCTGGAAAGCCGTGCACCGTAAAGCCGGCGCTATGACTCAGAATACGTCGCAGGGAGGCCTTCTGCTCGCGAGTGAAATCGTTGTCCGGCACCTTCCACGATTTCAGATAATCGTTGACGTTGCGGTCGAGGTCGATCTTGCCTTCTTCCACGAAATGAAGCGCGGCGGCAGCGGCGACGGATTTGCTGATGGACGCGGCCTGGAAACGGGTGTCCGGTGTGACCGGCCATTTGCCCGCGATTTCCGCAAACCCATAACCGCGCACCCAATCGATGCGACCCTGATCGATAACCGCGATGCTGACCCCCGGCACCTTGTAGAACGTCATGCGGTCAACGAGCTTCATACCCGGAAGCGGCTCCCCCTTGACGACCACCTGCGGCAGCAGCCCGTTCTCAACCCGAGCGATGCGATCCTCGGCGCTCGTTGCGCTTCCCGGAACCATCGTCTGCACCACGGGTGCAGACGCAGCGTTTCCCCCGTGCAGTGGCCCCCAAACCATCGCAGTCGCGAGGACCAACGTGACGAGCATAAGTGTTTTTCCCATCGTACTCCTTCGGCGCTGAGGCGAGCATAACGAGGAGCAGCAGTCAGTGCCGCCCTGACCGTGGGCATTTTCTCATGCCCGGCACCCCAGCGGCAACCGCACTTCGTCAATCTGGATGGGGCACGCCGCTCCACTCGAAATCCCGGTCGAAAAGTTTGTGGTGGCATACCACTCGCTGGACAGATCGCGAGTAACGGCGTGGTGTTCACCGACAATCTCTGCCCCCAGATTCCTGGCGAAATCCCCTTCCCACCAGTGATTTTCAGGTCATCGATATCGCCGGGAGCGGATTGGGCCTGAGTCACCTTCCCGGAAGGCGCCCTGTCTGATGCGTGGCCACGTGACGGCTGGCGAGAGCAGACCAGGTGTCAAGGAAAGATGCACACTTCCAGCCGAGGTGATACAAGACGCATTGGGCCACGCTCATTTGCGGTGCTTTGCAGCACCCAGAACAGCTTCCTGAGCGGCACGAAGGTACTCTAATGAAGAGCCCTGCGCCGATCGCGGCTGCCTCACCCTTAGCTCTGGAACAATCCCAGTTGATCTGACGTCGTGGCGGCACTCGATGGGCTGCGCGAGGCTTTCCGCCTGGGTACATTTTCGAGCGAAATGCCGAGCATGAGGAGTTGTGTCACCACTGCGGGGATCGGCGCTGGCGGTGGAATGATGACTTCTGGTACATCCCTCTCCGGAGGTTCTGCTTCCATTTCCGACGGTAATGTCTCCGCGGTCCGAACTCCGAACGCTTCCGCCTAGGAAACACCTTATTCGCTGAAGTGCAGCCCCCTAACTCCCCTAATGGGAAATTGGGGGTAGTGTCCTATTTTGAGCGTAGCGCCGACCTTTAGGTCGGCAGATGCTGGCCTGAAGGCCAGCTCTACGAGTCAAATTAGGACACTACCAAATTGGGAGCAGTGGTTCAATTTGATGTAGAGGCCGCTTAATGCCGCCATTTGGTCCGTCGGCTGACGGATAAACTCGGCGCTACAGCCTCTACACAGCATCAAATTGACCCACTACCAAATTGGGAAGTCCGTTGATTATCCGTCCTCTTAGCTGTAACCTTATGCCATGCCTGACGACACACAATCATTTAAGCGCCCGTTGGAGCGTATGCGGGTCCGAATATCTGTGACTCTTGTGATAGAGGGCGACGAGGCTGAATTCCACGCTACTACCATTGACCTCTCCCCTCATGGCTTGCGACTGCAATCGGACGCCACCCTTGCCCCGGGCCAGCCCGTGGGCCTCCTTCTTGCTACCGAACCCGACTGCTTCATTAGAGCGCGCGTAGTCTGGGTAGGCAAGGCTGACTCGGCCCAAGCTGGTCAGGCAGGATTCCAATTCTTGAACCCCCTTACAGGGCCCGTGTGCTGAATATCCAAGATGTGTTGTTTTCTAACCCAGTCGAACTATGGTTTATAATGCTGGGTCGCGACGAGGGGGTATTCGAACAACATGTTTTCGGGCCCGCAGAAAAAATCGAAAATGACGAGGTGTTCCATGCATATTTCCTTGCACAGGCCCGGCTTCCTGATCGCCTTGGTTATGGCTGCGTGCGCTCTAGTTTGGCCGGTTGACCTATCGGCCCAAAAGGGTCTGGAGGGCCACTGGGAGGGCGCGATTCAACTACCGGGGACGGCCTTGCAGATCCGGATTGATTTCAAGAGCGCCGGTGCAGCGTGGCAGGCCAATATCGATATCCCGCAGCAAGGTGCTCAGGGATTGGCGCTCCAGGCCGTGCGATTCGCGGCGCCACAGGTTCATTTCGAGCTTCCCGCCGGCCCCGGCCTGGCTGTTTTCGACGGCAAGCTGGATGGCGACAAAGTCAGCGGGAACTTCTCGCAGGCTGGGCAAACATTTCCTTTTTCTCTCGAGCGCAAATCCGCCTCGGTGCCAGCGCCCGCCACGACAGCCACGCCGACAGCAAAGCCGAGCCTCGACGGGCTCGACGAATTCGTCACTCAGGCCATGAAGGATTGGAAGGTACCGGGCTTGGCCATCGCAGTTGTGCAAGGCGATAAAGTAACTCTCCTGAAGGGCTACGGCTACCGCGACCCGGAGAAGCAGTTGCCGGTGACCCCGAATACACTGTTTGCCATTGGCTCGATCACGAAATCCTTCACCGTGACCACCCTCGGCATGGAGATGGACGAAGGCAAACTGGACTGGGACAAGCCCGTCCGCGATTATCTACCCACCTTCAAGTTGTACACCCCGGCGCTAACCGAGGAGATGGTGGTGCGCGACTTGATTACGCATCGTTCCGGCTTGCCGCGCCACGACCTGGTCTGGTACTCATCTGATTTCTCGCGCCAGGACTTGCTCCGGCGCCTTCAGTATCTCGAGCCAAACAAGCCCCTCCGCGCCAAGTTCCAGTACAACAACCTCATGTTCATGACTGCGGGTTACGTTGCCGGACTGCTGAACGGCACGAGCTGGGAGGATGCCGTCAGCCAGCGCGTCTTCAAACCTCTGGGAATGACCGGCACGAATTTTTCCGAGCGGGATACCCAGAATAGCCCGGACCATGCCGAGCCCTATCGCAAAGGCCGCGACTTGAAGGCCGAATTGAAGCGTATCCCCTTCGATCCGCAATGCCCGGACCGTTGCGCCATGGGTCCGGCCGGCGAAATCAACAGCAACGTCGCTGATATGAGCAAGTATCTGCTGTTCCACATGAATCAGGGGAAGTTGGAAGGCAAACAGCTTCTTTCTGAAAACAACGCCTTGCAGATGCAAACTCTGCAGATGAGCATACAGGGCGCGCCGGCGTACAAAGAAGAGGGTGAGGGCAGCTACGGAATGGGCTTCTTCCTCTCTTCTTACCGCGGGCATAAAACGGTCGAGCACGGCGGAAACATTGACGGCTTCAGTGCCGACCTATCGTTCCTGCCGGCCGACAAGATCGGCGTCGTCGTACTCACCAATCTCGATGGAAATCCCCTGCCGGAAATCGTCGCTTATAACGTCTTCGACCGCTTACTCGGGCTCGACCCAGTGCCATGGAACCAGCGATTCCTGGAGACCGAGAAGAAAGGGAAGGAGTCGGAGCAGGAGGCGAAAAACAAAGGCTACACTCCGCAAAAGCACGGCACGCATCCCTCTCACGACTTGAAAGACTACGTCGGGGATTACTCGAACCCCGGCTATGGCGTTGTCACTATCGCTCCCGACGGCGATGCCTTCAAGTTGACGCTCAACAAGGTCAGCAAACCTCTGAAGCACTATCATTACGACGTCTTCCAAGTACCGGAGGATCCACTCGACCCGTTCGAGAAAATGAAGGTGATGTTCCTTACGGACATCAACGGGGACATCTCCAGCCTGTCGATGCCGCTCGAACCCAGCGTGAAGGACATCGTCTTCACGCGCATGCCCGATAAGCAACTCACCGAGCGCAGTTTCGTCCAGGCCTTCTCCGGTCAGTACGAGATTCCCGGAGTTCCTGTACCGCTGACAGTTACGCTCCGTGGCGATCACACCCTCGTTGCCAGCGTTCCCGGGCAGCCCGACTACGAGTTAAACCCGAAGCGTGGCACGACTTTCCAGCTCGCAGACTACAGCGGCATTACGATCGAGTTCAAGCGCGATGCCTCGGGAAAAGTGACGGGGGCTGTCCTTGACCAGCTCGGCACCGTCATCATTCTGAAGAAGAAATAGGGTCCTGAACAAGCTGAAGAGAAGAATCGAGCCACCGTTTATGGAGACAAATCCTGTCTTTGATGTTATCCACGCCATTCACGCTATTGATGAAAGAGATGGCGTGGTCATCAGGTGTCCAAAGAAGAGGAGGGTGGTAGGTACGGGGCAGTGGGAAAACCTTGGCCGGTTGGCCACCACCGAAAGGAACTACCGCCAGAATGGTTGGCTGATTCCCGCCGGGAAAGTGCTCGCAAGCGATCCACTTGCCGTCCGGTGAGACGGACGGCCCACGTGAGCCGTAGTCCGTCAATTGGGTGGCGGGGCCGCCTTCACTTGGAATCTTTATGAGCGTGTACTTGCCGCCCTCGAGCCGGGTGAAAACGATCCACCTGCCATCGGGCGATATCGCGGGGAGGACGTCGTGCTTGCCGTAGCTAAGCTGTTTCAGGTTGCTGCCGTCAATATCGATGCGCACCTGCCTTCAGTGAGACTTCGTAAAGCTGTGCGGCCTGCGTGTGCCCGAACACGCCAGCAACAAGCAGGTGACGGTTTTCAGAGAGCCAAGTGAGATCCAAGATCCCGGAGCACCCTTTTGCGCCAGCCACCGGCTGCGCTGGACCCCCTTCCGCCGGAATCGTAGTCAAAATCCAGTTGGGGCTATAGTGACAATAAGCGAGTGTCTTGCCGTCCGGAGACCACGCGGCGCGGTAAGGGGAAATACCCTCCGGTCGCTTGTATGACACCAATACCTGCTCGCCGAACCCATCCAGTGAGGCGATCACCAAACTGTCGTCGCTGTTGGTGTCCCGCACAAAGGCGACCCGCTGGCCGTCGGGTGACAATGCGGGCGAACCGGAAATCCCCTCCAGCATCTTTCTGGGGATTCCGCCCAGGGCCGGCACTTGGTAAAGATCGCCGCTACGCTTAAGAGGGTCCCGGCGCACGAAGTAGATGTAGCTGCCGTCTGGAGAGAACGCCAGGCCGCGGCACGGGCTTCGCGGCGGAAGCGCTCAATCGCTTGCGGATCAGCCGCCGCCGTGTCGGGCAGGAACTTGAGGGCCCAGCGTGGTGTCTTCGGCCTTGTAGACCACTCCCATCCCGCCGCCGCCGAGCTTTTCCAGAATGCGGTAATGTGTAACCGCTTTTCCAATCATGATTTCGGAGGGGCTCCTGAGCAGCAAAACATCATAGGACACGTCGAACACTACGTCAACAAAGAAGGCACTCCCGTCGCTCTCGAATGCCGACCACCGAGCGCACCAGTCCTAAACGGGTCGTCGCCGATTCGGATGGGTAGGAACCGCTCAGCAGCCGCTGTTTGGCAGGTCTCCAGCGCTCCCTTAAGCGCGTTCGGATGTGACAAGAATACAAGCGAGCGTAGTGCCGACCCCCGTCCTGGAGGTCTTCGGTTCTTCCTCAGATTCGCCGGCTGGCGTAGACCCCGGATCTTTGGTGCCTGCGATTTGCCGAGGGGACTTGTGGAGGTTGCAAAAGCGGTGACAAGCCGGAATTCACCATTCACCATTCAGAATTCACCATTGCCTTTTCGCCGCTCTTCAATGATTCGATGACTCAATGAATCAATGATTCAATCTGTGGTCCTGGGCTACGCGTGTGAACATATTTCTCTTGACAAAGCCCCGACCTTGTGGTAGCCTATCTGTGTGAGAACCTCAATTCCCGGGGAAGTCCTTCCCCCGCTATCCCAACATTCCGTTCCAGGAGGGACTATGTCTCTACGAAAATCACCTCAACTTACGCCCCAGTTGACGGAACGAAGCGGGAATATCCTTGAAAACAAAGGGTCGGGTTCCACAGACCGCAGCGAAGCGGCAATGTTATAGGAAACGGGGGTAGTTACGCGTTGAACGCGGGAACGTTGCTGAGGACAAAGGAGGTATGTGGTATGTCGTAGGTGGTAGGTGGGGGAAGAGCAGGGTTCAGGATTCAGGAGTCAGAATGAAGAGCAAATGCTATCCGCCGACTGCCTTCTGCTTACTGCCTACTGCCTACCGCCTACCGCAGTGGTAGGTGGCATGCGGTAGGCCGTAGATGGGGAACAGCAGACTTATCGGCCTTCCGTCAAGGAGGCGCTGTAAGCGCGAACCGGCTCGCTTGCCCGTGGATGCGGCACGGTTTGAGGCGATGAGGCGCGTACTGACGGAGCGGGCTGAGGACCGAAGCGATGCCATTGGCCGTCCCCCACATAGGCGCTGTAAGTGGGAGGCGGCTCACTAACCCGGGAATTCGGCACGGTTCGAGGCGAAGAGACGAACATTGCCGGAGCGGGCTGAGGGCCGAAGTGGTGCCATTGGCCGTCCGCTACGTAAGCGCTGGGCGTTGCTGGTGAAATGCTCCTTTGTGAATAGGTCGACGGATATGATCCAGTCGGAGCCGGGTCGGGCGCATAAGAAACGGGGCCGTACGGAGAAATACGGCAATCGTACGGACCATAGGGATAGCACGGGTTGGACGAGTAATCAGGATAGTACGAATAGTAGGGATATCCCAACCCTCCGTAATAGCCATAACCCCAATAAGGCCAGTAGGCCCACGGCCACCATCCTAACCCGAAGCCAAACCCATGCCCCCAACCGCCTCGGTAGCCGTAACCGCGTCCAAATCCCCAGCCGCGGTAACCGCCTCGATAACCTCCGTAGCCACCGCGGAAGCCGCCTCCACCGTAACCACCGCGAAAGCCTCCACCGCTGTAGCCGCCGCGAAAGCCTCCGCCCCCGCCGCCATGGAAACCACCACCGCCGCCACGTCCCCCGCCACTTCGGGCCCAGGCGTTAATGCCGGCAGCACAAAAAGCAATTGCCAACGACAATAGAACGATATGCAATCTACGCATATACCCCTCCTGCTTAAAGGCATAGCACACTTTGTGGCCTGAAACAAGCGAACCAACTCGCTGCGGCCTTCGGGCGCAACGCCTATGTCGACCCTGCCCAAGCCTGTGGTCGGGCCGTGGGGTGTTGCGAAAGCAGCTTCCCACTCTTATAGATGCGAAATTCGGGAAAAATGGTCTAAGTCGACGACTTTATTTGCTGAACCAGTCCCACTGTCTCGGCCCCACCTCCCCCCACCCTCAGTTCGAGGGCGGAGCCGGCGGCACAATTTCCGTGGCTGTTCCTGCCATGAGCTGGAGCGACACTGCTTTCCCACCGACAACTTGCACAGCAACCGTGCCAGTGATCGTGTTTACTCCAGGCGTCGGATCGCCTTCCGCAGTTACGGTCACCTGAGCCGTTCCCAACTTCCCCATGGCTGAGACCACCGCCGACATACCATCGGCAGCAGGCGCCACAGTCAGGATCGTCGGGTCAGAAGTCGACCACATGGCGACGCTAGCCAGAGTGCCCGGATTTCCAGCCTTGTCTACAGGTTGGATCTCCACTTTGAACTGTTGACTGTCTGTAATCACTAGCTCCATTCGTACACCCCCTGTGAATATGACCTTCTCGCAGGCCGATAAGTCGATTTTCCAGCTCGCGCCTGCCTCGCAAACGGCAGCAACCAAATTGGGCGTGTCCCCGCCGCCGGCGAGCGGAGCCTGGATAATAGGATGTGAGAGGCCCAAACGCTGCGCCAAATCCATTTCAAACGGCATGCGCTGCTCCCTAAGCTTCATCAGCGGTTTGCCGAGAGCATTGAGGATTTTGTGATCTCTGATCCGCTCATCACGTCGATTTTGACTTCTCGGTCAGCCGATAATGTACACCTGACCGCCTCAGTATGCGATGCTCCAGCCAGGTTTCTGAGTGCAGGGCCTTTTCAGCGGGGCGGGAAGATCCCAAAGCCTGAAGCTGCCGTTTTTCCGACCGATTCCCTACGGAATTGCATCCCGCCGCATCCATATCAAAGGCCTCGTCACCTTGCGGGGCAGCCGTGTGTGGCTAATCAGGGAGGACTCGCTTGAGAGCTTCCAGCTCGGGTTCGCCGGGGCCCAGGGGCAGCTTCACTTTGCCGCGCTGCACCACCGAGCGGCAGATGGCCATCATGATCTCAAAATCCTTGTAGGCGCTCTCACCATTGCAGGGGTGAGTTCTCTTGTCGTCGTCGAGCCAATCGACGATCTCCTGCACATACGGCCCCATGTCGTGTTCGTAGTCCATGCCGCCGGGGCCGGACATCAATCCCTGGGGGGTGACGGCGCGCCAGCCGCCGCCAGTCAGCACTTCGGCGAAGCCCTCGGTGCCCTGCGCCCCAATCCGGCACTTGCGCCACCAATACTCGACCTCGGGGACGTCCGGCGCGCCCTCGCCGCACTCGATGACGCCGCGCACCCCGTTCGCGAACTGAATGAATCCACCGATGTAGTCGGGGGAAGGGTGGTTATCCGCAAACTTTCCCTTGCCGTGGGCCTGGCCGACCACCCATTCCGCCTCCGCGTAGTTGTTGTACCAGCGCGCGTAGTCGATGAGGTGCGTCATCATGTGCATCATCCAGCCGGTGGCGTGGCCGTAAACGGTGTGCACGCGGCCGAGCGCGCCGCTGCCGATTATCTCCTTGACCTTCTTATAGTGCTCGCCGTAGCGGTGCTGGTGGCTGACCACGGTTTTGACTCCCGCCTCGCGCACCAGCTTCATAATCTCCAGAGCCTCATTGGTCGAGAGCGCCGTGGGCTTTTCATAGGCGATGAGCTTCGCGCCCGCCTCGACGCCCGCGCGAACCAGCGGCAGGCGGAGGTCGGGAAGCGTGCAAAAACAGAAGATGTCGGGCTGCGTTTTCTTGACCAGTGCCGCGGCGTCCGCGCTGGTTTCGCTGACGCCGAACTTCTTCGCCGCCGCCTCCAGCCGGCCTGCGTCAATGTCGCACAGGCCGACAAGACGGAAGCGGCCGTTCTTCTGGAACGCTCCGGCATGATGCGTGCCACGCTTGCCCATGCCGGCGACCACGACTGTGTACACTCGATTCGAACTCATGGCACACCTCTCCAATTGATTCATTGAACCATTGAGCCATTGAATCATTGAAGACCTGCTGCGGGGTTGCTATCTCAATAAACGAATAACTCAATGAATCAACGGGCCAATGAATCAATGACCCAATGACTCAATGATACAATTTCTTGTCCCAGGCGACGACCGCCTCGATCACTGCCTGCACTTCCTCACGGGTCAGCTCCGGGAACATGGGCAGCGAAAGCACGCGCGCCGCCGATGCCTCCGAGTGTTTCAGGGAGCCCACGATGCGCGCGCATTGCCCCCAGGGATACCCTTCCTGCTGATGAATGGCGATGGGGTAGTGGGTGAGCGCGGTGATGCCCCGCGCATTCAGATACTCTTGCAGGTTGTCGCGCTCCTCGGTCTCGACCACATAGAGATGATAGATGTGCCGGTAGCCAGGGAGGGCATAGGGCAGCTTGAGTGATGTGTCCTTCAGGCCCTCATCGTACTGCGCGGCGAAGGCGCGGCGCTGGTCGTTCCACCGGTCGAGTTGCTTCAGCTTGACGCTGAGAATGGCGGCTTGGAGCTCATCCAGACGGCTGTTATAGCCCACGCTGTGATGGGACCGCTTCAGGGAGCCATGGTTGCGCAGCTTGCGCACGCGTTCGGCGACTTCAGCCCGGTTCGTGACTACGGCGCCGCCATCGCCGAAGCAGCCCAGGTTCTTCTGGATGATGAAGCTGGTGCACATCACGTCTGAAAGCTCGCCTAGAGCAAAGTCCGCCCCGCGCGCCCCCAGCGCCTGCGCGTTGTCCTCGATGACCGACAAGCTGTGTTTACCGGCAATTTCCGCCACCGCGCGCATGTTGGCGGGCTGGCCATAGAGGTGCACCGGCACGATGGCCTTGGTCTTGGACGTGATGGCTGCCTCGATGAGGTCTGTATCGATGTTGCAGGTCTTCGGGTCGCAGTCAACGAAAACCGCCGTGGCCCCGGCGATCCAAATGGCCTCGGCAGTGGCGAAAAAGGTATTGGAGGTGGTGATGACTTCATCGCCCGGTCCGATGCCGAGAGCCATGAACGCCAGCCAGAGCGCGTCCGTGCCGGAGTTTAACCCCACCGCTTCCTTGACGTTGCAATACGCGGCAAGTTCCTTCTCGAACTGCTTGAGCTTCGGGCCCATCACATAACTTCCACTTTCCAAAACTTCGTGAATGGCCCCGTCAATCTCATCCTTCAAGCCGTGATATTGCCGGACGTGGCCGTAGAACCCAACTTGCACTGACGCCATATCTTCCCTCCTGCATTTTCGGATTGCATCAATCAACAAGAATAAGCGCAGATCGCTTCGACTGGCAACAGGTCTTCGCGCTGTTAATGCCTATGGAGCATAACCGTGGCCGCGGTACCACTCGACTGCTTTGCGCAGTGCCAGGCGGTCCGGGGTGTGTGGAAGTCCGAGTTCTCGCACTCCCTTCCCTGGTTTTCGCTATGGCGTGCCATGCCCCGCAGTCGCGCAGCAATGGCCCAAGGGCGACTCAAGGGCAGAGGGCACAGCCCGTTTTGTGCTTCCTATAGCACCACCTGCGAAATTCTTCGTTTCTTGCGAAGAATTTCTGCAATCACCGCTTGGACAGGGGGGGCGGGAATTGCCGATTTTCGATTGCCGATTGGAAAGCAGTCAGCATTTCGAATCAACACACGAACTTCCCTGAGTCCTTGCATATGTGTCTTGGGCCCAACGCGGGATGACAACAGCGGGTTGCTGGCCGCGCTCCGCGAGGAATGCGTGGAGGTCGATCCAAGGCACGAGGAGTACGATTACGCCCGCTTCGCCTGGATCATGGATCGCGAAGGCAACCGTATTGAACTGTCTGTCTCACTCCGGAGGGCAAGCACACGCCCCTACTTCGTAAGGCGCTCCCCGGCTCTCCTATGCACCTTGTTGTGTGACTATCTCCTGGAGGGATTTAGCGTCCAGGTACTCCTCGTCGTGGTTCTTGCACAACGCATCAAACACCAGCAGCGCTTCAGGAGCAATGGCCAGAATCTTCGCCAAGCTCTGGCTGTCCTGGTATCCCCGAATCAGGCCGTTTCCGTTCCAAACCTGTCCCGCAATGTCCATTTGGGGTGTGTCCACCAACCACAGCCCCACTTGGCCTCCGAGCAACCTCGTGGCTTCTTGCAGATCGGTTTTCCTGGCTAGCAGGAACGCCGTACTGGGCGCCAGACGAAGGTTCGGCGCACCCACTCGGCTTACAAACTCCACCCCTTTCTTCAGATTCTCAGGAGGCATGCTCACACGCAAGCGGAGGTGTACTGTCACCTCTCGCCTCCTGGCGCGTTCACACAAATGGCGCAGAGTTCTCTCGAACGACTGCCAACTCTGCTCTTCCGTAAAGTTATTCTCCGGATATCGATGCAGCGAAAGGATCAGATCCTGGGCAGAGATGGCCTCCATCTTCCCCATTACATCTTCGATAACAGCCAGGCTGGCCAAATAATCTTCCCTGATGTTGTCAACCAAACGCAGGTCAGGAAAAAGGTTGATCCCCGAACTCAAGTCGACGAGCAGCTTCAACCCCTGCAAGCCGATCCATCCACTCTCCCGCTCGAGCTCCTCCTTCTCGCGCCGTTGCAGATATCGCCAGTCTACGACCACACTGTCGAAGTGCTCGAAGAAACTGGGCCGCGCCAGCACCTCTTCCTTAATGGAGCGCGCCTCCCGCAAGGGTAAAGCCCGCCCGCGCGGACGCGCGGGAGGCGCCACATGGGCAATGTCTTCTACATTTTCTTCCCTAACCCGCACCGCAAAAATGCGAATGTCGCCCCCCGCAATGTGCCCTTCATCGCTCGCCCCAAGGTTCGTCTTCTCCAACCCCGCCGACAGGTAGCCCACCGCCCCTTTCTCCGATTGGTCCAGAGCCAACTCCCGAATCAGCTCGATGCGCCCGCAGTGCGACACGATCTTGAGCGGCTGTTGCCGCCAGGTGTTATTCGAAACGCCCAACGTATACTCGCCCGGCCCCTTGCGACAGGTAATCAAGCTGAGGCCCTCACCCACCTCGAAAAGCATTTGGGTGCGAAAAGCTTGATCCAGGATACTCCGCACGTGCTTGAGCAGCGGATAGGGCTTCGCTAACGGCTTATCCACCTCGTTCCGAACTTCCTCCGCCTCCACCCCCTTTGCTTCCTTCGCACCCACGCCGAAGGGGCTGGCCAAAACTGCGATCCGACCTCCACCAAAGGTCATTTCTACAGCGAGGGGAACCCCAGAACTTTCCGCCAGGACGCGTGCGGCTTTTGGAAAAGCCAGCGCGTAGACATCAAAGGGGCTATCTTCAACTACCCTCGTTTCGCCAACTTGAACGCTCGCCCCAGCTTCGAAATGCTTCACGCTTCCCTTTACCTGCATCCCGGCCAGCCCCCCAGGAAGTTTTGCCAAGCTGCCAGCCGTGATCAGCAAGTGTCCACCACTCCTCAAGTAAGCCTCGAACTTATCGCGGACTTCGGCGCCCCCCTCAAGCCCGCCCGCAACCATAAGCATCGGATAACGTTCCAGCAGCCATCCGGGCGCGTCGCTCAGAATACAATCGACTGCATCCCCATAAGGTGTGGGCGTCAGAAACCCGGATTCATCATGGAAGTAAGAAGAATCCTGGTAGCCTGGATAAAGCATGTCCAGCACGCCATCGGTCAAGTAATCGCCGGGCTCGTAAGGCAGGTTGCCCCAAACCCTATATACATCGGAGGTGTAGAGATGCCTGGGAAATGTCCACCCCGCATAGAAGTCCACCAGCAGCGCGATGGGGGCGATCATAGCCCCCGGCTGGCCTACTTCACTAAGCCATCTCCCCGCCCCTCGCTGAATGAGACCAATGGGGCTAAGTTCGCCACCCGTGCTACTTTCCACCCATCCCTGGCCTCCGGCGATGTCGGTATAAAACCAACAGTTCTCGAAACCCACCAGCATGGAGTTGTACAAGATATGACCATACATCAGCCGTTTCAGCAGGCTGAGGCTTGTCCCAAGGGTAGGGCTATGAGCGTAGCCTTGTTCCTCGCCTTTCGACCCATACGTCTTATAACCCCAACGATTAAAGACCGAGGCATTCCCGAACCACGGCACACCATATTGTTTACCTGCCCCACGGATGAAGGAGTAATAGAGCTGTCCGTTGGGCAGCGCCTGGGCGGTCTCTGCCCCAATGAGCGTGTAAACACCTTCCTTCAGAAAATGGTGGCCGAAGTTCAGCGTAACCAGCGCCGACATCTTGTTGCCAAGCTCGGCGGTGAGCCGCTCAAAGTACCTTTGAAAGTTCAGATATTGTTCCAGCCTGTCCGCCGACGCCGGATACAACTGCGATGCGTAGCCACCAATGTACCGCCCGTCCTGTTCCCCATTGTCCATCCCCAGCCAGCGCTCGCCTAATTTCGACTCCAGCAACTCAAATACACCCGCCGGCACCTGAAATTGCGGCCCAATAATACCCCCCGGGCCGGAACCGGGCACGTAACCCCAGATGTCAAACAGGAACAGCTTTCGACGCTTGATCTCATCCGCGAGGTCGCCCAGGTTCTCTGCGTAAAGGGTAGAGAAAACTAGCCAGAGCACGTCCCCTAATTCGTACTTTTGGGTGTACTTCTCAATCTTCTCCACGTAGTGAACGATCTGCCCATCCTCGATGTCGAAACCTCGCAGACATGTAAGGTGCGTGCGCCCATCGAAGGTGTCCCAACTCGGTGGCCGAACGTGCCGGCGGGTATAATCAGGGTGCTCGCGGGGATCTAGAAGATGAGCATAAACACGATGCCTGCCCGCAGACTCGTTTGGCGAAGCGGGAAGCTTCGGGTTCTCAGCGGCTGGCTGGCCGCGGCTGAGAAGAAGATCGCTGCCCGCCAGTCCAGTCAGGCTCGTTACGAACGAACCCCTAACGAACTGTCTTCGGTTCATTGCTTCCTCCTAGGGAAGGTTTGCGGGATTCCTCTGTAGCGCCGGCATCTTGCCGGCCTTTGATGAACCTAGAGGAGTTGCCGGCTGGAAGCCGGCGCTACGGCAGCGCCCCAAAGACTTTTTCATCAGCCTGTTAGAGGTTGTCGGCGACCATTTAAAAACGTAGAAATTTGAACACGAGCCGGTTTCCGAGGTGAGGTTCAACGTCGGGCTATGTGGGCGGCCGTTTTGGGGTCTCCTGGACAGAGGGCAACCTTACTGCGCAGGT
>Ga0326728_10013393_pt1 | contig 17824 bp, 10 predicted proteins | sample MB3enrmetagenome_FD_207602 | JGI IMG/M metagenome (GOLD analysis project Ga0326728, IMG submission 207602) | Lab enriched peat soil microbial communities from McLean, Ithaca, NY, United States - MB31MN | ecosystem: Environmental > Terrestrial > Soil > Wetlands > Peat | place: USA: New York... | reverse complement strand
AGACGTCAAATTCGAAGCCCGTGTAGCCCCCCTCGTGCTCGCCCACTCACTTGCCCCCTTCGACTCGCGAATTTTGACTTCGATGCCCCACAAAAGGCGGTTTTTGGCACCTTTTTTGGGTCTTATTTGTGTTCGTTTGCACTCAAAAACCAGTTCGTTTTTAGCGTTTGAAAAAGCTAAGTCCCTTGTTTGCACTAGATCGGTAGGTTCGTTTCGCAAAAACAACATCTTTTTACCATTTCCGCGCCTTTTTCCCCTTGCCAGATCCCTTTCGTTCCCTTGCCGCGTCCGCTTGCCGGCGCTCTCTTTCGACAACTCCAATAGGCTACCACGAGTGGGTGGGCGCGTCAAGACAAAAGTGCAGGAGACAAGAAGGCAGGTGACAAGCGTCAGGGGTCGGGTGACGGGGGCCGGGGAAAGTAAGGATATTTATGACGCACTACACCAGGTGGCAGGGGTGGGAGGTAAGAATTGGGTGCAAACGTGCGGCGTCTGACGGATTGATTCCTCACTGCGTTCCTAATCCCTGCGCGCGATGAACCGCGAAGGGGTTGAAGATGAGTAGCCGTGGGCAATGTCAAGGCTTTTGTGCCCGCCGCCTACGGGTTGCGTCCCAACCAAGTTTCTTGACCCTGAAGAGGGGTTGCAGCCCGGTACCTTTGTGCTGTTGCAGCGTGCGTTCACTTAGGTTACAAACACATCGAGAGATGTGAGAGGAGGAAACTGGCGGATTCGAAATAAGTCATTGCTTTTTGACATGAACCGCCGTAACGTGGCGACAGGCCGGAAGAGCAAAACGCCGGTCTTGTCGACGCTGGACTGTGAACTTGAGTTCTACAGCGTCTACTGTGCAGGTCACCTCACGTTGCTCTTGCGAGCGGGGGTGGTCATGTTCCCTTCACTCTCACCCCGACCGGTCGTAGCTTTCCATCCTCGTGGAAATCTTTTGCCGATTGATACTACCGACACCAAACTGGCCGTACTGCTTCACAATCCGCTTCGAGCAGCGCCGCAGGCAGCGTTAAGCAGAATTCGATTACGATTCAGGGCGGGTTTTCCACTTGTGTCCGCAGCCCGGCCGCACACTCGTGCTACGCGAGCGTGAGTTATATACAGAGCGATGCCAGATTTGTTATTGCGTGAGTAGATGTTCAGCAAACCCTTCAGGGAGACCATCAGGAGGTAACCCGAAAATGAAGAAACTCGTACTTATCCTTTCGATTTTGGGATTAATGTGCGGTTGCGGTGGCGGTGGAACGTCGACCTCGACGCCGCCCCTGGAGGTGGTGGTTTCCATTACCAGCCCCACGAGCGCGCAGACCGTACCTGTGAATGGAACCTTGGCGATTACTGCCGCCGTGGCTAACACGACCAATACCGCCGTCACCTGGACCGTGAACGCCGTCACCAATGGCAACTCGACGTACGGCACCATCGCGGGTTCGGGCTTGTCCGTGACTTATACCGCGCCGGCTGCCGTGCCTGCGACGGCCACGTTCAACATTACGGCGACCAGCCAGGCGGATAACACCAAGTCGGCTTCGGTGAGTGTTACCATTTCGGCCGGAGTGGTGGTCTCCGTGACCACCCCGACCGGCCCGCAGAATGTGCCGGTCAGTTCGACCTTGGGCTTCACCGCTTCGGTGACGGGAACCTCCAACACGGGCGTGACCTGGACCGTGAACGGCATCGCCAACGGCAACTCGACCTACGGGACCATCACGGGCACGGGCTTGACCGTGACTTATACCGCGCCGGCTGCCGTGCCGTCGCCGGCCACGTTCAACGTTACGGCGACCAGCGTGGTGGATACTACCAAGTCAGCTTCGGTGAGTGTAACCATCTTGCCCGCGGTGGCGGTCTCCATTACCAGCCCCATCAGCTTAACGCAGAGCGTAGCGGTGAACGGAACCTTGGCGATTACTGCCGCGGTGGCTAACACGTCCAATACCGCCGTCACCTGGACGGTGAACGGCATCACCAACGGCAACTCGACGTACGGCACCATCTCGGGTTCGGGCTTGAGCGTGACTTATACCGCGCCGGCTGCCGTGCCGTCGCCGGCCACGTTCAACGTTATGGCCACCAGCGTGGCGGACACCACCAAGTCAGCGTCGGTGAGTGTAACCATCGTGCCCGCGGTGGTGGTTTCCATTACCAGCCCCACGAGCGCGCAGACCGTAGCTGTGAATGGAACCTTGGCGATTACTGCCGCCGTGGCTAACACGTCCAATACCGCCGTCACCTGGACCGTGAACGGCATCACCAACGGCAACTCGACGTACGGGACCATCGCGGGTTCGGGCTTGTCCGTGACTTATGACGCGCCGGCTGCCGTGCCGTCGCCGGCCACGTTCAACGTTACGGCGACCAGCGTGGCGGATAGCACCAAGTCGGCTTCGGTGAGTGTTACCATTTCGGCCGGAGTGGTGGTCTCCATGACCACCCCGACCGGCCCGCAGAATGTGCCGGTCAGTTCGACCTTGGGCTTCACGGCGTCCGTGACGGGAACCTCCAACACGGGCGTCACCTGGACCGTGAACGGCATCACCAACGGCAACTCGACCTACGGGACCATCACGGGCACGGGCTTGACCGTGACTTATAACGCGCCGGCTGCTGTGCCGTCGCCGGCCACGCTCAACGTTACGGCGACCAGCGTGGCGGATACCACCAAGTCGGCTTCGGTGAGTGTAACCATTTTGCCCGTAGTGGTGGTCTCCATCACCACCCCCACCGGCGCGCAGAGCCTGGAGGTCAATGCCACCTTGGGCATCACCGCGTCCGTGACGGGAACCTCGAACACGGGCGTCACCTGGACGGTAAATGGCGTTACCAACGGCAACGCGACGTACGGGACCATCTCGGGTTCGGGCCTGTCCGTGACTTATACCGCTCCTGCTGCCGTGCCGTCGCCGGCCACGTTTAACGTTACGGCCACCAGCGTGGTGGATACCACCAAGTCAGCTTCGGTGAGTGTAACCATCTTGCCCGCGGTGGCGGTCTCCATTACCAGCCCCACCAACTTAACGCAGAGCGTAATGGTGAACGGAACCTTGGCGATTACTGCCGCGGTAGCTAACACGTCCAATACCGCCGTCACCTGGACCGTGAACGGCATCACCAACGGCAACGCGACCTATGGGACCATCTCGGGTTCGGGCTTGTCCGTGACCTATGACGCGCCGGCTGCCGTGCCGTCGCCGGCCACGTTTAACGTCACGGCGACCAGCGTGGCGGACACCACCAAGTCAGCTTCGGTGAGTATCACGATCACCCCTGCTGTCGCGGTGGCGGTCTCCATTACCAGCCCCACCAACTTAACGCAGAGCCTAGTGGTGAACGGGGCCTTGGCAATTACTGCCGCGGTGGCTAACACGTCCAATACCGCCGTTACCTGGACCGTGAACGGCATCACCAACGGCAACGCGACCTATGGGACCATCTCGGGTTCGGGCTTGTCCGTGACCTATGACGCGCCGGCTGCTGTGCCGTCGCCGGCCACGTTTAACGTTACCGCGACCAGCCAGGCGGATACCACCAAGTCAGCTTCGGTCAGCGTTACGATCACGACGGCGACCGAGGCTTGCGCGGATTCGGGGAGCGAGTCGCTCCTCAACGGGCAATACGCTTTCAGCCTGAGCGGATATAACGCCACGGGCTATCTGGCGGTGGTCGGTTCCATCACGGTCGATGGGGGTGGACACATCACCGCCGGCGAAGTCGATAGCAACGGCGCCCTGGGTGTCCAAACCAGCGTCAGCATCGATACCACTCAGAGCTTCTACTCGGTGGGCTCCAACCAACTCGGCTGCGCCACCATTGCAACTTCCTTTGGCACCTTCAACACGCGGCTCGCTCTCGGCTCCATCGTGTCGAGTGTGGCGACAGAGGGCCGCATGGTGGAGTGGGATAATCCCACGTCCAGCACCTATTTCGCCGCGACGGGTCATATCCTGCAACAGACTGCTTCCTCTTTCAGCGGCGGGCTCAGCGGCAGCTATGTGTTCCAGGAGGGCGGTGGGTCACCGAACCGGTTCGGCTCCGTGGGGGTGATATCCGCCAGCGGCGGTTCCCTCACGAACGGCGAATCGGACCAGAACAGCGCCGGCACTGTCAGTACCACCACAGGCATGACGGGCACGTACGGCAGCGCCGACTCGAACGGTCGGTTTGACATTACCATTACAGCGCCGAGTACAGCAGCAGGCACCACCGTGGCCTACATGGTGTCCGGTTCGCAGTCCTTGTTTATCGTGACGACCACCGGTTCAGCCCTAGCCGGCGAAATGCAGCAGCAGAGCGTACCGGCGGGCGGCTTTAGCAATAGCTCCCTGAACGGCGCCATGGTCCTTTATACGACGGGGCTGACCAGCAGCGGATCGGGAGGGAGAGCAGAGTTTGGACTCATCACCGCCACTCCTGCAACCGCCTCCCTGGCGGTCACTGATTATGTGGACAATGCGGGGACTTGGTCAACTCCCAATCCTGACATTTTCACTTGCACCTACTCGGTCGCCTCGAATGGCCGGATGACAGTCAGCGGCGCCAATTGCACAGGCGGTCCAGTTTTCTACCTAACCGACGCCAACACGGCCTTCATGCTCGGTGAGGAATCGAATGGTGCCATTGGCCAGGTCGAACCGCAGGTAGTCCCGAGCGGTGGCTTCACCGCTGCCTCGCTCTCGGGCACTTTTTATATGGGCAATCTTGAGGTGGTCAGCTTTGGCGTGGCGAGCGCTGAACAGGTCGGGGTAGGGGCGCTAACACTGAACAGCAGCGGCGGTTACAGTATTACGACTGACTACACTTCAACCTACGGGCAGGATGCCGATAAGACCGAAACGGGCACGATCGCGACGGTATATTCCAATGGGACCTTCAGCTTCTCCTCGTCCGGGCCTATAGGCGGCATCATCATTTCCAGTACGGAGTCCGTGATCATCGACAACGTAAGCGACGCCTACCCGATCTTGACGTTGATGAAGCAATAGCAGTTGACTCCGCGGAAAAGGGCCTTGTCCGTCAGCCGACGGGCAGGGCCCCGCCGCGAGATCGCGTCTGTCAATACCGGACGAACCACACGGGTCGTGCATGGACGCCGCGTCTCGGCGTGTCTGCGGTGACCAATACTGCGGGACTGAGGCGGGCGCCCCTGCCATGCGACGCCTGGCGGTAATTCGAGATAGCAGATTCCAGGTTTCAGAGGTCCAAGGCGACAATTCCAGATGGCAGATTCCAGATTTCAGAGATACAACCGCCCTTTCCTGAATTCTATCCTATCCTGAATCCTGAATCCTGAATCCTGAATCCCGGATCCTGGATCCCGAACCTTGTTCCTTGACATCCAGCGCGCAAATCCTCAACAATGGCGGATTCTGAAAAGCAGTCGTCAGTTATCAGTTTTCAGTGGTCGGTTAACTTCCCTCTGGGGGCTTCTTGACTGACAACTGTATACTGAGAACTGAGGACTAGGCGTCAGTTATCAGTTTTCAGTGGTCAGTCAACTTTCCGCTGGGGGGCTTCTTAACTGACAACTGAATACTGAGAACTGACGACTAACACGAAAGGTCAAATCAATGCGTTGGAGTCAAACATTCATTCCCACTTTGCGCGAAGACCCTGCCGAAGCGGAGGTTCCCAGTCATCGTTTGCTGCTGCGGGCCGGGTACATTCGCCAGGTGGCGGCGGGAGTCTATGCCTATCTCTTCCTGGCGCAGAAATCGCTTCTCAAGATCATGCAAATCATCCGCGAGGAGATGAACGCCATTGGGGCGCAGGAGTTCTATTTGCCGGCTTTGAATCCGGCGGAGCTCTGGAAAGAGTCCGGCCGGTACGAGTCTTACGGCGAGACGTTGTTCAAGTTGATGGACCGCAACCAGCATGAAATGTGCCTGGGAGTGACGCACGAAGAGGAGATGACGAACATCGCCCGCGGCGAGTTGCGTTCGTACAAGCAACTGCCTCAGATCTGGTACCAGATCCAGGAGAAATTCCGCGATGAGCCGCGGCCGAAGTCGGGGTTGTTACGGCTGCGCCAGTTCTGGATGAAGGACTCCTATTCCTTCGACCTTGACGAGGCCGGACTGGAGATCAGCTACCAGAAGCATTACGGCGCCTACGGGCGCATTTTCGACCGCTGCGGGCTGAAGTACGTCGTTGTGGAAGCGTACTCAGGGACTATGGGGGGGACGCACTCGCATGAGTTTGCCGCGCCGACGGACGCGGGCGAGGATTCGCTGGCCATTTCTGAGTGCGGCTACGCGGCCAACCTGGAGAAAGCTGAAGCCAAAGCGCCTGGAGTCGAGGACCTGCCCGGCGACGCGCCTCCCGAGCCCTTTCCGACTCCCGGCCAGAAGACCATTGACGATCTGGCAAAGTTCACGGGTGAAAGCCCGGCGCGGCTGATGAAGACGCTGGTTTACGTGGTGGAAAGCAAGCCTATGGTCCTCTTGCTGCGTGGCGATCACTCGCTCAGCGAGACGAAGCTGGCCGCCGCGCTGGGCACGGAGGTATTCCGGCCCGCCACACCCGAGGAGGCATGGGCGCTGCACGGCGCGCACCTGGGCTCGCTGGGGCCGGTGGGGCTTAAGGGAGTGAGGATATTGGCGGACCGGGCGCTCGAGGGGCGAAAGAACCTCATCACGGGCGCCAATCGTGATGACACACACCTCCGTAACGTCACGCCGGGGCGTGATTTCCAGGCCGAGTATCATGATCTGCGGGTGGTGACGGCTGGCGATCTCTGCCTGCGCTGCGGCAAGCCCATTCAAATTCGCATTGCGGTGGAATTGGGACATATCTTCAAACTGGGAAGACGGTATTCCGAAGCGATGCATGCCACGGTATTGGACGAGAACGGCAAAGAGACCCCGCTGGTGATGGGGTCGTATGGAATTGGCGTGGAGCGCATCTTGAGCGCCGCCGTGGAGCAGAACCACGACCAGGATGGCATGTTTCTGCCGCGGCCGATTGCTCCTTTCGACGTCATCCTGACGGCGGCCAACATGGATGATGCCGGACTCCGCTCGGCGGCGGAGAAGCTTTACAAAGAGATGCTCGCCCACTCGCTGGACGTGCTGTTCGATGACCGCGCGGAAAGGCCGGGCGTCAAGTTCAAGGATGCGGACCTGATTGGCGTGCCTTACCGAGTCACTTTGGGTAGGCGGAAGTTCGAGCAGGGATTGGCGGAAATCTTCCAGCGCTCGACAAAGAAAGTGCGCGATGTTAAGCTTTCAGAGGTCGTAAAATGCCTGCAAGTGGAGTATCTTGTGTAAGGAGCAAGGGCTCGACGGAGTACCGGTATGCGACGCTCGGAAGAGGCTGCAGGACGGTTCAAGGCTCTTTTATCCTTGGCATTTCTAGCGGCCATCATCTTCGTGGCCATCAAGGCCCTCCCCGCTTACGTGAACAATTTCGAGCTTCAAGACCACATCCGGCGGCTTTCCACTCAGTTGGCAGTTCGAACCAAGCCGATCACGCCGGATGAGGTACGGAATGAGGTGGTCGCGTTCGCACAGGATCACGGAGTTCCGCTTACCGCCGACAATGTCAAGGTCACTATCGGACGTCGCGTATCGATCAGTGTGGACTACACGGTGCCGGTGGACTTGATGGTTTATACCCTCGAGCTTCACTTTACGCCATCGGCGGAGAATCTGTCGCTATAAGCCGTGGTTCGAAATGCGCCAGCATCGCGCTCGAATCCCCGTCCGTTGCGGAAGCAGGGGCAGTCACGTCTTGCCGGCGTGGCAGGCAGGAAGAGAGTTCTGGTCGCTGCCTGCTTGCTGGTTGTGCTCGGCTTGGCGGGCATTTTCGTTTACTACTACGTCCGATTCTCCCGCCTCATTGACGCGCGTCTGAGTGGCGAAATCTTTAACAATGCTTCCTTGGTCTTCGCCGCACCCACGCCGGTTTCCGTGGGTCAGGCGAGCACGCCTGGGGAGGTCGCCGCACGTCTCCGCAGGGCCTTTTATGCCGAAAACAGCAGGACCTCCTCTGTCGGCGTCTATAAGCTGGCGGGAGACAGGATCGAAATCACCCCCGGCCCCATTTCTTTCTTCGCCGGCGAAGTCGCCAAAGAGGGCCCGGCCATTTTGACCTTCCGGGATGGCCGCGTTTCCTCCATCACCTCGCCTGACGGCGCCACAAGTTTGGAAAGCTACACCCTCGAGCCCGAGGTGATCACCACCCTGTTTGACAACACCCGCTCCAAGCGGCGCTTGGTGCGTTACCAGGACCTGCCGAAAGTGCTGGTGGATGCGGTGCTGGCAGCGGAAGATCATCGCTTTTTCTCTCATCACGGGGTGGATATTCTCCGCATCCCGGGAGCGGCGGTGGCCGACATACGGGCGGAGGAGAAAGTGCAAGGCAGCAGCACGCTGACGATGCAGTTGGCGCGCGGCTTTTTCTTGACCCCGCAGCGTGTCTGGCGGCGAAAACTCGAGGAGGTCTTCCTGGCTCTGCTGCTGGAACAACGCCTGACCAAGGAACAGATTTTCGAGCTTTATGCGAACCAGATATACCTTGGCCAGCGGGGGAGTTTTTCCATTTATGGCCTCGGCGAGGCTGCTAACGCTTACTTCAACAAGGATGTCGCCAGCCTGACGTTACCCGAAGCGGCCTTTCTGGCGGGTGTGATCCGCGGCCCGAATCTGTATTCACCTTACCGGCGGCAGGCACGAGCCCTGGAACGGCGCAACTATGTGATCAGGCAAATGCTGGAACTTGGTATGATCAGCTCCGCGCAGGCCGAGAAAGCCTCGGGGGCGCCTTTGGGGGTGACCAACCAGAACGAGGAGGGTCTCGAGGCGCCTTACTTCGTGGACATGGTGCGCGATCAGTTGCTTGCCCAGTTCTCCGAGCGGGATTTGATCTCGCAAAGCTATCGCATTTACACCACACTCAATCTCGATTTGCAAAAGGCAGCCTCCGAGGGCGCACGGCTGGGCATTGGTGAAGTGGACCAGGAGTTAAAGAGGTCAAGGCATGTCAAGTCCGGCGAGACCCAGGCTGCGAATCAGCCCCAATTGGCGCTCCTGGCGCTGGACGCCCACACGGGGGAGATCAAAGCTCTAGTTGGCGGGCGCGACTATGGCAACAGCCAACTTAACCATGTTCTGGCCAAGCGGCAACCGGGTTCATCTTTTAAACCCTTTGTCTATGCAGCCGCTCTCAGTTCGGGTGTGGACGGCTCGCTGCCGCGCGTCACCCCGGCAACCCTGCTCAACGACGAGCCAACTACCTTCCAGTTCGGCGATCTCACTTACGAACCTGAGAACTACAAGCAGGAATACCACGGGCTCGTGACCCTGCGAGAGGCCCTTACACACTCACTGAATGTGGCAACGGTCCACTTGGCGGAAATGGTTGGGTATGACAAGGTAAGGGATCTGGCGATAGCCGCTGGAATCAACAAAGACTTGCTGGCGACACCCGCCATAGCGCTGGGGGCTTATGTGGCAACGCCGCTGGAGATTGCCGGGGCTTATACTATTTTTTCGAACGGCGGCCAATACGTCGAACCGAGGTTCATACTTGCGGTCAACGACTCCGCAGGGAGGATTCTCTGGCGGGATTCCGTAGCAATTCGGCAAGTGCTCGACCCGCGCGTCTCTTATCTGATGGTGGATTTGATGGAAAGCGTGATCAACAACGGCACGGGCGCTGGCGTCCGCAGCCGAGGTTTCACGCTCCCGGCGGCAGGGAAGACGGGGACTTCGCACGACGGTTGGTTCGCGGGATTCACCTCCAACCTGCTGGCTATCGTTTGGGTGGGCTACGACGACGACCGCGAACTGAGGCTGTCAGGGGCCTATTCCGCCTTGCCCATCTGGACGGAGTTTATGAAACGCGCCGCAGAAATTCCCGGTTATGACGACCCGAAGCCTTTTACCATGCCGGAGGGTGTGGTTGCCGTTCCGATGGAAACAAGCTCCACCACCAGTGACGCAAGAATCGTCCGAAATGAAGTCTTTATTGCGGGGACAGAACCCCAGGCGCCGCAGGTCTCGCGGGGAATCCTGGGAAGGCTCTTCCATCCCCAGGGTCAACCCAACCTGCCGGCAGCGGCTGCTATTCCCTCGGGCGCCGCAGACGCGCCGCTGCAAGGTACGGCCAAGCCGCCGGAGGTTCCGTCAACGGCGGGCAGGCACGGGATCATAAAAAGGTTCCTGTCGATTTTCAAAGGCAAGAATTCGAAGCCCCCAGTGCCTCCGGAACCGAAGGAAAAAACGGCCTCCCCAGAAACAGGATCTGGGTCCGGAGGCCAGTGATTGTTTCTCGCCATTGCGAGGTTCGGACATGAGAGTTGAAAACTCGGCTCAACCCGCGATGAAGATGTTCATCGCTGCTCTGCTTTTCCTCTGCCTCTGCATCCCCAGTGCGCGGACACTTCCCGGCGCTCAAGAAGGCCAGTCTGCGCCGCCTCCTGCCACGGCTGACCAAGCGCACCCAAGCCCCGCCAAGTCCCGCCCACTCAGTTTCGATGAGCGTGCGGACATCTATATGGCCCGCAAGTCTTACGAGGATGCTGTGGATTACTATTACCGGGCTCTAAAGCAGGCCAACTTTGCAGACGCGGTTTTGTGGGACAAGCTCGGAATGGCTTACATTCACCTCCAGAATTTCCGGGCGGCTCGCAAGGCGTACAGCCAGGCGATGCGGTACCAGAAGAACTATTCTGTGCCGTTGAACAATATTGGAACCACTTATTACTACCAGGGCAAGTACGGGAAGTCGGTTAAGTATTACCAGAGGGCGCTCAAGCTGAATCCCGAATCAGCGTCTTACCACTTGAATCTGGGAGTGTCTTATTTGCACATGAAGAAGTACAAGGAGTCGGTGGAGGAATACCGCACGGCCTTAACCCTTGACCCCAACGTCTTCGGGGAACGCTCTGCATTCGGCACGACCATAGAGGTGCGTGGGGCCGATCCCGAGTACTACTTCTACCTTGCGAAGGTTTTTGCTTCTCTGGGCCGTGTGGATGAGGCGGTGCACAGCCTGCGCCGGGCTCTTGAGGACGGGTTCAAAGACCGGAAGAGAATCCTCAACGATCCGGACTTCATGAAAATCAGCCAGGAGCCTGCTTACGTCGAATTGATGAACAACCCCCCGGTTGGGATCAAGGATTGAATCCGAATCCTCGTTGGGTGATAAAAGCGAGCCTCCAGCGTTGCACGGGGAATGGAGGAGATTGGTAGTGTCCCAACAAGGATGTAGGGCCGCCTGCCACTATGGCGGGGCGGCCCTACGTCGCATATTGGGACACCACCGAGGAGATTGCTCTCGAACGCGCAGCGCCAGAGTCAATGCTATAATGCAGGTTCCGGATTGAGTCTTAATGGGAAAAGCGCTCCGATTGCTCTTACTCTTGCTGATCCCCTGGCGAGTTGCTGGCGCCTCCGGGGTACGTGCCGTCTTGGTTTTTCCGTTTGAAAACCAGAGTAGCCGGGCAGATCTGAATTGGGTCTCCGAGAGTTTTGCGGAGACCCTCTCCTCCCGACTTTCCGGGCCCGGCTTTTACGTTTTGGAGCGCGGGGAGCGCAACGCCGCCTATGACCAGTTGGGTATTCCTGCCGATATCCCTCTGACTGTTGCCAGTGAATTCAAGGCAGCTCAAACCCTGGGTGTAGATTGGGCTGTCTTGGGGAAATTCAATTTAGAGGGAGACCGCCTCAGCGCCAGCGCCCGGTTGCTTGACCTCCGCCAGTTAAAGCTCTCCCCCGCCATCGAGGTGAGCGGCGAACTGGCCGAACTGGTGGACCTCCAGACGCGATTAGTATGGCGGCTGATGGCCTCTTACGATCCCAGTTTTACGGTCGGCACGGAAGAGGATTTTGACCGTAAGTTTCCGCAAGTGCGGCTGGATGCTTTCGAGAACTATATCCGCGGCGTCCTGGCCACGGACGACCCCTCCCGTATTCAGTTCTTCCTGGAGTCTGACCGGTTGGCTCCCGCTGATCACCGGGCGGCATTTGCCCTTGGCCAGCTCTATTTTGCTCAGAAAGATTATGCCAACTCGGCGAAGTGGCTCAGGAAATTGGGCGCCGACGACCCTCACTACCTTGAATCGCTTTTCCTCTTCGGGGTGGATGAGTTTTTCCTCGGCCATTACCCATCGGCGGAGAGAGCTTTTGAAATGATCGGCAAAGAAATCCCGCTGGACGAGGTAGCGAATAATGCGGGTGTGCTGGCCGCCCGGGGTGAACGGTATGCGGAAGCCCTGGATGACTTCGAGCGGGCCTTGAAGAGCGATCCGACCGACGGCGATTTTTGTTTTAACCGCGGCGTCACTCTCTGGAACCTCCACCGATACGACGAGGCGGCAAAATCGCTTGAAGAGGCGATACGGCTGAATGAGAGCGATTCTGAGGCCCACACCCTTCTGGCTGTTGTGTTGGGGAAGCTGGGCGATGCAGCGGGGGAACGGACTCAGCTCGATTGGCTGGGCCAGCACGAAGTGGGATCGGAAGCCGGACTATCACGGGACGTCTTGCCGCAGCCCCGCCTCAAGAAGAATTTCGACGAACGCGCCTTCCGCTTGCTTTCTCTAACCGTGCACAACGCGCTCGAAGAGCGGCTCGCAAGTATGCCGGCTGACCAACACGCTGCGGTTCACAAGTCTCGGGGTGCGAGGTTGGTCAACGAAGGGCGGTTGTCCGAAGCGGAGCGCGAACTGGAGGAGGCGACGTCGCTGGTGCCTGGCGACAGGGATGCGCGCATGAGCTTGGCGCAAGTTCTCGAAGCGGAGGGCAAGCACCAGGAGGCGGCCGGAGAATTCCAAGTCGCACTGAAGCTTCAGGACAGCTTTGCGGCCCGCATTGGTCTGGCCCGGGTTTATATTTCCCTTGGTCGAGCGGAGCAGGCGCGCCAGGAGGCCGAGGCGGCCTTGAGGCTCGACCCGGAAAGCCGAGAGGCGCAGGAACTGCTCCGCCAAATCCCCTTGCACCCCTCGGCAGCAAAGAAGGTACCTTGAGATTGCGACGCTTTCGATCGTGGGTTGCTTTCGCTACACTTTTAACAGGCGCCGGGGGCGGTTTGCCCGCGGCGATGGCCCAGACTCGCCCTCGAGTGGTTGAAATCCGCCTGGACATGATGATTCACCACGTGAGCGCCGAATTCGTGGTGCGCGGCATAAAGTCTGCCAACGACAGCCGTGCGGACGCGGTGCTTCTGGAGTTGAACACGCCGGGCGGCCTCGAAGGCTCCATGCGCGATATCATCTCCGCCATCCTCAATTCGCGTGCGCCGGTCATCACCTACGTGGCCCCTAGCGGAGCGAGTGCAGCCTCCGCGGGCTTCTTCGTTCTGGAAGCCGGCGACTTGGCGGTGATGGCCCCCGGGACGAATTCTGGCGCGGCTCATCCTGTGGTGCTGGGCGGGGCCGACATGGGCAAGACGATGGAGGCCAAAATCGAAAACGACGCTGCGGCTTACATGCGCTCCATTGCGGGTAAGCGCGGGCGGAATTTGACCCTTGCCGAGGACGCGGTTCGCAAGAGCTCGTCCTATTCGGATAAGGAAGCCCTGGATGGGAAGCTGGTTGACGCGGTGCTAAGCACCCCCTCCGATATCTTCGAGAAATACGACGGCAAGACCATCAAGAGGTTCAACGACACGACCACAACCCTGCGTTTGAAAAATGCCGAGATCGTGCCTTTTGCCATGCCCAGCCTCGAGGCATTCTTTGCCTGGGTGGCGGACCCGAACATAGCCTTTATCCTGGGTGCGATCGGGCTGGCTTGCCTTTACATTGAGTTTACCCATCCCGGTTTGGTGGCGCCGGGAGTGGTTGGGGCGTGCGCCCTGGTCCTGGCGATGTACGCCTTTAATCTGCTGCCCATCAATTCTATGGGTGTGCTTCTGATTCTCGTTGGACTGGGGCTGTTGGCGCTGGAAGTCAAGGTGATGTCGCATGGCGTAATGGCGGCGGGCGGCATTCTCGCCTTGGTGCTGGGCGCGCTCATCCTTGTGAATTCCCCCTGGCCACAGGCGCGGATTCACCTCTCCACAGCCCTCAGCGTTGCCCTGCCGCTCGGTGTAATCATGGTCGTTATGCTGCGATATGTCATCGCGGCGAAGAGGCGCAAGGCCACGACCGGAGAGGCCGGCATGGTCGATTCCGTGGGCGTCGCGAGGACCGACCTCGACCCTTTTGGCACGGTTCTAGTCCACGGTGAACTGTGGGAGGCGCGCGCTGGGCAGCAGATTGCCAAGGGTGCGCGGGTGCGGGTTCGGGAAGTGGAGGGATTGACTCTGGTAGTTGAGCCAGTCCCGGAGCGCCGATAAACTGGCAAGCAAGCCAGGAGGGAATGAGCATCGCCGCTCCCCTTCTGGCCGGACACCAGATAAAGGGAATGCTTCGGGCCATCGCCTGGGATTCCGTGGTCGATCATTCGGAAACCGGCATCTTAACCGCGTCAAGAACGCGGAAAGGAGCACAACATGAGCATGGGAATCATGGTGGTTGTCGTTATCGTTTTCTTGTGGATTTCGGCTTGTTTGAATGTGTTGAGGGAATACGAGCGGGCAGTCACTTTTCGTTTGGGCAGGCTTTTGGCAACGGACAAAGGCCCGGGGCTGATTTTCATCTTTTGGCCCATCGACAAGATCATTAGGGTCACGCTGCAGGAGGTGGCTTGGGAGATCCCGCCGCAGGATGTCATCACTCGGGACAACGTTTCGTTGAAAGTAAATGCTGTGGTTTTCTTCCGGGTCCTGAGCGCCCAAAAGGCGATCGTGCAGGTCCAGAACTACCGCTACCAAGTTGAGCAGCTCGCGCAAACCTGCCTTCGTTCGGTGCTGGGTGAAGTGGAACTCGACGATTTGCTTTCCCAGCGCGAAAAGCTCAATGCGCGTCTGCAATCCATTCTTGATGTACACACGGAGCCCTGGGGCATCAAAGTGACCAAGGTGGAAGTGAAACAGGTTGACTTGCCACAGGACATGCAGCGCGCGATTGCGCGCCAAGCCGAGGCGGAGCGCGAGCGCCGGGCTAAGATCATCAACGCCGACGGGGAGTACCAAGCTTCCGAAAAGCTGTCCGAGGCTGCCAGCATTCTGGCTAAGGAGCCCATCACCATCACGCTGCGTTACCTTCAGACCTTGGCCGAAATCGGAACCGAGAAAAATACGACCATTGTCTTTCCGATCCCGATTGAGCTACTGAGTGCTTTGTTGGCGAAAGGCACCGCCCACGCTGCGCCCGGAGGAGAAAACAAGTAATGGGCAGGAGACACCAGGGGTCTGAGGCAACGTGACAAGAGGTTGACCATGGTTAAGAATGCAGACCGTGTTCCTGGCGACAAAGGGCTTTCCACGCGGCACCTTATCCTGGTGTTCTTGGCGGGGGTAGCCGTTTGCGGGGTCTTCTTCTCGCTGGGTTTCCTGGTGGGATACAACGAAAGGTCAGCGCGGATGGCGCCAGTCACGGAGCGTGTCGCAACTCCTGCCACGATTCCGCCGACCGTCAATACTCCCCTCGAGACCACGCCGGTCGGATCCAGTGGTGCGGCGCCATCCACAACCTCCGTTCCGCCGCCGCTCGCCCCGGTACAAGCCAGCGCCCCTGCTTCACCACCCAGCGAGCAGAAACCTGCAACGGCGCCCGGCACGGCGTCACCCGTGACGGCGCCTCACCCGTCGCCCGCGGAGGCCGAAGGGGAACCTGAACCCGGCGCGACCGCAACTCCTTCTCCTGCCGCGGTTGGGGAAGTCGGCGTCGGATTCACGGTCCAGGTTGCGGCTTCGAGGACCAAACAAGATGCCGAAGCTCTTGTGAAAATCCTGGAAGAGCGCGGCTACCCGGTGTTTCTGATTACGCCTGAATACGCGCACGCCAATGACAACCTGTACCGGGTTCAGGTTGGCCCGTTCACGTCGAAGGATGATGCGGAAAAAGTGCGGACGAAGCTCACACAGGAAGGGTTCAAGCCCTTCATCAAACACTGACTTCGGGTCGAAAATCGAAATTCGAAAATCGTTCGAGCTTCGGTTTTCGATTCTCGGATTGGGGCAACCACAAGGGTTTCCCCTACGAACGTGCCCCAATGAATCAATGAACCGATGAATCAATGAATCAATTCAAAAAGACTCCGGTTCGGTGGGTCGCCGGGGCCCTCAGTGGTTTCTTTCTTGTAGCCTGTCTCCCGAAGCTTAATCTTCATCCCTTGGTCTGGATCGCCGTCCTTCCGCTGCTGTTTGTATTGGCGGGCGAGGCGAGTCCCTGGCGCGCTTTTGGTTGGGGGTATCTCAGCGGGGCCATCTTTCTTGCCGGGAGTTGCTACTGGTTTGTCGAGGTCACGCGGCAATACGGCGGGCTTAGTCTGAGCCTTGCCGTGACAGCGTTGCTACTCTTCGTGATGGTCTCTTCTGTCTTTTTTGGGGCATTCGGCTTGATTGCAGGGTGGGTGGCTCGCAGGTCGCCTGCACTCGCCCTGCTGCTTAGCCCATTCCTTTGGGTGGCCATGGAGATTGCCCGCACGTACCTGATTACGGGCTTCCCCTGGAACCTCCTCGGCTACGGTGTGCAATCTGCCGGCTTAAGGCAAATCGCCTGCGTGACCGGAGTTTACGGGCTGTCGTTCCTGGCGGTCACGACCAGCGCACTGGGGGCATGGGCATTTCTGCACTGGGGGACGAGATGGCCTCGCTTGGCGCTGGTTGGGTGGGTCGCGCTCCTGCTCATTGGGAATTGGGCGTTCGCGCCGCCCCTCCCCACTAAAGGCCCGAATCTTGCGCTTTTGGTGCAACCTAATGTGCCGCTGGATGAGGGATTAGCCGTGAACTGGGCGCCCTGGCTTAATCCCACGAAGTTGAATCAGCTTGTGAACATGTCCTTGGATGCACTTTCAGACCAAAGACGGAGAGAAGACATCGCATTGGGCGGGGCGGGGGCGCCGCACATCGCTGCGCCGCCCCTTATTATCTGGGCGGAAAACCCTGCGCCCTTCTATTTCACCCGCGATCAGGTCTTCAGGAAGGCTGTGGGGAGGATGGCGCGCCAGGGCGGGGCATACGTAGTGGTGAACACGGTTGTGCCGCTCGGTTTAGGACCCTCGGAGATCACGAACAGCGCCGTGGTTGTTGACCCGGAGGGACGTGAAATCCTGCAATATGATAAAATGCATTTGGTGCCGTTTGGTGAGTACGTTCCGGCCTGGGCCTTTCCAGACAAGATCGGAAAGATCACCGCAGAAGTGGGGAACTTCGTTCCTGGGACCAGCTACCGCGTGGCGGAGACGCCGGAAGGCGCGATTGGCGTCTTCATTTGCTACGAGGACATCTTCCCTCAACTGGTCAGAAGGATTGCTTTGACGGGCGCCCAGGTGCTGGTGAATATTTCCAATGATGCCTGGTATGGCGACTCGGCCGCAGCCTATCAACACCTGGAGATGGCGCGCTTCCGGGCGATTGAGAATCACCGCTTCTTGTTGCGCGCCACGAACGACGGCATTACCGCATTGATAGACCCCTACGGGCGGGTGGAGGAACGAATCGAGCGCCATCAAACGATGGTCTTGCCTGCTTACTTCAGTTACTGCCGAGGCCAGACCTTCTATACCAAGCGCGGCGATGTCTTCGCGTGGCTGTGCGCGGCGCTGGCTGGCGCAATTGTCCTTGTGGCTTCGCTCGGAATGACAGCGAAGGACTCGGAATGACAGTGCGGCGGCAATTTTGCATCTTGTAGATTTGTGCTGAGATATTTCTCACCCTCTCCCCCTTGGGGGAGAGGGTGGCCCGCGATCCCGCGCACGCGGGACGCGGGACGGGTGAGGGGGTCGCGAGCCTGATATTGGGCAATGACCACGCGTCCTCCACC
>Ga0326728_10013391_pt1 | contig 17825 bp, 16 predicted proteins | sample MB3enrmetagenome_FD_207602 | JGI IMG/M metagenome (GOLD analysis project Ga0326728, IMG submission 207602) | Lab enriched peat soil microbial communities from McLean, Ithaca, NY, United States - MB31MN | ecosystem: Environmental > Terrestrial > Soil > Wetlands > Peat | place: USA: New York... | reverse complement strand
GGCTTCGGCACCGAGCGCGTCGAGGAGGAGGCGGCCAAGCTTTTCCCCGACATGGTCATCCGCAGACTCGACGCGGACTCGACCTCGAAGGTCGGCGAGCTGGAGGCCGCGTTATGCGATTTCCGCGAGGGGAGGGCGGACATTCTCCTCGGGACGCAGATGGTCGCCAAGGGCCTCAACTTCCCCCGCGTGAGGACGGTCGGCGTCGTGCTCGCGGACACGAGCCTCAACCTACCGGACTTCCGCGCGGCCGAGCGCACCTTCTCGCTCGTCGTCCAGGTAGCGGGCCGCGCGGGCCGCTTCACGCCCGACGGCGAGGTCCTCCTCCAGACCTACCGCCCGGACAGCCCCGTCATCCGGCTCGCCGCGGCCCAGGACGCCGAGAGTTTCTACGGCCTCGAGCTCGAGACGAGGCGCGAGCTGGGCTTCCCGCCCTACTCGCGCCTCGTGCGCATCGTATTCAGGTCGAAGGAGAAGGGGAGGGCCGCCGACTCCGCGCGCGCCTTCGCCGAGCTCGCCTTAAGCTTTCTGCCCGAGGGCGCCGAGCTTCTAGGACCCGCCGAGTGCCCGCTCGGCATGGTCGCCGGCACGCAGCGCTGGCAGATCATCGCGCGGGCCCCCGAACTCGGTCCCTTGCACAGGGCGATGGCTGCGGTGCTCGCCGCCTTCAAAGCCCCGTCTTCCGTGCGCATCGAGCCTGACGTCGATCCGGTGAGCCTCATGTAGCGCGCAAGCCTCGAGCTCTCCTCGTCTTGCCCTCGCGGCTCTCCCTGGAGTACAGTTATCGGCTATGCAACCCGACGAGACCGATTGGAAGATCATCAATATCCTGCAGGAAGGCTATGTCCCTAACAACAACATAGCCCGAGAGCTCGGCATCTCGGAGGGCACGGTGCGCGCCCGCCTCAAGAAGCTCAAGGAGGCGGGCATCCTCGAGGTGCGCGCCCTCATCAACCCCGACGTGCTCGAGAACAAGCAGCTTGTGCTCGTCGCCATGCGCGTCGCGGAGTCGAAGCTCCTCGACCTTAAAGCCGAGGAACTGTCGCATCTCAAGAACGTGCTCTCGGTGTCCATAGCCTCGGGCCGCTACGACCTCATCGCGGAGGTCCTCCTCGACTCGAACAGAGGCCTCGTACAGTTCCTCACCGAGGAGCTTTCCACGGTCGAGGGCATCCTCGCCTCGGAGAGCTTCATCATGCTCAAGAACTACCATAAGTTCGTATGAGTTCCATGCCTAACCGCTACTTCGCCCCGCACGCGGCGGGCTTCGGCCCTTTGGTCAAACGCCTTGCGCTGCGCGACTGTCCGCTCGCCAAGGTGATGCCCGAAGGGGATAACGCCATCCTCATCGAGTGCGAGGCCGAGCCCGCCGCCCTTCTCTCGTATTGCCGCAGCCTCTTCCGCGTGCTAGGCGAAGCGCCCGGCGGCCTCGAGTCCGCGTCGCGCACGCTAGCCAAGACTGCGCGCGTCCCCGGCGCGCACGGCGGCGCCGATGCGCACGCGGCCGGCGAGCAGCGCTATCACGGCCTTCGCAGTTTCGTCCTGCGCTCCTTCGGCCCGGACGACCCCGCGCCTATCCCCCACGAGGCGAAGCTCGGGCTCGAAGGCCTGATATCGCGCGCCACCGGCGCAAGGCCCGATTCTTCGCATCCCGAGCGCGAGTACCGCCTGCAGGAGCGCGCCGGCGGCCGCGTGCTGTTTCTCGAGCGCTTGCGAGGATCCGCGGTTCGTTCTTCGGAGGCGCCCGAACGTCCGGGCGAGCTCCCGCGCACTACCTGCCGCCTCCTCGCCGAGATGACCGAGCCCCGGGCGGACGACGTCTTCCTCGATCCCTTCTGCGGCTACGGCGGCATCGTTCTCGAGCGCTCCCTCGCCTCGGCCTACCGCTTCGCCTTCGCCCAGGATATCGATCCGGAGAAGGTCACCGCGGTTAAGGCTTCCCTGTCGGGCAAGCTCTTCGAGAAGAGGCGCAAGACTATATTCCCGAAGGCCCGCGACGCCCTCGACTCGAGCGCCTTCGAGGCGGGCTTCGTCACGGCTATAGCGACCGATCCTCCCTGGGGCATTTACGAGGGCGGTGGCACGGACTCGGCCGGGGCGCAGGCGCTCCTCGGCGCCTTCCTCGGCGCCGCGCGCCGCATCCTCGCTCCGGGCGGAAGGCTCGTCCTCCTCGTCTCGCGCGAGTTCGAGGTCCAGGGAGGCTCGTTCGCGCAACGCGAAGTCCTCGACGTCCTCGTGTCGGGCAAGAAAGCGCGCGCGATCCTTTTGGATCGTTAGCAGGCAATCTCACGCGGCCAGTTGCCGCTCGGCTCTCAGTCGTCGACGCCGATCATGACTTCCGAGGCCTTGACGACTGCGTAGGCCTGCGAGCCAACCTTCAGTTTCAGGTTCTCGACCGAATGCTTAGTGATGATGGAGACGATTTCCTGACCGTTGGCCAGCTCGATGATGACTTCCGCGTTGACCGCTCCGGGCGTGATCGATTTTACTTTGCCTTTCAATACATTGCGCGCGCTCAATTTCATCCTGAACCTCCGTTAGGTGCTTCGAATATCGCGACCGGACTAGGTCCGAGCGCGTCATGGCCCTCCGCTTGAAGAACCGCGGCATCGACTTCCGTCTCTTCAGGCCGAAGGTCGACGTCTGAGCCCGTCGATTAGCAGATTGATATCGCGCATCGTGTTATCTAGGGATATGTTGTCGTAGAGGGCGCCATGCACGGTGGCCGCCTCGATGAAGGCGAAAAGCGTGAAGGCCATCGACTGCGTGTCCATGGGGCGCAGCGCCCCTGCGGCCACGGCATCCGCGAGAATGAGCTCGAGCTCGCTGCGGAGGATGCGCACGTGCTCCTGTACGTCGAAGCCGATTTCCGAATTCTCGCGACGGGGATGGAGAAGGAAGTCGAGCACGAGGACCATCCGGCCCTTGTCCTCGATCGCGACGCGCTCTAGGTACTGCATGAAGCGCAGGAGCCGACTGAGCGCGTCCATATTTCTGTTCTCGCGCAGGGACGCGGCCTCGGCGTCGAGCTTCCCGAAGGTCTCCGCCAGGGTGAACTCGATCAGCTCGCTTATGTTCCGAAAATATTGGTAGAGCGTAGTGCGGCCCATGCCGCAGCAATCGGCCACTTTGCCAAGGTTCGACTCCTGGATGCCGTCCCTGACGAGCACGGAGACCGCTTTGGCTGCTATCTCCTGTCGTTTCGCGTCATAGTCTACGATTTTCGGCATGTGTTTTTCCGTAAGAAGTATATGTGTTTCTAGTAATAATGGGTAGCGCCAATCGAAAGGCAACCACGGAGATCACAGAGGAGAGCCCATAGGTAGGTAAAGGAATAATAAGCATTCCTGCTTTTTTCCTCTTCTCCGTGATCTCCTGAATCCCTCCGTGTCTCCGTGGTGAATCGTTCGGCCGCCTGGTTGCATCACTCGGCGAGGGCTTTGACCGCCTTGTAGCCGAGGTTGTCGACGAAGAGCTCGCCCTTGTAGGGGTTCCTCTTGGTCTTTGCGATCTTGTAGATCATGTAGGCGAAGATCGCCACGTTGGAAGCGAGAGCGAGGAAGCTCACGATGAAGAGGACCGTGGGATTGTTCGTCGACTTCACCGTAAAGACGCTGGAGTCGAGGAATTGCGGGAAGGTTTGCGCGAACATGCACCAGATCGCGAGGGTCTGGGCGCGGTGCTGGAGCCAGGCGCCCTTGCCGACCGTGAAGGCGCAGACCGTCGGAGCGATGAGGAGGGCGAGGCCCGCGTAGTAGGAGTGGTTTGGGATGCAGTTGTAGGTGTAGGCGAAGTTCCAGAGGTCGTAGGGAATGATCCAGAACCAGAGCATGTCCGGCCAGAGCATGTCCTTCGAGCCATCGGATTTCGTCTGCCTGCGCACCGTGATGCCGAACCAGCCGGTGATCGTGACGATGTTGAGGAGACCCGCGATGCCGTTCATGATGTTCCACGGGCCGCCGAGCAGGTCCTGTACCTGGTTGTTCTCGACGAGGTGCGTCGCGATGCCCTGGGCGTTCGCGTAGAGCGAGCCGACCTGGAAGTCTCGGCTGACGGCTTCGAGGATGTTAATGGCGAGAATGAAGGGGGGAAAGCAGAGGGCGATTTTGTTGTCGGCCAGAGCCCAGATCGTCCCGTCCTTTCGCTTGCCCGCGAGGTGGCGGATCAGCCAGAAGCCAATACAGCCAGCGTCCGAGGAGTAGACCTTGGCGAGGTGGAACCAGTCCATGTAGGCCGTGTCCTTGAGGACGGTGAGCCAGAGGACGGTGAGGAAGGCCGGCAAGACAACGAACATGCAGAAGCCAACCCATTTGAATCTGCGCCCGAGCTCGTTGAAGCCGAAGAGGGCACCGAAGACAGCAAGCCAAACGAGGAGTCCTAGAATTGTGCTCATTCCTTCGCTGAATACGTACATACGATCTCCTAAATCTATACATATTGGGAACTTGTTAGGATTTGATGCCGAGTTCGTTCACCCGAAGCCAGCATTATTTTGATCTTTACCGACAGATTTGTCAACTAAAAATTATCGATATACGTGACACTTTCGGCGCTTGGTTGTCATGCGGCTTTCCCCTTACAGGAGAAGTACATGAAGGCGAGCGCGTCCCGCCAGGAGGCCGAGGAGAACTCGAGCCCGATCGCGCCCTTCGCGCGCGCACCCGGGTAGAAGGAACCGCGATAGGCGAGATAGTGCTTTGTGTACTCGATCTCGATGTCGAACTTCTTCGGTAGCTCGAGCTTGAAAGCCTCAGGATCGGCGGCGAGGGCCTCGCGCGCAGCCTCCCCTATGAGCCGCTGCGCAAGCGCCGGATGGATCGATGTCGAGGCGGCACGCCGAAGAGGGCGGCGGTGTAGGCGTTGATGAGGAACTCGCTCGCGACGCGGCCGTTCACGAGGACGCGGACGGTGTCCGTGCTCATCGTATGGGCGAGGGGGTTGCCGTTCGTCCCGGATGCCGAGTGGTAGCCCACGAACATCGCGCCGCAGAAGCTCTCGTCGATGCCGGCCATCATCGAATAGGGGTTGCGGGTCCATGCGCGCATGATGCGGACGCACTCGGGCAGGGCCGAAGGGTCGATGTTGCGGCCAGAGTCGTGGGCGTCCTTGACGAAGATGTCGCCCACGCCCGCGGCAACCGCGGCGCAGCAGGCCGCCTTCACTTCCTTCGTCATCTCCGCCCGGAAATAGGAGCTCTGGGGATCCTCGAGCTCGGTCTCTTTCCAGTCGGCTATGCCGCAGCTGCCTTCGATGTCCGCGCTGATGTAAAGCTTTTTCATGGTTCGCTATTCAAAGCCGTTTTTACCCATTTGTCCACCGGCAAACTACGAAGTCGTAGCTTGCCGCCGTCTGGCCGAAGGTGGACGTACGCGAGGGCTGCAAGTATCATCTGCGTCGGAGGCCGCGACGGTGGCGATATCCAGGAAGATGCGTGATTTCGTGGCGAACGGTTCGATGATCCGCAAGATGTTCGAGGAAGGCAAGAGGCTCAAGGCGATCTACGGGGACGACGCGGTCTTCGACTTCAGCATCGGCAACCCCGACCTGTCCGTTCCCTGGGAGATCAAAGAGAGACTCAAGGCCGTCGTGGAGGCGGACGATGCAGACCTCCACGCCTACATGCCCAATGCGGGCTTGCCCGAGGCCCGCGCAGCCATTGCCGAGCGCATCAACCGGGACCAGGGCCTCACCCTCACGGGCGCGCAGGTAGTCGTCACCTGCGGCGCGGCGGGAGCCCTCAACATAGCCTTCAAGACGCTCCTGGAGCCGGGGGACGAGGTACTTGTGAGTTCGCCCTACTTCGTCGAGTACGGCTTCATCGCGGACAACCACGGCGGCGTGCTCAAGACAGTCCCTGCGCTGTCCGACTTTTCCCTCGACGTCCCCGCCCTCGAGGCGGCGATAGGCCCCAGAACGAAGGCGGTCCTCGTCAACACGCCGAACAATCCCACGGGGCGCATCTACTCGGCCGAGTCCCTCGCCCGCCTCGCCGTCGCGATGGAGCGCAAGGGCCGCGAGCTCGGGCATACGATCTACCTCGTGTCCGATGAGCCCTACCGCAGGCTCGCCTATGACGACGCGAAGGTTCCGAGCCCCATGGCGAGTTATGCGAACTCGATCATCGCGAGCTCGTTCTCGAAGGACCTCTCCCTGCCCGGCGAGCGCCTTGGCTACGCAGCGGTGAATCCCGCGGCCGAGGACTCAGGCGAGATCGTGGCCGCCTTGAGCCTCGCGAATCGTATACTCGGCTTCGTCAACGCGCCGAGCCTCATGCAGAAAGTGATAGCTGGCCTAGGCGACGAGTGCGTGGACGTCTCGATCTACGAGAGGAGACGCGACAAGTTCGTCGCGTCCCTCCGGGCCTCCGGCTACGAGCTGGGTCTGCCTGAGGGCGCCTTCTACCTCTTCGTGAAAACTCCGGGCGATGACGACGAAGCCTTTCTCGCCCTGCTCAAAGAGGGGAACATCCTTGTCGTGCCAGGCTCCGGCTTCGGCGCCCCCGGCTACTTTCGCGTCGCCTACTGCGTCGACGATGAAGTTATCGATGGCGCTTTGCCCGGTTTCGAGCGTGCGATGCGTAAGAGCCGAGCCCGCGCTTGAGTGTGCAAATATTATTATCACAATCTTGCCTAAAAAAATTGTCCATTTTGGCAAAAGTAGATTATAAAGAAAGAAATGGAAATGAAGGTCAATATCGGGCGGAAGATAAAAATATTTATCCTCCTTGTTGCTCTGGGCTTTATATGCAACAGTTTTCCCTTCAGTATTTACCTCGGACATAAAGGCTATTGGGGAAGTTTTTTCGGTTTTTTCGCTATTTTCCTCCTCGGGAACGTTCCCGGCGCTGCAGCTCTGATCCTGGTTGCGTCCGCTGCTATATTTCGCGGGGACTGGTGTTATTTCGCGGTTGCTGTCGTTGAGTCTTTGGCGATAACCTTCGCCTATCGTGGTCGAAGGCTCAACCTTCCCCTGATTGATGCACTCTATTGGGTTGTCCTTGGGCTCTGGGTGGCCGTTTTCGGCTCCGAGCGCATGGGAGGCTCATTCCCGGAAGCCCTGCTCTCGGCGAACATCTTCGCGAGTTGCGGCATAACGGCGGCAGCGATTGCTTCTCTCATCTTCGATTATGCTCGCGCTTCCTTTCCCCTTGTAGCCTTGCGGTTCGGGACTGATAGCGAAGTGTCCTTCCGCCGCATCATCTTCGAGCATAGCCTCGTGCTGGCTCTTGTGCCGCTCATCGCTTTTCTCGCTCTTACAAGCCAGTCGAGGGTCCTGGGGCTCTCCTCCGAAGTCAATCAGCGGTTTGGGACTATCGTCAGTGCCTATGGATATGTGTCCAAAGTCTGGCTTGACGAGAAGAAGAGCTCCGAGCTGGCAGCTATTGCCAGTTTATCCTCCGAGCCTAATCCCGCCTCCCACGCGAAGGATCTAGGGTTCGAGACCTTCTCGCGCCTCCTCTCCGGCATCGACTCCGGCGGTAAGATATCCGCCCGCGTTCTCGACGGCTCGGGGCGCATCGTCGCTTCGAGCGAGCAAAGGGATATTCCATTCTCGGTTTATATTCCTGAGGCGGGATTCGTTTCCTTGCACGGGGTAGGAAGCGACATGAATCGACCTGGCCTCTACCTCGAGGAGGGAACGAACTTTGGCCCCGGCTGGAAAGCCGTCTTCACGATGCCTCTTGAGCCTTTACGCGCCTCCGTCGTCGCGAGCGGACTCATGATCAGCCTATTCACCTTGGCGGTTGTCTTTGTAATACTCAGCGTCTCGATCTTCACGAGTAAACTCCTGGTCGCTTCCCTCGAAGCCTTACGCAGGGAAGCCGACCGCTTCAACGCAAGCGGCGGCGATATGAAGGAAGGTTTCCTTTGGCCAGAGAGCAGGATTTCCGAGGTCGCGAGTCTCTCGCGCTCTTTCGCGGAAGCCGGCGATCTGCTCTATCGCCGTTACCAAGAAGTGCAGGCCTCCTTAGCCGAGGCCGCGGCCGCCAGCCATGAGAAGGAGAGGCTCCTCGCGGCTGTAAGCCATGATATTCGCGGCCCCTTGGGCAGCATCGTCGACCTGTCCATGCTGCTGGGCTCGTCGATCGAGGAACCGGATAAGCGCAACCAGCTGCGTCTCATCGAGGATACGGCCCTCGAGCTCCTTGGCCTTCTTGAGGAGCTTTTGGACCGTGCCGCGATAAATGCGGGCAAGTTCGAGCTTCGCTCGAGTCTTTTCGATCTGCGTCTTCTCTTCGACTCGGTCGGACGCGCCTATCAGGGAGCCGCTCGGGCGAAGGGGCTCACGTTTAACCTCGAATGGGACGAGAAGCTTCCTCGTCATATCGTCGGCGACCGTGCCCGGCTATTCCAGGTCCTCGGCAATCTCGTAGGCAACGCCGTGAAGTACACCGACCGGGGCGGGATCGTCCTCTCCGCTTCGTCCGACGGTACCGCCCGCGTGCATTTCGCGATCGTTGACACGGGGATCGGCATACAGCCGGACCGGCTCGAGCAAGTCTTCGAGCCTTACTACAGGGCCGACGACGATCCGGCGCGCCCGGGCAAGGGGCTGGGGCTCGCGATAGTGTCAGGCATCGTCCAGGCTATGGGCGGCGCTATCGAGGTGCATAGCGAAAAGGGTTCAGGCAGCCGCTTCGAGTTTTCGCTCGAGTTCTCCCTCCCCGGGCCCGGCGCGGTCGCAATCGATGGATCCGCCAGAGGCGGCCGCGCCGCCCGTGTCCTCCTTGCCGACGACACGCGCATTAGCCGGACCGTAACTAGGCGCATGCTCGAGAGCGCGGGGAACGAGGTTACGGAGGTCGAGAACGGCCGCGCGGCGGTAGATGCGGCTCTCGGCGGCGGTTTCGATCTCATTCTCCTCGACTTGGGCATGCCGGTCCTCGATGGCCGTTCGGCCGCACGGGAGATTCGCTCGCGCTTCGCCGCCGAGAAGCCCGGCGTTCGGATCCCTCGGATAATCGCCCTCACCGCCTCGATTTCCAAAGAGTCGGGCTCGTCGGTCGTCGGGGATGGCTTCGACAGCTATATCGAAAAGCCCGTCTGCCCCGATAGCCTCATCGCCGCTGCCAGAGACGCGGCGGCCGCTGCCCTTTTCGCGAGGTCCGCCGGCGGATCGCCGACTCTTACGAGGCTCATCGACTACGAGGGCTTGCTTTCCGCCTACAGCGGTTCCGGGGACTTCGTGTGCAATATCCTTTCGGTGTTCATAGAGGACGGATCGAAGTACATCGTGAAGATTCGGAGCATCGTCGACGGTTCCTGTGGCGCGCTAGGCGACAGTAGGCCTTCTCTCATGAATGCCCTGCATTCGCTGGTCAATGTGATGGGGGCGGGGATGGCGCATGGTGCTCTGTCGGCCGCACAAAAGAGCGAGCGCTTCTTGCTCGACTTCTCCTCCCTGTCCGTCTCCACGATAATCTCGTCGGGACTCGATCAGGCCCTCTCCGAGGCCGAGGCGGCGATCGCCGAGGCCCGCGTCTATCTTGCGGCTCCCGGTCGGCCGCTATAAACTTCGTAGGCCACGGTATTTTTAAGGAGACGAGGCTCATGGACGATAGAAAAGCGGGGCTTTTCGATATGCTGGGCCCCGTTATGATAGGGCCTTCAAGCTCGCATACGGCCGGCGTAGCGCGCATCGCCTTCCTCGCGCGCAAAATTCTGCCATCACATCTCGATCGCGCCCGGGTCAGCTTCTACGGCAGCCTCGCGCGTACCTATCGCGGCCATGGCTCCGACAAGGCGGCGATCGCCGGCCTTTTGGGTATCCTCCCCGAGGACGAGCGGCTCGCCTTCGCTCCGGATCTCGCCAAGCGGGAATGCCTCGTGGTCGAGATAGTCCCCGTCTTCGACGGTCCCGAGCGCTACCATCCCAACACGGTAGTCCTCGAGCTCTTCTCAGGCGACCGGCGCCTGCGCGTGCGCGGCGCCTCGGTCGGCGGCGGGGAGATAGTCCTTCAATCGGTGAACGGCTACGAGGCTCTCCTCGACGGGCGGCTCGACGCTCTTCTCGTGCTGCACCACGACGAGCCGGGCGTTATCGCCCGCGTCGCGACGCTCCTCGCCGCCTCGGGCATCAACATCGCATCCCTCGCCTCGAGACGCAAGGATCGCGGCGACGAGGCCCTCCTCGTCGTGGAGGTCGATGGCCAGGTCGACTCGGGCCTCATCGCCGGGGTCTCGGCCCTGAAGGCCGTGCGCGAAGTCGTGCATGTACCCTCGATCCGATCATAAGGAGATAATCCGCCATGAGCTGGCTCTTCACTACCGCCTCCGAGCTCCTCGAACGCGCTTCCGAGGCGAAGCTTTCGGTCCCGGATTTCCTGGTCGCGCGCGAAGCCTTCTACTCGTCGCAGAGTTCCGAGGCCGTCAGGACCGAGGTCGGCCGGAGGATTCGCATAACGCGCCAATCGCTCGATCAGGGGCTCTCGAAGCCCCAGCATTCTTTCTCGGGCCTGACCTCGGGCGCCGCGGCCAAGCTCGCCGCCGCTTCCCGCCTCACCGTATCCGATCCCCTCTTCAGGCTCGCTCTTACCTACTCCCTCGCAGTCAACGAAGTGAACGCCTGCGGCGGCAAGATAGTCGCTTTCCCTACGGCGGGTTCCTCGGGCGTGGTACCCGGCGTACTGTGGGCCTATAGGGACGTCAGGCGAAAGGACGTGGACGCGGACTCGCGCGAGTTCCAGGACGCCTATGTGGTGGCCTCCGGCGTAGGCATGGTCATCGCGAACCGTGCGACCCTCGCGGGCGCCGCCGGCGGCTGCCAGGCAGAGTGCGGCGCCGCCGCGGCTATGGCCGCGGCCGGCCTCCTCGCTCTGACAGGCGCTTCGATCGGGGACTGTCTCGAAGGCGCCGCCCTGTCCTTGAAGAACTGCCTCGGCCTCGCCTGCGACCCGGTCGCGGGTCTCGTCGAAGTGCCCTGCGTGAAGCGCAACGCTTTCATGGCGGCCAACGCGCTCACTGCGGTCACCCTCGTCGAGGCTGGCGTCAAGTCGGCCATACCCTTCGACGAGATCGTGAGCGCGATGAAGGCGATTGGGGATTCCATGCCGGCAGCGCTGCGCGAGAGCGCGTTAGGCGGACTGGCGGCCACGCCGACGGGGCTCTCGTATAAGGAGAAGCTCGAGCGCGGCTAGCGCGTTACGCGGTCGGCAGCTCGAACCATACGGCCAGCCCGTGAGGCCTTCGGTTGTACGCCCCGATCTTCCCGGCCGAGGCCTCGACGATAGTCTTGCAGATTGCGAGCCCGAGCCCTCGGCCCCCCGATTCGCGGCTTCGCGACGAATCGACGCGGTAGAAGCGCTCGAATATCCTCGCCGTCTCGCCCTCGGGAACGCCCTCGCCTTCGTCCTCGATCGTCGCCCTGATGGCGGGAACCTTCCCCTCGGCGAGCGGAACGCGCTCGAGCGATACGGCGACGGCGGAGTCCGAAGGGGCGTATTTGAGCGCGTTGCCCAGGATGTTCCTGAAGACCTGCCTAAGCTTGTCCTCCTGCGATCGCACGAAAAGCTCATCGGCGCACGAGGGGGCGATGAGCTTGATGCCGCGCTCCTCGTACAGGGGCCTGAGTTTCGTACAAGATTCCTGGGCGATGGCGGAGATGCGGACTCTCTCCGAACCGACTGGGGACATACCGACTTCGAGGTCGCTCAAGGAGCGCAGGTCCGATATGAGGTCGGTCAGGATACGCGTCTCCTCGTACAGGCTCTTCAGCCGCACTTCGTCGGCCGCGTACACGCCGTCGATGATCATCTCGAGGTTGGCCTGGATGATGCTCACCGGAGTGCGCAGCTCATGGGCGATGTCCGCCAGGAGGTTCTGCCGTGCGGCCTCGCCGTTCTGCAGCTTGTCTGCCATCAGGTTGAAGTTGCCGGCGAGGCTACCGATCTCGTCGCTCCGCGCGACTGCGACCCTCGCGCTTAAGTCCCCTTCCGCGATCGTCTTCACGGCTAAATCGAGGGCGGCTATGGGCCGCGCGAAGCGGGAGGCGAGGATCGTCCCGAGGGCAAGGGCGAGGATGAGGCCGATCGTGACCGAGAGCGTCACTAGCTGCGTCAGGGAGGCCATGTAGGCGGTCTCGTGGGGGTTGTAATTGCGGAAGATCATGGATTTAAAGAAGACATAGGCGACAGTCTTGCCGTCGACGACGACCTTCGCTCCTTGTGCAATCTTAAATTTCGCGGGGAACGGGGTCCCCGGTTCGCCTTCCGCAGATCGTATCCCCAAGTATATCGGGTCTCCCCCGGTGTCCGTCAGCACAAGCGGGATGCCCGCATTCGTCGGATTCTTATGCTCGAAGGGCCAATCATCCTCTCCCTCTGGAGCCTGATGCGGCTTATGCCTGAGCGCATCGATCTCCGCCGCCACGCCCGACCAGGAACGCCGGGCCTTGTAGAAGTCCGCCATGGACGAAGCGAAGGAGGCGGCCGTCTCCAGATCGTAGGTCTCGACCAACGTGTCGAAGTCGCGGCGGAGCGACGCGAGGACCACCCCATAGGTGACTAGCCCGCTGAGGAGTACGACCGCGACGGCGCCCAAGACCAGCTGGTTCCGTATCTTGCTGCGGCGGGCGGCTTTCCTCTTCATTCTTGGACCTTGTAGCCGACGCCCCACACGGTGACGATGAGCTCGGGCTCGCTAGGGTCGTCCTCGAGCGCCTTGCGCAGGTTCTTTATGTGGACGTCGATCGTGCGCTCGTAGCCCTCGTACTCGTAGCCGCTCATCCGCTCGATGAGCTCGCCGCGCGCGAAGACGCGGCCGGGCGCCTGCAGGAGGATGCGCAGAAGGTCGAACTGAGCCGAGGTGAGCTCGACGGTCACCCCGCCCTTGGTCACTTTGCGCATCGCGGCGTCGAGCTCGATGCCGCGATGCGCGATCGAGTCGGGGCAGGCCGCGCTGCCGTCGCGGGGCCCGCAGCGGCGAAGCACCGCGCGTATGCGCGCCCCCAGCTCCCGCACGCTGAAGGGCTTGGTCATATAGTCGTCCGCGCCGACCTCCAGGCCGAGCAGCTTGTCCGCCTCTGAATCGCGCGCGGTCAACATTATGATTGGCGTGTCTCCCTTGTCCCTGATCTTGCGGGCGACTTCGATCCCGTCGAGCCCAGGCAGCATGAGGTCGAGGACGGCCAGGTCGAAGCTCTCGCGGCCGATCCGCTCGGCCGCGTCGGTGCCCGTAAAGCTCTGAGCGACCTCGTAGCCGAGCGACGACAGGTAATCGCGCACGATATCGCTCAGTTTGCGCTCATCTTCGACTACGAGGATTTTTCCCATCATGCCTCTCTTTTACGACCTGAGCGCGGTTATGCAGAGGCCGCAGCCGTTGCAATTGGGGCAGCCGCCGAAGCCGACCTTTCCCGGCTGGTTTGGGTTCTGGCCACCCTTGTGCCATTGGGCGCCGCCTTGGTGTCCGCCCTGCTCTCCGCCTCTCGCCGGGATGGTGGATGAGGCGAGATAGACCGAGCCCGCGAACACCGCGGCGGTGACGACGGGCACCACGGCGGCCGGGACGTCGAGCTTGCCGATCGGGAAACTCAGCGCGCCCGTCGTGGGGCAGGCGTTGACGCATTCGTGACAGCCGATGCACTCGGCAGAGTCTACCTTCTTTATACGGGCCACGTCGATATTCATTGGACAGGCCTTGCTGCAAAGGCCGCAGCCGACGCAGCTTTTCTCGTCGCGCACGACCTTGTTGGGGCTGGCCTTAGACAGGAGTGCGTACCAGGCGCCCGCGGGGCAGATGTACTTGCAGAATCCCCTGCCGAAGAAAAAGGCGAAGACGAGGATGGCGACCAAGAAGGCCAAAGCGTAGGGAAGGCTCGCGACTACTGCCCCGAGATCGCCGCCCCTGCCCAGATTCATGAGGACGATGAAGGGATCGCCCGGGATCATCCAGTGGCCGCCCAATATTGCGGCGAGCGCGACGAAGGCGGCGAGCACGAGGTACTTGACCCAGCGGAGGGCGCGGTCGACCTTGGGGGGAACGCGTGCGTCGCGTATCTTTCGCGGGAGCACGAGCTTGCCCACGCGTTCGAAAAGTTCCTGGAGCGCGCCCAGCGGGCAGATGTAGCCGCAGTAGGCGCGGCGGAAGACGATCGAGAGCAGCGACATGATGAGGAAGGTGATCACCATGCCTGAGAACAGGCCCGCGAGGGAAAAGCCCGACGCGAACAGGCCGTTGAAGAAGAGCTCGAAGCCGCCGATCGGGCAGATGGCGTGCTCGGAGATGAAATGGGAGAGAAACAGGAAGAATATGGTGCTGGCGGCGAGGATGCACCAGCGGATGACGCGGGCGCTCTTTTGCGATCGAGTGTTCATGTGACCTCCGTTGCGTTCGAGAAGGAGGCTACCGTGAAATTGTAAACGAAATATGAATCGATTCTAGCGAAAATATGCCGTCGCCCGCCTTCCTTCAAGTCCTCATCCCCGTATCGGTAAGCTTTCTCCGTCGCGCAGGAAGAGTGGAATTCCCATGAGCGGGACGGCCACCGCGATGCGCGTCCCGCCTGCGTGCTCCTCCCGAGTGAAAGCGTTCGTCCACTGCGCGCCCGTGAGCTCTCGCCGACGCGTCGCGCGCACGCTATTCTCGCCCCACGCCTCTATGACCAGCAGTTCCGAATCGTAGCGCCGCATCAGGCGGCCGTCTTCATCCTTGAGTATTGCCATGGTCCACGATAGTAGTCGTGGTCCGCGAGCAGGGGCAAAGCCATGGCGGCGCCGCGATTCAGCGTCCTATTTTCTCGATACTTCCCGTTCGCGTATCTGCACGCGGCGGATCTTGCCTGAGATCGTCTTCGGCAGCTCTTCGACGAAGTCGATGACGCGAGGATACTTGTAGGGCGCCGTGACGCTCTTCACGTAGTTCTGCAGCTCCTTCTTCAGCGCCTTCGAGGGCTTCTGATCGCGAGCGAGCACGATGGTCGCCTTCACCACCTGACCGCGATACTCGTCGGGCACGGCCGTGATCGCGCACTCGAGGACCGCAGGGTGTTCCATGAGGGCGCTCTCGACCTCGAAGGGCCCAATGCGGTAGCCCGAGCTCTTGATGACGTCGTCGGCGCGGCCTACGAACCAGTAGTAGCCTTCCGCGTCGCGCCTGGCCATGTCGCCCGTGCAGTAGATGCCGCCGCGCCAGGCCTTCGAGGTGAGCTCGGGATCGCGGTAGTATCCCGCGAACATGCCCAGGGGCTTGCGGCGGTCGGTCCTGATCACGAGCTGTCCCTCCTCGCCAGCCCCGCAGCTACGGCCGTCCTCGTCCACGATGTCGAGGTCGTAGCCGGGAGCGGGCCTGCCCATCGAGCCAGGCTTCGGGCTCGTCCAGGGGAAGGTGCCCAGTACGACCGTGAGCTCGGTCTGGCCGTAGGCCTCGTGGAGCTCGAGACCGGTGACCTTCTTGAACTGCTCGTAGACCTCGGGATTGAGCGGCTCGCCGGCAACCGAGGCGTGCTTGAGCTTCGAGAGGTCGAAGCGCGAGAGGTCTTCCTTGATGAAGAAGCGGTAGATCGTGGGAGGGGCGCAGAATGAGGTTACACCGTACTCGGAGACGACCCGAAGCAGGTCGGACGGGACGAAGCGGTCGTAGTCGTAGACGAAGACAGCCGCCTCGCAGAGCCACTGGCCGTAGAGCTTGCCCCAGGCGGCCTTGGCCCAGCCCGTGTCCGCTACGGTCAGGTGGAGTCCGCCTTCCTGAACCTCTTGCCAGTACTTCGCGGTGACGATGTGGCCGAGCGGATAGTTGAAGTTGTGCGCCACCATCTTGGGCTCGGCCGTCGTTCCCGAGGTGAAGTACAGGAGCATGAGGTCCTCTCCCCCCGCGGCCGCCTCTCCGAGCCTGCGCTCGAAGTCCGGCGATGCCGCTTCCAGCTCGGTGTCGAAGTCGAGCCAGCCGGGGCGTACAGTCCCGCCGTGGTCCGCGAGCCCTGCGAGCACCTTGGCCTTTAGCGAAGTCGAGGAGCCTTCGGCGGCCTCGACGTGGCGGATCACGGTCTCGTCGTTCGCGGCGACGATCATTTTCACGCCTGCGGCGTTGTTCCGATAGACGATGTCCTTCGCGGTGAGCAGATGCGTCGCAGGAATCGCGATAGCGCCAAGCTTGTGAAGGGCGAGAATGCAGAACCAAAACTCGAAGCGGCGCTTCAAGATGAGCATGACCTTGTCGCCCTTGCCGATGCCCGCCTTGGCGAAGAAATTGGCGGCCTGGTCGCTGCGCCTTTTGAGCTCGGCGAAGCTGAAGGCCGCTTTTGCCCCCTTGTCGTCGCACCAGACCAAGGCCGCCTTTTCAGGAGATCGGCGAGCGAGTTTGTCCATCACATCGTAGGCGAAATTGAAGTTCTCAGGCACCTTCACTTTGAAATTCGCGATGAAATCTTCGTACGAAGAGAAATTACTGCGCGTCAAAAAGTCGTCGAGGATCATGAGACACCTCTCTATCTATGACAATAATACACATATTGTTGGACTGCTAGGGCCTAGAATAGTTGCGCCAGTTTCTGTCTTTTCCCAATAATTATGCCGTCGAAACTTTCGGTGCCTTATATAGGCGCTAGTTGTGGTGTAAACTTGGTTCATCGTGTCGCAGATTGTCATCCATAACTGTTGCCTTCTCGCCGGGTATGCGAGGATGGAGAACTGCGCCATCCTTATCGAGGATGGGCTTATCGCCGATGTTTTCTCCGAGCGTCGATTCGAGCAGAAGCGTTTCGATTCCGGCGCGACCGTGATCGACTCCGGCGGTGCCTATTTAGCGCCCGGCCTTATCGATAGCCACATCCACGGTTTCGCCGGCTTCGGCACCGAGGACCTCTCGTCAGACGCCATAATCGCCATGTCCGAGCACCTCGGGGGCTACGGAGTAACCGCCTTCGTCCCGACCATCTATCCTATGGCGGAAGGCGACATGATCGCCGCCATCGAAGCCTGCGTCGGCGCAATGGGCAAGGAACGGGGCGCCACGATCATGGGAGTCCATCTCGAGGGTCCCTTCATCTCTCTCGCGAGGCTCGGCGTGCAGCGCCCCGAGTTCGTTCGGCCCGTGGACCTCGAGCTAATGGAGAGGCTCTTCGTGGCTGGGCGCGGGCACATCACGAACATGACCGTCGCGCCCGAGATCAAGGGCATGCGCGAGCTCGCCCTTTACTGCATCAAGCGCGGCATCGTCCTCCAGGCGGGCCACACCGACGCGACCTACGAGAACATGCTCGAGGGCATGCAGGCGGGCATCCTCCATTCCACGCACTTCTTCAACGCCATGTCCCGCCTCCACCAGCGCAATCCCGGCGCGGTGGGCGCCATTCTGATCCACCCCGAGCTCTCCTGCGAGATCATCGCCGACGGGTACCATGTGCACCCTGATCTCATCAAGCTCCTCATGCGCGACAAACCGGCGAGCAAGGTAGTCCTCGTCACGGACTCCCTGAAACCCACCGAGCAGACGAGCTGTCCCCTCTTCGCGAACCACGAAGAGGTCGTGCTCCACGACGGAGTGTTCCACCGCGTCTCGGATGACGTGATCGCGGGCTCGGCCCTCACGATGATCCAAGGACTCAAGAACCTCGTCGATTTCGGTATCCCCCTCGAGAACGCCACCGAGATGGCAGCCGCGAATCCCTCGCGCATTCTGGGCCTGGGCAGGCGAGGCCTCCTCGTGCCGGGCTACAAGGCCGATGTAATCGTCTTCGATAAGCAGTTCACGGTGCTCGCCTGCCTCGTCGGCGGGCGCTTCGTCAAGAACCTGTTCTGAGGAGTGCAGCATGCGTCTTGTCATCAGGCACGATTATCAGGCGGTCTCGACCTGGGCGGCCAACTACATCGCGGCTCGGATCAACAAGGC
>Ga0326728_10013390_pt1 | contig 17830 bp, 18 predicted proteins | sample MB3enrmetagenome_FD_207602 | JGI IMG/M metagenome (GOLD analysis project Ga0326728, IMG submission 207602) | Lab enriched peat soil microbial communities from McLean, Ithaca, NY, United States - MB31MN | ecosystem: Environmental > Terrestrial > Soil > Wetlands > Peat | place: USA: New York... | reverse complement strand
AGCTGTCTCTTGGATGGATAAGGCAGGTTAAGGGTCCTTTTAAGGGGATGAAATCGACGGCAAACCCGTTTGCGGGAAGGAGCGTCCTGGCATTGACACTATCGGGCAGGCGGATATCCGTGGCTTTCCCAGACACCGTCCTAGAGGAACACAGTGATTCTTTGCGCGAAAAGACCGCCAAGCTAGGGCAGATTGCGCGGACGTGCTCGGTGTTCGGGGTCGACACAATCCAGGTCTTTCGGGACCCTAGAGGCAGAGGAGAGTCCGCCCTGATCAAGCGCATATTGGAGTATCTGGAAACTCCGCAGTACCTCAGAAGGAGGCTGTTCGCCCTGGACGAATCGCTGAAATTCGCAGGTCTGTTGCCACCCCTGAGGATCCCCTCGCACAAACCAAAGATTCGCCTCGAGAAGCTACGGGTGGGAGATTTCCGAGAAGGGGTCGTCCTCGCCGACGGTCAGATGGTCGATATCGGGTTCGAGGAGCTGCTGAGCCTGAAGCAAAAGACAGGGGGCAACAAGCGGGTCACCACAAGGGTGACTTCCCTCGCCCCCCTGGAGGGCGTCCCAGCGGACCGCTCGCAGACAGGCGAGTACTGGGGATACACGGTCGAGGTCAGAGGGGCAGACGAAATCTTGTCTGATTCGCGCTTCGGCCTGAAGATAGCTACCTCCAGGTACGGGGCTCCTCTTTCCAGCTCAATTGGCCAGCTTCGCGAGGCCATACACGCGTCGCGAGGGATGATGGTCATCTTTGGCTCGCCTTCTAGGGGTCTCTTGGAGATGATCAGGAACCTGCGCCAGAGAGTCCCCTTTGTCGTCAATCTCTACCCCGAGCAGTACACGGCTACCGTCAGGACTGAAGAAGCAATGAGCTCTGGCTTGTATTTGTTGGAGCTACTCGACGCTATTAAATACGAAAGTTTAAAGGCAGATTGAAAATCGGGGTAAACTCCAAAGTGGAAATGTGACCTGGGTTGGGACATAGAAAGCACTCGGCACCAAGAAGGGGCAGCCTCGCGTACCGACCGAGAGCGCGAGCCGGGCGTTTTGTTCCGAGGGTCCAGACATGGCCAGATATTTCTGCCGCGGCTCCGACGCTCCTCGGTTTTCCAGCTGTGAAGGTCGCCACGATGCACAGCATCACCGTGGACGACAGAGAGAAGACCCCGAATTTTGGCAAGCCGCTGTTCAATCCAACGAGCGTCCTTGCCGTGCCCGAAGCTTCGGTCATAGGTCTGCGACTCTACTCGCGCGAGAACGGTGCTGACAAGGCGGTCGGTGAGGTATACGCAAAGAACCTTCGAAAGGGGATCAAGAAGAAGAGTTCTCTCGAGCCGGAAAAGTTCTTTGAATCTTGGAAGGACAAGCTCGCGAATGTGACGAGGGTTGCCGCGCTGGTGTCGATTGTCCCTAGTGACAGCGGTCTCAGCCAGAAGGAGCCGCTGATCTGCGAGGTGGGTGTTGGAGGAGGGGACTTAGCGGCGCAGTTCGAATACATGACAAAACTCGTAGGGAAGGGGGTGAAGTTCTCTGACATCTTCAAGGCAGGCGCATATGTCGACGTGATCGGCATCACCAAGGGTAAGGGGTTCGAAGGCCCTATAACGAGGTTCGGAGTCAAAAGAAAGCAGCACAAGTCCAGGAAGAGTGTGAGAGCCGTCGGAGTGATTGGGCCCTGGCATCCGGCAGCGGTGATGTACACCATCGCGAGGGCTGGACAGCGCGGGTTCCATCAGAGAACCGAGACAGGAAAGAGGATACTCTCAATTTCAAACCCCAAGGATGTGCCGATAACCCCCGCCGGTGGCTTCATGCACTTTGGAGACGTCAAGACCGATTACGCTCTTCTGAGAGGCACCGTCCCAGGCAGCAACCGTCGAGTGGTGTTGGTGAGGCATCCGGCTAGGCCTCAGGTCAGGAAGACCACGCCGGTACAGCTTCTTGAGCTCAGCACCAAGGTAGGAAGCAGATAATCCCATGACAACCGTGCTCGACCTCAGCGGAGAGGCATCCGGTCAGGTGGAGTTGCCCGGCGTGTTCTCCAGTCAGCTTAGACCCGATCTGGTGAAGAGGGCCTTCTGGATACTTCACTCGCACGGGATTCAGCCCTACGGAAGAGACCCAATGGCAGGCGAGAAGACCAGCGCCGAGAGTGGTCACCCTCCGACCGGGAGAGGGATATCCAGAATTCCGAGAGTGAAGGGCGAGCGCAGCAGGCGGTCCGGGCAGGCGGCCGGCGTTGCCAGCGTGGTCGGAGGCAGGCTTCCGCACCCGCCACGTTCGGAGAAGTCCATCTACCAGAAGATAAACAAGAAGGAGAGGAAGGTCGCGCTCGACTCCGCAATAGCGTTCACAGCGAATGCTGAGGCAGTCGCCGAGAGGGGCCACAGGGTCGGCGCGATGAAATTCCCGCTCGTCGTGACCGACGACATTGAGACCGTCTCGAAGACTTCGGAGCTTGACGCGTTCCTCAGGAAGGCCGGGCTGTCTGACGAGCTGAAGCGGCTCTACGGGGGGATAAAGAGGCAGTCAGGAAAGCCCAGGATGCGCGGCCGCGCCTACAAGGAGAGGATCGGCCCGCTGATCGTGGTGAGCAATGACAGGGGTGTCGGGAAGGCCGCGGAGGCAATTCCAGGAGCGAAGGTGGTCCCAGTGGATAGTGTCAGCGTGCTCAACCTGGCCCCTGCCGGGGTAGCGGGGAGGCTCACGTTCTGGACGGTGTCTTCGCTAGACATGCTCGGGTCGAGGACGGTCAAGGACGAAGGGACGGAAGCGGGTGATTGAAGGCTTGAGACTCGAAGACGCGCAGAAGGTCGTCGTGAGGCCGTACATCACCGAGAGGACGTTCGAGCAGATAGAACGGGAGAACAAACTGTGTTTCATAGTGGCCGACGATGCGTCCAAGACGCAGATTGCCAAGGCCGTCGAAACACTGTACGAGGTGACGGTGACAGCGGTCAACACGACCCGGACGCTCATTGGAAAGAAGGCTTTTGTACGTCTCGACGAGGAGAGTTCCGCGGCGGAACTGGCGACAAAACTAGGCCTGGTGTAATTACAAAATGGGCAAGCGAATCATGCAGAGGAGGAGAGGAAAGGGAGGTAGCCAGTTCCGGGTATCTGCAAAGGGGAAGATAGCCCCGGTCCGGTATCCCAACATACCGATGGATGGCGAACACAGACTCATGGTAAGGGCCATCCTTGACGAAAGAGGGCGCAGCGCGCCGCTCGCTCAACTGGAATATGGCCCCGGCAGTTTCGCGTACGTGCCCGCAGTGAACGGGCTCGCAGTGGGGAGCAGTGTCTCTTTGGGCTCGTCTGCGAGTGCGGTCATCGGGAACATCCTACCGCTTCACAGCATTCCGGAAGGAACCAGGATATCGAACATCGAGCTTCGCGTCGGCGACGGCGGGAAACTGGTCAGGGCCTCAGGCGGAGCTGCTACCCTGTTCTCTAAGGGAAATGGGAAGGCGATAGTCAGACTGCCGTCAGGGAAGAGCATCCTGGTCGACGAGAAGTGCAAGGCCACCGTGGGCCAGGTAGCCGGAGGAGGAAGGCTGGAAAAGCCGTTCATGAGAGCGGGCACGAGGCACCATAAGATGCAGGCGGATGGAAGGCCGTATCCGAGGATGAGAGGCATAGCCATGGCTGTCGTCTACCACCCGTTCGGTGGAGGCAGGCACCAGCACCCTGGAAAGTCCACCAGTACTTCCAGAAACGCGCCACCCGGCCGGAAGGTCGGCCTGATTGCGCCCCGAAAGACGGGCAGGAAGAGACTAGCGAGAGCAAGTACGGAGGTAAGGAAGTAACCCATGCCGAAGGAATTCAGGTATAGAGGTTACACGTTGGACCAGCTGAACTCTATGTCTACAGAGGCAATACTCCAGCTCCTTCCGTCGAGGGCAAGACGGTCGCTGAACAGGGGAATCTCCGAGGACAAGAGAAAGCTTCTGGAAGATATCCGGGCGCAGAAAGAGGGAAAGCTCGAGAGCCAGATAAAGACGCACGCCAGGGACATGATAATTCTGCCCGTGATGGTCGGCGCCAAGGTCAGCGTGTATTCTGGGAGAGAGTTCGTAATCCTGGAGGTCAAGCCAGACATGATCGGGCACTATCTCGGCGAGTACGTCATCACCAACAAGAAAGTAGTTCACGGAACGCCGGGTATCGGCGCAAGCCGCTCCAGCTTGTACGTGCCGCTCAAGTAGGGTTCGGGGCTTCACTAGGTCGCAATCAGAGAACTGTGCGTCCCGGACTGAACCGCGTTGCGGTTGATTACTCCTATGTTGCGCGGCGGATTGGCAGATATGAATATAACCCCTCAGTTGCGTCTACCGGGTTGAGAAAACGAAGACGCTTGGTCGAATTGGTTACCTCCAATACTATATCGGTATCAATATAGTTATATAGTTAGGAGATTTCGAAATCAAAGTGGTGAAATTTGTCTAGCAACCCCACAAGTCTTCTCTCGGGATTGAGCGCGACCAATTTGGTCACCTTCATCACTTATGGGTTTTTCTTCATCTTCATGCTCTACGGTCAGAGGATTCAATTCTTCGTCGCGGAGACCAGTGTGAATCGTTCGCTCAAACGGCTCGCACTGATGAAGGATGGCGCCATCAAGCAAACTACAGACTACTTCAATTCGATAGGCAAGACCGGTTCTGCCATCGCAGAGCGATTGTCGCAATTCCTCGAGTACGTCACCATAATGCCGGTCAGCATGGATCCGAATGGAATCGTGGGCAAACTTGAGCACGTGACCAAGACGGGGGAGGAGAGGGTGCGGTCGGAAGTCCAGATTCTGCTCGGCACTGACGACCCAGTCAAGGTCTCGGTGGCTTCGAGCCTCGTGGAGATATCGAGCGCGCTGAACATAATCCACAAAGTCGTCAGGCACTACTACCTGTCGAGCAAGAAGACCAACTCCTACATCTCGATATTCCAGCTTCAGATGGTGCTTCCGCAGATAATGGAGCAGGCCGACGCCCTGTCGAAGGCAACGAGCGCCTTCGAGCACGTGCAGCCGATTGGCGATGGCGTGGGGCCGCTGCTCGCCTCCAGGTTGATCAACGGTGCTCCAACGCAGAAGATTGCGAAGGACACCGTGCTGGCGAAGACGGAGTACAAGGGTCGTACAGTGTACGTATTGAAGGCGGAGGGGCCGATGGGGTATGTAGGAGAACCGCACACCGGGCTTCAGCGCCTCGTAGAAGAGATGGGCGTGTCCCTGAACGCAATAGTGATGGTCGATGCCGCCCAGAAGTTCGAGGGGGAGCAGACGGGAGAGATAGCGCAGGGAGTCGGAGCCGCAATTGGTGGGATGGGCGTCGAGAAGTTCGACATAGAGGCCATCTCATACAAGCACAGCATTCCAGTCTATGCGGTCCTGATTAAGCAGGGCGATGTCGACACGCTGACAGTTATGAAGAAGGAGCTGACCGACGCGGTGGAACGGGCCGTCCCAGTGGTCCAGAGGGTAATAGAGGACCGGACAAAGGAAGGCGACGCGGTGCTGGTTGCCGGAATCGGTAATACGCTCGGAATAGGGCAATGAGCTCAGGAGACTTGAGCGGATGACCAATCCTTCAATCGAAGCGGTTCATTTGTCGAAGACGTACGGCTCATTCAACGCCCTTGTAGACCTAAACCTGAAGATTGAAGGTTCAAAGTGCGTTGGCTTCCTCGGCCCCAACGGAGCTGGCAAGACCACAGCCCTGAAGATATTCACTGATCTCATTAGGGCTTCCGAGGGACAGGCGCTCATCAACGGCGAGGATGCCCACACCCGCAAGAAGGCCGCCCTCGAGTCGGTCGGTACGCTAATCGAGACCCCCGAGATCTACCCTTCTCTCACTCCGCGCGAGGCGCTCACCATGATTGCCGAAATCCGCGGGGTTCCCCGCGCTGAGCGCAAGAAGGCGGTTGAGGATGCCGTCGCGCAGGTAAAGATGGAGGAATGGCTGGACAAGAGGGTGGGTAAGTTCTCCAAGGGCATGAAGCAGCGTATAGACGTCGCGTCGTCACTGCTCAATGACCCGTCAATCCTGCTCCTAGACGAGCCCAGCACCGGCCTCGATCCCCGCGGAATGAGCGAAGTGAGGACCATCGTGAAATCCTTGAAGGGCAAGAACAGACTGATATTCATGAGCTCGCACATTCTCAGCGAGGTAGCTGACGTGTGTGACGAGGTCGCTATGATAGACCACGGGAAACTTCTGGTTTACGATACACTGGCCAACGTGACCGCCAAGTTCTCGGGTGACGTCAATGTGGTGGAAGTGGGCTTGCTAAATCCCGTAGACCCAACCTTCATCACCGCGAGCATATCGAAGATTCCCGGAATAGTTACAGCCGAAAAGATGGACGAAAGGAACATCAGGATAAAATACAGCGGAGGGCTCGATACGCAGGCGAGTATACTCTCCGATATGCTCAAGCTGAACGTGCCAGTGTTGAGCTACAGACCGGCAGCTTCAGCGCTGGAGGACGTCTATCTCAACCTGATCAAGGAGACGCTGTAGCTTGACTAGTGATTCAAGGGGCACGGCTTCCACCTTCGCCCAACTCGGGACGGTGACGAAGTATTCGTTCCTCAACTACCTACGTGCCCGGAGATTCCTCGTCATGGTCCTGATTGTATCCATCATCAACCTGGCTCTCACCGCGGCTGTGGCGTACACTCGGTCGGCGGCCTTCCTAGACTCCACCCCACTAGGGTTCTACGGAGCGTGGTGGGGTAGCTTCATCGATATCTCCATCCTGCTAACCGTGGTCTTCTTCGGGGGGGATGCGATCTCCGGAGAGTTCCAAAACAAGACAGGATATTTCCTCGCCCCGAATCCCGTCAGGCGGTCTACACTCTACGTTGGGAAGTATCTCGCCGCGTTCATCGCGTCCACTCTAATACTTGTACTATTCTTGGCGTTCACGTTGGCGAACGGCTTGTACTACGGCATGGGAGTTCCGACTCAATTTGCGGAGTCCTTCCTCTTCGCGTGGCTTTACCTCCTGACGGCTCTCGGCGTGACCTTCATGTTTAGCTCCCTCTTCAAGACCACTTCGATTTCGATTCTCATCACCGTACTGCTCTTCCTCTTCGTCTTCACCGTCATAGACGAGCTCTCCACCATCCTTCTGAAGATTGAACCCTGGTTCTCAATAACCTACGCCGAGGGCATCATCGCAAACATATTGACCGTTCCGTTCCCCCTGCACTACGTAGCCGCCATCACCTCAGGCCCGGGCGCGCGGTTCTCCTTTCCCACATACAACGCCACGGTCCCCGAAGGGCTCGAAATTATGGCGGTCTACCTCATCGTCTGCTCGCTTCTCGGTCTCCTGATATTCGAAAGGAAAGAGTTCAATTAAGAAGCGGGACCGCAGGCTTCTCTAGAGGCACCTTCAAGTCGTCGATACGTTTCGCTAACTATGTACAGCAGGCGAGGGTTAGTAAGGCGGTGCCATCGCGAACTTCTTAATACCTGCGACAAGGAGAAAGGCGACAATGAAGAGGGATTTCTCTAATGTCGGGATGGGCACCAAGTCGCTCTGGGCGGGGGAGAATGGTCTACAAGTCAAGGGCGCGACCCAGGTCCCGATTGTGCAGAGCATAGCGTTCACCTATGACGACATCGATGAGTGGCAGGATGTAGCGCTTGGCCACAAGGAGGGCCACATCTACAGCCGAAACACCAACCCCACGTTCTCCTCACTCGAAGAGAAGGTGCGAATCCTTGAGGGGGCCGAAGCCGCCACCTGCTTCGCTTCGGGTATGGGTGCGATTAGCAACACCATCTTCAGCCTCGTGCAACCGGGGGAGCGGATAGTCAGTGTCAAGGACACGTATGGCGGCACGAACCAACTATTCCGGGAGTTCCTACCAAGGATAAACATCGATGTCGCCTTGTGCGACACCTCGGACGGGGACCAGATTGAAGAGGAGATTTCGAAGGGCTGCAGGATGGTCTATCTCGAGACGCCCACAAACCCGACGCTGAAGGTGGTAGACATCAAGCGCATGGCGGAGGCGGGTCACAGGGTCGGCGCGCTCGTCGTGACCGATAACACGTTCGCCACGCCCATCAATCAGAAGCCTCTCCTGTTGGGCTCAGACATCGTGCTGCACAGTGCTTCCAAATTCCTGGGCGGACACGGAGACGTGCTCGGAGGAGTGGTCTGCGGCCCCAAGGAGCTTGTACGACAGATATTCCACTACCGGGAGATAACTGGATCGGCGCTGGACCCGTTCGCGGCCTACCTTCTCATCCGCGGTCTGAAGACTCTGCAGATTAGAGTCGAGCGCCAGAACGCGAGCGCGATGAAGATAGCCAGGCACCTCGAAGAGCAGTCAGCCGTGGCGAGCGTGTACTACCCCGGGCTCGAGTCGCATCCTCAGCACGAAATCGCGAAGAGGCAGATGCCGGGTGGCTATGGAGGTGTAATGAGCTTCGCCCTGAAGGGTGACTTCCAGACCGTGAAGCGTTTCCTCGCAAGGCTCGAGTTCGCGCATCGCGCCGCCAACCTGGGCGCGGTGGAGACCACAGTGGGCTCCCCTGCAACCACCAGCCACGTCGAAGTGAACGCGCGGGATCGCGCCGCGATGGGAATCCCGGACGCCCTCGTCCGCTACTCGACGGGCATCGAGGACGTGAACGATTTGATTGCGGACCTGGATCAAGCGTTGGGCGCTCTGCCTTGAATCGGCTAGACGGGTCCGGAGTAGTGCCCGGCCCCGGAATCAGGCATAAGTTTTCAGGGCGCGTTCCGAAAGGTTACGATATCGAGAGGTAAGCGCAACGACTGGCCCCAAGACCCGGTGTAATGGCTGCGGGAGCGAGGACACGCTCTACCGAACGCCCAGGGGGTTGCTCTGCGCGAGATGCGTTCAGCGGTTTGATTCTTCAGGTCTCTGTTTCATGGGCGACGACCGTTTTGGCCACGACGGTTGAGCATTTCGCGCAAACCGCTAGCCATCATCTTCGAACCAGAGGGTTCATCTAACCGGGTGTACTGCATAGCCTGCGATGGCCCGATGAGTGCAGGAACAGGCGGAGGAGGGGACAGCGAGATAGAGAGGATTTTCGACGAGTTCAACAAATCTTGGATGACCTACTGGGACGCCTATGTTGAGCTTCAGAACCAGTTGTATGAGAGCATAAAGGCCGCCAGAGACGTAACCTGGCTTGCGGCCACCGACACAAGAAAGATCAGCGAAATCAATTCCGCCCAGCGGGAACTCTTCGCAAGCATGCCGCGCAGGATGGACTACATGCCTCTCGGAGAAATCAGCAGGAATCTTGAAACCGCCGTCAGCAAGCTTGAAGCGCTTCAGACCATCCTCTCGGCAGAAAAGGAGATGTGCAAGCGGCTCGAGGATGCGACAGGTGTGCTGAAGGAGAGGGCGAGAATAACAGAAGAGGCCCTGACGAACGCGAAACGCTGATCTGGTAACGGGATGAGTGCGGTCGCCGAGAAAACAGACTTTCGGGTTCAAATCTGTGAAGCTGTCCGGTGAGCCGCAATCTTTCTCATCTTCGTTCTTCTGCCGAACATCTTCCTAACTTGTTCTTCTGTCATCGCGACCACGATGGTTGTCGGTTTGCCCTCCCAACTACTGTCGACTTGAAGTAACTTGATTTCCGGCGTCAAATCACTAGCGATCTTGCTGAACTCCGCAGCGCTAAGCTCGCCCATAAGAAAGGTCACTGGAAAGTCCTCCGAAATGTCCTCGACGAACAGCTTTTTCCCGGTCTTCTTGTCTCTGAACGAGTCCATCTCCATTTCCTCATCCTTTCCTTGGAATTCCCAACTCTTGCTTGTTAGGAACTCCCGAACTCTGGAGTAGGTCACTGCTATTTTGAACACGTTTTCCACTTCCAAGACTAACGCCTTTTCCCGATTTCTTTGCTCTATACTTTCACCAAATAATAGTATGTCGCTTGCATTACTGGTTGCGCGCGTTCCTCCCCATGCTTCCGCGCCTGTGGGAGGTTGGGATAGGTGCGGTCGCCGGGATTTGAACCCGGGTTGCTAGCTTGGCAAGCTTCCGCGTCATCAGACTTAACGTCCTAGACCAGGCTGCCCTCTCCTCGTAGGAGATCTAGACGACGACCGCGCAGTTTCGGTGCCGAAAATCATTGATTAAAAGCTTGACCTGACCGAATCATGCGACCTTGGTGCCTAGGGGCATGTCCTTGTCCGGCCGTAGTAACGCGAGGTCAGTGTCGGTGAAGGATGCTAGCATCATGCATTCGGAGGTTACTCCAGCCACCGATTTTGGCTCGAGGTTGACTATCGCCGCGACCTGTCTTCCGAGCAGCTGTTCCTTCGTGTAATAGGCCTTGATTCCACCCGCGCACTGTTTTATTCCCGATAGGCCGAAATCTATCTTCAGTTTGTAGATTGGCTTCCTCGCCTGCGGGATATCTTCGACCTCCACGATTTTTCCTATTCTGATGTCCAGCAGTCCGAAGGTTTCGATTGAGACGGACACGTACCAGGCTTCCTCAAGACGTCAAATAAGCCTTAAAGACAGCAGAAATTCCACTTAAACACAGCGGGCCGGTCGTCTAGCGGCAGGATACGCCCTTGGCATGGAAAGTTCCCAAACTGGGCGAGGTCGGGGGTTCAAATCCCCCCCGGTCCACCACACGGAATCAAAATCCCCAAAAGGCGCACCTTTCTCTGGCCACCCTCAGGGCGGGAATTGTCGAGCCAGACGGCGCGCATTAGGGCAGACCTGGTAGAGTCGGGTCTGGTCTGGGTCATAGTCGGGTTCGCCATCCTCATCGCACTGAACCTCCTAACGCTTGCCATCGGCCCGAGCGGAATACTGCAGAATTTGAACTCACGTTCGTGGGGGGCCCTCGTCTCGGTCTTCGTCTTCGACTCCTGGGGGACTGTGGGCGGGCTGGCGGGTGTGGTCATCCTCTTCACTCCCGTCCTGTTCGGGATGCCACGACCGAGGCGATTCAGCCTCTCAATCTTCTTCCTGTGTGCAAGCATAGGGTCCGGAATCCTCGCCAACGTGCTCTGGAGTTACTTCTACAACCGCGGCGGCCTCATCGGAGCGGGTTCTTCGTCGATCGCCATCTCGGGTCAGGGCATTATCTTTGCACTGTCAATCTTCGGCTCGATCAATTTGGGGGTAGCGAGCCGGAAGGATGGAGCCAAGGGTGCCGACGTAGCAGCCCGAGAATGGAGACAATTCTTTTTCGTCGTCTACATCACGCTCATTCTGAGCACTCTATATTTCGTGGTCGTCCTAGAGCCCATATACATCCCCACCGCTCTCTACAACTGGCGCGTGCACGAAATCGGGTTCTTCATTGCGATAGCCGCGACAGCAGTCTTCGTGGGTGTCACTTCCAGACTGACGTCTATCAACTAGAACCCAAGTAGCCGTGTCATCCTTAATAGCATCCATTTCACGTTGGGCGTGAATGGAGGAAACCGGGGAGTCCGAACAAGGAGGACGAATAAGATTCGGGCCGAGGCTAGTCTGGGCTCTCCTCGCTCTCATAGCGGTCATCATTGTTCTTTCGATTGCATGGGTGATACTACAGTGGTCCATTGCAGAGCACGTTTATTCGACGAAGGCAGCACTGAACTGGTTTGGGATTACGTTCTACCACGACTACGTCTTCGTGGCCGCGGCCCTCTTCTCTCTGCTCCTGATTTACCCGAAGGTGGGGGCGAGCGACCTCGCGAAGCTTTTCAGTGTTATCGGCAGGCGCGCCAGAAGGTTCGACTACGAGCAGGTGGAAGTTCAGCCGAGAAACGACGCGAAGCCAATGAACACCTGGCTATGGGCGCTATGGCAGACCATAAAGTGGGCTCTCGGATTCTACCTCTTCGTCGCCCTGCACGGCTTCCTCCTGCTCGGAGAGACGATGAACTCGATAATGATGTTGACGATGGGCCTCGGCAGCTGGGCGAGCGTCCCGAGGGTGTTCATCCTCCCGCTCTCCCCGGCATCTGGAGCTGGGCTCGTTAGCCTGATGCCAACAATGCAGATTCAGTATTTTGTCGTCACATACGTCATCTCGGCCGTCCTGCTAGTCTTCGCCATAAGGATGCTATTGCGCTTCCTGGCCAACCTAACGACGCGACGAAGCGACGTATGGCTGAAGAACCTAATCGCAGTCGCGGCCGCCATCATGTTCGAGGTGATACTCGGGGCTCCGTACTGGCTGATGAACATAGCCACTCCATACGTCTACGGAATAGTCTGGACCGTGTTCATCAGCACCCTGGTCGGTTTCGTCTATGTCTCGAAGAGCAGGAATCTCCTGATGAGGGTGAACGTCTTCAAGGCGCTCGCCGTGGTACTGGCGGCCGTTCTCATAATTCAGGTGGGGGCCGGAGTCTACCTATACGCCAACTGGAACAACAACTACCTTCCGTATCAGTGGTACCCACAGACACAGAAGCAGATCACTGTAACAAGATGGGCGGCCGGTCTGAATAACATTCAGGTCAGCAACGTCACCGACCTACCCACAAGCAATCCAAACACTACGCTGAACCTCGTCAGGCAGTGGGACCAAACTGCCGCAGCGGTTACCAACACCAAAGAGATTGGGGCGTACAACTGGATGGGGCTCGCTAGTTCAGAGATTGTCTTCTACAACAACACGGAGTTCTGGGTCTCCCCTACGACTCCCAAATTCCCGGCTACAGACTGGATCAGCGAGCATCTGATCTACACTCACGCAGCCAAGGTGCTCGTGATAAACACGCACACCGGAGCGGTTGTGAACGCGACCACAGCGTTCGGCATACCCTCTGAGCCTCTGATTTACTATGGCGAAGGAGCGGGCTTCAACCAGAGTGTGTACGTGCATGTCCCCGGGTACGACGAGGTCCAGAACATCTCCTATCCCGGAACACCCGACTATGTGCTTGGTGGTTGGCAGAAGACCCTGTGGTTCACCTTCGCCGAAGGGCAGCTCGGCTTCGCGTTCGCGAGCGAGAACATAGACATGCTGTGGAACAGGAACATCTTCTCGAGGGTGGGAGACATACTCATCGCAGGTCTGACCATGGATCCTGCGGCATACATAGTGTCGGACGGGCAGAACCTCTACTACGCCGTCCAGGTCTACATCAACTACCCGATGCAGTCCGGCTTCGCGGCCAGTCCCTACCTGCGTTTCTTCGGGGTCGTGCTTGTCAACATCCAAGACGGCTCGATGCAGGGTTACACCGTCTCCAACCTCATGGGCGGAGTGAACAGCACAGACTTCCTCACACAGTTCTACCAGAACTATTACAGCAGCTGGTCGTCGGCTCCGGCGTGGCTGGTCCCGCAGATCAGGTATCCAGAGCAGCTCCTGGGCACACCCACGGTTCCAGGACAGCTTGACTACGATTTCATCTATCACGTGAACACCCCGTTCGTGTTCAGATCGGGTGCCCAGTTCTACGAGCGCCCTGCGAACAACACAGTCCAGTACATCCCCTTTGCAGTCGGGACCAAGACATACTTCGTCGGAATACAGCTGGTCAATTATCTGGGTGCGGCGAGCAAGAACCTCGCGGGAATGTACGTTGCCTACGGGGGCGACAGGTTGGGTCAGATAACCCTGTACCAGAACCCATCCACCTCGACGCCGATAATCGGACCCTCAGCGGCAGAGAACGCGCTCACCACAAACAGCTATGTGAGGACTCAGCTCACGCTCCTGCCGACCGCACGGATTGGTTCATACCTCTTGTACTCGGTTGACGGAGTGCTCACGTACTTCGTCGCCGTGTACATAAGCCCCGAAACTTCCGGAGTGGTAACGCAGCTAGCCTTCATGACGGCTGTCAACCCGAACACTGGCGTCGTGTCTTACGGTTCGAACGCGGCCGCGGCATTCGAGAACCTTCCGCTGAGCAACCAGTCCCAAGCATCGACCTCAAACGAGGGTACCACTCTGAAACAGATTTACGCTCTAGTATCCTCGGAGGGCTACGGCCTTGTCAACGCCACCTCCGTCAACCCAACGGTCTGGGTGAACGTCGCTACGGTTTCGCTGAGCAACAGCGGGGCAAACCAGGCCGTCACGGCGGTGCAGAGCCTTCTGCAGAACTATGGGCCGAACAGCGTAGCAAAGACGGTCTACGAATGGAAGGACAGCTCCAGCAACGTGAATTTCGGGGTGCTGCAGGTGCCGGCGCAGGGCGTCACCGAGCTGTACTACGTCACCATCACGTCGTAGTGAGGCGACAGCACCTGCGGGCTACCGCCTCGCGAAGAGAAAGACGACGACCAAGATTAGAGCGATGAGAGAGAGTACAACGATTCGGAGCACTCCGTTTCTCTCCCAGATCATCACGCTAGCGTTAATCTGTGCAATCGGGTTTCTGGAGTTAAGCAACCTCACCAGTTCCAGCGCCTCCTCGTAGAAGAACCTCCCTCCGTCCACAATCACGACGTCGTCTCCCTTCAGCAGGAACGAGTGCCCCTTCACGGCAAGGGGCAGGCGCGACCTCCGGTTTGCCCACTCGCGGAACTGCTCTTCACTCATCGCTGCTCTTCCTCATACCACCAAGCGGGTGCTTTTCACCTTTTTGGGTGGGGCTCCTCATCAGCTTCAGCTTCCGGTGCTTGCCACCGAACTTGGCTGCTGCTGCGTGACGCAGTGTATGCCACCGAACCCATAGACGAGAGCCTCGCAATTGATTCCGATGACCTTTCTGCTTGGGAACACCCCTGCAATCGTTCTGAGAGCTGCGGCGTCATTGATGTCGTCGAAGGTGGGCACGAGCACGACGGCGTTACCGATGTAAAAATTCGCATAGCTGGCGGGAAGTCTCTCATCGCCGCCCACCCTCTTCTTGGGCATCGAGATGGGAATCACCCTGAGCTTCCTCCCTCTCTCGTCTTTGGCCGACCGCAGTATCTTCAGGTTCTCACTCAGCGGGGCGTGGTTTTCGTCCCGCTCGTCCTCCTCCACCATGCAAACTAGGGTTCTCTCGTCCACGAACCTGGCGACGTCGTCCACATGGCCATCGGTATCGTCTCCGGCGATTCCCCGGTCGAGCCAGACAATGTTGGTGAACCCCAGGTATCTCCTCAGCACATCCTCTATCTCGTTCTTCTTGTACAGGGGATTGCGGTTCTGGTTGAGGAGGCACTGTTCTGTAGTGATGCAACTCCCCATACCGTTGGTGTCTATGGATCCGCCCTCAAGGACGAACTTTGGTTCGATTATTTCAAGGCCTGTCTCCTCCGCAATCTCTCGGCCGCTCTTGTTGTCTGGCTTCAGCTCATCGTACTTGTTCCCCCAGGCGTTGAAGGTCCATTTTGTTGCCACGAGCCCGTTCCCTTCCTCCCGGACAAATATCGGTCCGTAATCCCTGATCCAGACGTCGGCGGACTTTATCCTATGATACGCGACTCTTCCGCGGCTTCCTATGAGGGAGGAGACCCTTCGCTGAGTATCCAAATCGTCCACCAGGAGGTTGACCATCTCGCCTGTCGCGAGAGATTTGACCAATCTGGCATAGACTCCTCGGACGGGTTCGATTATCCTGCTCGGAAATGTCAGGGGGTCTTTCGGCCAGGCTAGCCACGTGGCATCATGTCGTTCCCATTCCGCGGGCATGAGGTATCTCGGCCTTGGGGGCATTCCGCGTAGCTCACCTCGCCCTATTTCGCGAGCCTGCTGTATGTCTTCGGTTTTCTGTTCTTCAGAAAGCCCCACCCGCGTTCGACATCGGCTGCAAGGTCGAGGTCACACTGGGCTACCAACACTTGCTCCTTGGCCCCGGCCCTCGCCAGTACCTTACCAAACTGGTCACAGACGAACGAGCCGCCCCAGAAGTTGATCTCCTTCTCGACACCCACCCTGTTGACCGCCGCGACGACCATGCTGTTGGCAATCGCGTGCCCTCTCTGCACGTTCTCCCAAGCGTTTCGCCAATCTCCCTCGGCTTGGTCGATACCCTTCACCGTGCCGATTGCCGTGGGGTACAACACAACGTCCGCGCCCATTAGCTTGATGATTCTGGCAGGCTCGGGATACCACTGGTCGAAACAGATGAGTACTCCGATCTTGCCGAATGACGTGTTGAAGACCCGGTAGTCGGTCCCTGCCTCGAAGTAGTCCTTCTCGTAGAAGCTGGGATCCTGCGGAATGTGCACCTTGCGGTACCTCCCAATCATCTTGCCGTCGCTGTTGAAGACCACCGAAGTGTTGTACGCCCTCCCATCGTGGCTCTCATACAGGGACCCGCCGATCAGCACGATTCTATTCTCCTCTGCGGCCGCCGCGAGTGCGTCGGTAGTTTCGTCTGGAAGGTTCTGGGGTTCCACGCCAGACACCCGCTCTTGAGGGAAGTACAGCGAGTCGAATAGCTCCGGGAGGCAGACGACCTGGGCTCCCTCCTTCGAGGCTGCGCGGACCATTTTTAGGGCCTTGCCCAGGTTCTTCTCGTGTTCCCTGACCATCCGCATCTGGACAAGTCCAAGTTTCAACTGATTCATACCGAAATTTGGTCTTCGGGCCGGCTACGGAAATTTAAACATGTCCAAAGAAATCTCTTCTGAGAATAAGGGTCAGTGGGTCGTGATTGATTTTGTTCAGGCCAAGGCCCACGACCGTCCAGAATTAGCCCTCGGTTGGTTGGGGGCCACCTAGGGTTTAAAAGCCGAGGTTACGATGCATCATCGTTTGAAACCCCAAAAGGCTTTCGTGTTAATCAAGACTGACCCCGGTCGCGAGAGGGAAGTGGCGGACAGGCTTGCAAAGCTTCCTGAGGTCAAAGAGATTCACATCATCACAGGCGAGTGGGACATACTCGCCGTCATCGAGACGGAGAAGGAGCTGATTCTCCCGAGCGACGAGAAGGTGCTGGAGCTGGTGATGGACAAGATCACAACCCTTCCTCACCTGCAGGACACCAACACAATGATTCCCTCCTTCTCCAGATACAAGTCCCAGTGAGCATCAAGCCTACCTATCGCTCTGCCTCGCAATAATACGTCAGTCAGCTACTTGGAGTACTGCTCTACCAGTTCCTTAGCCCTGTCGAAGCGCACCTTCTTTTCCTCTACCATCTTGCCCGCGACCACATCGACGAGGCTCCCTGTCGCGCCGGCGGAGATTGCCATGTTCCGAGCGTGCAACTTCATGTGCCCCCGTTGTATACCCTCAGCAGCCAGGGCTCTCAGGGCCGCGAAGTTCTGAGCGAGCCCCACCGCCGCCATGACCTCCGCCAGCTCTATAGCCGTCTTGACCCCCAGAATCTTGACGGCGGCCTTCGCGGCGGGGTGAACTCTGGCGGCGCCTCCTATCAGCCCCACTGCCATGGGCATCTCGAGCGTCCCAACCAGGTCTCCTTCCTCGTTCTTCTCCCACGTCGTGAGAGGCTTGTATCCACCATTCTTGGCTGCATAGCTGTGCGCACCCGCCTCGAGCGCTCTGATGTCCTGCCCGCAGGCGAGGCCAACCGCGACCACTCCGTTCATGATGCCCTTGTTGTGGGTCGCGCACCGGTAAGGGTCACCCTCGGCGAACGCATACGCGTACACCACGCCGTCCACCGCCCCCTCTCCTCCTACGGCTTCCTTGTCGAAGACCGCTGACGCCCTGACCAGCCTCCGGTCAGCCAGGTTTGAGATGATCCTGAGGTACACCTTGCCTCGCGTCAATCTCTCGACTATCGGTGCGACCGCCTCGGCCATAGTATTGACGGCGTTGCCTCCCATAGCGTCGCCCGTGCTGACTATCAGTTCCGTTATCACCATCGGACCTCTCACGGACGATATCACCTTGACGTTGATGTCCTTCGCGCCGCCTCCCAGAGAGACCAAGACAGGGTCCTGCTCGTTG
>Ga0326728_10013389_pt1 | contig 17831 bp, 15 predicted proteins | sample MB3enrmetagenome_FD_207602 | JGI IMG/M metagenome (GOLD analysis project Ga0326728, IMG submission 207602) | Lab enriched peat soil microbial communities from McLean, Ithaca, NY, United States - MB31MN | ecosystem: Environmental > Terrestrial > Soil > Wetlands > Peat | place: USA: New York... | reverse complement strand
TCCTTTCCCCCACCTCAAAATGTAGTGGAGACCTTCAGACTACGTTTACTGAAAGCAAAGGGTTTTCCAGCATCAGATGTGCCGAACTGCGAAGGTTCGGTTAGCACCGCGGCGTACCGGCTCAGCCAATAGGAGCCGAGCCAAGTGAATGCTGCAACCACCACCACATAACAGATATCGATCCACCGCTGGTGGCCGCCGGCCAGCAGGAAGGCGAGGGCTGGAACCAGGATTCGGCGATATCGAAGCACTGGTGAGTCGATATATTGCGCGAAGTGGCCTTGCAGGAGCGGATCGTGCGCCACATACCGGTACATCTGACCGTCGTACCCGTTCGTGCCAGGGAAACGGTACGTTTGAGCCGCCAACTCGGGTGGTACTGGCTGGTTTTGACCCGTGCAGAACAGAGCCGTCCAATTGCCGCTTCGGTTGTAGTGCACAGTCAGGAACTGCCAAAGCAGCACGAGTCCGCAAGCGAGCAGAGCCCATGCCAATGAAACACGCGCCGGCGGTGGATTCGATTCCAAATTGGGCAACAGGAAGTATGACACTCGCCCGATCTGCCGTGCAAACCGACATCTAAGCAGAAACCTGATAAAATAAAGGAGGTTAGTTTCGGTTTGGCGGTATGCCCCTTTACGAATACAAATGCAAGTCCTGCGGTAAAACCTTCGAAGTAATACAGAAGTTCTCAGACGCCCCGGTTAAAGTGCACGAGAAGTGCGGCGGGCCAGTGGAACGGCTGATTTCGCCGTCCGCTCTTCAGTTCAAGGGTTCGGGGTGGTACGTAACCGACTACGGGAATGGGAACGGCAAGAACCATCCATCGAAAGACGGCAAGAGCGAAGGCAAGAAGGAAGGCAAGAGCGAAAGCTCTACTTCTTCCGCCGATTCGAAGGCTAAAACCGAAACAAGAACTTCCACGCCGGCCAGCACTTCTGATAAAAAGGTGTAGTGCAAAACCGCGCTCGACGCGCACTCCTGCTGCTATCCTGCGCCTGTTTTTCCCGCGCCGAAAATATCACCATCCAGGGCCCAACCCAACCGGTCGAGATCATCCGCGATCGCTGGGGAGTCCCGCACATCTATGCCCAGTCGGTGCACGATCTTTTTTTCACTCAAGGCTACATCGCAGCGAAGGATCGCCTCTGGCAGATCGATCTTTGGCGCCGCATAGGCACGGGTAGGCTGGCTGAGGTGCTCGGGCCGGCTGCGATCGATCGCGATCGCCTGGCGTGTTCGGTGGCGTTTCGCGGCAATTGGGATGCCGAGTGGTCCAGTTACGGCCCCGGCACACGCGAAATCGTCACAGCCTTCACCGATGGAATCAACGCGTATATCAAGTCGCTCGGCGGCGTGCGGCCCCTGGAATTTCGTCTTGTGGGATATGACCCGGGCCTATGGGTTCCGGAAGATTGTCTCAGCCGCGTCGCCGGTTTGTTGATGACGCGCAACCTGACAAGCGAAGTGAAGCGCGCCGAGCGCGTGCAGCGCTTCGGTATCTCCGCCGTAGAAAAATTCTTTTCACTCGATCCGCCCATCCCCACGGAAATTCCCGCTGGCCTCGATCTCGCCGACATTTCCCACGACATCGTGCGCACCTACGAACAGGCCATTGGACCCGTCGCGTTCTCAACCGAACAAGGCAGTAACAACTGGGTCGTGGATGGAACCATGACCGCGACGGGCAAGCCGTTATTGGCCAACGATCCGCATCGCCCGGTGCAGATTCCCTCGCTGCGCAAGACCGTTCACCTGGTTGCGCCGGGCTGGAACGCCATCGGCGCCGGCGAGCCCGCACTGCCCGGTATTGCCTTGGGCCACAACGAGCGCATTGGTTTCGGTTTCACCATCGTCGGGATCGATCAGCAGGACCTCTATGTCGAAAAGGTGAATCCGGAGAACCCGGCTGAGTGCCGTTACCGCGGCGCCTGGAAGAAATTCGAAATCGAGCGGCAGCAGGTCCCGGTCAAAGGCGGGCAGCCGCGGCCGGTGGAGCTGCGCTTCACGGTGCATGGTCCCGTCATCTACGAGGACGCTCAGCGCCATCGCGCTTACGCCTTGCGTTGGGTGGGCAGTGAGCCCGGAACGGCTGGTTACTTGGCGGGCCTCGCCATCGCGCGCGCCAATAACTGGAATGAGTTCCTCGCTGCGATGGAGCGTTACAGAGTCCCCAGCGAGAATATCGTCTACGCCGATACCGAAGGCAACATAGGATGGCAGGCGGCGGGTATGGCGCCCATTCGAAAGAACTGGTCGGGCGTTCTGCCGGTTCCCGGCGATTCGGGCGAGTACGAATGGAGTGGCTTCCGCCGCACGGCGGACCTGCCGCATCTGTACAATCCGCCAGCCCATTTCATCGCCACCGCCAATCACAATATTTTGCCGCCGGGTTATACCGTCCCGCTGGGTTACGAATGGGCGCTGCCGTTTCGCTTTCACCGCATCGAAGAGATGCTTGCGGCGCGCCGGAAATTCACCGTCGAGGATTTCGAGCGCATGCAGCAGGACGTTGCCTCGCTCCCCGCACGCCGCCTTCAGAAAATCCTGAGTGCCTGGACCCCCGAACCCGGCAGCCGCGACGCGCAGGCGGTCGAACTGGTGCGCCAATGGGATGGTGCCCTCACGATGGATTCGCCGGCCGCGCTCATCTACGAATTCTGGATGGCGCAATTGCCGCGCGCCGTATTCGGACCAGACATCGGCCCGGATACCGATCTCGAAACGCTATTGCGGACCTTGGAACGCCAGCCGGATCCAAACGCGTTCGCCCAGGCGCTCCACGCCGCGCTCGCGGAGATCGAGCACCAATGCGGGCAAGATATGCAATCCTGGCAATGGGGCAAAATCCACCGCATCGTTTTCCGTCACCCTCTTGGTGGCGCCTTCGACCGTGGCCCGGTGGCGCGTCCCGGCGACGGCTACTCCGTGAACGCAACCAGTGGGGATCATTTCCAGCAGACCAACGGTGCTTCTTACCGGCAGATTCTCGATCTGAGTGATTGGGACCGCTCCGTGATGACCAATGTCCCCGGCGAATCCGGCGATCCCAAAAGTCCCCATTACAGCGACCTAATCGACGACTGGGCCAACGGACGCTATCATCCCATGCCGTTCTCGCGTCAGGCCGTGGAAGCCGCCGCTGCCGAGCGGCTCACGCTAACTCCGAAGACTGAAAGCGCTCACTGACTGCTACGGCGCTGCCCTAAGAGCCTCGCTGGAGCTATGATTGAGTCAAGCAACGCTTCCCCCATGCCCCTAGATCGTCTGTCGGATGAGGATCGGTCGCGTCTGGCCCAGTTAATCCGGGGGCCTCTAACTCCGCCCACTGCCCCTTCCAAACGTCCATCACCGCTGGGGAATTCGTTTGCGGACGTGTCGAACGCCGTCAGCCGCTATGCCAAACGCCATCTCAATAGGCACTGGCGCCAGTGGATTGCCGGCAGCGCGGCTGGTTTGGCGTGCCTGACGTTGCTCGCACTTGGCGTCCAACTCGCCGCCCGCCGCGGCACTCGCGCCATCCAGATCGAGATCCAGGAAAACCAGGGGCAACTGCAAATCCGCTGGGATGCGGGTTCTGATCTCATTCGTCGCGCCACCGAAGCGAAGCTTTTCATCACTGACGGTGCCGACCGGCTTTTCGTGACTTTGGACGCCGCGCGCCTCGGGCGAGGTCGAGTCAGTTACGCGCGCCAGAGTGAGCGAGTGGAATTTCGCATGTCGCTCAAAGAGCCGGATGGACACCTGGTCGAACAGCAGGCCGTCTTCTTCGGCGCGCCGCTCGATCGAGAGGAATCGCATCTCGAAGCCTCCGCTCCGGTAGTGCCTCCAGCCGCCGAACCGAGCGGCACCATCGGCCATCGCTCGCGCCGAAAGCCCTTGATGCAAACTGGCACGAGTCTGCCCTTCACCTGCTCCGCCGGCGATACGTTCCGCAAGACGGATGCTCCTCCCGGATGGGACACGTTCACCTGCCGGGGCCACAATGTGTGGGGCGTTTCGCGAACGCCACAAGAAGAAGAGCGCTCGGCACACCACCCGGCCGCCAACGCATCCACCACATAAACGCAACCGCTCCCTTTGGTCACGGCTCAGTATCGGACGGCTCTTAGTGAGCCGCGCCCGGAGGAAGCGGTGCTAACGTCCTGGCTGCGGCAGGCCACCTAATCCGTTCGCGCCCGCCGTTGGCCTCCAGGGTTAAAGTATAGGTGAGGATTTTCACAAATGCCCACGACCAGACGCCATTTTTTGCAGGCTACCGCCGCCGGTCTCGCTGCCTCGGCCCTCACCGCACAGGAGAAGACTTCGGCCAACGACCGCGTGCAAGTCGCCACCATCGGCCTCGGCGGCATGGGAACAGAGGACACGCATACGTCGACCTCCGTGCCCGGCGTCCAACTCGTGGCCGTCGCCGACATCTACCAGGGCCGCCTCGATCACGCCAAGGAAGTTTTCGGCAAGGACGTCTTCACTACCCGCGACTACCGCGAAGTGCTGGCGCGAAAAGATGTCGATGCGGTCATCATCGCTACGCCCGACCACTGGCATTCACACATCTCGATCGACGCCATGAATGCGGGCAAGGACGTTTACTGCGAAAAACCGATGGTGCAGCACGTCGATGACGGTAAGCCGGTCATCGCGGCACAGCAGAAGACCGGCCGTATCATGCAGGTGGGCAGCCAGCGCGTCAGCTCCATCGTGTATCAAAAGGCCAAAGATCTTTTCCGCGCCGGCGCCATCGGCGAGCTGAACATGGTGGAAGCCTGGTGGGACCGCAACTCCGCCATCGGCGCCTGGCAATATTCCATCCCTCTCGACGCCACGCCCGCAAACATCGATTGGGATCGCTTCCTCGGCCGCGCGCCGAAAGTCCCCTTCGAACCTGTGCGCTTGTTCCGCTGGCGCAACTATCGCGACTACGGCACTGGCGTGGCCGGCGACCTGTTCGTTCACCTCTTCTCCGGTATGCACTTCGTGACCGGCGCCATCGGCCCCACGCGTGTGTACGCTACCGGCGGGCTCCGCTTCTGGAAAGACGGCCGTGACGTGCCCGACGTGCTGCTCGGCCTCTACGACTACCCCGCAACCCAAGCGCATCCCGCATTCAACCTGGCGCTCCGTGTAAACTTCGTGGACGGTGCGGGCGAAAGCTCCGCCTTTCGGTTCGTCGGCAGCGAGGGCATCATGACGGTCGATGACGGCGTGACTCTCTCCAAGCAGCCGCGCGAATCCGAGCCCGGCTACACCATCGAAACCTTCACCAACGCCATGCAGAAGGAGTTTCTCGAAGACTACAAAAAGAAGTATCCGCCCGCTCCCATGAACGCCGACAGCATTCAGCCGCAAGGCCAGGAAAAATACCTTCCACCTGATGGCTACAGTGATCACTTCGATCACCACCGCAACTTCATCAGCGCAGTGCGTGCGCGCAAGCCCGTGACGGAAGATCCCGTCTTCGGCTTCCGCGCGGCGGGCCCGGCCCTACTTTCCAACGTGAGTTACTTCGAACACCGGACGTGCCAATGGGACCCCAGCACAATGACACTTATGGGTTGATGCCCGCCATCTTCGTGGGGCATGGCTCCCCCATGAACGTGATTGAAGAGAACGAATTCCATCGTGGCATCAGGGAAATCGCACACCGGCTGCCACGGCCCAAGGCGGTGTTGTGTGTCTCGGCGCACTGGGAAACCAGGGGCGTTCGCGTCACAGCATCCACTCGGCCAGAAACCATTCACGATTTCCAAGGGTTCCCCGAGGCCCTCTTTGCCGTTCGCTATCCCGCCGCGGGTGATCCTTTGCTGGCCCGCCGAATCGCTGAGCATCTCTCGGATGCGAAGGTACGCCTCGACCCCGATCGCGGTTTAGACCACGGATGCTGGGGCATCCTGCGGATCATGTATCCCGATGCCGCTATTCCCGTGGTGCAACTCAGCCTGGATACCACTTCCCCGCCCTCGTTTCACTTCCAACTGGCGAAAAAGTTGGCGCGGCTCCGCAATGCAGGCGTACTGATCGCCGGAAGCGGGAATATTGTCCACAATCTGCGCCGCATCGACTTCCACCGCCCGAACGGGTTCGATTGGGCCGTGCGCTTCAACGACGAAGTCAAGAAGCGCATCCTCGCCGGTGATGACGACTCCCTCACGGCCTACCAAACCCTGTCTGCCGAGGCCCATCTGGCCGTTCCGAGCCCCGAACACTTCCTCCCGCTGCTCTACGTTCTGGCACAGCGTCAGCCCCACGACCGCGTCTCTTTCTTCAATGACAAGACGGTCATGGGGTCCATCTCGATGACGTCCGTGGTAGTCGGCGATCCAGCCGTCTGATTTACAGCACGTCCGCAAATCCGCGCTTTAAATGCCGAAACACCAGGCCCCCGAGGAAGAACGCCGCGAGACCGTAAGTGGCCATCAATCCTGTTTCTCTCCAACCCGGCGCCTGGGTCGCAAGCAGCAACTGCCTGTACGCGCGCACCAGGCCGACGAGCGGATTCGCCCAGAGCAGGACTCGGAAACTCTTTGGAACCTGTTGTTCGGTAATCAGAATCGGGGTCATCCAAAACCAGACCGTGAGCATGACTGTCACCACTTGCGCGGTGTCCCGCAAATACACCTGCAGCGCTGCCACAATCCACCCGATGCCCACCGCAAACAAGCCGAGCAACAACATATAAATCGGCAGCAGTATCAGTACCGGGCCGATCGAGTGCACCCAGATTCCCGCCGCCGCAATCATCAGCACGAGGGCCAGCAAATGGCTGATCAGCGACGAAAGGAAAACCGAGAGCGGCACCATCTCCGCCGGGAAAACCGTCTTGGTGATCAGCCCGGCCTGCTCGACCAGCGACGAAGACGACCTTTGCACCGTTTCACTAAACAGCAGCCAAGGCAGTTGTCCGGCGAAAAGGAACAGCGGGTAGTTCCCCGGCTGCCCCGGTGGCAGCTTTTGTTTGAGGCACACGCTGAACACGTATGTCCAGCTTCCAAGCAGTACCATCGGGTGAATCAGGCCCCACACCCAGCCCGCCGCGGAGCCCACGAAACGCTGTTCAAAATCGCGCCTAACTAATTGAAACAGCAGCCCCCTGCGCGCAACCAGGTTGCGCAAAAAGAAGATTCCAGGTAAACGACTAGGCAAGCCCGAATGCTAACAATTGCTGACTTGACACGCAACTTCCCCAGTTGCTAAAGTTTAATCCTTAATATTTCCTAATGTCAGGCCGACGGTAAGGGCACTGGCTTCCAGTTCGCGCCGCAACAAATAATCCGGAGCTGAAAGGAGAAGAGATGAAGCAACAGTATTTTATCCTCGTACTCGCGCATTCGCTTCACGGCAGACTTCGAAGAGTTCATATCCCCCATCAAGTCCTTTATATTGTTCTAGCGCTCGCCATGGTTGGTGGTTTTTCCATCTTCGGTTTCGTCTCCAGCTATGCCCGCATGGCCTGGAAAGTCGCCAATTACAACTCTCTGAAGCAGGAAGCCGATCAGCTTCGCACGCGGTACCGCAATCTGCAGAAGGTCGTCAGCCAAACCAACGAGCAGCTCGCCTCGCTCGAAATCTTCGCTGATGAGGTGTCCGCGGCTTACGGAATCAAACAAAAGCTCGAGGGCCCCAACGATATCTCCGATGAAGCCAAGCTCGTTCCCACGTTTTCCGAAACCGTCGCCGAATACAACTACCTGCGCAGCTCCAACCTCTCGCGCGCCAACTTCTCTCGCCGCTGGCAACTCAACACTAAACCAGGCATCTGGCCTGTTGACGGCGTGCTGATGAGCGGCTTCGGCCAGCGCACGGACCCCTTCTCGGGTGAGGGCGCGGTACACAAAGGGGTTGATATCTCCGCTCCCAAGGGTACGCCAGTCCGGGCCACCGCGGATGGAGTCGTGGTCTTTGCCGACCGCTTCAGCGGCTACGGGCGCCTCGTGATTATCGATCACGGCAACGGCTTCGAGACCTACTACGCGCATCTTTCGCGTTTCGACGTGATCACCGGGCAGGAAATCCGGCAGGGTTCCTTCGTCGGCGCAGTGGGCACGTCGGGCCGCGTCACCGCGCCGCACCTCCACTACGAAGTCCGCATCGGCAAGACCCCCGTGAACCCATACCGTTACATGGTGGCAAAAGCGCAAGTCCAGCAGGCGAAGAACGATTTCCCGTTCTGAACCGCGAGACTTTCTTCGATCACGAGCCGCGAACCATCTCTGCCTGCGGACGATTCCGGGGGGGCCTAGTCATGCTAGAATGAGTCAGGACATTGAATTAAAGCCTTGAAGGACGAATCTTTACAGCATTTCTTACGTCTATATCCTTGGGTAGCCACTGGCGCAATGATGAAACCTTTTGATACTGACCCGTTCCCGATCTCAAGCTAATGGCCTTGGGCTTGCCAGCGCGCGTGGAGTTTTTCATACTCAACAAACATAGTCGGCCGGTGAATATCAGTTCTGCGCTTGTCAATCCAGGGTTTTGTAGCTAGAAAAAATCTCACTGCTACTGTCCAAAAGAAGTCTTTCAATAGCGCTTCGTCAGCTTCTTTCCGAAGGGTTGCGATCGAGACCTCTTCAAAAAAACTAAGGACCGTGCGAATGACTTCCAGGTCCCTGCCCTGCACTGAGTTACTCTTGATCACTTCTCCCACCACCACTCGGAACGGCTGAAAATCAGGGCTGTTCCATCGTTTGATAAACTCTGCGGCAGATGAGGCGCGCCTTCCTTGCACATTGAGCAATAGAGCATAGACGGCCGTGCCGCCACCGACTATCGCCGTGCTGAATTCAATTGTCTTGCTTTTGTCGGATCACAGCGTCCAGTGCCAATACGCGAGTGCGAACGCAATTGCCACCAGAATGAGGAGCACTGGTATGGAGAACTTGACCGGCAACCGCATACGCCAGATTATATAACCGACCAAACCAGCATGCGCCCCACCCGCCGCAATCCCCTCCCAAAACTTGCTAAGCTAGTCCGGCACAGGAGTGGGAACAATGAGAGATTGGTTTCTTCGGCTGATAGCCCTTACCATTGGAGCGATCTTGCTCACTTCTGCCTATTACCGCGTCAATTCTTCCACGGTGATGACGCTCGCGGCCGAGCACTTTCTCGCCTCACTGACGCCTGAACAGCGCGCCCAGGCCACTTTCCCGCTCGAGGCTGACGAGCGCCAGAACTGGCACTTCATTCCCAAGGAGCGCAAGGGCCTGCCGCTGCTCGACATGCAGCCGCACCAGAAGGCGCTCGCGCACGCGCTGCTGGCCGCCGGGCTGAGCCAGCAGGGCTATATCAGAGCCGTGACCATCATGAGCCTCGAAGACGTTCTGCGCATCATGGAGAACGCCGACCCCAATTATCGCAATCCGCAGAAATACTACTTCAGTATTTTCGGCGAACCCTCCGACACCGGCACCTGGGGATATCGCGTGGAAGGCCACCACCTCAGCCAGAACTACACCGTCGTGAATGGCAAAATTGCCGATACCCCTAGCTTCTTTGGTTCGAATCCCGCGGAAGTGCGGGAAGGGCCGCGCAAAGGCCTGCGCGTGCTGGGAGCTGAGGAGGACTTAGCGCGCGATCTGCTCGAATCGCTCTCTCCCGAGCAGAAGAAAATCGCCATCGTGACCGGCAAGGCCTATCCCGACATCCTCACCATGGCCTCGCGCAAGGCCGCGCTCGAAGGCCAACCCTCCGGCCTCTCCGCCGCGAAGATGACCAAGAAGCAGTTCGATCTTCTGCAAACGCTGCTTGCCGACTACGCCAACAACGTCCCCGAGCAGATGGCGCAAGCCCGCGAGGAGCACATCAAGAAGGCCGGCACGAACCTGTTCTTCGCCTGGGCCGGCGTCGAAGAGCGCGGTGGCCCCCACTACTACCGCATCCAGTCCCCGACTTTCCTGATCGAGTACGACAACACCCAGAACAACGCCAACCACATCCACTCCGTCTGGCGCGACTACAACGGCGACTTCGGTTTGGATCTGCTAGCCATGCACTACCAGCAGAGCCACGGGAAGTAGGGCCAGCAGCCGGGAATCCACATCCGCGCGTCGGCGACCTCCCGTCAACTTGGATTGGCGGAGGCTCGCGGGTCCTAGTGGCACCCTTAACAACTAGCTTCGGCCGCGTTCACCTCTCCGCCAGATGCCTTCAAAAACGTCCCGTAACTCGTGAAGACTGGCGGCATCACAAACACGGGCTCAAGCTCCATCGACCGGTCTTTTTTGAAGTACTTGATGTCGTTGTTCGTCGCTTTAACGTGATCGCGGAAGGCTAGGAGCATGTGCATATGCGGACTGATGCCTTTGATCGGCAGGGCAAGTAGCCTTTCCGTGATCATTCGGATCATACCGCTCGCGACGCCACCAGGATGCCCTGCTTCAAGCTTGACGAGATCTTCATTTGCCCACAATTCTTCTACTGGCTCGCAATAGGTTCTGATCATCGCACCCTTGCCGATCGAACATGCAGCGACACGTTTTCTGACTCCCAACGGCTCGAACAATGGAGCCTTGAACGCGTACACGCAGGGTTTCGGCCAAGGATCTCCTTCCTGCGGGTGCGCGTTGAAAAGCATCAACTCGCTTCCAAGCCTCTGCTCGCCTTCGGGCATGCGGTTCCAGACCTCAAGTGCGTCGGCTGGCCACCACTTGGCAACCTGATCAAGATCCCAGGCGCCGCCGGGCTCAACATTGTTCAGCAGATAGCTGATGCGCGAAAGCATCTCGAAGCCGACCCGAACCGATCCTGCAAACGCACCGCAGACAACCGGTCCAACCTGATAGATCTTCTGTAGGCAGTCTTTCTCACTTCCGTCTTTGAAGGTAACGCGAATGTCAGCACAGCCGATTGAGTATCCGAACGGGATCGGAACGCCCACGACCCATGTCATGCTGAATACGATTTTACCCGGCGCGCCTGTATTCGTGCGTTGTTTCTTACGCGTGGCCAGGGATGAAGGCTGAGAGCAATCACGAGGCAAAGGAGACGGGCCGGGTGGCGCTGCTCGCGGACACCTGGGCGCATAACGCCCGACCTTCTCCGGTGGAACCGCTGCTCCCAAATCCGGTGACAGACGGAACGTTCCCTGAGCCGGCGGTGAGAGCCGCTCTGCCAAGCGACGGTCCAGCCGACCCGGAGCAACGCGGCCAAAAGCTGCTTGGCCTTGACCGATCGCCAGCGGCTCATGCCACTGAAAAGAGCTTCGCAAACACGGCAGGAACTTCCTCACCGTGATCAATGCAATCGGCCGCTGCGCGCAACGCCAGCGCTCTCAGAGCCGCAATCGCCGACTCGCGCGTCTCACCCTAAGCCATCACTCCGGGCATGGATTCGATGTCGGCCCACCAGCGGCCATCGTCCTCTCGCCCTATGACGATCGGAATCGATTCTACAGTCACAGTCTCCATCGCCTATGGCCCCTATTATAGCCAGACAGCTTCGCTTAGAACCCCTGCGTTCTCCAGTCGCATGCCTCCCGGAGTAGTGCACGTGCACCAAACGCCATCGCCCTTCCTCTTTGCGATGGATCTGCGTTTCCCAGCCATGGGTCGCGAGCGGGGCCGTCCTTTTTGGGCTTCGGTGCAACGAAGCCGCGGCTCCTAGGGCACAATCTGACGCTCACGTGAACCGTCACTGTGGCGAAGCCGCACGGCCCGGTCCCATAAGCGGACACCGAACTCTCAAACCTACCCAAAACCATGGCAGATGTCCTGGCCCCATACGTGCTTGCAGTCACACCATGGACGCCACTTTTCGGGATCTCCGAATGGCTTTCCGGGCACTCACCCGCCGCAAGGGTGTCACCGCGCTGGCCATCCTTTCTCTCGGCCTGGCAATCGGATTTTGCACGGCCGGCTTTAGCCTCGTAGACGCCTTTACCTGGCGCGATCTTCCCGTCCGCGACCCCAAGGCCTTGACCCGGGTGTCCGCGCGCGATCGCGAGCAGCGTGCCGAGTCTATCACTTGGGTCGAATACCAGGCGCTCAACAGCCATCCCCGGTTCTGGGAGGGGCTGCTAGCCGAGTGCCGCGTGGGTCCCGGGGTCCGCCTGGCCGACCGCGAAGACTACCCGATTACCGCCGGCGTCTCCGAAAACTACTTCGACTTGCTGGGTGTAAAGCCCGCGCTGGGTCAGGTCTTTCACGCCGGAACCGGGTGGGATGGTGCTGTAGTACTCTCGGACCATTATTGGAGGACTGCGCTCGGCGGTGACGTCCATGTTGTTGGCCGTACGCTGTCCGTTGGGCAGGCCGTTCTGACCATCATCGGCGTCCTCCCCGCCGGCTTTACCGGGACCAATCGCGGGCTGCTCGTGGAGCTCTTCGTCCCTCCCAAAACCTTCTTCGGTTCGCTGGATAACAAAGATCGTATGGACCAATACCTGGCCGATTTCGAATTGGTCGGGCGTCTGCGGCCTGGAGCAACGATCGAGCTAGCGCGGCAGGAGGAACAGGCGGTGCTCAGCAAGCTTCAGGCGGATGGCCTGGAGCCGGCGCCCGGGCGAACGGCCGCGGTGGTGCCTTTTGTAGAGCTCGAATCCCAGATGATTGCCCTGCTCATGGCTCCGTTTCTGCTGGTCCTGCTGGTGGCCGCCGCGAACCTCGCGAACCTGCGCCTCATCGACAACGAAGCCCGCCGCCGCGAGACGGCCATCCGCTTGGCGTTGGGCGCCGGTCGCGCGCACTTGCTACGCCAGCACTGGACCGAAACTTTCCTGCTCTGCCTCACCGGAACAGCGCTTGGGCTTCTGGTGGCCTCATGGCTGATCGATCTCGTGCCGGCGCTCCTCTATGCCGGCGAAAACTATATCGACTACGGTGTACGGCTCGATGCCCGCACCTTCGCCTTCAGCACGGCGGCGCTGCTGCTGGTGGCCACGATCGGGTCCCTGATCCCGCTGAGTGACGCCTGGACGCGGCGTATCATGCCAGGTATCCAGGCTCGCTCCAGCGCAAAAGCGTCGCGCTGGCTGAGTGCGCTGGTCGTTGGGCAGATGGCGTTCGTTACCGCCGTGACCTTCTCGGCCGGATTGCTTTGCCGCAGCTTCCAGAACGTCGCCGCTATTCGTCCCGCGATGGACCCCGGCCGCCGTTTGCTGCTCCTCGAAGGTGGCGCCACCGGGCCAGAGAGTTTGGCCTCTGAGCTATCCGGACTGCCCGGTGTGGTGCGCGTGGCCTATGCGCGCCGGGCAATGCTGGCCGGCTCTGGCGGCGGAATGCAAGTCTCTCTCGAAATCCCCGGCCAGCCCAAAACAAGCTTCCATTATGACCAGGTCAGCCCCGGCTACTTCGCTACCACGGGCGCGCGCATCCTGATGGGCCGCGCCTTCCGCTCCTCTGACGGTCCGCAAGCGACGCCCGTCGCCATGGTCAGCCAGGCCTTTGTGCGCCGCTTCATGGGCGGCCGCGATCCTATCGGGGCCTGGTTTCGCATCCAGGGCCGCGATCGCCAGATCGTGGGTGTGGTGGAGGATGGGCCCTCCAACTACCTCAAAGAGCGCATCGAGCCGTTCTTTTATTTTCCCTTCGCCCAGATGCCCACGGGCGAAATTACCTTCTTTTTGGAATGCGCTGGAGATCCCCTTTCACTAGCGCCTTCGGTTCGCACGCTGGCGCGCAGGGAGAATGCCACCTTCACGCTCATGGACATGCACACGATGCGGCAACATATGTTCACGGTGCGCAAGGAGGACGCGATCCTGACCGGCCTTTTCGTCGCAATGGCTCTGTTGGGCCTGCTGCTGGCCGCTGCTGGCCTGTTCGGTGTCACGTCGTACGCAGTCAGCCGCCGTATGCGCGAATTCGGCGTGCGCGTCGCGCTCGGCGCCACTGGTCAAGACTTGCGCCGGCAGGTCCTCAGAAAAGCCGCGCTACAGGGCGCCATCGGCATCCCCCTTGGATGGGGCCTGGCTCTCGCCTGCCGCCATGTGATCCAAAGCCTGCTGTACGGCGTCAAGGCCACCGATCCCTGGATGCTGGTGGCTGGCAGCGGCGTTGTGGCGCTGGTGGCCTTGGCCGCCGCATTGCGCCCGGCCTTCATAGCCGCACGTGTCGATCCCGTCATCGCTCTGCGTTGCGAATAGGCGGACGGCGCAGCAATCATCCGGATAACCGAGTGGTCGGGCAAGCCCGATTGGCCGCGGCTCATGCCACCACTGAAAACAGCTTCGCAGGCACGGCAGGAAGCTAGGAGCCACGCCACCCGCTTTGGCGGCTCTAGACAATACTGGTCGGATCGAGTAATACTATATACTCATCTGTACTAGTATGTCCACCAAGGACCAATCCGCTGCGGGAGCTCTCACGCCGCTTTCACCTGCCGTCTTCCACATCCTTCTGTCCCTCGGCGAGGGCGAACGCCACGGTTACGCCTTGAGGCGGGAGATCGCTCTGCGTACCGGCGGCAAGCTGAAACTAGGCCCCAGCGTGCTCTACGGATCTATCAACAAAATGTTGGAACTGGGGCTGATTGAAGAGTCCGACGCCCGGCCCGACCCGCACCTTGACGACGAGCGCCGCCGTTACTACCGAATCACGCCCTACGGCCGCAAGGTGGCGCAAGCCGAAGCAGCTCGCATGCGCGAGTTGGTGCGGTTGGCCGTGGCGAGGTTTGGAGTGCCCAAGCATGCCTGACGAACCCTTCTCATTGAGGCTGTACCGGCGGCTGCTCAGGCTCTATCCGGCCGGGTTTCGTGAAAACTATGAGGAACTTTTGGAGCGCGAATTTCGCGACGAACTCAACGAATCGGCCGGGGCCGCCGCACTGGGCATTCTCTGGATTCGCCTCATAGCGGACCTGGCGATCTCCGTCCCTTCGCAGGTGTTTCGCGAGATCGCGCAGGACGCCAGGTACGCGCTTCGGCTTTGGGCCCGCCGTCCCTGGCACACCGGCTTCGCGATTCTCGCACTCGCCATCGGCATCGGCGCGAATACAGGCGTCTTCAGCGTTGTGAATGCGCTGCTGCTGCGCTCGCTGCCGTTTCACGATCCCGACCGCCTGGCGTACCTGCGCTGGTTTTTTGAGCCCCACGACAGCGCAAAGCAATTTCACGAGTGGCGCAGGCAGAGCGCGTATCTTGGTGACGCCGCGGTGTTCGAACAGTTCGATGCCAATCTGGACGGAGTTGGTGAGTGGCAGCGGGTGCATGTTGTCCAGGCTTCCTCGAATTTTTTCTCGCTGCTGGGTACGCAGCCCGTGCTGGGACGTGGATTCGCTCCTGGGGATGATGTGGACGGGACTGGTTGGGGGCCGCCCGGACCGAACGCGGTCGCGGTGATCGGTTTCGGACTGTGGTAGGAGCTTTTTGCAGGCGACCCGAAAGCTCTGGGTGCGACGATTCGCGTGGACGGGAACCCGCTTACCGTCATTGGTGTCGCGCCGCCGGGGTTCGATTATCCGGGCAAGACCGTTCTTTGGAAGCCGGCAGCCTTCAGCCCCGGCAACAACGGCTGGGGAACCATCGCGCGTCTGAAGCCTGGAATCACGTTGCCGCAAGCCCGCGCTGCATTCGTCATCGAAGCGGATCGGCTCTGGCCCAATCGCACGTCACTTCAGAAGATCACGTACCCTTCGTCCATCACCGAACTCAGAGACGAACTCGCCGGGCCGGCAAAAAAAGGCTCGCTGGTGCTGATGGCGTGCGTGGTGCTGATCCTATTGATCGCTTGCACCAACGTCGCGAATCTGTTGGTGGCGCGCACGGCAGATCGTGCCACCGAGCTTTCCATCCGCTCTGCGCTGGGGGCAAGCCGGGCACGCATCTCGCAACAGTTGCTAACGGAGTGCGTGCTGCTTTCGCTGGCTGCCTGCACTGCCGGGCTGTTCATCGCGCTCTGGACTACGTCTATTGCGGCAGCGTTTCAACCCGCGGCGCTGGATTCACAAGCTTACTCGATTCTCGATGGCCCCGTGCTGTGTTTCACCATCGCCGCGTCGGTTCTCAGCGGATTGCTTTTCGGTGTCCTGCCGTCGTGGTACGCCGGTCGCGTGCATACGTTCGGAACCCGCTCCTCTGGCGATAACCGTGCCTCGCACCTCGTTCGCGAAACGTTAGTCGCGGCCCAGGTGATGCTCACGATCGTCCTGCTTGCGGCTTCAATTTCGGTGGGCCGCGCGTTCCTCGATCTCATGCACGCCGATCGTGGGTTTGAGCGGACGGGACTGGTCACCGTGAACGTATCGCTGGAAGGAACCACCCACGAAGGCGATAGCCGTCGCTTGGCCTATTTCGAGGAAGCGCTCGCTCGCATCCGCCGTCTCCCTGGAGTGCGCAGTGCCAGTGCAACCGAATTCCTCCCCCTGTATGCCACTGGCTTCATCGGAGGGCCATTTGGGATGGACGGCCATCCAGCAAAGGAGAGCTCGACGGTGATCCCGGTGTTGCAGGACTATTTCCGAACCATGGGTGGGCGAATTCTGTGGGGACGCGAATTCACCGATGCGGAAATACAAGGCAACGCCAGACTCGCCGTCGTCAATGAACGATTTGCCAGCGAATTCGGGCCAGCCGTGAACGCGGTGGGTCGCGAAATCACGATCGGCACGGATCCTCCCTGGAAGATCGTCGGAGTCGTCAAGGGGATGGATTATATGAGTGATGGAAAGACCACAGGGGAGGACTTTAACCAGATCTATACACCCTCTCACTCGCCAGGCGGCTTCTTCTCGACCTTTGTGGCACGAGTCAATGGCCGCGCCGAAGATCGCCTCGCCATGATCCGCGGCGCGATTCAGTCGGTGGACCCGCAGGTCCCGGTGTTCGGTGTAAAAACAATGGAGCAGCGGCTGTTCGACACGCTCGCACGGCCACGATTTCATCGGACTGCGGTTTTTTGTTTTGCCGCAATCGCGCTGTTGCTCGCCACCATTGGAATCTATGGCATCGTTTCGTACACCGTTGCCCAGAGAACCCATGAAATGGGCGTCCGTATCGCTCTCGGCACCACACCAGTCCGTCTCCGCGTAAGCCTCCTGCGGCAAGGCTTAATCCCGATTGCCGCGGGTGCCATTCCCGGAATCGCCGGGGCCGTCCTCAGCGGACGCCTGCTCGAGAGCCTGGTCGACGGCGCGAAATCTGTGAACCCCACGGCCTATGCGGCCTCTGTCCTCTTCATCGCCTCGATTGCAGCGATAAGCATCTGGGTGGCGACTCGCCCCATTGCTCGGCTCGACATCATGGAGATCCTCCGAACCGAATAGCCGGAACGTTGGTACTTGATAGCCTCGCCTAGAACCCGTTGCGTTCCCCTGCTACAGGCATCCCGGAGTAGTGTACGTGCACCAGTCGCCACTGCCCCTGCTCTTTGCGATAGATCTGCGTTTCCCGGCCATGCGTCGCGAGCGGAGAGCCGTCTTTTCTGAGCTTCGCTGCAAAATCCCAATAAAACTCAGACCACGCGGTGTCTCCATAGGCGTGGATCGACACATCTCGGACGCTCAGCTTTCGTTCGGAAAAAGTGTCTCCCATGAGGTGAGCAAAGACGTTTTGCGCCACCTGGTCCAAACCGTGCTCATGCCCGAGTGGGTGAATGAATGACACGTCTGGCAAATCCGACCATATCTGTTTCACAAGCGTCACGTCGGCGGTGTCGACGGCCTTCGCGTACTCCGCGATCAGCCGTTGGATGCTGTCAACGTCCCCTTGTGCGCCGGTGCTCTGCCCCGCAACGCCGAGCGAAACTGCTGCGACTAGGACAAAACCAATCAAAACGATCCTCGTGTTCGTCATTGTGAACTAAGTACTATATTCCATAAATAAACTAACGTATATAGAGCCTTGAAATCGCATCCGCGGCGTGGCATCCTTATTCGTAAGGTGTTCTGTCATGCCA
>Ga0326728_10013388_pt1 | contig 17832 bp, 20 predicted proteins | sample MB3enrmetagenome_FD_207602 | JGI IMG/M metagenome (GOLD analysis project Ga0326728, IMG submission 207602) | Lab enriched peat soil microbial communities from McLean, Ithaca, NY, United States - MB31MN | ecosystem: Environmental > Terrestrial > Soil > Wetlands > Peat | place: USA: New York... | reverse complement strand
CAGCGCGGAAAACAATCGCGGCCCCCCACGGAAGCGCCTGCGGGCGCGCTGACCGATCATTTCAACTCTCCGCAGACCCATCCGGGCACTCAACCGCGATTCTTGGGTTGCAGGTGATGCTTGACAAGGGGCAGGAAGACGATTGGTTCGGATCGCATTTCATTCTTACCCTCGCCGTCGTTGCCGCCGTATGTCTCATTTCGCTTGCCCTCTGGGAGTGGTTTTACAAGTCTCCGATCATCGAAGTCCGCCTGTTCAAGAACCTGAACTTCCTGGGCGCCAACGCCATGATGTTCATTCTGGGAATCATGCTTTTCTCCAGCCTCGTGATGATGCCCCAGTTCCTTCAGACGCTCATGGGTTACACGGCCGAGTCGGCAGGCCTGGTACTTTCCGGTGGCGGCCTGCTGCTGCTGTTTATGATGCCGGTCACAGGGGCACTCGCATCCAAGGTCCAGGCGCGCTACCTCATCGCAATTGGCTGGCTGGCGCTTGCCATTTCCATGTACTACACCACGCAGCATCTCGACCTGGATATCAGTTTTGGGGCAGCCAGCATGTTGCGCGTGATCCAGGTATTCGGCCTGGGTTTTCTGTTCGTGCCCATCAACCTGATCTCCTACGTCGGCATGCCGGCGGAGAAGAGCAACAGCATCGCCGGCCTGGTCAACTTCATGCGCAACATCGGGAGCAGCATTGGCACGTCGATGGTCACCACGCTGATTGCGCGCCGCGAGCAGTTCCACCAGGTGTATCTGGCGGCGCACACCACTCTGGGAAAACCCAACTTTACCCTGGCGGTCAAGGCGCTCGCCGCTCACTTGGCCAACTCCGGGTTGGACATCACGCGGGCTTCGCAGCAGGCCTACGGCCGGATCTATGGCGCGTTGATCGGCCAAGCCACCACCCTCGCTTACATCGATACCTTCTGGATTCTGGCCGTGGGGGCGGCGGTGATGTTCATGCTCTCCTTCGCGCTCAAGAAAAACGAGCCGGGCAGCGGAGAGGTGGCGGTGGGGTAAGGACAGTCGAAAGTTGAAAGTCGAAAGTTGAAAGCACAAAGCCAGGTTGGCCGCCCTTACTTTGAACTTTTAACTTTCGACTTTTAACTCTTCCGAGGCACAAACAATGATTCGGGTCATCACCATCGAGCGGGAATACGGGAGCGGCGGGGGCGTGATTGCGGAGAAGCTCGCGGCGCGCCTGGGGTGGAAGCTGTGGGACCAGTTGCTGACCCGGGAAATAGCCCGGCGGATGGATTGCGAATGCCATGCCGTGGAGAAGCATGAAGAACGGAGGGACCCGGCGTACTACCGCCTCCTCAAGGCCTTCATGCGCGGCAGTCATGAGGGCAGCCAGAACGCGCCGCGCCTGAAGATGGTGGATACGGAATGCGTGCGCGAGGTGGCGCAAAAGATGATGCCGGAAATCGCCCAGGCGGGCAATTGCGTCATCGTGGGCCGAGGGTCGGCTTATTACCTTTGCAGCCGTCCCGATGCTTTTCACGTTTTCATTTACGCTCCCTTTCACGAAAGGGTGCGCCGGCTCCAGGCCACCGGCAAAAGCGAAAAGGAAGCTGAGGAACTGGCGGAGACGGTGGACCGCGACCGCGCGGACTTCATCAAACGATATTTCAACGTCGATTGGCCCTCGCGCCATTGTTTCCACCTGATGGTGAATTCCGCGGTGGGCGATGACGTGGCGGTGGAAATCATTCTGGATGCGGTGGCGCGGTACGGGAAGTCGTAGGGGCGCCCTTACGATGTGCGACGTGCTCAGACTTTCGCGAGGAGGTGCGATGTTTGGATTTCAACGGGCCCGGCATTTACTATTCTCCATCCCTGTCCTTGCGGTTTTCCTTTTCGGATCTCCGCGGCCGAGTGCCGGGCAGACGCGCGACCCGTTTCATGGCAGCGTGCCCACGGGCCAGGCGACGGGAACCACGCTCGACCTTTCCCTCCAGGACGCCTTCCAGCGCGCGCTGAAATACAACCTGGGCGAGATTGAGAGCAGCCAGGACACTCGCGCCGCCCACGCCGTTCGCCTGCGCAGCCTGAACGCTCTGCTGCCCAATCTCTCGGCGCGCCTCAGCGGCACAGTCCAACAGCTCGATCTCCCCTCCGAAGGCCTTACCCTGCTGCCTCTCCCCGTCCATATCCCCGCGACGGTAGGACCCTACGGCATCGCGGAGGCTCGTGGTTACCTTTCCCAGGAAATCTTCAATTGGTCAGACATCAAGAACTTTAAGTCGGCGGCCGAGGCCGAAACGGCGTCACAGTACACTTACAAGAGCGATCGCAACCTGGTGGTGTTCACCACGGGCAACGCCTATTTGCTGGTGATTTCGGACCTGGCCTCCGTGGAATCGGTTCGCGCCCAGGTGAAGACGGCGCAGACGCTTGTCCAAAATGACCTTGACCTCAATAAAAATGGCTTGGTCGCCAGCATCGATCTGCTGCGCGCCAAAGTGGAGCTGCAAACGCAGCAGCAGCGCCTGATTGCCGCGGAAAATCAGGTCCAGATTGACAAGCTCACCCTGGCGCGAGTCGTCGGGCTGCCGAGCGGCCAGGAATTCCGCCTGACCGACTCGGTTCCCTACGCGTCGCTCGATGGCATTACCCAGGAGCAGGCGCTCCAGCAGGCCATGGCAACAAGACCTGACTACCTGAGCGCGAAATCGCAGGTGCGCGCGGCGGAACTGGCGCGCCAGGCCGTCGCCGCCGAAAATTATCCTTCCTTGACCTCGAACACGAATTACGGGGACATCGGCACCCCAAACTTCAGCAATTCGCACGGAACTTTGGGTTTCGCTCTCACCTTGAACGTTCCCATTTTCCAAGGCAGCCGGGTGCGGGCGGATAAGTTGCAGGCGGATTCGGCCCTGCAACAGCGCAAGGCCGAACTCGCCGACCTGGAGGGCCAGATTGACGACCAGGTGCGCACCGCCTTCTTCAACCTTAAATCCTCATCGGAGCTTGTCAGCGTGGCCGAGAGCAACATCGACCTTGCCAACCAGACATTGGCGCAGGCGCAGGATCGGTTCCGGGCGGGCGTCGCGGATAATCTCGAGGTCGTCCAGGCCCAGGAATCGGTGGCCACCGCCAATCAATCCTACATCAGCAGTCTTTTCAGTTTTAACCTGGCGAAAATTTCTCTCGCCCAAGCCATCGGCGTTGCAGAGCAATCCGCCCTGCAATACTTGGGAGGAAAGTAACCATGGCAGACACCACAACCCTTGAATCAGGAAGCCCCAGCGAAGTGAGACCGAGCGCCACCACCTTGGGTTCAGGCCGCCCCTCGGCACGGCGCGGAAAGCTGGGCAGGAAAATTATTCTGCCCTTGCTGGGCCTCGCAGTTGTCGTGATCGGCGTCCTGCTGTATCGCCACTATGCCGCGTGGGAATCCACGGACGACGCGCAGATTGACGGCTATATCTATCCCGTCAGCGCCCGCGTTTCAGGTTATGTGACGCGCGTTACCGTGGATGACAACCAGTACGTGGAGGCCGGCACGGTGCTGGCCCAACTCGACCCCGAGGATTATAAGGTTGCCCTTGCCAATGCGCGGGCGTCCCTGGTGAATGATCAAGCCAGCGCCGACGCTTCGCAGACCAATGTGCCCCTTGTCTCCGTGAACACCTCGAGCCAACTCTCGGGCGCTCATGCCGACGTGGAAAATGCCCGCGCCGGACTGGCGGCCGCGCGGCGGGAGTTCGAGGCCTCGCAAGCTTCACTGCGGCAGGCCGAAGCGAATGATCTGAAGGCTCAGGATGATGTTACCCGATTCAAGCCGCTGGCGGCGAAGGATGAGATTCCGCAGCAACGCTTCACCCAGGCCGTGGACACTCAGAAGGCCACCGCTGCCGCCGTGGAGGCGGCACACGCCGCTGCCGCCGCCGCCGAGCAGTCGGTGGAACAGGCTCGCGCCAAGCTTGCCCAGGCGCAAGCCCAATTGCAATACGCGGAGACGCGGCCGCAACAAATATCCGTGCAACAATCCCGGGCTCAGGCGGCGGAGGCGGAGACGGAGAAGGCAAATGCCATCTTCGTGCAGGCGCAACTGAACCTGGAATATACAACCATCGTGGCCCCGGTAAGCGGCGTCGTGGGACAACGGTCAGTGCAGCCCGGCCAGAACGTTGTGCCCGGCCAGCAACTCATGACCATCGTCCCGCTCGACAGCCAGAACATCTGGGTCACCGCCGACTTCAAAGAAACTCAAATGAAATATATGCGGCCGGGCCAGCATGTGAAGGTTTACGTCGATACCTACGATCGCGAATACGACGGGCACATTGACAGCATCGCGGGCGCCAGTGGCGCGCGTTACAGCCTGCTGCCCCCGGAAAACGCCACGGGGAATTACGTCAAGGTTGTGCAGCGAATCCCCGTGAAAATATTTTTCGAAAAAGGTCAGGACCCGCTGCATCTCTTGCGGCCGGGGATGTCGGTGGAGCCCAACGTGAGAGTCCAATAGGGCCCCTTGGACTGCGGTAGCAGCAGCTACCGCTTTCCGCCTTCGGTTCATACGGGAACAGGTGCAAGACAAGGGCAGTAGCTGCTGCTACCGCAGTCCAAAGGGGGAAATCACCAATGAAGGCAACGGCAACGCAACTGGATAGAAGCCAAGAGCTCTTGGGGCGCTGGGCGGAATCGCGGTCGATCACCGATGACCTGTTTCGCGTCGTACGCACCGACGCATTGTATGACCGCCCCATTCCGGAAAGGCACCGGATTGTCTTCTACATCGGGCACCTCGAGGCGTTCGACTGGAATTTGATCGCCGGCCAAACTCTGGGCCTCGGACCTGCACACCAGGAATTTGATCGCCTCTTCGCCTTCGGCATTGACCCCGTGGGCGGCGGCCTTCCCACCGACCAACCTTCCGACTGGCCCCGCCTGCCGGAGGTCAACGCCTATAGCCTTCGCGTCCGCGAAGAACTTGCTCTCATCCTCAAAGCCAATTCGCAGGCCTTAGCGGGCCGCTGGCAATACCCTTGCGAAACCATTCTGAACGTGGCCATCGAGCATCGCCTGATGCACGCGGAAACCCTGGCGTACATGCTGCACCAGTTGCCCACGGAGCGGAAGATCGCGCCGACAAGTTATCGCCCCGTGGGGTCTGTCGAGCCGGGGACGCCCATCGCCGCCCGCATGATCGATATCCTGGCGGGAACCGCCACACTGGGTATTCCGCGTGGAGGCGAATCATTTGGCTGGGACAACGAGTTTGAGGTGCATTCGGTGCATGTGCCGGCCTTCGCCATCGACGCCTGCAAGGTCACGAACGGCGATTTTCTAAAATTCGTGCGCGGAGGCGGATATGACCATCCGCGCTTCTGGAGCGACTCCGGATGGGCGTGGATTAAGGAACAGAACATCCGCCATCCACGCTTCTGGTTCGAGCGCCAGGGCCAGTGGTTCTATCGAAGCATGTTTGAGGAGGCGCCGCTGCCGCTCGACTGGCCGGTATACGTCAGCCACGCGGAGGCCGCCGCTTACGCGCGCTTTGTGGACAAATCACTTCCCACCGAAGCGCAGTTCCATCGCGCCGCTTACGGGACGCCGGAAGGTGTGGAGCGCGAGTATCCCTGGGGTGACGCGCCCGCCGGCGTGGGGCGCGGCAATTTCGATTTCCAGCAGTGGGACCCGATTGCCGTGGGGAGCTATCCCGGCGGCCGCAGCGCTTTCGGATTGGAAGACCCGCTCGGCAACGGTTGGGAATGGACCTCCACGCACTTTGCGCCCTTTCCGGGCTTTGAACCTTTTCCCTTTTACCGCGGCTATTCGGCGGACTTCTTTGACGGCAAGCATTATGTGATGAAGGGTGCTTCGCCGCGCACGGCGGCGTGCATGCTGCGGCGCTCGTTCCGCAACTGGTTCCAGCCGCACTATCCGTTCGTTTATGCGTCCTTCCGTTGTGTGAGTAATTGAAGGGGGCCGATATGCTGATCCGTGGTGGCGCAACCCAGGTGGTCAACACCTTCGCGGAAGACGTGCGCGAGGGGCTGGGGCGAACCGGGCAAAAAGAGTTGCCGGCGAAATATTTTTACGACGAAACCGGCTCCGCCCTGTTTGAGCTAATCACCAAACTTCCTGAATATGGGCTGACGAGAGCGGAGGAGCGAATTCTGCTGCGCCACTCCGCGGCCATTGCGGAGCGCCTTACTGCGCATGGCATGGTCGTGGAGCTCGGCAGCGGCACTGGCAGGAAGACGCGCCGGATCCTGGAAGCCCTCACTCGACATCAGCCCACAACGTACTGTCCCATTGAAATCTCCTCGGCGGCGCTGGAAAGCTGCGAGCGTGAACTCGATGATCTGGCGCACGTCAGCATTGTGGGATTTGAGACCGAGTACCTGGACGGCCTGCGCAGGGCGTTGGCTCGCCGCCGGCCCGGCGACGGGGTTGTTGTGCTTTTCCTGGGAAGCTCCATTGGCAACTTCGATCGGGGGCCGGGCGAAGACTTTTTGCGGGAGATTCGCGAAGAGCTTGCGCCGGGCGATGCCCTGTTGCTGGGGACGGACTTGGAAAAACCCCTCGCCCAACTTATTGCCGCCTATGACGACGCGCTCGGGGTGACGGCGGAGTTCAATCGCAACCTGCTGGCCCGCATCAACCGCGAGCTGGGCGGTGACTTCGATCTCGCCCGGTTTGAGCATGTGGCCCTCTACAACGCGCGGGAGCGGCGCATCGAGATGCATCTCCGCTCGGTGGAAAACCAGACCGTCACCATCGAAGGCGCAAATCTCCGCGCCACCTTCCGGCGCGATGAGACCATCTGGACCGAGAGTTGTCACAAATATGCGCGGCAAGAGGCGCCGGGGATGGCATCACGAACGGGGTTCAAGTGCGTGGCGCAATGGGTGGACGAGGAATGGGCATTCGCTGAGAATCTATTCGTAGCTGAATAGCACCAGGACTTTTCACATAAGGGACCGCAAAAGGAGGAATGGCTCACATGACCAGGAGAGTGCTGGGAGTGATTTTCGCCATCGCGCTGAGCACCGGAGCGAGTCTGCGGGCGGCAGACAATCTGCGGCTGAATGCCCGGCTTGATTATTCCAGCGATAGCCAGGACGGCCCGCTGATCACCGGCGATCACCTTGCGGATGGGACCATTCGGGGGAAACCGAACTACGTTTTCATGTTCGGCGAAGGCTGATTCAATTCCAAGCGGCAGGCTCGCCGCTCCGTTGACCTCTACGAGAAATATAAGGACCGGGTGCAATTTGTGATCATCGACCTGGACCAGAAGCGTTCCCCGGCGCAGCGCGGGCTGGTGGACAAGTATTATACCGCACGTTGTTATTCTGAATTCGTCCGGCAAGGCGGTTTACAACGCGGCGGGCGAGGTGGAAGAATCGAAGGTCATCGCCCTACTGGAGAAGCTTCTGCAATAGGCGGCTCGCAGGGTTTACCCGCGAGATCAGGACAGTTTTTTTCGCAGGGTGATCACATTTTTCCCCGCCACGCGCTGGTACTCGACGCTGGTCATGATTTGGCGAACCAGGAAGATTCCCAGGCCCCCCTCTCTCCGTTCCTCCAGCGGGGCATCAAGATCAGGCACGGGGTGCGCGGTGGGATCGAACGCCACCCCGTCATCCTCAATCCGCGCCACGAACTCTTCCGGGCTCGCGGCGATTTGCAGGGTGAAGTGGTGCTCTCCCCTGTCCGGGAAAGCGTGCTTGGCCACATTGGTAATCATTTCATCGAGGGCCAGGTTCAAGTCATATTCGGTTTCCGGAGGAATGGAATTGCGGGCGCAAAGTTCCGTGATGAAACTCATCACCTTTTCCAGTTCTGATACATCATTCTTCAGAATCATGGTGGTTTGTTCAGTCATGATATACCAGCTTTCGTTATAGTGAGGCGTGGCAGCCAATCGCCATCAGCGTGACACCATCCGACGGGGGACGCCGCTGATGTGCGGCCGCACATCACCCCCGACGCGCCGGACCGTTTCCTCCGCTACAAGACGATCCGTTCCCACCCAGGGGCCCTAATTGCCAACGATAGTAATGTTAAAGGAGGAGTCGTCTGCGCGCAAGCGGTGATAGGCAGGGGGTTAGCAGCGGATGGTTTTTCGCTTCCGGCCGACGCGGCCGGCGGCCTCGATCCTTTCGATGTACGCGGTGGCCAGCGGCACATTACACGCCGTTTCGCCCATGTCCACGGAAACGGCGCCCACCTGGCGGGCGGCGGCCTTCGCCTGGGGCAACAAGGGCTTCACGTAACTTCCCACCGCAATGATAAAACCATTCATCGTGTAGCGGAGGCGGTTGGGCGCACTGCTGATTCCCTTGACCACCGTGTGGAGAAGCCCCTGGATTTCCGCGAGGTCCAGAGCTTCGTCCGCTTGGGTGGCAACGAGTCCAGCATACGTACACCAACCCGAGCAGGCCACGCGCTCCTTCTTGGATTTCATCCATTGCCGGGCCAGTTCGCGCGCGTGGGGATTATCCACCGTGACCCAGGGGACGGTGTATTCGGAAATCATCTGGAGATTCGCGGCGCCCTCGGCCCAGGCATTCAACTCGGCTTTGGTCATCAGGGAGCCGTCGGCCACCATTCCGGCAAGGTACATCGCGTCCACGTTCCCCGTTGCGTAGAGTTCCATCGCCAGAGCCTGCTGCCCTTTGATTTTCCTGGCAATGAGCTTAAGGTCGGCGACGCTCACGCCGAACATGTTGTCCGTGGCCATGCCATGGCGCGCATATATCTTGCGCGTTTGCTCCTTGCCCTTCTTTTTGAGCTCGGCCATGATGGACGCGACAGTAGCCATGGGTTCCCTCCTGGTCAGGAAAGCCACCTTCTCACTGATGACCTGGAATTTTATTTTTCAGAATATGCCGTAAAGATAATGTACTCGGAGAGGATGTCAGTGTCCAGGATCGACTTGACCGTCATTTTAGAGCGTCGGCTCCCTTTTGCTCGGCCGGCGTCTCTCCTCGTAGGCGATGGAAACCACCTCGTCGAGCAGAGCGGCGTCTTCCGGGTTGCCGAACAAACCCAGGCCCTGCTCAAAGACACTGCGGGGCGAACCCGCGGCCGGAGTTTCGCTGCCCTTGGGCAAGCCGGCAATCGCCCGCTCGATGAGTTCGTCGACCGAGGTGACCCTGCCGGCGCGAATGGCCTCGCGGACCGCCTGCTCCTGGTCCGGGCTGAGCGTGATGGTCATGGGGGGCTCCTTGCTCATTCGAACGCATCTATTTTACTTAAAACACAGCGGGCGCGCAAACAGAGCAGGGTGCGCGATCTTGTTGGCGCAGAGGACACAGACGGAGTGTCATCACCGTGGGCAACATTGATCAGAGTGGGGTAGCGCCGACCGGAACCTGCCCCGACACCGGCGGGAGGGCGGCACTTCCCGTATGCGGCCATCGTGGTTGGATACGTCACCGTGTAATTCGAGGTGCCGGGCTGAAGCCCGGCGCTACGTGGACCCTACATTCGCGGCTAACTCTGCGCCCCGCTTTTCGCGGCCCCGCCGCCCATGAAGGCTTGCACGGCAATTGCCAAGTAAGCAAAGCCCAAGGCATGGCACGGGAAGACCACAGAAATCCACTCCTGCCGGTGGGCGAAGAGGAAATACGCGATCCACGAGAACGCTAAAAACAACGTCAGAACCAGCACCGATGCCCTAGCCGGAGACATGAACACCGCCAAGACGGCGGGCGCAAACCCGAGGAGCAGGATAAGGCCAATATCGATCAAGAATTCGCGGGGGCCGCGGCTTATGAAACGGCCAGCCAACAAGTTGTCCACCACATTGGCGTGAAGCTCTACACCTGGGAAGCCACCCGGTTGAAACGGGACAGCCACGGTATCCTTTATTTCCGGCGCCGTCGCGCCGACCAGCACCAGCTTGTCACCAAAAACCCTCACCGGAATTTTCCCATCGAGGACGTCGACAAGAGAATATGTGGGGTATGTCCCCGCCGGACCAAGAAAATCAACCTGCACAGACCCCTCGCTGGAGGTCTTGATTGGAACACCCTGCAATTTGATTGCCTCTGCGCCTTGCGGGTTGAAAACTATCCCCAGACCGTGATGCGATGGCGAGGCGTAGGCCTGGGCGGCGGCGAGGGCAAGAGACGAATAGTAGTTTCCGTGATAGCGGACCACAAGCGGCTGCCTCCGCATCACTCCGTCGGAATCTCCCACCGCATTGCAGAAACCAAATCCCTTTGCATACTCGGCCAACCTGGGCAGATCCGGCAGGATGCCCCTGGCATCGGAATCAAACCGCCTTTGATACTCGGGATGAACGATTTCTGTGAAGGGCGCCCGCGCGGAGAGATAGTGCACGAACATCTTACGCCGCTCCTCGTCCTCCGCATTCCCCTCGCGAGGGGAGAAGTAAAAGTAATAACCGAGAATGGCATTCTTGGAGCAGGAAAGGGCGCGGGCGAACTTCAGATCATTCTCGGTATCAGTTGGCAGTGTCTCTTTCACGTCGTCGCATCCCGGATTCTCCGCCCGGGAAATTGCGGAGGTACTCTGGGTTCCCTCCTTCCGGGAAGCCGGGCGCGGGCCGGAAAAACGATCTGGCCTGGGGAAGAAGATGTCGAAGACTACAACGCGCGCCCCTCCCGCCGTGAGGCGATTCAGGGCCGCCGCAAAGATGTCTCGACTCAGGGGCCAGGGCCCCAGCGCGTCCTGGCTTTTCTGGTCGAATGCCACGATAACGATTGCCGGGTTCGCCTCCCGCACGTCACGGAACCGGAAGCGCAAATCAACAGTTTTCAGCTCAATTTCCCACAGGAAGCGAGGAAGCCAGCCGCGATACGGAACATGTGACGCCCCAAAATACAGGCTTACCCACACGGCGCACACTAATCCACTGGTCACCAGCGCTCGCGCGAGCGGGAAGCGCGGAGTTATTCCGCGCGCCGCGGGATTACTCCGCGGCTGTCGGTCTGGTCCGCTAATAAACACGTTGAGGTCATCACATTAAGATCCGCCGACGAATCCGTCGGCTGACGGCTACCTCTGCCCGTTATGTCTAACTGCTACAAGAAATCGCAGATCTCGTGCACTTTGTAAGAAACAAGCTTCCCATCTGCGTCAAAATCGAAGTATATGTGGATGCGGCACGGCGCCATTCCGACCACGGAGCTTCTCCCGATTCCCGCATAGATTCGGCGAAACTGCGGGACGTAACCCGAGTGTGGCATGTGCTGATCGTCCAAAAACCGTGATACCGTCTGCTGGTTCGACCCAAGGGGTAATCCCCTGGCGATCGTCGCTTGCAGATCTTTGGGGTCAACTCGACGGATTCCGTGGACGAATACAACGACGCAGGCGAGGAATAGGACTCCGACGACGCTTGCCAATAGCAGCTTCCTCGCTCGCTGTTTCCCTTCGGGTTTGTCCTTCTCGTTCATTTTGGTATCGGGAGCGCGGGGTTATCCGCGCTTCCGGGCTAACTCCCAATCCCCGTGGCGACAGGCTTGCCTGGCTTGGCCTTAGGGGACCTCGGCGGCACGGCAAGGATGAGAAACAACGGAGCTACCCCCCAGAAGAACTGGAACCATCCGTTAAACTCCCCGGATGCGAAACGTTCGTACGCGAAGGGTGCCAACGCGCAAGCCACATAGCCCACTAACGTAGCAATCCAACCCGCCCGCGTTGGCAAAATCAGTTGGACGGTAAAGAGGGGGAGCAGGACCAAGTACGGCCACATCGTTGAAAATTGTTCCTCACCACCGCTCATAACGATGATGGACAATAAAAAGAGAATAAAAGGCAGGTTCACCCAGCGCCTCGGACCGGGTACGACGGAAAATAGTAATTTGCGGTTCATCACAACCTCACGGCAACCCAGCCCGCGTACCTTTAACGGGTCAACGTCAAGGGCATATTCGACGGGATGCGGATCCAACCAAGTTGCCAGTAGGGATACCCATCGCAGACTTGAAATACCCTGCCCTTTTGAGCGTCGCGCAAGCGATATACCATCACGTCTCGACCGTCCGCCAAATAGCGCGCACAGGGCCCAAAGCCCCAAGCGCCGGCTCTCGCCACGTACATCAGAAACTGCGACCCAGGGGACCATGAGAGACTGCCGAGGATATCCTTCCCATCCAAGAGCGTTCGCTGAACCTTGCCGGTTGCGTCAGCCAACACGAATTTCTCGTCCCGTGTCCGGTAGGTAATCCATTTTCCATCGGGTGACCAAGTTGCAAGTGCGCCCTGGGCGATCTGCACGGACTTCTTTGTTTGCAGATCGTAGGTCATGATCCGGTCACTTTCACCATATAGAAGTTTCATCCCATCGGGAGACCATGAGGCACCTTGGCCATGCCGGGAAACTAAGGTGATCTTTTGCCCTTGATCTTCGACCACGTACAAGCCATCAACATTCTCCTTTTCGTCTCGTCCATATACCGCGAGACGTTTTCCCATGGGAGCCACTACCGGGTTTTGCTGAACCGCTAAACTAGCAGCTCGCCAGACGATAGTTCCATCGTGAACCGCGATGAGCGCATTTTGCTTGGGGTCCGAGAGCGTTCCGAAAATCGTGCCACTATCGCCATCTAGCGTTGCTGCAAACAATGAAGGAGTCGCCAACAAATAATCATGCATTTCGGCTTCGGTGCTCCCGAAATGCAGAGCCTCAAGTTGCTGACCGTCTATCCATCCAATTGTGACGCGTTCTTCTTTTTGCTGGCGACTCAGTTCGTCGAACAGGCCGCGTGGCGCGGGCCGTGAACACCCGCTCATGATTAAGCACTCCATGAGCAATGATGCGGCGATCACACGTTTCATCGCTTACCTCCCCTATATGGGATTGGAAGCGGCTTTCGTTCATGGGTGTTAATAAACACGTTGAGGTTACCATGCTAAGAATCCTGGGGTAAGGCAAACTGCGCCTGACTTCGCGCTCACGGATTAGTTTGATCCGGGAGCGCTTCTTTCCGCCGCCGCCCACGGCGCAGAGCCTTCCAAACCTTGACGATCAGATAAGTATTGAGTGCCAGCCAGGACAAGAAAAACATGTCTAAGGCAAATCGTACGCCGGGCATCCCTTGGAGCACCTGGTCGATTTCGAGGTCAAGCGCCGGGTGCGTTATGGCCCAGTGATCAGGTGGCAAGAGCCGGAACAAGACTTGATCAATCGCATGCTCCCAGCGCATGGGGAGCAGGGTTGTACAAAGGTAGAGTTCGGCCACCAGGAGCAGAACGAGAACCGTTCTGAGAATGGCCTTCTTCATGATGTTATCCAACTTGCGCGGACTATTCGCCTTGTGTAATCAGCGGGGTCCGCGCCCGCTGGCGGTTCAGTGGTATTGAAACTCGAATGTCGCATGCTTCTTGAAATCGTCGTAAAAAAGCTCATATCCGCCTCGGTTGTAACGGGCGATGGAGAACACAAGCTCAGATTTGCCATCATTATCATAATCGCCTGCATCGACCAATAACATTCCTTCGCCGAGATTCTGAACGGATTTCTGAGGATCCACCGTGAACCATTTGTCATCAATCTCAGAGCCGGCTTCCAAATCCCCGCAATCGATGGCGCCTTCTAAATGCAACTCCGCTATCGCCCACCCTCTTTTGGATGCATAGGCCTTGACGACCCTTACTTCTTCATCGCGATACAAGAATGGTTCCAACTTAGTCTCATCGTTTTTGCTCGTTTTGCAGAGCTTGGGATATACTCGCCGGAACTCTTGACGCAGGAGCCTCACGAATTCAGCCGACAACTGAGCGGGCTCCCATGATTCTGGATCCTTGATGAACGGCCGCGAGTTCGCCACTAATGGCCGATATACCACGCCGTCAGCGAAGCCCCCGTATTCTGGGGATCTCTTGCCCACAGTCGGCACGGGATCACTGCCCTTAATTTCTTGCAGGCCTACGTGAGAATAGAACGTAAACTCTTTTGGAGTTCGCCCCGTTATCTGGCCCAAGTTCCGTCCGTGGAAGGCAATTGTCCAAATGACCTCACGGGGGAACTGCGCAGGCAGCGTCTCGAGGCAGCCTTGATCAGGACAGGCACTGGGAAAAGCCTGCCAGTCGATTCCATTCTTTTGAAAAACCACCCTCACGCCGCGGAAATTGGGATCGCCTGCATAGACGCCTGGAACGTCTTCGAGAATACCCAAGACCGTGCTCTGCCCGAATGCCGTCGCAACCGCGAAGGTCAACGCAAGCAGTGCCAGCATCAATCGAGTGAACATGCGATTGATCCTTAGCCAAGCGGGTTGGGGAGAATCACCCGACTTCGACCCGGAGGACTCCGCGGTCGGTCGATTCCGACACCCTGCGCATGCGAAATGGTTTTTACCTAGGCAGCATCGACCTCGCCCACTCTACAAGTCCGCTATTCAGGCGCACTGCGTCAGCGCCTACATACCCGTTCCTTCCCGACTCATCCAATCCGATGCGCACCATTTCCTTTCTGTCCACATTGTAGAGAACCACTGCCCAGTTCACCTCACCAGACCATGTGGAGTTCAATGCGTCGGCGGATCGAAGAGCCTCAGCTAGTTCTTGTGAGTGTAGCTCTACAGGGGTACGTTGGAGTTGAAGAACGTATGACCCTCCGGCGCTCACTAACGTATCCAGAGTTATTCGAATGGGATGTTCCGCGGGTGGCGAATGCACGACCCGTATAGCATCGATCGAGTCAACGTCCAGAAGAAACGCAACTTCATTCAATCTTTTCTGCGCCGCCGAAGAGGGTTGCTTGGGTTGCACTTGGCAACCCATGAGGAGCAGCACCGGGAATAGAGCTAACGATAACGAATGAGTGTGTCTCATGCGCCCCTACTTTCTAACTCCCATCTCCCGACCCCGGACGTTGGACATCGGATCAGATTTTACCGCCCCTGACACTTCACACTTGGCCCCTCGGTCGTTTTTTGTGGGTAGCGCGGACCTCCGACTTTGGGGTCCGCGGTTCTTACGTAACGAAATCGACAAATTTCCATTGCCCACAGACCCGCCCCGCTGCCTTCTTCGCCACGGGAGATTCGCCTGAACTCCGAAGTAAGAGCCGCGGACCCCAGAGTCGGAGGTCCGCGCTACGATCGCTTTTGTTCTTGGGTGTCAATACACGCGTTGAGGTTATCATGTTAAGAACCGTGGAGGAAGGCAAACAGCGCCTGACTCCGCACCTGCTAATCCTCCCGCACCAAGCGGTTGTCGCTGAACCAGCGCAGGGCCATCGCCCCGCGCCAGTCCGCCCATCACACATAGACTCCGAAGCCGAAGAGGTCCATGACTGTTACCAGGCGGTCCCAGCTCTCTTCGTCTCCAGCAAGTGGAAATCTCGTCTCCCAAACTCCTGCGGCTTGAGGCTTCATCGATGGCAGCTTGTAGACTGAGCTGATCCTCGCTGCTGTGTCCGCATTTGTATCAGAGCTAAAAAGGCGGATCACGCATGCCTTATTCCCAAAATCGACAAGAAAAATGAGTGCTTTCGTGCCTGGCGTCACCGATGACATCCCGGCGGCTTCCCGGTCAACGACGCCGCTGTGGCGGTAGCACCGGTAGCCCCACACTTTATGTTGGCTAACCTGTTCCCAATCACGAATTCCAGCCAGGACTTTGTTGGGGTTTTCGGAGGAGGTTATGGCTTTAGCGGTCGCCTGAAGGTCTTCCGGGTTATTCGAAAGCAAGAGATACGAGTTTGCAAACTGAGCTGCATAGAATGAACTCGGTCTCCGGTCTTCCTCTCCAAATTCCCCGAGTTTTGCCGACCACGTCCACACTGGCGCCCCAGCCGCGGAACCAGCAGGCGCTCGGTGGAAGTAGGCGCGCAGATCGAACCGCGCGTGAGTTCCCAGAATGACGATGTAACAACGCTGCGAATGCACCCCACCAAGTCCTTTCGGTGGACGAAAGTCCTTCGCACCGAGCAGAACGGCCTCGCTACTCGTCAGCATTTCCTTTGATGTGTTGCTGCCTAAGGACTTCAGTGCTTCCGTCAACTCCAAAAATGGAAAAAGTGCCACCTCGGCGTCATGCTGAGCCACATGATCATAGACGCCCGCCAACACATCACTCTTGGCATAGAACACCGTTTCGAAGTGCCCAAACAGCACGGATGCCGCACGGGACTCGCGATTCGCCTCTGCCATACACTTTCCACATCCCACAAATAGGAGAGCGAATAGTAATAGCAACCTGCGCATTTGTATTCCGTCCCACATGTTTTCTCCCAGTGCCGCAGTATCGGCGTGTCCCTAGTGGGGTAGCGCGGACCCCCGTCTTTGGGGTCCGCGGTTCCTCCCTAGCGAAATCGAGAAATTTCCATTGCCGCAGACCCGCCCCGCTGGCTTCTTCGCCCCAATACATTCGCCTAAACTCCGAAGTAAGAACCGCGGACCTCAAATTCGGAGGTCCGCGCTACGATCGCTCGCCGAGGCGACAGGCTTGCCTGGCTTGGCCCTCGCGCTAGGGGACCTCGGCGGCACGGCGAGGATGAGAAACAACGGAGCTACCCCCCAGAAGAACAGGAACCATCCGTCAAACTCCGTCATCCCGTTTACGAAACGTTCGTACGCGAAGGGTGCTAACGCGCAAGCCACCCAGCCCATTAACGTAGCAATCCAACCCGCCCGCGTTGGCAAAATCAGTTGGACGGTAAAGAGGGGGAGCAGGACCAGGTACGGCCACATGGTCGATAAGTCTTCGTCACCACCGCTCATAACGATGATGGACAATAAAAAGAGAATAAAAGGCAGGTTCACCCAGCGCCTCGGACCGGGTACGACGGAGAATAGTAATTTGCGGTCCATCACAACCTCACGGCACAACCGGTTTTAGCCGCGGCGCCCGCTACAAAAAATCAGTGCTGCGCAAGAAGAGATACCACCATATCGTCGAGAGCAAACAAATGAATGACAATAAGTAAGCTGACTTCGTCCTGTACGTGATTGGAGCGGCCATCAGCCAGAGAGCGAAGATTGGCCACACCAGGAATCCGACAGCCGCAATTTGTTGCAAGCTTTCCAGAAGACCACCACCGAACACCAGAGGACGGCCAGGGGCCAATAGTAGAAAAAGGCAGCACCCGCACGCGGCAATATTGAAACGCCATCGTGTCGCGAGTGAGGGGGATGATGGCGAATTCTTCGGTTCGACTCGAAACAGGACGAAGCAGGCTCCAAGAGTCAAACCGAAGGCAACAAACACCGAGTGTGCGAATAAGGGCCCCATGTTCCAGTTCTCTTCTCATCTCAAGCAGGGTAGCGCAACCCCCGCCCAACTCCGCGCTCACGGATTAGTTTGATCCGGGAGCACTTCTTTCCGCCGTTGCCCACAGCGCAACGCCTTCCAAATCCTGACGATCAGAAAAGTATTGAATCCCAGCCAGACCAGGAAAAAGGTGTCGAAGGCAAATCGTACTGCGGGCATCCCTTGGAGCACCTGGTCGATTTCGAGGTCAAGCGCCGGGTGCGTTATGGCCCAGTGATCAGGTGGCAAGAGCCGGAACAAGACTTGATCAATCGCATGCTCCCAGCGCATGGGGAGCAGGGTTGTACAAAGGTAGAGTTCGGCCACCAGGAGCAGAACGAGAACCGTTCTGAGAATGGCCTTCTTCATGAGGTTCTCCAGCTTGCGCGGACTACTCAGCTTGCGTATTCAGCCCGTAGCGGAGCTTTCCGGCTCCGAGCCGGATCACGCCGCGCCTTCCGGTCTTGGTTGTTAATAAACACGCTGAGGTTATCATGTCAAGAACCAGGAAGAACCCAGAAATCGCGGTTGATGGGCTGAAAAACACAGAAAACACGAACACCCTCCACGGCATGTATGGTATAGAGATTTTGCGAGAAATCGAATACCAGCACCGGGAGGGTGATCGATGCAGCCCAGC
>Ga0326728_10013387_pt1 | contig 17833 bp, 15 predicted proteins | sample MB3enrmetagenome_FD_207602 | JGI IMG/M metagenome (GOLD analysis project Ga0326728, IMG submission 207602) | Lab enriched peat soil microbial communities from McLean, Ithaca, NY, United States - MB31MN | ecosystem: Environmental > Terrestrial > Soil > Wetlands > Peat | place: USA: New York... | reverse complement strand
GTGGACCGCGACAAGGTGCTCAAGCAGGGATTGGACCTGGGCGAAGTCTATAAAACGCTGCAAACCTTCATGGGCGGTTACTTTGTCAATTATTTTAATCGCTTTGGCCGGCAATGGCAGGTCTATGTGGAGGCGGACGACAAATATCGCGCGAGCCTGGACAACGTCGGCTTGTTTTACGTGCGCAACCGCCTGGGCCAGAATGTCCCTCTCTCGGCGGTAACGCGGGTGGAACGCCGCACCGGGCCGGAATTTGTCATGCATTACAACGAATACCGCAGCGCGCAAATCAACGGCAGCGCGGCCCCCGGCTACAGTTCGGACCAGGCGACCAGGGCGTTGGAGGATGTGTTCGCCAAAACGATGCCAGCCGGGATGGGTTTTGATTATTTCGGCATGTCCTTCCAGGAACAGCAGGCGGCGAAAGGCGTGCCGCGCATCGCCATCTTCGGGCTGTCGCTGGTTTTTGTGTTTCTGATCCTGGCCGCCCTCTACGAGAGCTGGTCGCTGCCCTTCAGCGTTTTGATCAGCACGCCGGTGGCCGTGCTGGGCGCTTTTCTGGCCTTATGGTCGCGCCATTTCGAAAACAATGTTTATGTGCAAATCGGACTCATCATGTTGATCGGATTGTCCGCCAAAAACGCCATTCTCATTGTCGCCTACGCCAAAACCGAAGTGGAAAAAGGCAAGTCCCTGGCCGAGGCCGCGCTGATCGGCGCGCGCATCCGGCTGCGTCCGATCTTGATGACGTCGTTTGCCTTCGTGTTCGGGTGTCTGCCGTTGTGGTTCGCGACTGGTTCGGGCGGGATGTCGCGCGAGACGCTGGGCACGGTGGTCATCGGCGGAATGCTTGGCTCGACCTTGCTGGGCATATTTATCGTCCCGGTCAATTTCTACGTGGTGGAGAAATTGGGGATTCAATACAAGAAGAAAAGTGAGAATTAAGAAGCAAGCATTGAGGAACATGAAAAACAGCAACCACTCGAACCGGAATGTTTTTCTTGACTTCTTAATTCTTAATTCTTCCTTCTTGCTTCTCTTCGCCGGCTGCGCCGTCGGGCCGGACTACAAACGTCCGCCCGTCAACGCGCCGCAAAATTTCCGGGGCGACACCACGGGCCTGACCAATTCCCTGGGCGACATGCCGTGGTGGGAATTGTTCCGGGACGAAACTTTGCAGGCGCTGGTTCGCAGCGCGCTGACCAACAACTACGATGTCCGAATCGCGGCGGCGCGCGTGGAACAGGCTCGCGCCATCCTAGCGGAGAATCGGTCGGTCTATTTTCCGCAAATCACCTACCAGGGGTCAGTCGGGGACGGCAGGAACGTTGTGGCGGGCAGTCCGTACAGAGTCGGCGGCCCGGCTGGAAGGGGGTATGAGGCGGCCGGGAATGTTTCCTGGGAGATTGACCTGTGGGGGCGCATCCGCCGGCTCAACGAATCGGCCCGCGCCCAATTTCTGGCGACGGCGGAAGCGCGCACCAATGTCATGCTCACATTAATTGCAACCGTGGCGGCGGATTATTTTCAACTGCTGGCGCTCGACCAGGAGTTGCAAATTGCGCGGGACACCACCAACTCATTCGGGCAGAGCCTGAAGCTTTTTACCGAGCGGCTGCGCGGCGGCGTCTCTTCGAAGCTGGAAACGGCGGCGGCCGAGGCGGAGCAGGCGTCCGCGGCCGCGACCATCCCTGAACTGGAACGGCAAATTGTGGTGGAGGAAAACCAGATCAGGCTGTTGCTTGGGATGAATCCCGGCCCAATCATCCGCCACAAGAAATTGCTCGAAGAACTGCTGCCGCCGGATGTGCCGCCCGGATTGCCTTCCACGCTGTTGGAAAGGCGCCCGGATATCCGGCAGGCGGAGCAACTGGTCCGTTCCGCCAACGCGCAAATCGGCGTGGCCAGGGCTGATTTTTATCCGCGCTTCAGTCTGACGGCGTTGTTTGGGCAGACCAGTCCGGAACTGTCCACGTTCACCTCGGGCGCGGCCAATGCGTGGAGCGTGGCGGCGAATCTGGCCGGGCCGGTTTTCCAAGGCGGTCTTTTGACGGGGCAATATCGCCAGGCCCGCGCGGCATGGGAGGAAGCGGCGCTGCAATATCAATCGGTCGTGCTCAACGCCCTCCAGGAAGTGAGCAATGCGCTGGCGGCGCGCGGGCAATTGGCGCGGGAACGCATCGAACAAGCGCGCGCCGTCACGGCCTACGAGGAAGCGGTGCGAGTGGCCGGCGAGCGTTACAATGCCGGGCACGCCAATTATTATGAACTGCTGCAGGAGCAGCAATTGCTTTTCCCCGCCGAAAACGCGCTGACCCAAACGGAATTGAACCAACTGCTGGCCATTGTGCAACTGTACCGCGCCCTGGGAGGAGGGTGGAGATAAAGTATGAATTATGAAGGCAGAATTAAGAAATCGGAATGGCGGCCGGATGATTTTTTGACTTCTTAATTCTTCCTTCTTACTTCTGCCTTTCTTTCAGCGCCACTATTGGCCGCCGCAACAGTTGCCCTTGATACGTATAGCCGGCGGCGAGGGTGTCGGCCACCACGGCATTTTCCACGGGGGAAGTGTTTTCCGGCAGTTGATGCAACTGGGGGTCGTAAGCCGCCCCCTCCTGGCCAGCGGTCTGCACCAGCCCAATCCGGCGGGTGGCTTCGCGGCAGGCATTTTGGAATTGGCCGATTTGTTCCAACAGGGCGGGCTGCCCGGAACGCCGGGCGGCCTGGAACAACGCAAAAACATGGTCCAAAATATGAATGATGATTTGCAGCCGCTCCCCTTCGGCCCGCCGCAACTTTTCCACTTCGAGGCGCAAATGGGCTTTTTCCGTCTCGCCGGCCCTTTGCATGAATTCGGTGAAGGCTTTGGCCTCGGCCTCCATTCGTTCGGCGACTTGTTTGGCGCTTTCGGCGGCTTGGGTGGTGTGGGTTTGCAATTCCAGCCATTGATTGGTCGCCCCGCTGATCTGCCCGGCCAGTTGGTCCAATTTTTGTATTTGACCCGTCGCCTCCGCCAGCAGTTTGGCCTGGGAGAGGGCTTGTTCATCGGCGTTGCGCCGCAGGAATGGCGTCACAAAACTCCATGAGCCTAACGCCCCGCAAAGGACCAACAATCCCGCCTCCTGCCACGAAAGCGGATGGTGGCCGAATTTCAGCAGAAGGGCGGCCAACCCCAGGAAAAGGGCATCAACCATGACAAAGGGCCACAAAGGCAGCGGCGGTTTCGCATCGCTCATGTTCCCGCTAGGGTAGTTTCAATTTGGCCGGCCCGGCAAGTCCCATCCGTCCCATGCGTCCCATGCGTCCCATCCCTCATTTTTAAAAATTGGTGCGCGAGTCAAAACGGGGCTAAAATGCTGCTTCAAATGACCGGCAGCGCAACAATCGAAACACGAGAGAAAGCCGCGGACGAGCTTCCCGCCCCGCTGCCGCGCCCTGAATTGGTGGCCCCGGCGGGCGATTGGGAGTGCGCCAAAGCGGCGGTCGAAAACGGCGCCGATGCCATTTACTTCGGGCTGGAGCGCTTCAACGCGCGGATGCGGGCCAACAATTTCACCGAAGGGGAGTTGCCAAAATTGATGGAATTTCTGCATCGGCGCGGCGTCAAGGGTTATGTGACGTTCAATACGCTGGTTTTCGCCAATGAGATGACCGAGGCGGAGGATTATTTGCGGACGCTGATTGCCGCGGGCGCGGACGCCGCCGTTGTTCAGGACGTTGGCGTATGCCGGCTGATTCGAAGGCTTTCGCCGGATTTCCCGATCCACGCTTCGACGCAAATGACCATCACGAGCGCGGCCAGGATGGAATTTGCCAGGGAGCTGGGCTGCAACCGGGTCGTCCTGGCGCGCGAATGTTCGCTGAAGGAAATTGCCCAAATCACCGGAGTGCTGCCCGTGGAAGTTTTTGTGCATGGGGCCTTGTGCGTGGCCTATTCGGGGCAATGTTTGACAAGCGAGGCCCTCCGCGGCCGGTCGGCCAACCGCGGGGAATGCGCCCAGGCCTGCCGCATGCCTTACGATTTGATCTGCGACGGCCGGCAGGTTCCGCTGGGCGACCGCCGCTATCTTTTAAGCCCGCGGGATTTGGCCGGTTTGGAAATTTTGCCGGAATTGATCCGCACCGGCGTTGCTTCCTTGAAAATTGAAGGGCGGCTCAAATCGCCCGAATACGTGGCCAACACAACGCAGGTCTATCGGCGCGCCCTGGACAGGCTGATGGCCCGGCCAAACGCGCCGTGGGGCGCGGACGGCGACAGTCGTTACAACCTGGAAATGGCCTTTTCGCGGGGACTGCACACCGGATGGTTCGGCGGCGCCAACAATCAGGCATTGGTCCACGCCCGCTTCGGCAAAAAACGCGGCGTCTATCTGGGCGCGCTGCGGCGCGTGGAAGCCCGGCGCGTGCGCCTGCGGCTGGAAGCGCCCTTGAAGCCGGGCGACGGAATTGTATTTGACTCAGGCCACCCCGACCAGGAGGAACAAGGGGGGCGGGTTTATGAGGTCAGGCAATCGGCCGGGTCCGACGAAACGGCCATCTCCTTCGGACGCGGCGACCTGGATTTGAACCGCGTTCATCCGGGCGACAGGGTTTGGAAAACGAGCGACCCGGAGTTGGACCGCAAGCTGCGCCAAAGTTTCGCGGGCGCGACGCCGCGTTTTCGGCGGCGGCTGGATGTGGAGGCGCAGGGCGGGGCCGGGCAGGCGCTGACGTTGATCGGGCGCGACGAACTCGGGCATGTCGCGCAAGTGGATTCGGCGATGCCGCTGGCCACGGCGCAAAAGCAACCGCTGACCACGGAACGATTGCGCGGGCAATTGGGCCGGCTGGGCGGAACGCCCTTTGCACTGGGCAGCCTGCACAATGCGCTCAAAGGCGAAGTGATCCTGCCCATGAGCGAGTTGAACCGGTTGCGCCGTCAATTGGCCTTCGAGATGGAGCGTCTGCGCGCGCAGCCGAAACGATGGATTTTAAACCGGACCGCGCCGGAAGCGCCGCCCGCGAAATGGGCCGCCCTGCCGCGCCGCGCCGCGACAGAGGCGCATCTGATCGTGCTGGTGCGGGACATGGCCCAGCTTGACGCGGCCCTGGCCGCCGGATCCCCCACCATTTACTGCGAATTTGAGGACCCAAAAAAATATCGCGGGGCCGTGGCCCGTTTTCGCACATGGCAATCAGCGAGGGGGCCGAACTCTCAAATCTTCGTCGCTCCGCCGCGCATTTTCAAAGCGGGCGAGGAGTGGATTCTCAAACAAGTGCGTTCCTGTGAAGCAGACGGTTATCTGCTGCGCAATTACGATCATCTGCAATTCTTCGCCGGCAGCCGGCGGGTGGCGGATTTCCCGTTCAATGTGGCCAACGGATTGTCGGCCGAATATTTCAAGAACCGATTCGGGCTGGAACGCTTGACGGCCTCGTATGATTTAAACATCACGCAGCTTGAGGCGCTGCTGCTCTCCGCCCCGCCGGAATGGTTTGAGATCACCCTCCACCAGCACATCCCCATGTTTCACATGGAGCACTGCGTCTTCTGCGCCTTTTTGACCAACGGCACGGATTACACCAATTGCGGCCGGCCTTGTGACAAGCATAAAGTCGAAATGCGCGACCGGGTCGGGCTGGACCATCCGCTGAAGGCGGACGCGGGCTGCCGCAACACCGTGTTCAACGGGCGGGCGCAGACGGGCGCGGAATACGCGGGGCGATTGCTGGATTTGGGCGCGCACCATTTTCGGATCGAATTCGTCAACGAGACCGCGGGGGAGGTGGCGGCAACGATCGGGAAATACCGGGCGTTGCTCGACGGAAAGCTGGGCGGGGCGGAATTGTGGCGGGAATTGAAACTGCACAATCAACTCGGTGTGACGCGCGGCCCGATGGCCGGTTGAAGCAAAGGCCGTCCACCCTGTCCGCCATGTCCGACGTGTCCGACGTGTCCACTCTTCCCCCCCCGCAAAGAATTTATAAAAAAATCTCTTGCCTTGCGCCGCGCGCCGGCCCTATAGTGTCCGTCCCTTAAAAAGGAAACGCACTTATGCGACGGCCCAAAGGCATTAAAACAAAAAAATCAGTGGCGAAGCGGTTCAAGATAACCGCCCGGGGAAAAGTCATGCGCATGCGCGCGGGCAAACGCCATTTGCTCCAAACCAAAAGCCCAAAACGCCGGCGCAATTTGGGCACGTCCAAACGGGTCGATGCAACGGACGCCTATCGTATTTTGCAGAATTTACCCTTCAGCCACTAACCAACCCGCTATTCCTACTGACCAACCCGCTCTTTTCTTATGCGTGTAACCAATTCACCCGCCTCGCGCAAGCGCCGCATGCGCACGATCAAAGCCGCCAGGGGCTTTCGCTTAAAGCGGTCGAAATTGTATCGCTATGCCTCCGATGCGCTGGATCACGGGATGCAATACGCCTATCGGGATCGCAAAACCAAAAAGCGAAACTTCCGCGCTCTCTGGCAGGTGCGCATCAATGCCGCGGCCCGCGCCGCCGGCACCACTTACAGCCGGTTCATGGAGGGCCTCAAGGCCGCCCACTGTCCGCTCAACCGCAAAATGCTGGCCGACCTGGCCGCGCAGGACGCAGCCGCCTTTGGCGAATTGGTCCAGACGGCTAAAAATGCGTTGCAGGCCAAGGCTTCCAAAGCGTAAGTTTGCCGGTCTGCCGGCCTGGCGTCTTCGGTGGCAAACCGGCCGTTGATCCGGCGCAAACTTATGGAGATTGAACCGCTCAAACAAGCGGCCCTGGCCGAGTTGAAGGGCGCGGCCGATTTGGCGGCGCTCGAACGGGCCAAGGGAACATGGCTCGGCCCGCACGGCAAATTCACCGCCTTGATGAAGCAGCTCGGCGCTTTGCCCAGGGAAGAGCGCCCCGCCGCCGGCAAACACATCAACCAGGCCAAGGCCGAATTGGACAACGCGCTCTCCGAACGCCGCGGCGAACTGGAACTCAAGTCCGCCCTACCCAAAGAGACCACCGATTTCACCCTGCCGGGCCGGCGTCGTTCCCTGGGCAAATTGCATCCGCTGACGCAGGTGACGGACGACATTGTGCGGAGCTTTCGCAAGCTCGGTTTCGCGGTGGCCGACGGGCCGGAGGCCGAGGATGAATACCACTGCTTCGACGCCCTGAACATCCCGGCCGACCACCCCGCGCGCGACACGCAGGACACGTTTTATCTGAACCTGGCCGACGCGGAAGAGAAGGCGCTGCTGCGCACCCACACCTCCCCGGTGCAAATCCGGGTCATGGAAAAACAGCGTCCGCCCGTGCGGATCATCGTGCCGGGCCGGGTCTATCGCCGGGACAATCCCGATGCAACGCACAATCCGACCTTCCATCAGATCGAGGGCCTTTACGTGGACCGCGGAGTGACGGTGGGGGACTTGAAAGGGACGGTTGAATTTGTCTTCAAGGAATTGCTTGGCGAAGAAATCAGAATCCGGTTCCGGCCGCACTATTTTTCCTACACCGAGCCGAGTTTTGAGATAGATTTCTCCAGCGCGCTGACCCGGAAGATGGGCAGGGAATGGCTTGAGATAGCCGGCTGCGGTATGGTGCATCCGGCGGTATTTGAAAAAGTGGGATACGATCCCGAAATCTGGAGCGGCTGGGCCTTCGGCTTCGGCATCGAACGCATCGCCATGATTCGGTACAACATCAACGACATCCGCCTCTTTTACGAGAATGACGTGCGCTTCTTGAAGCAGTTTTAGCCAATCAAGACTGTGCCGGCATCGTAAATTCGCCGGCGTGATAGGAACTGCGCACCAGCGGGCCGCTGGCCACATGCGCGAATCCCATTTCCTCCGCCGCCGCCTTGTAGCGCGCAAAAGTGGACGGCGCAATAAACTCCACCACGGGCAAATGGCGCAACGTCGGCTGAAGATACTGGCCCAGCGTCAAAATATCGCACCGCACCCGGCACAGGTCTTGCAGCGCCTCGAACAATTCCTCCTCCGTTTCGCCCAGGCCGAGCATGAGGCCCGACTTGGTGTAAATGGAGCCGCCACGCTTTTTTTTCACCTTGCCCAGCACGCTCAGGGAACGGTCGTAAGTGGCGCGATGCCGCACGCCGGGGGTCAGACGCCGCACCGTCTCCAGGTTGTGATTGTAAATGTGCGGACGCGCCGCCAGCACCAGGTCAATCGATTCGTCGCTGTCGAGAAAATCCGGCGCCAAAACTTCAATGGCAACGCCCGGATTGAGTTCGCGCACCTTTTCGATGGTTTGCCGGAAATGTTCCGCGCCGCCGTCGGCCAGATCGTCGCGCGCCACGGCGGTGATGACGACGTGCTTGAGCTTCATGCGGCGGGTGGCTTCCGCCACGCGGGCCGGCTCATCAGGTTCCAGCGCCAGCGGTTTCGCCGTCTTGACCGCGCAAAACCCGCACGCCCGCGTGCAGCGGTCCCCCGCGATCATGAACGTCGCCGTGCCCTGGCTCCAGCATTCCCAATGATTCGGGCATTGCGCGCTCTGGCAGACGGTGTGCAATTTGAGTTCATCGAGCAACGCGCGCGTCCGCCCGAAACTCTGCGCGGTGGGCAACGGGAGGCGCAGCCATTCCGGCAGGCGCGGGCGGGGCTTGGAAATCAGTTCAACGGTGTTCATTCAAATCGCTTCCAGAACTCTGCCAGTTGCTCCGCATCGAAGTCAGCCAGAATCTGGCCGTCCACATCAATGACCGGGGCCAATCCCTGCCCGGACAACTTCCGCATCTCCTGGTTTGCCGCCGGATCAGCCATCACGTCGAGCGTTTCATGCTGGATGCCCCGGGCGTCGAGCCATCTGGCAGCCTGGCGACACCACCCGCACCACGGTTTGATAAACAAACGGACGGACTTCGGTTGCGGCGCGGTCGCTGACACACCATCCTTATAGCACAATCAGCGGGTTTTGTAAAAACCTCATATGGGTGCAAGACAAAAATCTTCTGCCGGTGATTTTCGTGGGCGATATGATTATCAAGTATATCGGGCACACATATACAACCAGTTCTCCGGCCCGAAGGGCCATTGGAAATTAGCCAGCCACGAAGTGGCTGGTATGCTCGAGAATTGAAATCCGTCCTGAAGGGACGGTGGATTCGGCAGAGTGAACCTCAATGAAAATCATTTCCTTCGTCCCTTCAGGACGAAATTATTGCGCCGCGTTCACCAGACACTTCGTGTCTGGCTAATTTCCGCCGTCGCTCCGCGACCACAGGAACCATCCCCCGCGAAGAATTCCGTCCTGCACCCACCTCATATTCGGGCGTGATTTTATGCTGGACAACAGTTTTAGTCCGGCTTTACGGTCAGTTTATGAAAAAGGACAGGCTGCACAACGCGCCTTCCATCCTCTGTTCGGCGCGAGGAAGCCCATGAGTGCAAGAAGCGATGTTGCTGTGGAGAAGTTTCTCGCCGGGTACAACTGCGCTCAAGCGGTTCTCTACTCGTATTGCGATGATCTTGGCTTCGACAAGCACACCGCTCTGAGACTGGCTTGCGGGTTGGGGGCCGGGATGGCGCGCAAGCAAGAGGTTTGCGGGGCGATCACCGGGGGCATAATCGCCCTTGGACTCAAGCACGGACGCGGCGAGGGACAAGACAGGACGCCAACAGAGGAAACGTACCGGAAGGTGCGGGAACTCATGTCGCAATTTGAAGCAAAGCACGGCACCTGCATCTGCCGCACATTGCTGAAAGGCTGCGACCTGAACACGCCGGGCGGACAGCGATACTTCAAGGAAAACGATCTCCAGAACAAGACCTGCAAAGGTTGTGTGACAACGGTCGTGGAGACACTGGAGAAAATCCTTTAAAAAACGGTTGCGGACCCGGCCGCGATGTGCGATGGTCATTTCGTTATGTGGCGAAATGTAAATATGCGCGGGTTTATGGCCATCACCAGGGCGCTGTCCGATCCGGGCCGCGTTCGGATTCTTCTGGCATTGCGCAGGGGCGAACTGTGTGTTTGCCAAATCACCGAATTGTTCGGCCTGGCGCCCTCCACCATGTCCAAGCACCTTTCCGTCCTTCATCAAGGCGGATTGATTGTCTCGCGCAAGTCAGAACGCTGGGTTTATTACCGTCTGCCGGACGAAACGGCGCCCGCCCTGGTTCGTGAAGCGCTGGATTGGACCAGGAGGTCGCTGGGAAAGTCCGACGAAGCCGTCGCCGACGCCAAACGGCTCAAAGCGATCTTGAAAATGGATGTGCGGGAAATCTGCCGCCGTCAATGCCAATAGCGATTCACCGCCAGCCGCCGAAACAATTTCAAATTCCAACATGAGCCAGTCAATTCCAGTCAAACGCCTTGCTGTTTTCGAGCGTTACCTGACACTTTGGGTTTTTCTTTGCATGGTGGCCGGCGTCGGGCTAGGCCGGCTCGCACCCGGCCTCACGGCGTCGTTGAGCAACCTGGAATTTGGCCAACATTCGCAAGTCAACGTCCCGATTGCCGTGCTCATTTGGGTGATGATTTATCCAATGATGCTCAAGGTGGATTTCACCGCGCTGGGCGGCATCGCCAAAAGGCCCAAGGGTCTGGCGGTGACGCTGTTCATCAACTGGCTGGTAAAGCCCTTCAGCATGGCGCTGCTGGCCTGGCTGTTCATGCAGCATATCTTCGCCCGCTGGATTGATGCGGAGACGGCGAAGAATTACACCGCCGGACTGATCATTCTCGCCGCCGCGCCTTGCACGGCAATGGTGTTTGTGTGGTCGTATCTCACCGACGGCGACCCGGTTTACACCCTCGTGCAAGTGGCGGTCAACGACCTCATTATGCTGTTCGCCTTCGCGCCCATCGTCATGTTTTTGTGCGGCGTGGCGAAGGTGGTTGTGCCGTCCAAAGTCCTCATCACGTCGGTTGTGGTGTTCATCGTGATACCGCTGGCGGCGGGCTGGCTGACGCGGACGATGCTGCTGAACTGGCGCGGCAAAGACTGGTTTGAGAAAATCTTTCTGGCGAAGTTTCATCCCATGACCATCGCGGCGCTGCTGTTGACACTGGTGCTTATCTTCGCATTTCAAGCGGAGAACCTGACCACTCGCTGGCTCGCCGTGCTGTTGCTGGCCGTTCCCATCGTCATCCAGGTTTATTTCAATTCAACGCTTGCCTACCTGCTCATGCGCTGGTTGCGCGTGTCGCACAACGTCGCCGCGCCCGGCGCGCTGATCGGCGCGAGCAACTTCTTTGAACTGGCCGTGGCCGTGGCCATCACGTTGTTTGGGCCGGGTTCCGGCGCGGCGCTGGCAACGGTGGTCGGCGTGCTGGTGGAAGTGCCCGTGATGCTTTCGGTGTGCGCAGCCTGCAACCGGACGCGGCATTGGTTTGCCGCCGCAGACGAAGGCAATGAAACATTGTTGCGCCAAACCAAAAGGAGGAACAACCACATGAAAAAGAAAGTCCTGTTCGTTTGCATTCACAACAGCGCCCGCAGCCAGATGGCCGGGGCGTTTTTGAACCGGATTTGCGGAGACGAATTTGAAGCGCACAGCGCCGGACTGGAGCCGGGAAAATTAAACCCAATCGCCGTTGCGGTGATGCGGGAAGCCAGCATTGATATTTCCGGCAATCAAACCAAAGCCGTTTCAGATTTCGTTGAATTGGGAAAAACGTTTGCCTGGGTCATCACCGTCTGCGACGAGACGAGCGCGGAACGTTGCCCGATTTTTCCTGGCGCCACGACGCGCCTGCATTGGAGTTTTCCCGATCCTGCAAGATTTCAAGGGACGCATGAAGAGAAGCTCGCCAGGACGCGCGAGGTGCGGGACATGATCGAACAAAAAGTAAGGCAATGGTGTGACGATGTTTGTTCTGTGTGAGCAACTTACCGGCCTTTCAATGTCTTGATCAGATCGTCCAGTTTGGCTTTTTCAAAGGCTTTTTCGTCCGGGGGTATGACGCGGACGGCGGTCTCGGCGATGAGGAGCGCGTCGGATTTCTGCTGCCGGCCCGTCAAAAGTTCAACATACCGGAACACTGCCTCGGATGAATACGGACAGAGCGCCCACGCTTGCCGATACGCAAAGTCCGCCTCCTTCAACATCCGCTTTTGTTCGTCGGCAGACTTGGAATTTTTCGCGCGCCAGGCATAGACGCCGGTGATGGAACTCCGCCACTTGGAAAACATTTTTTTGGCATAATCGTTTTGGATGAACTTGCGGTCACCGTGGAACCCGCGCAGGTCCCCGCGCACATAAACCCGGTCCACGAATTCCGCGACCGTTTGCACCGGCGTGTCTTCGGCCAGCCAATCACCGATCATGCCGGCGACGCGGTTGTTCCAGTACTCCCGGTCTTTTTGCACAATTTCCTCCGGCATTTCGGGCAGCGGCTGCCGGTTGATTTTCATAATCAGGCCATGCGGTTCCAGATACGGATACATCCAATCCAGCGGAAAACTTTCCTCGATGTAGAATTGGCGGTCGGGATTTTTGTCGAAAATGATTTTGGCCATCAAGCCGTTGATGCTCATAACGGCAACCTGCCCGGATATCTGTGTCCGCCCGTTGTCAATACGCACGTTTTCATCGGGTTTGAGCTTGTTTTCGCGGAGCCGGCGCGTCGCGTCTTCCAGGTAATCGCCAAAGCACTTCTGCGCATCTTCTGTGGTGGGAGTGTAGATTTTCCCGCCGTACATGGCGTGCAGATAATCGAGATACGTGCTGTCGGCCAGGGCATTCTGAGTGAGGGTGAAGAACGGATCGGCATCCGCGTGCGATTTGCAAAACGCCGTGGGCAGACCCCGCCCCGGATCGGTGCCGCCAAAATAAATACTCCCGGCGGGAATGGAATGAAGCATGTCATCCACCGCCATCTGCGTATATTCAGGCTCGCACTTGACGACGATATCGTAGGCGAGCCAAATCTCCAGGACCGTCTGCCAATAGCTGGTGCGAAGGCTCGGATCGGGATGCTTATTCTCGTATTGGGGGTGACGTTTCCTAAAGCTCTCGTCCATCTTGAGTACGGTTGGCCCGTCACCTTTGAGCGCGGCATCAAAGAAGCGATGAAACTCAGGTGAAATTTTTTCCCCCGCCTTGGCCGCCAGCTCTTCCGCCTGCGCCTCCTTGGCTCTCGAAAATTCTTCCATCCGGGCGATTTGCTGGTCGCGCAACGATGTGGTCTGGGAGATGCCTCCGCCCGCCGCCAGGATCATTCCGCCCAACAGGACCGCCACGGCGACCACCGTCATGGGACGCATGTGCCGGGCGCGGGACGCATCCACAATGGCCGCCACCCGCCCTTCCAATGGACAGGCTCGCGCCATGGCAATGGCGGCTGTTTGGGGCAGCGGGCGAAAGCCCCTCGCAATCTCCACCAGATGCCCCGCATAATCCGACGCCTTGCAGCCGATGTTCAGCACCAGGTCGTCGCAAGCCCGTTCCCGCTCGACACACATTCTGCGGGCCGCGAGCCAGACCAGCGGGTTGAACCAGTAAAACGCGCAGACGATGCCGGTGATCATCTGCGTCCAACAATCCCATCGCCGCACATGGGCCAGTTCGTGCTGCAAGACCACGCGCCGGCGCTCCGGCGGCCATTGCCCGGCTTTCATCGGCAACAAAACCGTTGGCCGCCGCGTTCCCCAAGTCCCCGGCATGACGTTCTCCGCGCATTGCAATAAAGTGACCGGCCGGCGGATGCGCAACTGCCCGCGCAGTTCGCGCAACAACCCGGTCCAACCAGCATCGCGCAGCACTTGGGAGCGCCGCTCAAGTCGCCGGACACGCCATTGCGCCGCCACTATGGAGCCAAGAGCCAGCAGGCTCCCGCCCGACCATGCAAAAAAAGCGACCACGACCCAGTTGGCGCTGAATTGGGCGGCAAGTTTTCCATGGCTTGCGGACAGCGCGGCAACAGGGCGGGTGGCGCCGGCGGTTGCGTTTGGAAGCGGCGCCCGGTTGACGGAGGTTGTTGCCGGAGCGACCGGGGCAAATTCCAGCGCCACGGAGAACTGGTTGCCGACGCCGGACCCGGCGGACACCGACCACAGCGGCTTTTGCCACGCGGGCGGCAGCGATGCCAACAACGGCAGCAACGGCAGACAGGCCACGCTGAGAAACCAGATCAAATGCCGCGTCGCCGCCGAGGCGCGCCGCAAGCACAGACACACTCCGCCGGCCACGGCAAGGACGACAAAACTCTGCAGCGCGGTGTCAAGAATCAATGCCGCGGCATTGAAATGCCGCAGGCCATCAAAAACGGTTTGGCTGGACATATTAACGGCCCTCCTTCCTGGCCTGATGGATCATTTTTTGGAGTTCTTTCAATTCATCGTCGGAAATGAGGGTGTCGGCATTTTCGAGCAAGGCCGCCATCGCCTGGCTGGCCGACCCCTGAAAAAAAGTGGAGACGACCCGTTGCAACGCGGATTGGCTGGCGGTTTCCCGCGACACGCGCGGCGCATAAACAAAGCGCGCGCCCTCCTGATGATGTTTGATGTGCCCCTTGTCCTCCAAAATCCGCAGCAACGTGCGGACGGCGGAATTGCCCGGGGCATCGGGCAGGGCGGCGCGCACCTCGCTGGCGGTGGCGGATTCCCTCGCGTGCAAGACGTCCATGATCTGCCGCTCGCGCCGGCTCAATTGATGTTCCAAACTCATAATGTGTTAAATTATTAACACCTCCGCGCCCGGCGTCAACAGAAAAGTGTTAAAATCTTAACATATTTCCCGGCGGCGGGTTCCGGCTCCCAATCCGAATCCTGGTTTTTTCGCCGAGGATCAGGATTACGATTGAGATGAAGGGAGGGGCGCATCTCAGTTTTTAGGCATTCGCCAAGGGCAAGTTTCATTGACACCCCGTTTCAACGGGGTGGTCGAGAGCGGGAACTGGGGAAAAAACCGTTTCCAACGGTTTCTCGTGCTGGAAACCGCTGAAGCGGTTGCAACAACCTTCCCTTCGGAAGCACCCCGTTGAAACGGGGTGTCAATCAGAGCATGGCCGCAAAAGGACTACACCGCGCCCAAAAAGTGAGACGCGCCCTGAGTGGAGGCTGCCCAAAAAATGCGCTTGCATGAAGATTCCATTCATGCAATTTTCATGCATGCCTTTTACAACCATTACAATTTCAACCGAGGCGCACGCCAGATTGCGCAAGCTCAAGGAACCGGGCGACAGCTTTTCCGATGTGATCCTGCGCGTCATCCCCCGGCCTTGCGCAACCGCCGGCGAGATGCTGGAGGCTTTCAACCACGTGGAGTTGCCGCCGATGAACAAGCGCCGCCTCGCCCTGCTCCGTTCCGGCCGGGGCCGGCGCTCAAACCGCCCGCGCCGAATCGCCAAATGATCGCGGACACGACATTTTTGGCGGACTTCCACAACGAGCAGTGCGGGGGCAAAATCGGTTCGGCTTCAAAATTCCTTCACGCTCATCGCCCCCGGCAATTGGTCACGACCGTGATTTCCGCCGGAGAATTTGCGGCGGGGTTCGATGATTTGCGGCACGCGCGAGTTTTTTTGTCACGCTGGCGGATTTTGAATTTGCAGCCGGAAGTTGCCTTTGCCGCCGCGCAAGTTGACCGCGAACTCATGGATGCCGGCGGACGTTTGGGTGAAAACGACACATGGATTGCCGGCTTCGCGCGCTATTTCAATCAGTCGCTCATCAGCAATGACAAAGCCTTTGATCGCGTGGCCGCTTTGCGCCGGTTGAATTATTAATCCCCCTTTTCAGGATTGACCTTCATCCCGCTCCGGCAATCCTGTGGCCATGAAAACAAAACTTTTGTTGGTCGCAGTTTTAATGTGCGCCGGACTGTCCGTTTCCGCCCAGGATTGGGCCAGGGCCAGGCTGGAAAAATCCCCGCGCCATGGCGAATGGGTTGATGTCAAAAACGGCTCCCGCACCGTGCATTGTTTCATCGTCTATCCCGAAGTCAAAAATCGGGCCGCGGCGGTCATCGTCATCCACGAGATTTTTGGCCTGACCCCCTGGGCGCGCAACGCGGCTGATGAAGTGGCCGCGGCGGGATACATCGCCATCGCGCCGGACTTGCTCTCGGGCGCCGGCCCCAAGGGCGGCGGCAGCAGCGACTTTGCCAGCACCGATGATGCCATGGCCGCGATTCATAATTTGCCCCCGGCCCAAATCACCGCCGATCTCAATGCCGTGGCCGATTATGTCAAGGCGTTGCCGGCGGCCAACGGCAAACTGGCGGTGGCGGGCTTCTGCTGGGGCGGCGGGCAGACCTTTCGGTTCGCGTGCAATCGGCCCGATTTGAAAGCCGCCTTTGTTTTTTATGGACCGCCTCCTGACGGGAAGGAAATGCAGAACATCAAATGTCCGGTCCACGGCTTTTACGGCGGCGACGACGCGCGCATCAGCGCCACCATTCCGGCCACGGAGAAGCTTATGAAGGCCGCGGGCAAGACTTACAAACCAGTGACGTACGCAGGCGCAGGTCACGGTTTCATGCGCGCGGGCGAACAGCCCGATGCGGCAGAGGCGAACCAGAAGGCCCATGACCAGGCGTGGAAACGGCTCAAGGCCCTGCTCGGAAAACTCTGAGCGCCTGGGTCACTGTTGTTCATCCAGGATGTTGACCGAGAAAATTGGCCGGCGGGGGGGGCTAAGAAAAATTCTCCCCATACGCGTCGAATACATCTCCAAGCCAAATTCATTCCAGCACGAGAGCGTGCCATCCTTCGCCAAGCCCCAGGTCAGACTGTTGTTCTCCGTTGCGGCCAGCCAGTCGGTGTATTTGCTCGGGCGCTTGGTTTGGCTGGATGCGTTCCATCCCTCTTCTTCCATCGTCCAGAGCGTGCCATCCGCCTCCAGCGCGACGAAATGCCAGAGTCCGTTCAGCGCAACCCAATTCGATTTGGTTCCGACACGCACGGCTTCGCGATGCAGGTGTGGGGGAACTGTTTGTCCAAAGATTTTTGAGGGAAGGTCGCCGGAGGCCCATAGGCTGCCATCGGTACGAATGCCCAAAGTCAGATACCAAGAGCCGGCCAAGGAGGACCAATTAGTTCCCTCCATGTTCCAACGATCCCGTTTGAGCCTGGCGCCCGAGAACCTTTGTCCGTGGGCGCCGATCGGAAGTGTTTGCCATTCCCATTTGCTCCCATTGCGTTTGACGAGCATCGCACGCCGTTCAAACACCGCAAACACATCCACCCAATCGGAGTCGTCTCCGACACGAACAGGAGTGGCATTAAGATTGGTCACATAAGGGGCGATCCAGAGCGTCCCATCTTGTTTGAGCGCCTGGAACCAATTAATGCTCCCGGCGACTTTCTTCCAGTCCGAGTCAGGACCGATTCGGTGTGCATCTGATTTGTTGACAATCCTCCAGAGTGTTCCATCTGATTGGATGGCAACGGCGCTCTCGGAGCCTGCCGCCGTTTCCACCCAGTTTGAGCCAGGGGCAAACCCGCCGGAAATGCTTTTCGCCAAGGGATCTCTTTCCCCAACCCAAAGTCTGCCATCGGGCAGCACGATGTACAGGCCACGCCCCGAACTCCCCAGGCTGGCTCGTCCTGCGCCGCTGATTCGGGCCGGGCCATGGCGAGGCTCCAGCGACTGGAACAATTCCCAGGGGCGGTCGAAAATCACGATGATCGCCAGCGCCACGCAACCGAAAACCACGCCGGACCGGGTTAAATTTTCAACCCAGACCCGCCAGCCGATTTGCAACCGTTTATAATTCTGGAACGCCAGCCAGACCAAAGTGAGGAGCACGGCGGGCCAGGCCAGCACGACAATAGTCCAAAAGCACTCTGACGCAATGTTCCCGACGGCAAAGATGAATTTCAAACAAAGACCGAGAACGATCCATATCAACGTCGGGATGCACAAAGCCGTGGGAACGGCGTGCAGCAGGCCGCGG
>Ga0326728_10013385_pt1 | contig 17834 bp, 14 predicted proteins | sample MB3enrmetagenome_FD_207602 | JGI IMG/M metagenome (GOLD analysis project Ga0326728, IMG submission 207602) | Lab enriched peat soil microbial communities from McLean, Ithaca, NY, United States - MB31MN | ecosystem: Environmental > Terrestrial > Soil > Wetlands > Peat | place: USA: New York... | reverse complement strand
CAGCTTCTGCGACTTCGGGCAAAGAGTAGGTGCGTTCGACAACGGGATTCACTTTTCCGCTGAGGACCAGATCGGCGAGAATAGCCAAATCTTCGCGATTGATTTTTGCGAGTAGACTGGGCATTCTTCGCCTGGAAAAACGCGACCGGACCGCGTTCTGAAGCAATCCCGCGAGCAGATCCATGCTGCTTCGGTCTGGCCCTCCGCCGCCGCACGAGATGTATGTGCCGCGCGGCTGGACCGCGCGCAAGCAGTCGTCGAGCGAGCGATTGCCCACGAGATCAAAGAGCAGATCGTAGTGCTGGGAAGATCGGGCGAAATCCTCACAAGTGTAGTCGATCACTTCGTCTGCTCCGATCGACCGGAGCCATTCAACATTTCTGGAGCTGCATACCCCTGTGACGCGCGCGCCAAGCGATTTGGCAATCTGCACGGCGAAGGTTCCCACACCTCCCGCGGCACCGTTGATGAGAACGGTTTGCCCGCTCTGAACGCTTCCTTTGTCGCGCACGCCTTGCAGCGCGGTGATTCCCGCGATTGGCAAGCAAGCGGCTTGTTCAAATGAAATTCCTTGCGGCTTTACGGCAAGCTGCGACGCGGCAGCGCAGGCATATTCCGCAAAGGAGCCTTGGGCCGTGCCGAATACGGCATCGCCGGGTTTGAATGCTGCGACCTTGGCGCCGACCGCTTCAACTACCCCGGCAACATCGGCGCCGAGCCTCGGAGACTTGGGCCTGCGCATTCCGATGAACAAGCGGAGGAACGATGGTGTGCCGCGCAGGAAGTGCCAGTCATAGGGATTCACCGAGGCGGAGCGCACCCGGATCAGGACCTGGCCCTCAGCGGGAGTGGGTTTGGGGATTTCCTGCAATTCGAGTACATCCGGAGAACCGTAACGGTGATAGACGATTGCTTGCATCGGCCGATCTCCACTCCGAGAATCTTGCCGACAATCATACGCGGAGTCAGCCGAGTAAGGTGGGTGGTCCCAGATTCTCGAAGCAGAGGCGGGTCGGCTGAAGAGCGCGAACACCAAATGGGGACCGCTAGTCACGGGCAAGGGGGCTTCTAGCCTCTCAGGGCGCTGGGATCGGGAACGACAAACGCCGCAGGGACCGAGAGTGTGACGCCACGATTACCTCGCGCAGCGGCAGCCGGATTATTCCAGCTCCGCCAGCGCGGTGCGTTGAAAGGGCAACAGATTTGCGACCGCACAGCGTGCAACGATCCGCGGCCAGGCCGGGTTCACGATGAGCGAACGGCCCACCGCCACCAGGTCGAATTCGTCCTGGCGCAACCGCTCCACCAGCTCATCGATACCCGTCGTCGCAGCCAGATCCGAGCTTTTGAAGGTGTGCAGAAACTCCTGGTTCAGGGTGACCGAGCCGACCCTGATGGTGGGCTTGCCAGTGAGTTTCTTGGTCCAGCCAGCCAGGTTCAGCGGGCTCGGCTCGAACTCCGGCTCCCAGAAGCGGCGTTGCGAGCAGTGGAAGAGGTCCACTCCGGCCGCGGCCAGGGGCTCCAGGAAGCGCTCCAACTCCTGGGGCGTGCGCGCCAGTCTGGCCGCATAGTCCATCTGCTTCCACTGCGAATAGCGGAAGCAGATGGGAATTCGGGGCCTACCTGGGAACGTACCTCGGCGATCAACTCGGCGGCAAAGCGGGTGCGGGCCGCCATAGCCGTCGGTGCGCAGATTGGTCCGATCCCAGAAGAATTGATCGATCAGGTAACCGTGGGCGCCGTGCAACTCCACGCCGTCGAAGGCCAGCTCGCGGGCCGAGCGGGCAGCCTGGCCGAATGCGAGCACGACCTCCTCGATCTGCCGGATGGTCATCGCTTGGCCGGCCTGCTCGCCGGGGTTGCCGATACCGGAGGGCCCGAGAGCATGGGGGCTGTACTTGCCTCCGCTCACTGGGGTGATGCCGACGTGCCAGAGCTGGGGAAAGATCCGTCCGCCGGCCTGGTGGACTTCATCCACGACCCGCCGCCAGCCGGTCAATGACGGCTGACCGTAGAAAAGCGGAACTGAAGGATAGAAGCGGGACGAGGGATGGGGAATATAGGTTCCCTCGGTGACGATCAGGCCTGCTCCGCCCTCGGCGCGGCGGCGGTAGTAAGCGGCCACATCCGGCCCCGGTACGCCGCCCGGCGACTTGCTCCATGCATGGGAGCCATCACAATGCGATTCGGCAGGGAGAGATTTTTAACCTTAACCTGCAAGGATGAGTTGCGGTGAGACAGAAGGGGGGGGGAGAGGCATACTGGCACAATTCATGGCAGGGCAAGTAATCGTGCTGTCGAATTCGCGACGGCCTTCCAACCTGCAGTTGTGAATCCCACCCCTCAGATTGAGGAAGAATCCATCAGCGCCCTGCGCTGCCGGCGGAGTCTCACTGCTCCTGAATATTTGTCCAAATCACGGCCGGCGCAGTTGCCGGTGCCCAAGACGATGGGCACCAGATCCACTGCCGGGATATCGATCCCGCGCGCTTTCGATCATCGCAGGGCTTGCCGTCGGTGTGAACCCGGCACAATTCAAGTTGGCGACCATTATGGACAAGAAATCTGCCAGAGCGCAACGAGAGTGCGTGCCGATTGGAATCAATGCCACCCTTCAGGCTTATCTTGTATTGGAAAAGAGTTCGATTTGACCCCCAACCTGCAAGTTGTTAAACTGTGAATGCGGGGTGGAGCAGCCCGGTAGCTCGTTGGGCTCATAACCCAAAGGTCGCTGGTTCAAATCCAGCCCCCGCAACCAAATGACCACTGATTATAAATATGTTAGTGAAGGCCGCCCGAGTGCGGCCTATTCGTTTTTGTTTGGCTGTCCGCTTTCTGTCCGTGATCTGGGAAGAGGCTACAGGCGCGCACCCTACATCCGAACGACTCCTGCCGGTTTTGCCTTCTGCCCGCCTTGGTTCAAGTGGACCAGGCTTGCTCCAACCGCGCCGCTCGCCGTTGCGCTGGTAGGTATCCGCGCCCAGAGAGCTGGTCATCTCGGCTTGCATAACCTGCTGCACCACCCGCTCGACCAAGCCGCGAAGGTAAACCTCTCCGCCCAGCCCCTCTTGCCAATCCGCCAGAATCCTCGTAGCGTTCGCGCTGCGAGCCATTTCGTCTGCCCTCCTCAGGGCATGGCGTTCTCTCAAACAACATCCTAAGGAGCCAGACCGTAGGGGCGTGGCGACAATCTCTTGTTCATAAGGAGCAAAACAAAGGATCTGCGGTCTTTCAACTCACCTATCGGGCGGCAACAAAACGCAGATCCTTCGCTTCGGTTTTCTCCGCAATGCAACCTCCCTCCACAAGCTTTCAGGTATAAAATGGGTTGCAAAACGCAACGGGAGCCACACCGGCGATGCGTGCGAAGTTATGGCAAAGAGTCGCGGAGATGATTCGAGGGAGGAATGGCGATGCGTATCGATTGGGCGATCGTTGTCGCAGTTAGCCTCGCGCCTGCCGCCTTCGGGCAAATCGGTAATATACCGGGAACCGGATTCACGGGCGCACCGTACTCCGCCGTGGAGACCCTCGTTACCGGACCGGATACACGCACCGTTTTGTTATCGCGCGATAGCGAAGGCCGCACCCGCCAGGAGTACATCGCGCATCGCGAGGATGGCTCGGAAGCTCATAGCGTCCGAGTTATCGATCCTGCGGCGGGCGTGTCTCTCTCCTGGGTGGTCACTCACGATACTTCAAGCCAAGTGGCGACTATCGAGCCGCTAACCCAACGGCAGCGGCATACAGGGCCGGTCCCTGACGATCCCGAGACTTTGCCCGGGAGCAGGCCTTGCGGCAGCGGCTGCAAAATGGAAGTTTTACCTCCCCAGCAGATCAACGGTTTCCTGTGCCGAGGCTTTCGCGTCAAGCGCGTTGTTCGCGATCCGGAGACAAAGAACAGTTCGATCCAAACAACAGAGAATTGGAGTTCTCCCGAACTGGGAGTTATCCTGCGCCACATAGAGATCGATGTGCTCGCGGGCCGCAGCACATCCGACGTCACCAATATCGTGCGGGGCGATCCCGATCCCGGGCTGTTCCAGCCGCCGCAAGGCTACAGGGTCGAGCAGGCATCCCTACCCGGACAGGTCGGCCGTTGAGGCGATAAAGCACTCTGGGCGTTCGGTGGCAGGCTGGTGTACTGAGTTCACTCACCAGTGCGAGCCGGATGGCGCTTTCAATACTTCGCTTCGCCGAAGACCACGGCGGTGAAGCTGAAGATGTCGGTGGTGTCGTCTTTCCAGGCGGCGGGATCGAGGCCGGCCTTGTGGCAGGTGTGCGCCAGGAAGGTTGCGCGATCCCACTGCTGCTCGACCGGCACCTGGGGCAGCAGCAATCCCTCGCGGCTGCCATGCTTGATGAGCAATCCATGCACGCCTACCTCGATCTGCTCCACGTCGAGGACCTTGCGCAGCGGCGACAAGACGGAAATCTCGTAGTCCAGTTCGGGCAACTCCGGCTCCGCGACCGGAGTAAAGCGCGGATCGCGCAAGGCGGCCAGCAGAGCCGTGTCGCGCACGGTCAGATAGAGCGGCTTGCGCGCCGAAGTAAAGCCGATGCAACCGCGCAGTTGCCCCCGCTTGTGCAAGGTGACGAAGGCGCCCCGCTCCTGTTCAAGTGCCGCATTGACCGTCGCGGAGGGTTCGTAGCTCTGCTTCTCCCGCACGGCGCATTCGACGGAGGCGCGCGCCAGAGCCAGCAGATCCGCCTTGTCGGCGTCGCTCAGCGAGAATTTTTTCTCTTCTTCGTCTCCACAAGACGACTTCAAAAAAGCTGCGGCCCCGTAACCAACGACCTTGGCGTGGCTGCCGGCGGTGTCGCCGGAGTTGGCGTAGCGCAGCACCTCGGCGCGGTTGGCGCCGAGGCGCTCGGCGGCGATCATGGTTGCGACAATGGGCGCACCGCCGCAGGCCTCCCAGACGCGGCCCTCGAAGTTGCGTGCCATGCTGAAGTAATCCCACCCGGCCAGCGCCTCCATGGTTTTGTGGTCCATGCGCACCGCATCGTCGTATGGGTGGTAGTGGGAGAGGTCGGAACTGGCCACAATCAGGGTCTGACCGTCGGCTATCAGCGCGGCCAGGGCCACGCCCAGCGCGCGGCTGGCCTCAAAGCTGTGGTCGCCCATGACGATGGGAACCAGTTGAAAATCTCCCAGCATCTGTTGCAGCCAGGGCAACTGCACTTCGATGGCGTGCTCGCCGCCCTGGGCAGTGACGGCGTGGCCGTGGCTGGAGATGCGAATCGAGGAACTGGCCTGCTCCAGGCGGCGCGCAAAGGCGTGATCCACGGCCAGATTTCCCAGCGGCGTGGCGTAGGCGTCGCCGTCGTAGATCGAAGCATAGGAAAACGACTCATAGTGCGAGGGAGCAACAACCACCACGCGCTGGAAAGTGCGTCCCCGCAGCGCGGCGTAGGCGTAGGCGGCCACCGGGCCGGAGTAGACGTAGCCGGCGTGGGGCGCAACCAGGGCCAGCACGGGGCCATCCAGGGCGAGGGGCGGGACGTTGTCCAACAACCGGCCGATGGTCGCCGCCAAGATCTTTGCGTCGGCTGGATAGAAGCTTCCCGCTACAGCGGCTGGCCGCACCTTCTGGGGCTCGACCGCATTCTGTGGAGAAGAGATTGGATGAGAGAGCGTTTGTTCAGACATCTTGTGGTCCTTTCCAGCTTCCCGTGAAAGAGCAGAGTGGGAGGTTATGGACAAATACAGCGAGTCAGCCCGGGCTTCGCCAGGAAAGCGAGCTGGCGGGGATACACGGGCGTTGCGATCATCGTGACCATTCCTATTTGCCCTAACCGGACGGAGCGAGCCGACCTGCTCCGAGCTGCCATGCACCGGCGATGGGCTCTCCGCAAGCGGCGCAATTGCCTTCTTTCAGCAGCACCCGGCTGGCGGCAAAGCCCACCCGCTCGACCACCACCTGGCGGCAACGCGGGCAGTGAGTGTTCTGCGCTGGGTGGCCGGGCACATTGCCAATGTACACGTAGTGCAGGCCCTCGCCCTCGGCAATGGCGCGCGCCCGCTCCAGGGTGGAAACCGGGGTTGCGGGCAGATCCTGCAATTTGTAATCGGGATGAAAGCGCGAGAAGTGCAGGGGCACATCGGCGCCCAGGTTGACCTTGATCCAGCGCGCCATCTCCGTCAATTCGCTCTCGCTGTCGTTGAGTGTGGGGGTGACCAGATAGACAATCTCCGTCCAGATCTCCATGTTGCGCAGCGTGACCAGGGTATCGAGCACCGGCTTGAGGCGGGCGCGGACCACATCGCGATAATAGCGATCGGTGAAGGCCTTGAGATCGACCTTGACAGCGTCCATGCCCGCGTAGGCCGTCTTGAGCGCCGCTGGCTGAATGTAGCCGTTGGAGACCACCACATTGCGCACGCCGATCTCGCGCGCGGCGGCGGCCGTATCCATCACGAACTCGGCAAAGACCGTCGGCTCGCCGTAGGTGTAGGCGATCGAAGGGCATCCGAAGCGCTTGGCCAGCGCGGCAATCTGTTGCGGAGAGACGTACTCGGCGGGCAGTTCCTCGGGGCGCGACTGGGAAATATCCGCGTTCTGGCAGAAGGTGCAATTGACGTTGCAGCCGGCCGTGGCCACGGAAAAGGCCGTGCTCCCCGGCAAAAAATGAAAGAAGGGCTTCTTTTCGATGGGGTCCACATGCGCCGCGCAGACCCGCGCGTAGACCAGCGAATAGAACGCGCCCCCGCGGTTCTCGCGCACTTGGCAATGGCCGCGTTTGCCCTCGGCGACCACGCACATGCGCGGGCAGAGGATGCAGCGGACGACGCCCTTGGGCAGCTTGTCGTAGAAGCGGGCTTCGCTCACAAAGCGTCCCTCGCCGGCAACTGGCCTTTCGACTCGGGGAGCCCCGACGGCCTCATTGGTTGCGGATTCGCTGCTCATGCTGGACCTCCGAACGCCGCGATGCAGCGAGGACGCGACCCGCCCTCGCTGCGTCTTTGTCCTGCGGTGAGGGTAGGTTGATCCTCATAGCTGCGAAAACGGCCGCATCGACCCGATCCATCGACAAGAATATGATGCGCCCAAGATCCCCCTTTGCGCGAGTGGCGATTTCAAGCCGTTCCGCCCGGCATTCTCAGTCATGCCGCACTAGCGCCGCGGAGTAAGCGGGAAGGCGCAAACGGAGCTTCCCTCCCTGCACATGAACTGCTTCGCCGGCGTGGGGGTGGAAGGCTCCGTCGCCCTCCGCGGCAGCGCCTTGAAATGTGACGCCCTCTTTGCTGTCGATGGCTGGAGCCGTCAAACGCGCGATGGCAGCGCGCTTGAATCCTTCGCTCGCGGCGCTCAGCACCACCTCAACCTCGCGCGCATCCTTGTTGAAGAGCGCCACCAACCCCTCGCCTTTTTCTTCGCGTGCCGCATAGGCGGTGAGGTTCGCGCCCTGCGCATCCAGCGTCGTGCGGCGCAACGAGCGCCCGGCAAACTGCTGCGCAAGCATCAACCCGTAGAACTCCGGCTGCACTTTGAAGCCGCCGGGAATGGACCCGATAATGGGCGAATAATATCCGTTTGCCCCGCCATGCAGGTTGACTCCCACCGAGCCCAGCGCCGCCATCTGCAGGCAGAAATCCCCCGCCCACAGCGCCGCGGCAAAGGTATCGCTGACCCCCGGCTTGCCCGCGTTGTAACAGGAGTTGCCCTCGGCCATGCGAAATGGCAGGCCCACCGATCTGGCCGACTCCAGCGGCTCGCGGCAGGAGCTCTCGAAGCGCTGCCCTGGATGGAGCAGCAGGTCGATCGTCATGCGCGGGTCCTGCGGCGGCCCCTCGGGATAGTAGTGGCTGGTCAGCAGCATCACGTCTTTGGGGACATCTGCAACAAACTGCTTCACCCAATTCTGATTGAAGGCCGTATCCGGCCCAGCCACGGCCACCGCGGGCAGCTTCTCGCGGAAGGCGGCGCGGAAGCTCTTCCAGCGCAGGATGAACTCGTCGTAGGTCCAGGGAAGGTCGCCGCGGTCGCGATGCTTGAAGAGGTCGGGTTCGTTGCCGAACTGCATGCAGATCAGCTTGGAGCCCAGCGTCCTGGCCACAAACGCGCCCTCGGCCAGCGCCTGCTCCAGCGTGCCGCCGCCCAGGTTCAGCCCATAGATGCAGCGCCAGCCGGTGGCGTCGAGAAAACCCCGCAGGTTGCGGATGGAGCGCGGGGTGATGGTGAAGGTGCGCGGCTCGCGATGGCCCGGATCGGGCCCCACCAATCCCCCCGGCTCCGGCGCGGTAGCCGGCTCAGTCTCTGACCAGATGGTGAACTCGCTCAGATTGCCGCCCAGGCGCAGCACTCCCGCCGGGCTCAAGGTGCGGAAGAGGCCGATCAGCGCCCTGTTTTCCGGCGCAAAAAAATCGGGATAGGCGAGTTGGCCGCTCTCGTAGCTCAGCCCCATGAAATCGCCCGGAACCCTGGCCAGCACGGCGCTCTCGATGGTCAGCTTGGCCGACAATGCCTGGGCAAGGATGCGCCGCGGCGCGGCCAGCGCGGTCGCGCCCAACGCCGCCGCAGCGGAACAGAACTTTCTTCGCGTGATCATTTTCATCCTCAAGAGTCTCTCACAAACACTTTACCGCCAGCGGAAGATGCGCAGGGAAGCGGCGAACGACACCGCCAGCCACGCCGTCAGAATCCCCACCGGCGCGGCCAACTGGCCCAGGTTCATCCCTTGCAGCATATTGCCGCGCAGCGCGTCGATGGCCGCGGTCAGGGGCAGCGCCCGCACCAGGGGCTGAATCGCCACCGGGAAGCGCGTCGCCGAAAAGAAGATACCGGAGAGAATCCACATGGGCAGCATGACCAGATTCATCAGCCCCGAGGCGGCTTCGGTGGTCTTGGCCCGCGAGGCCGTCAGCAGCCCCAACGCGGAGAAGGAGAGCGAGGTGAGCACGCACAGAAAGCCCAGCTCCAGCAGCGATCCGCGAAAGGGAACGCCGAAGGCCAGCCGCGCAAAGCCCAGAAAGACGATCACCTCCAGCACCAGCATAGCCAGCCGCGCCAGCAGGAAGGACATCAGGTACTGCCAGCGCGGCATGGGCGAAGCCACCATGCGCTTGAGCAGCTTCTTCTGCCGCGCCTCGACGATGGAGAAGCACAGCCCCCACATCGCCGAGCCCATCAGGTTCATGCCCAGCAGGCCCGGCACCACAAAGTCGATGTAGCGCGACCCGGTCTCGTGCACCAACGCATTGGTCGCCCGCACCGCGTCCTGACGGCCGGCGGCGCTTTGAATCGCCCGGTCGGCCAGCAGCCGCGCCGCGCGCGCATCGGGATTGGTGTCGTCGTATTTGTAGACCACGCCGCCGGGCTCTTGAATCGCCAGCAGCAGAATCCTTCCCGTGGCCAGTGCGTGCGTGCCTTCGGGCTCATCGATGGTGACGGCGGTCAGGCCTTTGTCCGCGGCCAGCGACTGCGTCAGTTGCGGCGTGGTAGCGCCCACCTGCAGCACGTCCGCGGGCCGGTTGCGGAAGGCAATGCCCAAGCCCATGGCCAGCAGGATGGGAAAGGCGAAGGTCCAGAAGATGGCCTCGGGCTCGCGCAGAAAGAGGCGGAAGCGCACCGAAGTCAATTGCCAGAGCGAGCTGGTAGGGAAGCTATTCATCGCGCAGCGTCCTTCCCGTGAGGCCGACAAAAACATCTTCGAGGGTGGCGGAGTGGGTGCGGAACTCGCTCAATTGCAGCCCCTGCTCCTCGAGCGCTGCAAAGATGCGCGGAACAGACGTATGAAGTTCGCTCACCGCCAGTTGGTGCAGCCCCGCATCCACGCGATGCGATTGCACCCCGGAGAGCGCCGTGAGCAGCGCCGCGTCGACCCAGGCGCTCTCCTGGCCGGCAATCGCGAATTCCACGATGTGATCGCCGCCAGTTGAGGCGATCAACGCCTTCGGAGTGCCCTGGGCGATGATGCGCCCACGATCCATGATGGCCACGCGGTCGCAAAGCCTCTCGGCCTCGTCCATGTAGTGCGTCGTGAGGATGATGGTGCGCCCGGCGCGCTTCAGCTCATCGACCAGATCCCAGAGATGACGGCGCGCCTGGGGATCGAGACCGGTGGTGGGCTCGTCGAGAAAGAGCAGCTCCGGATCGCCGACCAGCGCGCAGGCCATCGCCAAGCGCTGCTTTTGCCCGCCCGAGAGCCCGCCCACCCGCCCACTGTGCTTCTCTTCCAACTGGGCGATGCGGATGGATTCATCTACCGCAATGCCGCGGTGGTAGAAGCTGCGAAAGAGCCGCAGCGTCTCTTCGACGGTGAGCTTGTCGGGAAACTGGGTCTCCTGCAATTGAATCCCGATGCGCTGGCGCAGCGCGTTCGCATCCGCGCCCCAGCAGAGTCCGAGCAGTTCCACCTCGCCCGCATCGGCCGTGGTCAACCCTTCGCAGATCTCGATGGTGGTGGTTTTGCCGGCGCCGTTCGGCCCCAGCAGCCCGAAGCACTCGCCGCGCACCACCTCCAGATCCAGCCCATCCACTGCGAGCACATCCGCATAGGCCTTGCGCAGTCCGCGCAAAGACAGCGCCGCATCCCGATTCGTCCCGTTTTTCATTTGCAACCAGAGTAGGGTTCCTCCCGCTCGCTGGGCAAGTCAATCTTCCTTCAATAGCTTCGCAGGGACTGAAGCCCCACGGTTTTCGATTCATTTCGGCAGGAGTGAAGCCGGATGCGGTTACGAAGCCGGATTCTGAAACACGCTGTAGACTCTCTTCAGGCTCTGAGGATGTGTGGAGAGAATGCGATGACCGAGAGTACAGCTCCTGAGGATCATGACCGCTACGCGCGCCAGACGCGCTTTGCCGGAATTGGCGAAGCAGGCCAGCGCCTTCTGAGCCAGGCGAGGGTTGCGATTGTCGGTTGCGGCGCTCTGGGCAGCGCGCAGGCAGAGTTGCTGGCGCGGGCGGGCGTGGGCTTTCTGCGCCTCATCGATCGCGATTTCGTGGAGTGGAGCAACCTGCAGCGCCAAGCCCTTTACGACGAGAGGGATGCCGAAGCCGCGCTGCCCAAAGCCGCAGCCGCCGCCGCCCGCTTGCGCGCCATCAACTCCAGCATCGAGATCGAAGCGGCCGTCGCCGATCTCATCCCGGCCAACGCCGACGACCTGCTGGCGGACGTAAACCTGATCCTGGACGGCAGCGACAACTTCGAAACCCGCTACCTGATCAACGATTTTTCTCTGAGCCGTAATATTCCCTGGATTTATGGAGCCGCCGTGGGGAGCTACGGAGTGAAGATGCCCATCCTCCCCGGCGAGAGCTGCTGCCTGCGCTGCATCTTGCCGGAGCCGCCGGCGGGTGCGCAGGAGACCTGTGAAACCGCGGGCGTTCTGGGGCCTATCACGACAACGATTGCCGCTCTACAGGCCGCCGACACGCTGATGATTCTCAGCGGCCACCGCGAGCAACTGGCGCGGCGAATGACCATTGTCGATGTGTGGTCGGGCGAGATCCTGCAGACGCCGCAGCCTGCGGCGAATCCCGATTGCCCCGCCTGCGGACGGCGCGAGTTCTCCTATCTGAGCGGGGAGCGGCGCGCTCCCATCGCCCTGTGCGGGCGCAATGCGGTGCAGATCTACGGCCGCGAGCGTAAGTTGGATCTGCGGGGACTGGCGCGGCGCATGGAGTCCCTGGGAACCGTCAAGGTCAACGAATTCGCCCTGCGCGCCCAGATCGAATCCTTCGACATTACCGTCTTTCCCGATGGGCGGGCGATTCTCAAGGGCACTACCGATGTGGGCCTCGCCCGCAGCTTGTATGCGCGGTACATTGGGAATTGACGAAGTAACGGAAGTGCATCGATGAACGAGTTGACGCATATCGACGAAGAGGGCCTGCCGCGCATGGTGGACGTGAGCGGCAAAGCGGAGACGCTGCGCGAAGCGCTGGCCGAGGCCGTGCTCTGGGTCGGTCCCGCCGTGGTGAGCGCCATCCGCGAGGGCCGCACCCCCAAGGGAAGCGTCTTCGAGACGGCGCGCATCGCCGGCGTCATGGCCGCCAAACGCACCTCCGATTTGATTCCCCTTTGCCACGCGCTGAACCTGACTCACGCCTCGGTGGACATGGAGATGCTGGAAGACCGCATCGTGATCCGCGCCTGCGCGCGCACACGCGGCACAACCGGCGTGGAGATGGAGGCGCTCACCGCCGCCTCGGTTGCCGGCCTGACCTTGTACGACATGCTCAAAGCGCTCTCCAAGGAGATGCATCTGGACGGGCTCAGGCTGATGGCCAAGTCCGGCGGACGCAGCGGGGACTATCGCGCGGAGGATTGTCATGGTTGATCGAGTCTCCTCACCCATTTTCAGTAACGCCATCCAGGCCGCGGTGGTCACGATCTCGGATCGCTGCGCGGCTGGCTCCATGCGCGACACCGCCGGTCCCGCGGTGGCTTCGATTCTCACCCTGGAACTGGGCGCCCAGATCGCCGCGACCCGCGTCCTCCCCGATGAGGCGGAAGAAATTGCCGCGGAGTTGACCGACTTGTGCGGCGAGACTATCGATTTGGTGATTACCGTGGGCGGGACCGGCCTCTCGTCGCGCGATGTAACCCCCGAAGCCACGCGGAGCGTCCTCGACCGCGAAGTGCCGGGACTGGCCGAGGCGATGCGCGCGGCATCGGCACGGGTAACCGCGCACGCGCTGCTCTCCCGCGCCGTGGCCGGCATTCGCGGCCAGTCCCTGATCGTCAATCTGCCCGGAAGCCTAAAGGCGGCCTGCGAAAACCTGCGCACCATCCTTCCCGCGCTGCCCCATGCAGTGAAGATGCTGAGGGGCGATACGGAGCACAGCGACCAGGACGCGGAACGATCTATCCTTCCAGGTGCGAGCAGTGCCGCGAAGGGCTGAGCGTTTGGCCCGATCGATGCGCACGACGCGGCCCGTGATTTCCGAGGGTGCCGGTGCCAACTGTGGGCTATTTGTAGTAAAAGGGTTTTCTAGAGTGCCCTGATCGAGCACCAGGGCTGCCGATAGACCTCTCGCCGCACCCTTCGAGCGCACTTCAGGAGTTCAAAATGATTACTCGCCGAGATATTTTCGTAGCCGCCATTGCGGCTGCCTGCACCCTTGCCGCCTATGCCGTTGCCGATCGCCTTCCCGTGTTGGGCTCCGCTGCCTTCGACTGGAATTCCATTGCCGCCAAGGCTACCGATGTGGGTTCCGTGCGCTCCTTCTTCAAGTCGCGCACGGCCACCGTGGACGAGTTGGAGGTGCATGTCACTACCCTCGATCCTGGCAAATCGCCGCATCCGCCTCATCGCCATCCCAACGAAGAGATGGTTATTATTCGCCAGGGAACCGTGGAAGTCCTGATCAACGGCGAGTGGAAGCGCGTCGGCCCCGGTTCGGTAGTCTTCTTCGCCTCCAATCAGTTGCACGGCTTGCGCAACGTGGGCAGCGAGCAGGCCATCTATCACGTCATCAACTGGAAGACGGCGGCGACGCCAGCGGCTACCCAGCAGTAGCCGCAAGGAGTTGAGAATGGGCATGGAAAACTTGGGACGAAGAGGCTTTTTAAAGAGCGTGGGAGCGGCGGGGATGGTTTCGGCGCTGCCCGAGTCGGCATTTGCACAGGCAGGCGGCGGAGCGATGACGCACGAAGTGGCCGCGCCCGGCCCCGGCGCGAATCTGCCGCAGCACGCCGTCAAGTTCGCCGTCATCGGCCTGGATCACGACCACATCTGGAGCATGGTCGAGGCGCTGGTGCGCGGTGGCGGCCAGCCGGTGGCGTTTTACAGCGACCTTCCCCTGAGGGCGGCCAAGTTTCTCAACCTCTATCCTCAGGCCCGAAGGGCGGGCAGCGAAGACGAGATTCTCAACGACCCGTCGATTCAGTTGGTGGCCAGCGCGGGCATCAACAATCTGCGCGCCCCGCTGGGACTGCGCGTGATGCGCCACGGCAAGGACTTCTACAGCGACAAGCCGGCCATCACTACGCTCGAAATGCTGGCCGAGGTGCGCAAGACCATCGCCGAAACCGGCCGCATCTTCGCCATCATGTACAGCGAGCGGCTGGGGGTTCCTGCGGCGGTCCAGGCAGGCTACCTGATCCAGCAAGGCGCCATCGGCAAAGTAGTGCAGACCATTAGCATCGCGCCGCACCAGGTGAACGCGCCCTCGCGCCCCGAATGGTTCTGGGACCCGGTGCAGTACGGCGGGATCCTGGCCGACATCGGCTCCCACCAGGCCGATCAGTTTGTCTATTACACCGGCTCGACCGAAGCGCAGGTGGTGGCCTCGCAGATCGCCAACGTGCGCCATCCCGAACATCCCAAATTTCAGGACTTCGGGGACATGATGTTGAGCGGCAACGGCGGCGCGGGCTACGTGCGCGTGGACTGGTTCACGCCCGACGGGCTGGGTGTGTGGGGCGATGGCCGGCTCTTCATCCTGGGCACCGAGGGCTACATCGAGGTGCGCAAGTACGTCGACGTTGTTGGCCGGCCGGGCGGCAATCACCTCTTCATCGTTGACGGCAAGCAGGCGCGGTACATCGATTGCAGCAAGGTGGTGCTGCCTTTCGGCGCGCAACTGCTGGCCGACGTGGTCAACCGCACCCACACCGCCCAGGATCAGCAACAGGCGCTGCTGGCCACCGAACTGGTTTTGCAGGCGCAATTGCACGCCAAGGTGCTGCACCTTTCGGCGACAGGGAGGTAGATTTCCGATGAGCAATTTGATCTCAGAAAATCGCTCCACGCGCAGGAGCTTTCTCAAACTTTCGGCGGCTACGGCCGCCGTGGCCGGCTTTCCGGCCATTGTGCCCAGCAGCGTACTGGGCCAGAATGCGCCCAGCAATCGCATCAACATCGGCGCCATCGGCGTGGGCCGCATCTCCCGCGTTCACGATCTGCCCGGCATCTGGCAATTCGATCAGGCGCGCATCATGGCCGTCTGCGATCTGGACTCCAAGCGCCTGGAAGAAGGCAAGGCGCTGGTCAACGGCTTCTACGCCAAGAAGACCGGCAAGAGCTACGATGGCGTCGCTGCCTATCACAACCATCGCGAGTTGCTGGCCAACAAGGACATCGACGCGGTGGTCATCAGCACCCCCGACCACCAGCACGCCATCCTGGCCGTGGACGCGGTTCATGCCGGCAAGGATGTTTACCTGCAAAAGCCGGCCTCGCTGACCATCGCCGAAGGCCGGGCCATGGCCAACGCGGTGGCGGCCTCGGGACGCATCCTCCAGGTCGGCTCGCAGCAGCGCTCCTGGAAGCAGTTCCATCGCGCCTGCGAACTGGTGCGCAATGGCCGCATCGGCCAGATCAAACACGTTGAGATCGGCCTGCCCGGCGACCCCAGCGGCCCGGAAGCGCCGCCCATGCCGCTGCCGGCAAATCTGAACTACGACGCTTGGCTGGGTTCAACCCCCGAGGTCTACTACACCGAGATGCGCGTCCATCCCCAGCAGGGCTACGACCGGCCCGGCTGGCTGCGCTGCGAACAATTCGGCGCCGGCATGATTACCGGCTGGGGCGCGCATCACGTGGACACCGCGCACTGGGGCATGAACACCGAATACACCGGCCCCAGCGAAGTCTGGGGTTCGGCGGAGTTTCCCACCCACGGACTGTGGAACGTGCACGGCAAGTTCCTCACTCACGCCGTCTACGCCAATGGCGTCACCATGGATATCAGCGGCGACTTTCCCAACGGCATCAAGTTCTATGGCAGCGAAGGCTGGATCTTCGTCACCCGCGACTCCGGCGTCACGGCCGGCGATCCCGGCGGCAACAACCAGCCGCTGCGGGCCAGCAATCCCAAGGTTCTGGAGAGCGTCATCGGGCCCAACGAAATGCATCTCTACGAGAGCGCCGATCAACACGGCAACTGGCTGGAGTGCATCCGCAGCCGCCAGGCGCCGATTGCCCCGGCGGAGATCGGCCATCGCGCCTGCTCCACCTGCCTGATTCACCACATCGCCATGAAGAGCGGCCGCCGTCTGCATTGGGATCCGGTCAAGGAGCACTTTTTAAACGACGATGCGGCGAACGTGTTGCTCGCGCGCCCGCAGCGCAAACCCTACGTCATGGACATCTAATTCTGCCGGGCAGGAGTTTCATCGCCACGCTCACGCAGTTTGGCCAAAAGGCGGCGGCATTGGCCGAGAGCTTTTCCCAGAGCCTGGCCCGCCTTCGCCTCCAGAAGTTCGGCCAATTCCGCCGATTTGGCGTTGTCGGCCTTGGCGGCCAGCACCTGCCAATCGCGCCATTGGCCCGTGGCTACCTGCATCTTCTTCAAGGCTGCCGCCTGCGCGTGGGCCTGGGCGTCGCCCGGCGCTGCAATCTCGGCCAGCGACCGCACCTGCTTGACCCGCTTGCGAAAGTCGTGCAGGTTGGCCTCTTCAAGCTGGGGAAACTCCGCCTCTAGCGCGGCCAGCAATTCCCCTACCACCGATGTGGAACGTCCCCCCAAATGCTGGATGGGTGTGGCGATCCGCGCTGCGAGGTTGCCTTGCAAGCGCTCCAGGGACTCGCGGCGCTCTCTCATCCGAACCGAAAGCACCTGGGCCGCTCTTGCGCGCTCACCCACCAACATGCATTCCAGCTTGGCGATCTGCTGCTGGCAGCGGCGCGTAGCGTGCAAATCGCCCCCCCCCGGAACCGCAGCGCGTAATCCAGCCAGCTTCTCTAGGCACACATCCGCCTCGCGTACGGAACTCAGCGCCCGGCGCAGCTTCTTGCCCTGCTTTTCCCAGCGTTGCACCGTGCGCGCCGCTTTGGCGTCCAGATCTTCATTGTCCCGGCAGTAGGCCGCCTCCGCCAGCAGGCGCTGGGTGAGTACGCGCAACTCATGGACGCGCTTGCGGCTGGGCTTTTGCCCGCATTGCACAAACAGCTTGCGCCAGGCCTCCAAGCGTTGCCGAAACTCCGTTTGCGCTGCCTCGGGAGGCGTTACGCAGGAGCGCTCGATGGGAAGATTCATCGTACTGTAACCTTAGATCTAATTCTGCTCCTGGAATCGCATCGAGAACTGTACGCAGAAATATTTTCCCGCGGCGATTCCATTCTCCGTGTTGTTGGATCTCTGCTTGTTCTTAGCCAATCGGATTTTCGACGGCAGGGAAAAATTGCCGCACAGACGAAAGGCCCTCCCCTGGGGGAGAGCCTTTGCGCACCATGGTTGTATTGCCTGGTCTCCGGCTATTTTTGGCTTTGCCTGGCCTGTTTGGCGGCCAGATCGGCGGCGCGGGCCTGAGCGTCGAGGCCGTGGGTGGGATCTTTGTGCAGCAGCTTGCGCGAGACGTCGGGCCAGAACTCCTCGAAGATCGAGCCGAAGCCCCCCTCTGCGGTCACAATGAAGCCATTGGTAAACATCTGCCCTACGCCATTGCCGCTCGCCGGATAGTAGAGATTGGAGATGGCGCCGGAGATGATGTTGCCCGTCACGTTCGAGTAGTTGGGTTCCCACCTGCCGGTGTTGTCGTGTTTGCACATCACGTTGGTGGCCAAGGAATAGAGCATCCGATGACGGAAGGTTCCGTGTCCCAGGCGGAAGTAGCGCGGGTCTTGATGCAGCAGCGCGGGCAAAATGCCGTTCCCGATCAGGTCGCCGTCGAAGGTGTCCAGATAAGCGGCTCCGGCGCGCTCGCCGTAGCCCTTGGCCCCCCAGGGGAAGCCCACGTCGTCGTGCATCCCCTCGTGATAACCCGCCACCAGCGACGCCGTGGCAAAGGTCACCGGATCAACCGCGGAGCGAAAGGCCAGCCGAATCTTCTGACTGGGGCTGAGCGAAACCGCGTCGGCGCGATAGGAGACGTTGAAGGAGGGAAGAATGCCCACCACGCGTTGCTTCTCCTGCTCCTTCATCTGCGCTTCAGCCTTGTCG
>Ga0326728_10013382_pt1 | contig 17836 bp, 11 predicted proteins | sample MB3enrmetagenome_FD_207602 | JGI IMG/M metagenome (GOLD analysis project Ga0326728, IMG submission 207602) | Lab enriched peat soil microbial communities from McLean, Ithaca, NY, United States - MB31MN | ecosystem: Environmental > Terrestrial > Soil > Wetlands > Peat | place: USA: New York... | reverse complement strand
TCTGCAGATAACACGAATCTATTCTATTTTGCTGAGATGCCGCAAAATTATTATTTGCATATTACGAACAATTGGTACAGGTGAATTCATTAGCCCACAAGTTCAGCCGGATGGCCATGAACTTTCCCGGCCAGATCGGTTCGGCGGAATCTCCGAAACTTCCACACGTTTCCAAATGCCTGTTTGCCGCAAAGGAACACAGCGCGGCGAAGCCGCAACCAAAGCGCTGAGCCTGAATTGAAAATCTGTCATTGAGAATTTCTCATTTGTCATTCGGAAAGACGGTTCGGAAAATGTTGCCAAAAATGCGCGATTCTCAGGAATAGGACAAAGAATGCAAAAAAAACAGGGAGTTCATCTTTGTGTTCCATGCACTGCAATATGTCAGAGTCACGCATAATCGCGAGGATTTTCTCGCGCAGAGAACGCGGAGAGCGCAGAGAAAGATCAGGAAACAATATCAGCAATTTCGTTATCTCTGCGGCCTCTGCGACTCTGCGCGAAACAGTTCCTTCTGTGAGGGTTTTGCTTGCGACTTCGCCGCGCTGTGTTCTTTTGTGGCCGTTTAATTCTCTTTGCAATCATGAGCCAGCCGTGGGCAATGCACAATTCCAAATCCCCGGTTAAGGAATTTTTGAACCGTGAAATACGCCGAATACACGAACCCCGAACTTTCGCCGGGAACAGATCTGGATTTTTCGCGTATTTGGCGTGGTTCGTGGTTCACTCGGTTTCCGGTGCGCAAAACCGTTGGAAACGGTTTTTCCCGAACTCTCGCCCTCAACCACCCCGTTGAAACGGGGTGTGAATGAAACTTGCCCATAACGGTTTTTCCCGAACTCCCGCCCTCAACCACCCCGTTGAAACGGGGTGTGAATGAAACTTGCCCCTGGCGGATGCCTAGAAAGTGAGATGCGCCCCAAGGAGGAATGATGAATCTTTCCTGCTTCGTTTCAGCCGACGTGTGCAATAGACTCGGCGTCGAACGATGAGCACGCGGTCGCAAAACGAAAAGAAGTTCGGCCAGTGGGATGAGCTGGCCGGCCGCGGACGGCGTTACCGGCTGGACGTGCCGGGGCGTTTGGGCTGGCTGGCTCGCTATCTCAAGGATGTGGACGCGAACGAAATGACGGTGCGTTTCTGGCAGGAGATTTACGACGACACAGGCAAACTGGTCGAATCGCATGAAAAATTCCCGGTGGATAAAGGCCACCAGAAAGAGTAGGATGCCATCATGACAATCACGAAACATGTCGTAGCGGACCAGATCGCGGCTTATCTCCATCACGAGATTACGCTGGCGCAACTGGTGGATTGGTCGGAGCGCGCGTTGATGGACGGCGAATTCGCCGAAGACGATGCTGCCACGATTTCACAGGTCGTCTCCCGTTTGGGGGTCGCGGATGTGCGCGCGTTTGGACTGGCGTGGGATGATTGCGAAGAGCTTCTCCGCAGGCTCGGTTTTGCGCCCCGCGTGGAAGTGGTCGCTGTGTAGCTCAATCCACGGGCATATACGGGTCTTAATCTTAATCCTAATCCAAGTTGATGAAAGGAATAATTCTTGCGGGCGGCGCGGGGTCGCGTTTGTTTCCGCTCACGCTGGTGGCGAGCAAACAGTTGCAGCCGGTTTATGACAAACCGATGGTTTATTATCCGCTGACCACCCTGATCGAAAACGGCGTGCGCGAACTGTGCCTGATTTCCACGCCGCAGGATTTGCCGCGGTTTCAACAATTGCTGGGCAACGGGAACTCATGGGGTCTGGCCATTGATTATCGCGAGCAGCCCAAGCCGGGCGGCATTGCCCAGGCGTTTTTGATCGCTGAATCTTTTATCGGGACGGACCCGGTGACGCTCATTTTGGGCGACAACATTTTTTACGGGGCGGACAGTTTTAAACGGGCGTTTGCCGGGTTCAAGGCCGGCTCGGCGATTTTTGGCTATCGTGTGACTGATCCCGAACGGTACGGAGTGGTGGAATTTGACGCGCAGGGCCAGGCCATTTCGATTGAGGAGAAACCGAAGGCGCCGCGCAGCAATTATGCGGTGCCGGGACTTTATTTGTATGACAATCAGGTGGTGGACATCACCAGGAATCTGAAGCCCTCCGCGCGGGGCGAATTGGAAATCACCGATGTCAACCTGGCTTATCTGCGCCGGGGGCAGTTGCAGGTTCATCAATTGAGCCGGGGATTCGCCTGGCTGGACGCCGGCACCAGCAGCAGCCTGCACGAGGCTTCGGCCTACGTGCAAACGATTGAAAAGCGGCAGGGGATCAAAATCGGCTGCCCTGAAGAAGCGGCTTTCCGGCGGGATTTCATCACGCGCGGCCAACTGGAAAAACTGGCCGCGCAAATGCCTCATTGCGAATATCGGGATTATCTCTATCGTGTTCTGGCTGAAGCAGCACGTTGATATGATTATTCTGTTGGGCGGAACCGGCTACATCGGCGGACAATTTGCGCGGACTTTGCAAGAGCGCGGCATCCGGTTTGTCGCGCCCTTGCGCCCGGAAATTGATTACGGGCAATTCACCGTTTTGCGCGAGTTTCTCGAAAAGACCCGGCCGGAATTCCTGATCAATGCGGCGGGCCACACGGGCAAGCCGAATGTGGATGCCTGCGAGGAAAATTGGGCGGACACGCTCCAGGGCAATGCGCTTTTCCCTGCCGCGGCCGCCCATGCCTGCGCCAGTTTGGGCATTCCTTACGGTCACGTCTCGTCGGGCTGCATTTACAATGGCGCCAGGATCGTGGCCGGCGGCCGGAGCCGTATTGAGAGAGATTTGACCAAAGGCGATTTGCCGGCTTTGCTGGAGAAGGATCGCGGCGCCTTCCAGGGGTTCAGCGAGGCGGATGAGCCTAATTTCACCTTTCGCCGGCCGCCGTGCAGTTTTTACAGCGGGAGCAAGGCGCTGGCGGAGGAAGCCCTGCGCGGCGTGGGCCAGGGTTACATCTGGCGGTTGCGCATCCCGTTTGATCGCTTTGACAACCCGCGCAATTACCTGAGCAAGCTGCGGAACTACGCCAAAGTCTATCAGAACGCCAACTCCCTGTCGCATCGCGGCGATTTTGTGGCGGCCTGTCTGGATCTCTGGCAAAAAAAGGCCCCCTATGGAACCTACAACATGACCAATCCGGGCTTCATCACTTCCCGGCAGGTGGTGGAAATGATGCAAAAAATCCTGCGCCCCCGGCGTTCCTTCGAATTTTGGAACGATGACGAGGAGTTTTATCGTTTGGCCGCGAAAACGCCGCGGTCCAATTGCATACTGGATGTGACAAAACTGCTGGCCACAGGCGTCGCGCTCCGCCCCGTCGAAGAAGCCCTGGCGGATTCGCTGGAGAACTGGGTGAATTTGAAATGAACTTGCTGGTAACAGGCGGAGCCGGTTTTATCGGGTCGAACCTGATTCATCATATTATTGACCAGGCCCGGATCGAACGGCTGGTCAATGTGGATTGCCTGACCTATGCGGGCCATCTGGAAAATGTGGAGGGGCTGGAGCGCCATCCGAAATATGTTTTCGAGAAGACGGACCTGCGGGACAAGGAGGCCATTTGCGAGGTGGTGCAACGGCACGCCATCACCCATGTGCTGCATTTGGCGGCGGAATCCCATGTGGATCGTTCCATCACGGGGCCGGGCGATTTTATCCACACCAACGTCGTTGGAACCTTCCATCTTTTGGAGGCCGTGCGCGGCGCATGGGGTGACAATTGCGCCGGGAGGCGATTCCATCATGTCTCCACCGACGAGGTGTATGGCAGCCTGGGGCCATCGGGTTATTTTACCGAAACGACGCCTTATGCGCCGAATTCGCCGTATTCCGCCAGCAAAGCATCGGGCGATTTGCTGGTGCGCTCTTATCATCACACCTACGGCCTGCCCGTGGTCACGACGAATTGTTCCAACAACTACGGCCCCCGCCAGTTTCCGGAGAAATTCATTCCGGTCATCATCCAGAAGCTGTGCTGGCGCAAGCCCATCCCCGTTTATGGCGACGGCATGAACGTGCGCGACTGGCTTTACGTGGGCGACCACGCGGAGGCCCTCTGGCAGGTGCTGACTCGGGGACGCGACGGGGAAACGTATAACATTGGCGGCCACAACGAATGGGCCAATATTCGGATCGCGGAGTTGATTTGCGATCTGATGGACGAGCTGGCCCCGCAATTGGGGGGCCATTCACGCCGGCTCATCACTTATGTCAAGGACCGGCCCGGCCATGACCGCCGCTATGCGATTGACGCCGGCAAGATAGAACGGGAATTGGGCTGGACGCCCGCGCACACGTTTGAAACGGGCATTCGGGAAACGGTGCAATGGTACTTGAACAACCAGGACTGGGTAAGAAAAGTAAAGGAGAAAAAGGCTGATGAAAAAACAACAGGAAACCCCCTCAATTGACACTCAAATTATATGAATATTGCCATCGTCGGATTGGGATACGTTGGACTGCCCCTGTCACTTCAATTCGCGCGGTCCGACACGACAGTTCTGGGCCTGGACGTTGATGAAGCCAAGGTCAAAGCCATCAATGAAGGCAGGAGCTACATCAAACACATCGAAGCCGCGTCCATTGCCGGGGCCGTCAAGGGCGGCAGGTTTTCCGCGTCCACCGATTTCAGCCGGGTTAAAGAGGTGGAGGCGGTGATTATTTGCGTGCCCACGCCCCTGAACAAAAACCGGGAGCCGGACATTTCCTACATACTGAGCACGGGCAGGAGCCTGGCGCCGCACCTGCGCAAGGGAACGCTGGTGGTTCTGGAATCAACGACCTACCCGGGCACGACGGACGAAGACTTGCGCGGCGTGCTGGAAGCCGGATCCGGGATGAAAGCCGGGGTTGATTTTCACCTCGCTTTTTCCCCGGAACGGGAGGACCCGGGCAATCCTGAGAGCAAGGTGGCGGTGATTCCAAAGGTCATCGGCGGCTTTACTCCCGCGTGTTTGCAACGCGCCAAAGCTGTCTATGGCCGGGCCATCAAAACCCTCGTCCCGGTTTCCTCCTGCCGCGTCGCCGAAGCCACCAAGCTGACCGAGAACATCTTCCGCAGCGTGAACATCGCGCTGGTCAACGAATTAAAAGTTGTTTACAGCGCGATGGGCATTGATGTTTGGGAAGTCATCGAGGCGGCCAGGACAAAACCATTTGGTTTCATGCCTTTCTATCCCGGACCGGGCCTGGGCGGGCACTGCATTCCAATCGATCCGTTTTATCTCACCTGGAAGGCGCGCGAGTACGTGCAAAACACCCGCTTCATCGAGTTGGCCGGCGAAATCAACACGGCCATGCCCAATTACGTCGTCAATCAAGCCGCCGCCGCCCTCAACGCCGCGCGCAAACCGGTCAACGGCTCCAAAGTGCTGATTCTCGGTTTGGCTTACAAGGCGGACGTGGACGATGACCGCGAATCTCCGAGCTACGTTCTGATGGATTTGTTCAAGGAGCGCGGGGCGGGAGTGTCGTACCACGATCCGTACGTCCCGGTCATCAAACCGACGCGCGAACATCCGCACTGGGCGGGCATGAAGTCGGTGGCGTGGGACGGGCCCACCCTCAAGGCCTTTGATCTCGTTGTCATCGCCACCCGCCACAAGAGCGTCAACTATGACGAACTGGCGAACTGGGCATCCTGCATCGTGGACACGCGCAATGCCATGGCTTCGATCAAAACACGGCCGGGCCAGGTCTTTAAAGCCTGACGGCGGCCAAGGTCAAGGAATGATATGCTGAATCATCGATCCGGGGCGCATTTCACTTTTTTTGGCGCTTCTCCGCCTTGGGAAAGGTTCCAGCAATTGAAAAGTTCGAAATTTTAAAGTATTACTTCGCCGACAGCACTGACCCAAAAAGTGAAATGCACCGATCAATCCGGGAACGAGGCCGCGCCATTGCGCCGGCAGACAAAGGGATTTGTCCTGTTTCTCATCGGGTTGTCAGCCTGCTTTGCCCGCCCGCTCTGCGCGCTTGTGCAATACTCGCTGCACAGCGAATTTTTTTCGTATATTCTGCTCATTCCGGTCATCAGCCTCTATTTGATCTGGTTGAAAAGGCCGGACCTGCCGCGGCAGGCCGCGGCGTCCTGGAAGGGGGGGGCGGCGGCGGCGCTGGGGGGATTGGCCCTTCTGATCGGCTTCGAGTGGGCGTGGCATTCCGGGTGGAGGCCGCAAACGGAGGATTATCTGACCTTGATGACCGCTTCATTTTTATTGTTTCTGGTGGCGGGTTGTTTGATGTTCTTTGGGAGCGCGATGTCGCGGGTCATCGCTTTCCCCATCGCTTTCCTTGTTTTTATGGTTCCCATGCCGTCCGCGATGCTCAATTGGACGGAGGCGTTTTTCCAGCATACCTCCGCGGTCGCGGCCGGCGGGTTCCTGGCCGCGGCCGGGATGCCGGTTTTCCGCAATAATTTGACGATCCAGATGCCCGGCTTTTCACTGGTGATCGCTCCGGAATGCAGCGGGATTCATTCCACCATGGTTTTGCTCATCACCGGCGTGCTGGCGGGTCATTTGTTCTTGCGTTCGGGATGGAAGCGCGCTCTGCTGGTTCTTGTGGTTGTTCCGCTGGCCATTCTGCGAAACGGCTTTCGCGTTTTTGTCGTTGGAGAGTTATGTGTCCACATCAGTCACGAGATGATCAATTCTCCCATTCACAAGAGGGGCGGCCCGATTTTCTTTGCCCTTTCCTTGATCCCTTTCTTCGCGCTGCTCCTGTTCCTGCGAAAATCTGAACTCCCTGCTTCAAAAACTGTCAATGCTACAGAGAAACTCTGAACTGATTATGAAAAGATTATGTCATTGCTTGGGTCCGATCCTGTTGATGGCCCTGGTGCTGGGGGCAACCGGCGGTTGCACCAAACAAACTCGCGCAAACCGGCTGCTCAAAACGGCCAACAGAGATTTCGACGCCGAGAAATATGACACCGCGGAGATAGAATACAAAAACGCGCTGCGCCTAGGCGGGTTGAATGCGGCGGCCATCGGGCAACTGGGCCGGCTCTATGCCAAAGAAGGCAGGTTGATGGAAGCCCACAGCTACCTGCTCAAGGCAACGGAACTGCAGCCCAACAGCCTTCCCTTCCAGTTGGCGCTCGGACAGGTGGATGTGGCATTTCATGATTCCACCAATGCCGCGAAGATCGCCCGCCGGATTTTGTCCGCGCAGCCGACCAATGAGGAGGCGTTGATCCTGTTGGTGGACGGTTCCCGCGCCACCCCGCAATTGCGGCAGGAAGTGGAAGGCCTGCCGCGCGCCGCGGAAAATCCCGCTTATCACCTGGTCCTGGGCACGCTGGCGTTGCGCCTGCAGAAATTCGACGACGCCGGGAAGGAATTGCGCCTGGCCCTGGCCGCCAATCCCAAATCGAGTCAAGCCTACTTTGCCCTGGCGGAACTTCATGCCCTCCAGAAAAACGAGAAAGAGGCGGCCCAGGCGTTGAAAACGGCGGCGGAGCTAGCCCCGCCCCGCTCCGGCATCCGGTCAAGGTACGCCGATTACCTGGTGCAGAGCGGCGCTGTCGAAGAGGGCCGCAAGGTCCTGCGGGAAATGTCGGAAAAAACCCCGGATTACATTCCGGGCTGGATTGGCTTGATGAATCTGGCCCTGGCCGAAAGAAAATATGACGATGCCGCCAAATTCGCTGACACAATATTGGACCGCGACGAAAGAAATTACGAGGCGTTGCTGGCCCAGGGCAACGCCAGTCTGGCCAAGGGCGACGCGCGAAAGGCGGCGGCTGAGTTTGAACAGATGGATTCGATCTACAAGAAAAGCCCGCAAGTCAAATACCAGCTTGCCGTGGCCTGTCTGATGGCTCACGACAAGGTCAAAGCCATGGCGAACTTGAATCAGGCGCTGGCTCTGGACCCGGGCTACCCCCCGGCGGCCCTGCTTTTGGGGCAACTGGACATTCGGGGCGGCGACCCGGCTGCGGCGGTTGCCTTGCTGACCCGGTTTGTTAAAAAAACCCCTGGCGTCGGCCAGGCGTATTTGTTGCTGGCCGATGCTTATCTGGCGCAGCAAAAACCGGATAGCGCCATCGCGGTCTATCGCAACCTGTCCGGGGCCTTGCCGAAGAATCCGCAAATCCCGTTGCTGATGGGTGTTGTGCTGGCCGGGCAGCGCAAGGATTCGGAGGCTCGCGCTGCTTTTGAAAAATCCCTGGAATTGGCGCCGGATTACATGCCGGCGGTGCAGCAGTTGATCAATCTGGACTTGGCCGAACAGAAATACACGGACGCGACGGCGCTGGCGCAGGCGCAAATCAACAAGTCTCCCAAGGCCGCGGAACCGTGGGAGATTCTGGCGAAGATTGACGCGGCGCAAACGAATATGGCCCGCGCCGAAACGGATTTGCTCAAAGCGATTGACCTGAATCCGAATTTGCCCGGTCCCTATTTATTGCTCGCCCAAGTCTATGTCACTTCCGACAAGTATCAGGAGGCATTGCAGAAATTGAATGCCCTCGTTGCCCGGACCAACGATGCGCCCGCTTTTTTGCAGATCGGCGCCATCCACGAGAAACTCAAAGACTACGACCAGGCGCGTGATGCTTACGAAAAAGTCCTGGCCCTCAACTCCAACTCCATTCCCGCGCTCAACAACCTCGCCTACCTATACGCGGTGCAGTTGAACAAAATCGACAAGGCCTACGAACTCGCGCAAAGAGCACGGGAACTTATGCCTTACAATCCCAACGTCGGCGATACGCTGGGATGGGTCCTTTTCAAGAAAGCCGATTACCTCCGCGCTTTGGCTGTTCTGGAGGAGAGCGCGGAAAGGGCGCCCGCCGACGCGGAAATCCAATTCCACCTGGGCATGGCGCATTACAAGATGGATGAAGAGGACGCGGCCCGCGTGGCCTTGCAACGGGCGGTTGCTTCACAACAGGATTTTCCAAACAAGGACGAGGCCCGAAACCGGCTTGCCGTGCTCAACATGGACACCGCCGGGGCCGGCGCTTCGGTCCTGGCCGGGTTGGAAAAGGCGCTGCAGGACCATCCCGATGACCCCGTGATCCTCAATCGCATTGGCACGCTGCAAGAGCATCAGGGCGCGTGGGAAAAAGCGGCCGCGACTTATGAAGCCGCCCTCAAACAAAATCCAGACGCCATCCCCATCATGGCAAAACTGGCGCGATTATATGGGTCGCGGCTGAACCAAACTGAGAAAGCATTGAACCTGGCCAACGCCGCGCACAAGCTGGCGCCGAATAATGCCGACGTGTCCGGCATTCTCGGTCATTTGGTTTATCGCACGGGCGATTACGTTTGGGCATTGAGCCTGCTGGAAAGCGCGGCGGACCAGCTTCCCAACCAGCCCGAATTGCTCTACGATTTGGCATGGGCTTACTATGCCGTGGGCCGAATCGCCGACGCGCAAACAGCCATGCAAAAAGCGCTGCGGAGCGGCGCCGGGTTCGCCGGGAGCGGGGATGCGGAACGATTCGTGGCGCTGGCGGACGCCTTTGGCAGCCCATCCAAAGTCCAGGCCGCGGAAGGACAGGCGCGGAAGATTCTGCAAGCGGAGGCAAAATATGTTCCGGCGCTCATGGTTTCCGGCGCGGCGGAGGAGCGCGCGGGGAATTTTAAGGCGGCCCGGGAAATCTACGGCCAGGCGCTGGCGGTTTTCCCCCCGTTTGCCCCGGCGGCAAGGCAATTGGCGATCCTGGATGCAAAACACTTCAGCGACGACGCCAATGGCTGCGCCCGGGCTGAACAGGCGCGGACCGCCTATCCGGATGACCCTGAAGTGGCCATGAGCCTGGGAATTCTGAGTTATTATCAGGCAAAATATCCCAGGTCGGCCGAACTTTTGCAGGAGAGCGCGGCCAAAACCAAAGACGATGGGGAACTGTATTATTATCTGGGCATGGATTACTATCAACTCAAACGGACCAGGGAAAGCAAGCAGGCCCTGGAACAGGCCCTCACGCTGAAGATTCCCGATAAACTGGCCGCCGAGGCCAAACGGATTCTGGCGGGATTGAAGTAGTTTCAAGCCCGCGCGCCGTCCTTGATGCAATGACGTTGAAAGATTTCCACAATGCTTTCTTGACGGGCGCCCGTCACCGTTGCAAAAATCAACCGCGCCGTTTCCCGGCGCATTCAGGAGGAAAAAATGTTAAATTATTTGTTGGATCGAGTTGAATCGGCAACTTGCGCAAAAGACAGGAAGCCCTGGGCCAGTGCGGCCCGGGCGGCATTGTGCGCCATGGCCGTGCTGGCTGTGGCGGCCGGCTGCCAAACCGCGCCCCCGCATTCCACCAACGCGCCCCCGCATTCCACCAACGCGCCGCTGCAAGCAGTCCCTGCTTCGCCCGGCGCCGCGAGCAACGAACCGGCCAATGCGGACAAATCCATGGTGTTGAAAGAAGGAGACACCCTCAAGATCACTTTTCCCGGCGCGCCCAATCTGGACACAATCGAGAGCATTCGGATCGACGGCAAGATCACTTTGCAAATGGTCGGCGAATACGACGCCGCCGGAAAAACTCCGGCCGCCGTGGAGGCGGACCTGAAAAAACTCTACGGTCCCCAGCTTGTGAACAACGAAGTTTCGGTCACAGTCCAATCGGCCGCATTCGTGGTTTATGTCATGGGCGCTGTCGCCAAGCCGGGCAAGATTGTTTCCGAGCGGCCGTTAACCCCTTTGCAAGCGCTGATTGAGGCCGGGGTCGATGATACCAGGGCAAATTTGAAAGCCGTTCAGGTTATCCGGACGGACAGCGCGGGCCACACCGAGAAATTCAAACTGAACCTGCACAAGGTGCTCCACAGCCAGACCGAGCAAATGCCGTCTTTCACTTTGAAGCCCTACGACACCATCAATGTTCCCGAACGTTTCAACTTCTACTGATGGCAAGGCCGGCAGGGGGTGTGATATTTGTCGTATCCACCTCAATTTAAGCAGGTTGCAACAATCACCGTGCCTGCGATTGGCCTTGTCGGACAGGCTTAATGAGCGTTTTTGGATATGTCGGCTGGCCTTACAGGAGTTCAAATTGCGTTCAAGTGACTGTATTTGAACATCTTACGAATCAAATGATCTCTTGGAAAGTGTAAAGCTGTCGGTAAACCTTACAGAATTGCCGGGATGGGATGGCAACTACAAACCGGAAGCATTATTCGCAAACCATTGATAATAAGGATGTTAGCATGATTTCAAAAACCATTTTACATCGTTGGCACAGAAAACGCTAATACAAGTCATGCCGCATAAAGCGGGTTGAGCAAATAAAGATAAAAAACCGAGTGGAAACAAAAAATTATAAGGAAAAAAATATGAAGACAAAAATACTAGCGAGTTTAGTGATGGCCGCAGCGGCTGTTGTCGTGAGTGGGCCTCAGGCACACGCCAATGCCCTTATCTCCGGTTCGATTTCGTTCAGTGGAACCGCAACTGTGAACAACGGCCAGAATTTGGCCAACGCCACATCATTCACGGGCATCGATGCGGACGTCGTCAACGATGCGGGGGATTATGCTGTTGTTCCTTTTGGCCCTCCGGCAACGGTTTACCTGTCCTCTGCCACGGGCACCCCGCATCTTCCCAGCCTAACGTTGCCACCCGGCAACCCCACTGGTGGAACCCTTGCAAACCCGGGCTTAATGAACCTCTACACGTTCAATCCCCCGCAGGGTGCGGTTACTCCCTTGTGGTCTTTTGATTATCTTGGCATTAATTATGCCTTTGATGCGACTACAATGACGGCAAGCTACGATGCAGCGAGCAAAGAGTGGGACATCAGCGGAAACGGCATTGCTTTCATCACCGGCTATGCCCCGACAACTGGAACCTGGGATGCGAATGTAGGCAAACAAGGCACTTCCTTTTTCTTTGGTACCGCGGCGGTAGTTCCGGACGGCGGTCTGACCGTGATTCTGCTGGGTGGCGCGCTGACCGCCATGGCCTTGATCCGCCGGAGGGTGGCAAGCTGAAATAAGTATTCAGCCATCGTTTGTTTTCACTTCAACGAGGCAGGACAAGATGTCCTGCCTCGTTGCTTGTACACGCGGGGGGACATGAATCATTTGGCAGTGTCAAGATGCGCCCAGTTCCAAAAGGACGATCCAGGGGCGCGCCCAACCCGGCCAGCGTGGCATCGAACCGCCCCTCTGCCAGCTTTTGCGGGCGGGCTTTGCGTCCGGCGGCCCGCAGCGATTTGTGATCTCGATTGCGCGGATTTCCACAAGGGAGCCGCACCTGTAACGCCGGAAGATTTCCCCGCGGTGAAAGCAGCGGCGGCTGGCGCTTCCCGTGGATTTTTACACACGCTTCACTGCGAGCTGATGCGGTAGAAGCGGTCGGGACTGTTCGTTTGGAAGGCCTCGCTGAAATGGAACAAACCGTTGGTGAGCGTGTTGGTCCGCAGCGGAGTCCAAACGGGGCTGACAAGATTTGTGCAGACTTCCACCTTAACGACCATGCCGCTGGCCCAAGTGATGTTGAATCCAAATTGATTGCTCTGCACGCCAAAATTGGGGCCGCTGGCTTGGATCAGCGGCGTCCACAGCAGGGCCGGAAGGCCGGCAAAAGGGGAACTCCAGCCGGTGGCGCCAGGCAAATAATAAGCTGTCGCGTTGTTGTCGCCGGAGAACGCAGTCGCATCAGCACTGGGGGCGTTGCCGTAGAAATAGACGCCGGTCAGGCTGGTGCAATCAAAGAACGCATCCTCTCCGATGGTGGTGACGGTGGCGGGAATCGTGATGCTGGTCAGGTTGGTGAGGTTGGCCAACGCATCTTGTCCAATGCTGGCAACCGGCAGGCCGTTGATGGTGGATGGAATGGTCACAGCGCCGCCAGACCCGGAGTAACCGGTGATGGTGATGACCCCGGCGTCTGCCGTGTAATCGTATGGGTAACTGTTTTGTTCCGTGTAGTTTCCCGTGGCTGTTGTCAGAAATCCATTGGTAACGGTTACGATTTGACTTGATGGCGTGTTCCATCCGGCGATATTGCTGAATTGGACGGTGTGAGCGCCCGCCGAAAACCCGGCCATCGCTCCGCTAGGCTCCCAAGCGCCGCCGTCCACCTGCCACTCCGCTCCTGCGCTCACAGCGTCTGAGGGAGTGATCGTCACTTGCAGGGTGCCACCTTGCGCCGTGTAGTTTCCCGTGGCTGTTGTCAGAAATCCATTGGTAACGGTTACGATTTGGCTTGATGGCGTGTTCCATCCCGCGATATTGCTGAATTGGACGGTGTGAGCGCCTGCCGAGAGCTTGGCCATCGCTCCGCTAGGCTCCCAAGCGCCGCTGTCCACCTGCCACTCCGCTCCTGCGCTCACAGCGTCCGGGGGAGTGATCGTCACTTGCAGGGTGCCATCACATTGCGCAAAGGGCGCGCTGATGCGGTAGTAGCGGCCAGAACAGTTCGTCTGCACGGGTTCGCTGAAATAGAACAAACCATTGGTGAGCGTGACGGTCTGGAGCGGAAACCAAACGGGGTTGGCCAGATTGGTGCAGACTTCCACCACGACAGGAATGTTGGATGTGCCGGTGATGTTGAACCCAAATTGATTGCTCTGCACTCCAAAGCTGGCGCCGCCGGCTTGGATCAGCGGGTTCCACAGCAGGGCCGGAGGACCGTCCGGAAACCCCCAAAAAGTGTAACTCCAGCCGGTTGTGCCAGGGAAATAATAGACCGTCGCATTGTCGTCATCATAGAACACATTCACACCAACGGTGGCGGGAGCGTTGCCCTCGAAATAGACGCTGGTCAGGCTGGTGCAGAAATAGAACGCAAGTTCCCCGATGTTGGTGACCGTGGCGGGAATCGTGACGCTGGTCAGGCTGGTGCAGTCACAGAACACATTTTGGCCGATGCTGGTGACGCCGTTGGAGAGGGTGGCGTTTGTCAGCCCGGTGCAGTATTCAAACGCCTCGTCCCCGATATTCTTGACCGTGCCGGGAATCGTAACGCAGGTCAGGTTGGCGCAGTATTCGAAGGCTTCACTTCCGATGCTGGCGACCGTGCCGGGAATCGTGTAACTTCCGCCCATGCCGCCCGGATATTCAACCAGTGTGAATTGACTCTTGTCGAACAACACTCCATTCACACTGCTATAAAACGAATTATTTGTATCCACCGTTATTGCTGTCAGGCTGCTGCAGCCACCGAACGGAAATTCGCCGATGGTGGTGACACTGCGGGGAATCGTGAGGCTGGTCAGGCCGGTGCAGAAATAGAACGCATAATCCCCGATGGTGGTGACATTGCCGGGAATCGTGATGCTGGTCAAGCTCGTGCAGTAATAGAACGCAAATTCCCCGATGGTGGTGACGGTGCCGGGAATCGTGACGTTAGTCAGGCTGGAGCAGCCACCGAACGCATCTTGCCCGATGCTGGTGACGCCGTTGGAGAGGGTGGCGTTTGTCAGCCAGGTGCAGAAATAGAACGCTTCCTCCCCGATGGTGGTGATGCTGCCGGGAATCGTAACGCTGTCCAGGTTGGTGAGGTTGGCGAACGCCTTCGTCCCGATGCTTGTGACCAGCAGGCCGTTGATGTTGGTTGGAATGGTCACAGCACCGCCAGGCCCGGTGTAATTGGTGATGGTAATGGTGTTTGTGTTGCTGGCATTTATCATGTAACCGTAACCATCACCTGACAGGGCTTGCACCGCCGCCGGCGCGGCCAACAGCAGCAAGCCCAAAAGAGCGGCGACCGTCTCTTTCATGCTCTTGGAATATGCCGGGAATATCGCGGCGGAGGTGTATTTTGAATTTTTCACTGTTTTTATTTTTGCATCTCAATTTATCCAATCCAACTCGTGGGCGCATCTACACTACTATCAACCACCTCGTTTGCAAGTGCCATGCCAATCGCAAGAATGCGGGTTTTAATCTTTACAGGCATAACTCATTGAATTTCAGGCGGTTGAATGGGATTATGGAAACAAGCTTCACCCCGGGCCGGGTGCTCACAAACCCGCCAATCGTGAAGGACTCCGGCAAATAGATTGGGTTTGATGCCAAAATGATATAAATGCCTCGTATTTAAGGGCTTATCCGTCAGTGGAATGCATTCGAGCGGCCTGAGAATCGGGCCCGCACCGGCTTCTCAATATTTGGAATGTTGCAAGTTGTTTTCAACAAGCAACTTGGAAACGTATTGCAATTAGGCCCAAGTGCTGCTATCTGTAACTGACTTGATTTGGTTGACACAATTGTGACCTCCATTGAGCAAAAAAGAACATTCGAGAATGCGGCCAGGGAGCGAGCCGGGAAGATATTCCGCGCCCTGAAGAAAAACACATTCGAGGTGACCGACCGGATGTTTGCCTGGTTGATTGTTTTTGAATGGCTGGCCGCCATGGCCGCCGCTTCCCTGATCTCCCCCCAGATTTGGCCGACGGAAAGGCCCATGAGACTGATCTTGAGTGCGGCAGAGCTGGCCGGGCTGATTTATCTCCTGCCTCTCTATTTGGCCCTCAGAAGTCCCGGCCGGGCCTACACCCGCCATGTGATTGCCCTTGGCCAGATGCTCACTCCTGGTTTGTTCATCCATTTGACCGGGGGTGGTTTTGAAACCCATTTCTTTATCTTCGGCGCCCTGGCCGCGCTGGCCTCCTATCGCGACGTCAAGGTCCTGCTCTCTGCCACGGTGGTGGTGGCGGCGGACCATTTTCTGGGCGCTTTGCATTGGATCCAATCGGTTTTTGGCGCTGTGGAGGTCATGCCTTGGGACTGGGTGGCATTCACCGGCTGGGTCTTGTTCGAAGACACTATTTTGGCGCTGTGGATTTGGGAAAGTCTTCGCCTGACTTCCAGCATGGCGTTCAATCAAGCCGAACAGCAGCTTCTGCACGAGACCATCGAACGGGAAGTGGCCGAGCATATCGATGCCCTGCACCAGGAGAACATCAAGTACAAACGGGTCCAGGCCCACCTTCAGCAAAGCGAGGCCAAGTTCCGTTCCCTGGGCGAATCTTCCCCCGATGGCATCTTCCTGGCCGACACCGCCGGCCAGTGGATTTACTGCAACTCGCGATGGCTGTCCATTTCCGGCCTGAGTTTTGACGAAAGCCTGCGCGAGGGCTGGACCCGCGCCATTTGCGAAGAGGACAAACCCAGGGTGCTTGAACAGTGGAGCCGCTGTTTGCTCGAGCACAAGGAGTTCTCCCAGGAATTTCGTCTTGTCTGCGCCAAAGGGGAAACCCGCTGGGTTTCCTGCCGCACGGCTCCCATTCGCTATGAATCCGGCGACAGCGAGAAAAGCGGCGGCTACGCCGGCACCGTTCAGGATGTCAGCCAATACAAGGTGGCCGAAGAGGAATTGCGGCGCGCCAAAACCGAGGCCGAGGCCGCGGTCAAGGCCAAGGGCGAGTTCCTGGCCAAGATGAGCCATGAGATTCGGACCCCGATGAACGGGGTCATCGGCATGACCGATTTGCTCATGGACACGGACATGACTTCACAGCAGCGCGAATATGCGGAAACGATCCGGCGCAGCGCGGAATCGTTGTTGATACTGATCAATGACGTGCTGGACTTCTCCAAGGGCGAATCCAAAAGGCTCATCTTCGAAACGATTGATTTCAATTTGCAGGAGACCATCGAAGGCGCTCTGGAATTGCTGGCCGAAACGGCCCAGGCCAAGAACATCGAATTGGCCGGCTTCGTTCTGGCCGATGTTCCCATCCACCTGCGCGGCGATCCCGGACGGCTTCGCCAGGTCTTTGTCAATCTGGTGAGCAACGCCGTGAAATTCACCGAGTTTGGCGAAGTGATTGTCTCGGTGGCCAACATGGCTGAAACGGAAACGTACGTTGATTTGCGCTTTGAGGTCCGCGACACCGGCATTGGCATCCCGCCCGAAATCCAGCCGAAGCTTTTCCAAGTGTTCAGCCAGGCGGACAGTTCCACCACCCGCAAATACGGCGGCACGGGTTTGGGCCTGGCCATTTCCAAGCAGTTGATTGAAATGATGGGCGGCCAGATCGGATTCACCAGTGTGGCAAACCAGGGATCGACTTTCTGGTTCACCGCCCGGTTGGAGAAGCAGCACGCCGCGGCCAAAGTCCCGGTCGAGCAAACTGATCTGGGCAACTTGCACGTCCTCATCGTGGACGACAACGACACCAATCGCCGGATTTTGGAGGATCAAATGCAGGTCTGGGGCATCCACGCCGCCTGCGCCGCCGGCGCCCAGGAAGCCCTCGAAAAATTGCAGGATTCCTCGCAAAGCCGTTTTGACGTAGTTTTGCTCGACATGCACATGCCCGGCATGAACGGCGTCACGCTGGCCAAGGTGATTAAAGCCGATCCCAAGCTGGCCCGCACCCGGCTCATCATGCTGACTTCACTTGGGCAGTTAATGGATGACGAGCAGTTGGAAAAGGCCGGCATTGACGCCTGCCTGGTCAAACCGGTCAAGCAAAGCCGGCTCTACGAATGTTTGACAGGTCTGCGCCGCCCGCCGCAGACGTCCGGCCCCGATCAGGGCCGCCCCGCCGTTTCCGCGCCCGCCCTGCCGCAGAACCTGCGCATTTTGCTGGCCGAAGACAATCTCATCAACCAGAGGGTGGCCGTCGCCCAATTGCGCAAGCTCGGTTTGAAGGCCGAAGTCGCTTCCAACGGCCTCGAGGCCGTTGAAGCCTCCCGCCGCACCCGCTTTGACGTTATTTTGATGGATTGCCAAATGCCGCAAATGGATGGTTACGAAGCCAGCCAGCGGATTCGACTCTGCGAACAAACCGAAGGCGGAAAACCCGCCTATATCATCGCCATGACGGCCAACGCCATGCAAGGCGACCGCGAAAAATGCCTGCAGGCCGCCATGAATGATTATCTTTCCAAGCCGGTCAAGGATTCCGAATTGCGCGGGGCG